>Ga0307989_1000958_pt1 | contig 16689 bp, 9 predicted proteins | sample EllFjometagen185_FD_203164 | JGI IMG/M metagenome (GOLD analysis project Ga0307989, IMG submission 203164) | Marine microbial communities from Ellis Fjord, Antarctic Ocean - #185 | ecosystem: Environmental > Aquatic > Marine > Unclassified | place: Southern Ocean | collected 2014-10-08
GTCCTGCAAATTACCGAGTACTTCAATTAGGCGTTCTTTCATTTCGGTATCACCGGTACGCCCTTTCAATTTTTCCAGAGCATTGATGGAAGCATTAACGGCGCTGGAACCTAATTTAGTCAAACCTTCCACAATCATATCTGCAATTTCGACATTGCCAATATGTTCAAGTAATAATCCGGCAACTCTTGGGTTTTTAAAAGCAATTAAGATATCAAAATTAGCCTTATTATCAAAATAAGATTTCCCGGCTAAATTCTTGGCAATACTTTCAGCCACTGTTGGCCCAACTGCTAAAATCATCCGTTTATGGCGACTCCGACTATTATCTGGCAAAGCAGAAAACCGGGCGACCAATTCATCTATGGCTGCTGGTCCGATTTTACGAATCGCTTTTGCCAATTCTTCAAATGTTTCACCTCTCGCATCAGGAACCAATTTCACCAGTTTTTTAGCAGCTGGCTCGAATCTCAATTTCCCAAGATTCCTAATGGCAGCATCTTGTACCGGTGGAGGATCATCCAAAACATCGATTAGGGCTTCACCTGCTTGTCGCCCACCAATATTACCGATTAGATCAACAGCACCCAGACGGACTTTAACATCATCATCTTTTAATAAATCTTTGGCCATCGCCAGAGCTTCAGCACGTTTTCCTTGACTATTTAATTTTCTAGCATCTTCCAAGCTTGCACCACATCCGGAAAGAAACAATAGGAATCCGGAGAGGATCATTATTAATTTAATAAAATTAATTTTTTTCATGTAGTTATCCATTTAAAATTAAAAAAAGCCACCTGTGCACTACTCAAATTTTCATGCACACGCAATTGTCGCCAATTAGTTGTTAACCATTTCTTTTTCAAAAACAATATCTTTTAAGTTTGGCGCTGTAATAGGCTCTTTGAAACCATATTGAAGTTCATCAAGTATATTCATTACTTTTTCACTTAAAGCATCTGGAGTACCAGAGTATCTGACTAAAACAGAATTGATAGGTGGTTTAGCTCTACCAAGGGTGTTGTCATAGCTGATATATCTGAAATCTTCTGTTTCAGCTCTATTAACCGCATTTTTAATAAGCCTGGGTTCCTTACCAGAAAAACCTGTAAAAACCAATTCATATTCAACCAGTTTATTACCCTTTACATCAATTGTAGACATTTCCTTGAGCACCTGAGGGATAAATTTATCTTGCATCTCTTCGTAAGCATCTTTAATTAACCCGGTTAGCATTGCAGCTGTATCAGTATTGGCACCAGCTCTTCTAGCTGCCTGAATAATTTCATTCGCAAAAGCACCACCCTTACTGGTTGAAATATTCTTTGCCGTCACACCCATATTCAAGGTCATTGTGCTGCCTGTTTTACTAATTGCCAAGATGTTAACTTCAACCACTACCTTAGCTAACTGCTTTAACAGTGTTAAACCGGTAGAATAAAACTCTTCTGCATTTTCAATTTGAGCATCCAGGTGGGCATCAGCAGCCTTACTTCCTGAAACCATAGCCAGGAATTGTGCTTTGGAAAGCTTTGAGTATTTTTTATAGTTTTTGGTATCTGATTTAAGAGAAGTAATCGCATTTCGCTGATCCATTGCGGTTAAACCCCTTTGATTTAAATCTGTTTGAATCTGGTTCATCAAAGCGTCTTCAATATCAGAGAAACGATATCCAACGGACGATAAATCCAAATTTTTCTTACTGGTAATCACAGTGATCAAACTACTGGCACTTTTATCAATAAAACCTAAGTCCTTTTGAATCGCAACCAAAACTTTTTGCCGATTAACTTTGAAGGCAGCTGCAATACCATAAAAGGCGTCATTAAATATTCTTTTTTCCCCATTAACTTCACTTTTGGCAATATATTTATCGACATTCTTAGAAAAATAGGTCTCGATTTCAGCAAACCTTCGATTGTAAACTTCTGCACTTAACAATTCACGAACCATTTCTTCAACTGCCATTTTGCCAGCTCTTTCCAAAGCCTTTTGTCTGGCCATTCGCATATCATTCTTTTTAATAAAAGCCTTGGCTTTAACAGTAATTACTCTGATTCCGGGTGAATCTTCTTTAAAAGAAGTTTTACCGGTTACATCGGCTAGCGTTAAAAAATCCTCAGCAGCTATCGGTTCCGGTTCCGGCTGTTCAGATGAACACGCTTGAAACAAAAACATGGCTGATATTAAAACAGTAATAAAAAGGAGTCGATTCTTCATAAAAAACCTCATATGATCATGGTTAATAGTATTAGCTGATTCGGTGAAAAAAAAATTATACAAATAGTATATTCAAAAACTAACAATAATTTTTTTTAAATACAATATATTTTTACAAAAAGCTCTGTTAATTCTCAATTACATATGCTTTTTTAGAGCATCATTTTTATTATCATGCTAAAAGAATGGAGTGAAGAAAAAAAGCGCTTTGGCGCACAGAATCTATTGTTTTTTATTAATTATTGTGATTTACTAGAAATTCCCGCTTTTATTCAAAATCCGATTGCATGTTTTTTTTAATGATGTTATTGTTATAGATTAGCTTAAACGACAAGATTTTGATTTAAATTAACAAACAAAACGAAAATAGACATCTTAAATGACTTTATCTGAAGCAACTCTCAACAAATTGATAGAGACTCTGGAGCCAATACTAACTGCTTTGAATTATGAGTTGGCTGACATTAGAATTAGAAAGGAAAACGAACAGAATGTTCTGGATGTCAAAATTGATAAAGTCGATGGAATAACAATTGATGACTGCGCATTAGCGAGTAGAAAAATCTCTTTGGTTCTGGATGTAGAGGATATTATTAATTTTCCTTACACCCTGCAAGTCGGTTCTCCCGGAATTTTCAGAGAACTGAAAAAAGAGAAAGATTTTGTCAGAAATATGAGTAAGCGAATTAAAGTTCATCATTACACATCAAAGAAACAAAACAAAAAAACGATTGGTTTTCTGACTGCATATGAAAGTAGTGCAATTATTATTAAAACCGATCAAGGAAATATGACTCTAAACTTCGATGATATCAAAAAAATTCAATTATTTCCTGATATTTAAAGGCTTCTTTGGGTTATTTACTGCCAAAACATCAATAAATTAAGTTCACTTTTACTTACAATTAATTACGCTCGATCGTGTTGACAATATTTAAAATGCGATTGTTGTCATCTGGAGTATCATATGAAAGCTAGTGGAGGATTACTAGAAGCGCTCGCTGAGTTAAGTCAAGAACGCGGATTGGAACAGGACGCGATTGTTGAAGCAATTGAAGATGCAATTGTTGGGGCTGCCTATCGGAAATACAAAAATTATAAAAATATCGAAGCTATACTTAATCCACAAACCGGCAAATTTGATTTAATGCACTATAAAATGGTGGTTGATAGCATTGAAGACCCGGATAATGAGATTACTATTGATAAAGCTCACGAACTTGATCCATTAGCTGAATGTGGTGATGAAGTTGAATATGAAATAGACAGTAACGAATTTGCAGGTGTCATTGCCCAGACTGCCAGACAATTGATTTTTCAAAAGATTAACGAAGTTGAACGGGAATCCGTTATCGATAAGTATAAAAGTAAAGTTAAAGAGATCATCCATGGCACTGTTTCAAGGTTCGAACGTGGAAAAGCGGTTGTCTTGGTGAATAATACCGTCGAGGCGATACTGGAAAGAAAAGAACAAATTCCATTTGAGAAAGTACAACCCGGTGATAATATCAGAGCTTTGTTACTGGAAGTGAAATCAGAAGGCAGAGGACCGCAACTATTTTTATCCCGAACACATCCGGAATTTTTAATCAAACTTTTTGATGTAGAAATTCCGGAAGTATACGACGGTGTTATAGAAGTAATGGGTGCCGCCAGAGAGCCAGGTAAACGTGCAAAAATAGCTGTCCATACAAACGACATAGATGTTGATCCGGTTGGGGCTTGCGTTGGAGTAAGAGGTTCCCGGATTCAGACGGTTGTATCAGAATTATGTGGAGAGCGTATCGATGTTGTGGAGTGGTCATCTGAATTAGAGCAATTCATCGCTAATGCTCTAGCCCCTGCAGATATCATTGAAATGTCACTGGATCGTGATAACAGGGTAGCTGATATTAAAATCATGCCGGATCAATTGTCATTAGCTATTGGGAAACAGGGCCAAAACGTGAGACTAGCCTCAAAGCTTACTGGAATTACAATTAATATTGTGGCATGGGAATCCCCTATAAAAGAGACAAATCCTTTGGATAAGCCAATTAATGAGGCTGATGCAAATAATAAACTTGATGATGAGAAAAAGAGTGTTGAAAACACAAGTTTAGCTGAAGGAAAACCACTTGATCAGGTCGATGGCAACGTCGCTAATCCCGATCAAGATGATAATTCAAAGACTAAAGATTCCATTGAAGAAAAACCACTTGATCAGGTTGATGGCAACATCGCTATTCCCGATCAAGACGATAATACAAAGACTCAGGATTCCGTTGAAGAAAAACCACTTGATCAGGTTGATGGTAACATCGCTATTCCCGATCAAGATGATAATAGGGATTCTTGAGACATGACTTGATTTTTAGATTTAAAAAGACTAGGTAGAGCTTACGATTCATCAATAAACTCACCTAACTGACTTAATTAATTTTTTACGGCTTTTTTCGTAGACTGGCACATTTTGGAGGACTGCCCATGTCATTAAGGGTATTTGAACTTGCTAAAGAACTTAATACACCAACCAAAGATCTGATTAAAAGACTATCAAAGATCGGATTTCAGGTAAAAGGAAACTTTGCCGTGTTAACAGATAGTCAAGTTGTTAAGATTAAAAAGGATTTTCTGGAGCCTAGCAGCCGTATAAAAGAATCCGTAGTTTCTAGTGAAGATGGCCCCAAGAAAGTCCGGCGCCGCATTATTTCAGCCAGAAAGGCAACTGCCAGTAAAAAAATAAAAAAATCACTGAAAATTGAGGATCAACCGTTTGAGGCTGATGTTCAAACCCGTGAAGAAATGGAAAAGCCTGTCATAGCGAAGGCTGAAATTGAAGAACCTGAGACAGCTACAAAGAAAATTGTTGAAGTAGACTCGGCTAAAGAAAAAGTTAAAGATGAAATAAAAGAAGAACATAAAAAACCGGACACAAGCGAAAAGAAAGTTGAAGAAGTAAAAATAGATGAAAAGGTCGACGCACAAGCTAAAAACTTAAAGAAGCATGAAGTAAAAGAAATAGAAAAACCTCAGATTGCTAAAGTTGAAGCTGTTAAAAAAGAAAAAGGGCTGGTGACAGACACTAAGCCAAAATTTGAAAGACCTTCTAAAGCACCACATAAAGTAGAAGATAAAAAAGTTAAACTCAAAAAGAAAGAGATAAAAGCAAAGCAAAAAACCGCCATTGTAAAACCTCCGGAGGCAGATGCCGGTCTTAAGAAAAAGAACGAAAAACCAGGCAAAAACATCCCTAAAAAGGGTAAAGGTTTCATCTCAAATGATTCTGACCACGGCAAGCCTGCTCCTAAATATACTTCTAAGAAAAAACAATTTAAGAAGTTTAAAAAGAAAGGACATAAGACAGCTTTTATTCCTGCAAAGGATAAACATACCTTTAATCCCCGGAAAAAAGGCCTTATTGTTGGAGAGTTAATCACTGTCGGTGATTTAGCCAAACTGATTGGTATCCGCGTACCTGAAATCATAAAAACGCTGATGTCACTAGAAATTATGGCAACGATTACACAATCCATTGATGGTGAAACAGCTGCTTTGGTTGCCAATGAACATAAAATCGAATTAACAGTTCAAATTAGTTCTTTAGAAGACAGTATTGATACAGAGTTAGATGATGAGGCCAATCTAGAGTTACGTCCGCCTGTTGTTACTATTATGGGACATGTTGACCATGGTAAAACCTCATTACTAGACAAAATCAGAAGTACAAATGTCATAGATGGTGAAGCTGGTGGTATCACACAGCACATTGGTGCCTACCATGTTGATACCCATAACGGAAAGATCACATTTTTGGATACTCCCGGCCATGCTGCTTTTACGTCTATGCGGGCCAGAGGAGCTGATGTTACTGATATTGTTGTTTTGGTTGTTGCAGCTGATGACGGTCCAAGACCACAAACAGTGGAAGCGATTCACCATGCTAAAGCAGCGGATGTATCTATAATTGTCGCTATCAATAAATGTGATAAACCAGATGCTAATCCGGATCGGGTCGTCCAGCAGCTGATGGAACATGAGCTGGTCTCTGAAGAGTTTGGCGGGGATATTCCCATGATAAAAGTATCAGCCAAAGCGGGCGAAGGCATTGATGAGCTATTGGAAATGATTCACCTCCAATCTGAAATCATGGATCTAAAAGCGAACCCCAGCCGACTTGCCCAGGGAGTTGTTATTGAATCACGCCTTGATAAAGGTCGTGGAAATACGGCGACAATCCTGATTCAAAATGGTTCTTTAAAAGTAGGCGATAATTACGTTGTTGGAACTGAATATGGTCGTGTTCGGGCAATGTGGGATGATCGCGGCAAAAAAGTTGAAGAAGCACTCCCATCTATGCCTGTTGAAATTGTCGGTCTAAATGGTGTTCCAAATGCCGGTAATAAATTCAATGTCGGAACTGATGAAAAACAGGTTCGCCAGATTTCAGTGTTAAGAACAGATAAAGAAAAAGAAAAGAAACAGGCCATTCAATATAAAAAGACATTGGAAAATATTTTTGACTCCATCGGTCAGGAAGAAAAGTCCATGCTTAATTTGATCATTAAAGCGGATGTGATTGGGTCCGCAGAAGCTTTAGGTGAATCGTTAGCAACCATGGGAAATGACGAAGTAGCCGTCAAGGTAGTCCATAGCGCAGTTGGGGCTATTTCCAGTACTGACGTTACCTTAGCCACTGCCAGTAGCGCCATTATTATTGGTTTTAACACCAGACCTGATCCTACTGCCAAAAAAATAGCAAGGGATGAAAACATAGAGATTCGTATATATAGTGTAATATACGAAGCTATTGAAGATGTTAAAAAGGCTCTAGAGGGAATGTTAAAACCCATCATCAGAGAAGAATATCAAGGAAAAGCAACCGTCCAGGAAGTATTTAATATTCCCAAAATCGGTTTAATCGCTGGATCAATAGTTTCAGAAGGCAAGATTATCAGAAATAGCCCCGTTCGAATTTTAAGAGATAATATCGTGATTCACGATGGACGTTTATCTTCACTGAAACGGTTTAAGGATGATGCCAAAGAAGTCTCTCAAGGGTTTGAGTGCGGAATTGGTATTGAACAATATAAAGATGTTCGGGTTGGAGATGAAATCGAGTCATATCTTCGCTTAGAAAGTTCTGCTAAACTGTAGGTTAATTCCATACCTTTTATCAAATGGCAAAAGTAAACAAAGAAAGAAGGAGAGAGTTGATTAGAATAAAACTCTCTTCAATTCTTCAAAAATCAGCAAGTAATCCTAACTTTGAGGGCGTCACAATTACGGATGTCAAGGTCAGTCCTGACTCCTCTGTCGCCATCATTTACTATTCAATATTTAATACCTCAAAGAGTATCAGCCATATCACCAAGGCATTAAATGACGCCTCAGGCTTTTTTCAATCTAAGCTTTCTAAAAGTTTGACCACCAGAAACACACCTCGTTTAAAATTTATCTATGATTCCGGATTCGACAACACGGATAAAATAGAGATCATCTTAAAGTCCCTGAATACCCCACCAGAATAAAAATTCACTAATAATCCAAAAAAACACCGTTTTTATTAAAGTTTCTAATTAAGATACCGATAATAAATTAAAGTAAGTGTGATTTGATTTCAGATTGATAAATATATCATCTGAAATCTCATACTATGGAATAATAATTGTAAAACTATCCTTGGGAAAAAATATTTTTCAAGTTATTAATAAGCAATGATTCTATTAACTTCATAAAATCAGTCTATTAAATTAGCTTCACGCTTTTAAGAAGACCGGTTTTTCAAGTCGCTTATACTTGTAAAATATTAAATGAACAAAATTGTGGAGATTTTTTCCTCCTTTTTTAATGTTTTCAGGATAGTTTATGGCTGCTGATTTTAATCCGAATGTAATAACTGGTCTGGCATCAGGAATGGATACCAAGAGTATCGTTGAACAAATGATGGCCGCAAACCGTAAAAAGATTGAGCCTGTAATTGCCCGGAAGGAAGAAAAACAAGTTGAACTTGATACATGGAAACAGGTTGAAGCCATTGTTAAAAATGTCCAAACCACTTCCGAATCACTGTCAACAAAATCATTGTGGGAAGGAAAAATTGTTAGCTCTAGTAACCCTGAAGTTGTTGAAGCGATAGCAACATCGGGTGCAAAACCTGGGAAACATACAATTGTCGTTGATAAATTGGCCTTGAGCCATCAGATAGCATCCCAGACATATGCCAATAAAGATGATTTAATTGGACGAGGAAATACATTAATTACGATTGGAGAGGACCAGGAGTTTAAATTAACAATCGATGAAACCAATGATACCGTACAAGGGTTTGTTGATACCATAAACGCTTTAGATGCTGATGTAACAGCTAATATTGTTAAAACAGGAAATAAAGAAAGACCGTTCCAAATTGTTTTAACCAGTAAAAAAACAGGATTAGAAGGAAAAATACAGGTACTCTCTCAATTTGACGGAAATGGAGAGCCACCGACTTTTGATCCTTATTATTCACAGCCCGGAAAATGGCAAGGGATTAAAAGAGAAGATGCTGGGGAAGTAAAACCAACTGGTACCGGAGCCTCTACTGTTATTCCTGAATTAATTGGTGAATACACTGGGGAAGAACCGATAGATATAATCTTTACTGTTGTAAATACCGGTGTTGTTGGCGTCAGTGAAAATTTAAAAATGCGTTGGGAAGATTCCAGTGGACGTTTCGGATATTTGGATATTGGATCTTTTAACTATACGCCAGGGGAACCGATTGATGTTGTTGATGGTATTCAGCTCATCATGTCTGATGGTGAAATCATTGTGAATGATACATTTACGGCCAGCGCTAAAAATGAAGAGTCTGACCTTATCTGGTGGAAGGATGAAGAAGAAAGAGTCGCTCAGATCACACAACCGAGCCCATGGGGACGACAGGCAACAGAAGGTGGCCCTATCATTACCGGTACCATGGATAGTGAGGAGGATGATTTTTTCACTTTGAATGTCATCGGAACAGGACAGGTTGGAACGGCAGAAGATTTAAGAATTGAATATATATCAGAAAATGGCATTCAGGGTACGGCCTTTATCGGAAAAGGGTACCAACCAGGATCGAAATTATCCCTGGGACATGGATTAGAGATCAGTTTAAATCCTGGAATTTTGCAGGATGGCGATTATTCTACTTTTGAATACCAGGCTGATTCAACATCTGATTATTGGTGGTTAGATGAGAGTGAGCAACATGAAGGTGGCCAAATTACTGGTGTCACCAATTGGATTACACCGGAAATTACAGACGAGGAAGAAGCAGTAGCACCGGTTGATCAAACAAAACCGATTGGGGCCAGAGTTAGTAATGCGGAAAAAGCGATTGTCGGAAAATATACTGATTATGATTCCAAATTGTATACATTTACTGTCTTAAAAAGTGGTAGTGTGGGTGTGACTAAGGATTTACAAATACGATGGGAAGATAATAAAGGAAATACGGGGACCATGGATATTGGCGGAGATGTTTACGCAACCGGACAGCCCATTGAATTTGATTCAGGATTATCATTGGTTTTAGGTGATGGAAATATATTTGAAACAGATTCTTTTACTTTCAGAACATTTTCGCCGGTGATCCAGCCACCCCAGGACGCTGAAATTAGATTGGGTGCGACTGATTTGGGAGGAGGCCTGCTTGTCACCAACTCCACCAATACATTGGAAGATGTCATTGATGGTGTGCGATTAAATTTGTTAGCTACGGATGAAAAAACTGTAACCATCAGTATCAAGGGAGATACTGAAAAAGCGCTTGGTGGCATCTCTGAATTTGTCAAAGCATATAATGATATGCTGGCTTACTTTCAGGAAATAACCAAGTATGACCAGGAAACCGGTGAAGCCGGACCATTACAAGGGGATCGAAATCTTCCTAAGATACAGCGGGAAATGAATAGAATGTTTATTGATACCATCATAGGATTGGAAAAAGACAAAAACATGTTGGTCTCAATTGGTATCAAAATCAACAGGCAGGGTCTAATTATATTAGATGAAGAAAAACTGACGAATGCAATCAATGATGACTTATCTCAGGTTGCCAATTTATTCAGAAGTTATGGCAGCACAGAAAATAGTGGTATTAGCTATTTAAGTTCATCAGAAAAAACTAAAATAAGTGGGTCTGACGGTTTCAACATCGACGTGACAGCTGTTGCTTCAAAGGGAACGTACTCTACTAAACAGTTTTCTCAACCCATTATAATCAACGATGTAAATAATAAAATATATGTCAGAGTCAACGGACGGGAATCAGAAGAAATTATACTTGAGAACGGTACCTGGGCCATTGAAGATATTACCAAAGATTTACAGAAGAAGATTATTGATGATAAAAACCTCAGCAAAATGAAAGTGGCAGTGATTGCTGACAATGGTATCATGTCAATCCGATCAAATGTCACCGGTAGTCGATCGACGGTCAATATCAGAGTTGAAAAACCAGAAGACAATCTGGACCATTTTCTACTTAACGGGAAAGCAGTAGACGGACAGAATGTTGAGGGAAAGATCAATGAAATTGAACTTAAAGGATCCGGCCAGATACTTTCCGGGGTGGAAGGTACTGACTATGAGGATTTAAAATTGTTGGTTTCTTTATCTGCCAGCCAGTTAGGTGAAGGCACTGAAGATACGATGATATTTACCAAAGGGGTTGGGACTAAAGTAAAGGAATATATTGGGGCAATCATGAAACCTCAAACCGGTGCTTTAGGAATTTATACAAAAACAGTTAAAGAACAATTAAAAGGGTATGATAAAGAAGTAAAAATACTAGAGGAGCGAATAAAGGACAAACGCAAGAAACTGGTCCTAAAATTTGCTAAAATGGAGTCAAAACTAGGACAATTAAAATCAGAACAAAACTATTTAACTAAGGAACTGGCTAAACTATAGTCAACCATTTTTAATGAAATACCCCGCCGCAAGCGGCGGGGTATTGATATGTCATTCCGAGCATACCCGGAATCTATTTTGTTATTTTACTGGATCCCGGATCGAGTCCGGGATGACAGGGCGCCGCAAGCGGCGGGGTATTTTACCCAAAGCTGCGTAATAAATGCTTCATATTTGAATCATTAACTAATTCAAAACGATACCATGAATCAATATTTAAAAGGAAATGTTGCTTATAAAAAAGCAGCCGTTACAACAAAGGATCAGGGGACTTTAATTTTAATGTTGTATGATGGTGCCATTCGCTTTTTGAAAACTGCCGTTATTAAACTAAACAACCAGGATTTGGAAAGGGCGCACCACTATATTGTGAAGGCTAAAAATATTGTTTCAGAATTAATGACATCATTGAAAGCAGATCCTAATAATAAGGTTGCCACTGATTTAAAGGCGCTATACACCTACATGTTTAATCGTTTAATCGATGCCAACATTCAAAAAGAAGCCACCTATATTCATGAAATTCAGGAATTACTGGAAGAACTCCGGGAAGGTTGGCGAGGTGTCATTGAAAGCAAAAAGCAGGTCAGTGGTTTCAATAATAGAAGTGAAGTAAAACCTTTAAAGATACAGGGTTAAGTTTTTATTTTACTGGTAAATTTGATGCAATAATCTAATTCCCTTTGTTTCCGGTTGAGAAGATTAGTGGATCAAATTTTAACCAGGATAACTATTAAAATAGAAAAGAAGGATGTTTTAGAGTGTTGACTTCTATCGTGAGCTACAAATACTAATTCAGGGAATTGGTTTGTCTGAAATAGAATGACTCTATTTATCGGCAAGGCAGAAGTTTGTCCTGAAATTGTTTTTTTTGTAGAAAACTGATCAGTCGGGCTGGGAACCCGACTGAGAAAACTTAAACTTTCAATACAAGATATTGGAAATAGTGTTTGAAGTGTTATAAGTTTGCGAATAAATCATAAATACAGATATGCCATTATTATGCCTGATGGTATATTTTTAGAAAGGGATTTCAAATGAACAACAAAATAAACATTGAACAGCAAGCCAGAAAGGAATACGAAGAAAAAGTGATCGATCTTTGTTTTGACAATAAGTCACTTGATCGTTTTGCACCTGGTTTAAAAATGATATTTGCTTTGGATGAACCACCTTTTTTTGTTAGATTAGAACAGGCAAAAAAAGATGCATTTTAAGTTTTGAAATCAAAATTTATAAACAACTGATCCGCAAGTGTATGGCCATCCATATAACCTGTCTTCAAGTTAAATGGATGACCGTATATTTTAAGGCGGTCAATTTCATTCATAAATATATAAACCTGCGCTTATTATAGATATCGTAAATTAAAGGAATAATAATCGATAGCTGATAAGCAATGGTGTTTATGGGTGATTAGTTGTAAACCTGTCTGAATGAATACATGGAGGTATTGATGAAAGGCAATTGGGAAAAACAATTGGAAACCACAACCAATTGTTTAAGGTAACATAAAATAAGGAGGTTTTAAGGTTACACCCGTTAGAATGTATGTTTGTGGTGACCGGTTTGAAAGAGCGGTTGCCGCGAGCTCCACTATTGGAATGTGGCTCACGGGAGCCGCTTTACAGGATGCACTAATGTAAAATATTAATGTGTCTTGTATAAAAGCGCTTCATTGTCGCCTAGCGACATCATGGGTCTGTTGACATGGATTTGTTGTAATGGCCCAGCGGAATTTCCGCATACATTCTAGATGGAGGTAAATTATGAGCTTACGAATAAATCATAATACTAATAGTTTGAATGCACATAGAAATTTACAAAAAGCAAATGCCAGAGTATCAAAATCACTGGAAAGATTATCCTCAGGAATGAGGATCAATTCTGCTGGTGATGGAGCTGCAGAATTGATGGCATCTGAACAACTCCGAGCGCAGGTAGCCAGTATTGATCAGGCCATCAAAAACTCGGAATCGTCAATTTCGATGGTGCAAACAGCAGAAGGGGCTTTAGCCGAAACGAACAATACTTTGGTTGCCATGCGGCAACTTGCTCTGCAATCAGCCAATGAAGGCTCTAACGATGATGTGATGCTGGCAGCCAACCAGACATCCATCAGAAGTATGATTGCTTCGATTGATCGAGTTGCAGAGTTTACACAATTTGGGCAGAAAAAATTGCTGGACGGCTCAAATGGTGTTTCCGGAATGGCTATTGGTGAAGGACTTCAATATGTTGACGCAGCCACTCAGACAGAATCAAGTTGTCCTGAAGGGTATGATGTAGTGATTAATGCATTTGCTACCTCAGCGTCACTGGTTGGAAATGATCCTTTAACCAAGGAAATAATTGATGCAGGAGAAAAGCTATCAATAACAGAAGGTGGTAAAACTGCCACTTATGTTACCAAAGAAAGTGATACAGTTGATGCGGCGATATTGAATTTTTCGGCGGCTGCTAAAGCAGCCGGGTTGAACGTTCATATATCCAAAACAGAAGCAGGTGCCATTAAAATAGAGCATAATTTATATGGTTCCGGTCAAACGTTTGCTGCATCCAGTACCACTGCCGGCGTTATTTCTATGGAAGCGAATACCTTCCAAAAAGCTGTGAAGGGTACCGATTTGCAAGGTACAGTTAACGGTGAAGCAATGATCGGAAAAGGTATTACCATGACCGGTATTAAAGGGAATGCTAATACTGAAGGATTAACTGTCAGCTATATCCCCCGGCATGAAGTTCTGATGAATATGAAATCAGATACAGAATGCATTACAGGGACAGATGATGATGGTGCTGATTCACCTGAAATTGAAATACAGGAAATCCCTGATGAGGGATTAAATGTGGGTAAAGTTAAAGTGACTCAAAATGCTTTAACTTTCCAGATTGGTCCATCACAAGGTCAATCTGTAAATGTGGCTTTGCAAAATGTTGCAGCCAACTCTTTGTCTAGAGGTGTCGCTAACGACAGTGGATTTAATTCGCTAGCAGATGTTAATGTTACCTCAGCAGAGAAAGCCATTGATTCTTTAGCACTTATTGACCAAGCAATAGGGCAGGTTATTAAAGTAAGAGCTGATTTAGGAGCTTTTCAAAATAATACCCTGGCCATAAATGTGGCCAATATGCAGGTTGCCAAAGAGAACATGGTGGCAGCGGAGTCAAATATTCGTGATACTGATATGGCAGCAGAAATGGCTGAGTTTACTCGGCATAACTTGATAATGCAATCGAGTGCTGCAATGTTAGCGCAAGCGAATCAGATTCCAAAAAGAGTATTACGATTATCGGAATAATAATCCGTTTTGGTTTAACCCATAACCAAAAAGCCGGGATTCGAGTTTGGATTCCGGCTTTTTTATTGTAGGGCTTCCCAATTTTTAATTTGATAATCCGGTTGTGTGATTTTAGGTTTAAGGGGATCTATTTTATCTGTTGTCTTTAGAAACACTGAACAAACACCTGCCAGATTAGTTGCTATTACATCACTAAGGGTATTTCCGTAATAGACCGTTTTATTTGAGTGATAGTTCAAATCATGACAGGCTTTTTGAATCATAAAAGGGGAGGGTTTTTTACATTTCCGAGGATATTGACCTGAAATATAAATCTGATCTATTTGAAAAAACACATCCAATTTGGTCAATTGCAATTTTCTCAACTGTTTTTCCAACCCGCCATTACTGACAAGTGCTAATCTTTTTTCTAAATTCAAGAGTTTCTTCAAATATTGAATAACAGCCGGATTAACGCTCAAATGAGATTCAAACTGTTCCTTATAACAGTCCAGAGCTCTAGATAAACTTTTTGACCAGAGTTGTGAATCGGATATTGTTGAGCGAATAAACAGATCAAAATACAATTCCGTATTGCCGGACCCTGTTTGTTGACAAAACCAACTTAACAAGTCCTGTAACACTTTGATTTGCGGAGCGGCTTTTTCCGGCCATATTTCCCGAATAACTATCTTCTGGGCCTCTCGATAAGACCAACGTGTATTGATCAAGGTATCATCCAAATCAAATATATGAAGCTGCTTATTTAAAAGCGTATTAATCATCCAACAGTTACTGATTTTGCGAGATTTCGGGGTTTATCTATATTCAGTCCCATATGTAAAGCTGAGTAGTATGAAAACAGTTGCGCCATCACTAATTCTATCAGCGGCATGATATCAGAATCAACCTCCGGAATCACGAAATAATGATCTGACAAATTCTGTGTTTCCAAATCATCAACCAGGCAAAAAGAGATTACCTTACCACTCCTCGCCTTAACTTCTTCAATGGCCATCAAAGTCGATTTATAAAGATCGGAACCATCATTGGCAGGAAGGAAAAAGATGCTATAGAGTGATTCATCAATCATGGCCAGAGTTCCATGTTTTAAAAAGCCGGCTGGTAACCCTTCTGCATGAATATATGTTACCTCTTTCATTTTTAAAGCAGACTCCATGGCAATGGGATAGTATATCCCCCGCCCCATAAATAACCAATTTCTATTCTGATTTGTTTCCTGGGCTAATTGGCGAATAAAACCGGATTCCTCATTAATCAGTTTTTCAATAATATCCGGTAATAATTTTAGATTTGATAGAATATCATTTGCTTTTTCAGCGCTTAGGGTACCATTGAGTATCCCTGTCTCTATGGCAATACGATAAAGTATAACCATTTGAGAAACTGCAGCTTTAGTGGAAACCACACAAATTTCAGGACCTGATCCCTGATAAATACAGTCATTAACCATTTGACTAATAGAAGATCCGACAACATTTACGATGGCAGAAGTATCCGCATTACCTTTCTGAGATGCTTTAATCGCCATCCTGGTATCATACGTTTCTCCACTTTGCGAGAAGAATAACATATGCTGATCGGAGTGCGTATTAACGAGGGTTGGAAATTCATCGGACGAAATTGCAGGAACATAAAGATTGGCATATTTAGCCAGTAAATAGGTACCGACCATGGCAACATAATAAGTCGTTCCAACACCAATTAAAAAAGACTGGCTCTTATCAATGAATTTCCTGGCAATTTTTTTGATCTCCTCATCAGAGACATGCATCGCCGATTTAATCGTCAAAGGTTGGTCAAATATTTCTTTCAGCATATAATGCGAATAACCACCTCGCTGTGCTGTTTGCTGATCCCATTCGATTTTAATGATATTTTTGGTAACAATTTTTTGATCGACTAAGGATTTGATAACATATTGATTATTAGATAATATCACGTATTCGTAATCATCTAATAAAATGACATCTTTAGTTTCTGCTATAAATGCATTAATATCTGAGCTGATATAATTTGCGCCATCGCTGATCCCTAAAACCAATGGAGAATCCTTCTTAACCGCATAAATTTTTTTCGGTTCAATAATGCAAATCATTGAAATTGCGAAAGAACCTTCCAATTCATTTAACGCTGAGATAAATGCTAATTCGACATTATTGTTTTCCTGATATTTAAATTGCAAAAGATTCGCAAAAACTTCCGTATCAGTATCAGAAGAAAAAATAAATCCTTCAGTAATCAG
>Ga0307989_1000959_pt1 | contig 16678 bp, 25 predicted proteins | sample EllFjometagen185_FD_203164 | JGI IMG/M metagenome (GOLD analysis project Ga0307989, IMG submission 203164) | Marine microbial communities from Ellis Fjord, Antarctic Ocean - #185 | ecosystem: Environmental > Aquatic > Marine > Unclassified | place: Southern Ocean | collected 2014-10-08
ACATCCCCATCAGCACCAATAACACTAGAACCAACATCACAAACTCTCACCTCATCCGAACATCTCACCTCGACATCCACAATTTCACCACAAGAAACTTGACTTAAATCCAAAGAAACAAAACCATCAATATCACTAACCCCATAATCCTTCTCCGAATAAACATAAAGCCCATCCATATAATTCCCATCAGAATCCCCAATATAAACATTTACAGAACCATTACAAAAAGAACCCTTAGTAAAATCATTCTCATACCACGAGACTTTACTACTCATCCAGCTTGTAGAAAGAACATCCATATCCCCATCAGAATCAATATCTTCAAGATAAACCGAATTCGCTACAATCATTGAATCATCAATTAAATGAACTATAAAATTCTCCCTTCCATTATTTTCATACCAAATAATACTATCATCTAAGGAATTAGCAGAAAACACATCCATATCCCCATCAGAATCAATATCAGAAGCATAAACAGATTCTGCCCAACCTGCTGAAGACGTTATAATATGAGTAACAAAAGTTTGTGAGCCATCATTCTCATACCAAGCTATTTTGTTATCATTACTACTGGCCGAAAGAACATCAACATCCCCATCAGAATCCAAATCAATTGTGTAGACCGATCTTGCATCACTCGCATTAGTAGTTATAATTCGGGTTGCAAAATTCCCCTCCCCATCATTTTCATACCAAGCTATTTTATTATCATTTTTACTAGCAGAAAGAACATCCATATCTCCATCCATATCCAGATCAGTAGCATGTACATCACGGGCGCCCAATGCCAAATTACTAATAACATGAGCCGTAAAATTCTCCCTTCCATCATTCTCATACCAAACTATTTTATTATCACCATAATTAGCACTTAAAACATCAATATCTCCATCACTATCCAAATCACTCGCATAAGCATCATAAACTTCCCTTGCAGAAGTGGTTATATAATGAAAAGTAAAATTCTCCCTTCCATCATTCTCATGCCAACCTACTTTGCCTCCATGGATACTAGCAGAAAGAACATCCATATCCCCATCAGAATCAATATCTTCTGCATAAACCGAAATAATTCCTTGCATTTCCCATGTTGGAAGAGGTAAAGAATGAGCCGTAAAATTCTCCTCCCCATCATTCTCATACCAAACCACTTTTTCATAATTATAGTTCGCAGAAAGAACATCCATATCCCCATCACTATCTAAATCAACAGCATAAACATCATAAACACGCTCATTTGAAGAATTCATTATGACATGTATCGTCCATTCAATTGAGGAACTAATCAGTTCATATAAAGTTTGAAATTCAAATCTAGAATATAAATAGATATCGTTCCCACAATAATTTTTCAAATCACTATCAACACAAAGTCCATTAAACTCCTCATCAACAACAATATCTTCAACAAACCCATCCCCCGCCAATCCAAACCCAATCATAAAAACAACCAATCCTAAAACCAAACATTTCATCCCAATACATACTATCACCAGTTATAGACCTTTATCAAACTTCAGGATAAAATACCCAAATTCATCCAATTACCAATTCCCAAAAAATACCCCCCTCAATAGTTAATCCGAAACACATAAAAACAGACAATTCCATCCAAACTCATGGCAGAAAAAAAGGGCCAACAAATCAACGACTTAATCTTCCGTGAACTTATCAAACGTGGATACTCCCTCGAGGGCAACACCCGAATCTGGAACATCGCCGACTCAAAACTCTGGTACCTAAAACCAGAACAAGCACAGTCATTCCTAGACCTCGAAGACTCAAAAGAATACCAGTCCGAAGTAATCCAAAAAGAAATAGACCTAATCAACAATAACATCTCAGAATTTATAGGAAAAATAGGCACCGACAACATCAACATAATTGACATCGGATGCGGAGACGGAAAAAAAGCAGTCCTACTAATAGACCACCTCAAAGGAAAAGTAAAACTAAGATACTGCCCGGTAGACATAAGCAGCTACATGGTAGAAAAAGCAATAAAGAACATAAAAGAGGCAGATGCAGGAGAAGTTGTAAAATTCCAATGGAACATTTCAGATTTCGAAAACATAGAAAACATAGCAACCCTATTAAGATACGGAAAATTCAAAAAAAATATATCCTTATTACTAGGAAACACGCTAGGAAATTTTGAAATCAACGAACTTCTATATGAAATACGAAGTTCCATGAACGGAGGAGATTTTCTAATGATTGGAAACGGACTAGACAACAGAAAACCAGAAGAAATACTAAAATCCTACGACACAAAAGAAGTAAACAATTTTCTAAAACATATCCCATTTCAATTAGGACTATCAGAAGAAGATATAGAACTCGGAACAAGATTTGAAAATTCGAGAGTAGAAATATATTACACCATACAAAAAAAGAAAACCATAAAAGCCCACGACAAGGAAGTAACATTCAACAAAGGAGATCAACTATTAGTATCCGTCTCATACAAATACACAAAAGAAGATTTCATGAGCTTCATGAATCTATACTTCGACGACGTAATAGTAAAAACATCCGAAGACGGCTCCTACGCCCTAGCCCTCTGCAAAAAATAAGAAACAAATCTTTTTATACCTAAACTCTTCCATAATATAGATCCTGTAGCTCAGTCTGGTTTAGAGCGCTAGTCTTATATGGCCACGATATCTACGGAAATTGTGAACAGCTTTCGCCTAAGAAAGCTAGAGGTCCCGGGTTCAACTCCCGGCAGGATCATGGGATAATCAATCCTCGCGGCCTTGTCGCAACCACCGGCATTCATGCCAACCATCAAATATGAAATATTTAACCACCATCGCAAAGCGACAACCATCAGCATCAGGAGGTGCAATATGCTACTCGGCCTAGTCGGAAAACCATCAAGCGGAAAATCAACATTCTTCAAATCAGCGACGCTCTCAGACGTCCTAATCGCATCCTACCCCTTCGCAACAATCGAACCAAATCACGGCATGGGCTACGTCAGAGTCAAAGCATTATGCAAAGAGCTAAACACAAAGTGCAACCCAAGAACCGGATTCTGCACAGGGCAAACAAGATTCGTCCCAATCGAAATGATGGACGTAGCAGGATTAGTCAAAGGCGCATCCGAAGGAAAAGGGTTAGGTAACCAATTTCTAGACAGCCTAAGACAAGCCGACATGTTCATCCAAATCGTAGACATCTCCGCAACAACAACTCTAGAAGGCCAAGAAGGAGAAGGCGATCCAATTGCAGACGTCGAAATGCTAGAAGAAGAATTAAACAAGTGGTACATGCAAATATTCGAAAAAGTTTGGGAAAAACTATCTCGTACAATCTCAACAACAAAAACAGATTTCGCAAAATCAGTAGCCAAACAGTTCTCAGGACTAAGAGTAAAAGAATGCGACGTAAATCACGTCCTAGCAAAATTAAAACTAGACCCATCAAATCCAATAGCATGGACCAGCCAAGACTTAAAAAATTTCACCAAAGTATTAAGACACTCAACAAAGCCAATGATAATCGCAGCAAACAAATCCGACAAACCAAACTCTCAAGAAAACTTAAAAAAACTCCAAGCCAAATTTCCAGACATCAAAATAATCCCCTGCTCAGCCGACGCCGAACTCTCCCTAAGACAAGCAGCAAATGCTTCCCTTATAGAATATATCCAAGGCGAACCAAACTTTAAATTAAAAGAAGGTCTAAGCGAAGACCAAAAGAAAGCCCTAATCTCAATCCAAGAAAACGTCCTCGACAAATTCGGCTCAACAGGAGTTCAAGAAGTTCTAGACTACTCTGTCTTCGACCTCCTAAAACAAATCGCAATATTCCCAGCCGGCTCAAAACTAGCAGACTCAAAAGGCAACGTCCTCCCTGACTGCTTCCTCTTACCAAACACTTCAACAGCCCTAGACTTCGCATACTCCCTTCATACCGACATCGGAGACAAATTCATAAAAGCAATCGACGTCAGAACAAAACAACCAGTCGGCAAAGACCATCCCTTAAAACACCGAGACGGAATAGAAATTATGACAAGTTAGATATGTAATTACTAATAAATAGTCACAAGACACAAATTTTAAATAGTCCAAATATTCTATAGGATTTATGAGAATATTGGCAGAAACATCTAAATTAGAAAAAGATATTCAGGACTATAGAAGCATTACTGAAAAGATTTCAGATATTTATTTCAAGCCCAAATCTTTTGAAGAAAATGGTAAGCTGTACGAAACTTTAGGCGTCAAATATGTAAAAAAAGCAGTAATGAATACAGCCGGAAAGATGCTTGAAGTTATAGGAATGAATAATGTACCAAATTATTTTCTCAAAGGAAGAGATATAGAATCCTTAAAAATTACAAAATTCGGAACAAAAATAAATGAATCCATCCATCTATATTCTCTTGCATGGTCAGCGCATGAAACAGTAAAAGCCATTGCAGATCAGAATTACACAAATGCCATATTAGGCGGACTATCGATATTAGCTAATGCCGAACTAATATTTTTACAAAGATACAATAGAGCAAGAGTAGATAAAACAATAAAGAGAGTAAGTAATAAACATAAAGATTCCTCCCCAAAAAATCTTATAAACAAATCCACCCTTCCCCAACCATGAAATACAAAATCCTCCTAACCCTCCTAACAATCTCCCTAGCATTCTCAATCCTCCTAGCCATAACCCCAGCAAACCAAATCTGCAGCGACGACACATCATCCTGCCAAGCAGTCCAAGACTCTCAATATAGCAACACCTTCGGAATATCAAACTCCATAATAGGAATCGTAGCCTTCACAATCCTAATCGCAATAACTCTCATCCACATCAAAAACCCCAGAAAGAAAACAAAAATCTTCTTAGCAACAGGAATCCTAATCGGAACAATAGCAGCCCTACACTTCATCTACCTTCAAATCTTCATCCTCAAAGCTATCTGCCCCTACTGCATGATAATCGACATCTCAACAATCGCAGCCCTAATAATCCTAGCCATAAATAAAAAGGTGCTGACGTACTAAAAGAACACAAGCACCAATACAATTTATCAAACCCCCAACAAACTTAAATATCTCCCCATACTCCAAACCTCATGAAACCAGTCCTTCCAAAAATCCTCCTAACCCTCTACACAATCCTCTTCATCGCCCTAGCAATAAACCCATACGACCGAATAACCTGGCTAGTAGAAAACATTCCCATCTTCGCAATCGTCCTAATCCTAGCCCTAACCTACAAAAAATTCCAATTCTCAAACACATCCTACATCATGATGTCATTCCTAATCGCACTCCACACAATCGGCGGACACTACACATTCGCCCTAGTCCCATTCGACTTCATCACAAACCTATTCGATTTCTCAAGAAACCACTTCGACAGAATCGCCCACTTCACCGTCGGCTTCTACGCATACCCAATAGCAGAATTCCTACACAGAAAAGACCTGACCAAATCAAAATGGATACTATTTTTATTCCCAATATTCGCAATCGTAACAATAGCCACAGGATATGAAATAATAGAATGGATGTACGCAGCCACTTCAGATCCCGCAGCAGGCGCAGCATTCTTAGGTTCCCAGGGCGACATCTGGGACGCTCAAAAAGACATGCTAGCCGATACATTAGGAGCAATCTTCGCAATAATATTTTTCTTTATAAAAAAATCAGAAATAAAATTAAACCGAATAAGAATCCTTAAGTTTTCAAAAAACAGAAATAAGCTAACATACACCTGCCCAGACAAACCCAAATATAATTTTAATTAACCTTCATGAAACTCCAAATAAAAATCCAACCAAACTCCTCCCAACAAAAAATCCAACTAGATCTCTCCGGACAAATCCAAAAAGTCCACCTAAAAAAACAAGCCATCGACGGCAAAGCAAACAAAGAACTAGAGAAACTCCTAACAAAACATTTCAAAGCAACAACAAAAATAATAAAAGGCCACACTTCCAAAACAAAAACTATAGAGGTAAAAGAGAAATGAAAAAATTAAATATTACAGTTGCACAAGTCGCGCGAACTAAGAACGCAACATTTAACCAAAAACCAAAAACCAAAAACCAAAAACCAATCGCCACAGGAGCAAGCAATGGCGATTAAGTATCATCAAGCTGAAGACATAAAAGTCCGAGCAGAAGAAGTAGTTCACATGATGGGATGGAATCATGTATTATTAGAACACGTAGCCTTCCTAAGATCCACCGGATCCAAAGCAAGATATACAATCGCAAGATGCCACGCCCTCGGCAAAGCCATGCAAATCGGAATGGGCAGAAAAAAAGGATTCTATCTAATAGAAGTCATCTCCGAAAAATTCGACAAACTCCCGAAAGAAGACCAGACCAAAGTCATAATCCACGAACTAATGCACATCCCAAAAGCATTCGGCGGCGGCTTCATCCACCACGACAAAGTCCACGAAAAATCAGTCAAAGCAGCCTACAACAAATACTGCGAACTAAAAAAAGGAGACTTCCAAATAGAATGGCATTAATAAAACCAAAAACCAAAAATCAAAAATCAAAAACCAATTTCAAAGAAATTGCCTACTACATCGAAGGCAAAAAGAAAACAATCAAAGCAAAAGTTCTAAAGACTCCCCTAGAAAAAGCTCTAGGTTTAATGTTTCAAAAAAATCCAGTCCCACTTTTCTTCACATCAAATACAGTTAGATGGAATCCAATTACCTCTCTCTTCTGTAAACCCTTCAAAGCCATCTGGCTCGACGACAAAATGCACGCAACCAAAGTCATCGAAGTAAAAACCTGGAAATTCAATATCAACGGAAGCGGAAAATATTTACTAGAAATCCCTCTAAACTAAAACAAGTCGCGCTCCACAGAGCGCAACAAAACCCATTGTCCATTACCTATTGCCCATCTCCTCGAGGACGAATTTTCGCCGAAACATTTAAATAGAAAATACACTCTTAATAAATCAACTTACTCAAAGAGGTAAAAAGGAGGTTAAAACATGGGAAAAATTATCGCTAAAAACATCGTAGAACGAAAATCTGGATTTCTATATTATGTAGACGGAAAGGGAAACGTATGCGAAGCTAAAATGGCTCGAGGCGGAAAGAAGAAGAAAAAAGTAGTAAAGAAAGTAGTAAAGAAAGTTGCTAAAAAAGTAGTAAAGAAGAAAGTCGCTAAGAAAGTCGTTAAGAAGAAAGTAGCTAAAAAAAAGAAGTAAATCTTCAAAACATTATTATTTTTTATTTAACATCACATTCAATGAATCTCCCTTGTTGGGGAGCTCGGGAGATTCATTATTAATTTTTTATTAAGTTCCTAAAATCCGTGCTAATTATTTTCCCGTTTCCCATCATCCATCACCTATTCTCTATCATCCCTAAAATTAGCAATAGCCAATTTTAGCGCGTCCGCAGCCAAATTAGAACAATGCACCTTAATCGGCGGCAACCCACCCAAATACTCCACAACATCCGCATTCGAAATCTTCTCAGCCTCATCCAAACTCTTCCCCTTAGCAATCTCAGTCAAAGCAGAACTCGTCGCAATCGCAGCAGCACAACCCATCGTCAAAAACTTTATATCCGAAATCACATCATCCGAAGGCTCACCAGAGTCATCCCTGTTCGCGGGGGAAACCTTAATCATAATCTTCATAACATCCCCACAACTCGGATTCCCAACCGTAGCCTCAGCGTCAGCACCATCCAACTCCCCCATATTCCTCGGATTCTTAAAATGATCCATCACATTCGCATTATAATCCACGTTACTCATACAAATCTCCTACCTGATTTAATTGAACAATCTGCGCTCCACAGAGCGCAACAAACCTATTTCCCATTGCCTATTTCCTCGAACTTGTTAAGCTCCTTAACAAGTTCGTCTGCATCAACACCATGCGCCTTAGCACCATTCTCTAACGTCTCAAAAGCAGCCATAGGACAACCGCCACAAAACAATCCCCGCTCAGCCAACTTAGCCCCAGCCTCGCTATCCAATTCCATAATCGCAGCAAAAGTCATATCCTTAGTTATTTTTTCTTTACTCATTTTCAACCTCCTTATTCCTTATTCCTTTCTCCTTATTCCCAGCTGCCTCTGGCAGCTTGAACGGACTAATTTCCCTAAGCTTCAAAACACCCTTCGCAATACTCTCAATAACAAAATCCTCATTCCCAATAATATCCTTCCCCAAACTCAACCGCAAGCTCCCATTAATATACATCCCATCAACCCCAAGCGCGGCCAAAACATAACTCTCTTTCAACTTAGTCGAAGCACAAGCGGAACCCGTCGAAACATAAACACCATCTTCATCAAGTAACATCATCAAAGCCTCACCCTCAATCCCATAAAACGAAACCGAAATATTATGATAAACCCGATTCTCCATAGACCCATTAATTCTAGCCCCAGGAATCTTCAACAAACCCTCAACAATCAAATCACGCGAAGCGCGAACTTCCTCAATCTTAAAATCAACATCAATAGCCGCAACCAAACCAATAGCACCCGGCACATTCTCAGTCCCACTTCTCAAACCATTCTCCTGCCCACCTCCAGTCAAAATCGGCAAAATCCTAACACCATCCCGAACATACAAAACACCAACACCCTTCGGCGCACAAACCTTATGCCCAGACACCGACATCAAATCAATCGAAGCCAAAGCCAAGTCCTCCTTCAAAAATCCCTGCACATTATCAGTATGAAAATAAACGCCCCGCTTTCGGCAAACCAAACCAATATCCTCGACAGGCTGAATCGTTCCAATCTCATTATTAACATACATAACAGAAACAACCAAAGTATCATCCCGAATCAACTTCTCAATATCACTCACATTCATAACACCGTCGCTACCAACCCCAACATAATCAACCTCATAACCTTCATTTTCCAAATCCCGACATGTATCCAAAACACAAGGATGCTCAATCACAGAAGTCACAATATGCTTCTTCTCAGGATTAGCCTTAGCCAAACCCCGAATCGCCAAATTATTCGACTCAGTCCCACCACTCGTAAAAACAATCTCCTTAACATCACATCCAAAATAACCAGCAATCTTCTCTCGTGTTTCCCTTAACCTACCAGCAGCTTCCCTACCTTTCGCATGAAGTGACGAAGCATTCCCAAAATCCTTCAACATAACTTCACTAACTTTCTCAGCAACCATATCATCAACCCGCGTAGTCGCCGCATTATCTAAGTAAATACTTTCTCTCTCAATGTTCATTTTTTCATTTCCTTCCATCATTCAACACTCCCACCACGCGCTCCACAGAGCGCAACAAACCCATTGTCTATTTCCCATTGCCTAGTTAGTACACCGGGTCACAATTACAATAACCCAAAACCTCCTTATTATATTTCCGACAAGCATCACAAGAAGACTTATTATCTTTCATAAACTTCAAAATCCTCTGAATCTCATTCATAGCAACCTTAGGATTCTCAAAAACATTAACAGCCGACTTACTTATCTCCTTCTTAGTTTTAACATCCAAACAAACCTTATTCGCCCTCTTGTTCGAAAGATATTGAGAAACCGCAGCCTTACTAATCCCAAGCGCAGTCCCAGCTTTTTCATAACTAAGCCCATGCTCTTTAGTCAAAAGCCTAGCCAATTCCTTCCTAACGGCTGGAATAATATACCAAACCTCAATCTCTTGTCGTAACATATAAACCATGTTAACTATAGTTAACTTTCCTTTATAAATTTTTGGAAAAAGCAATTAAGCTAATAAAGTTCCCTTAGGAACTTTCTCATGAACATGAGGTCTATCTTCACAAACATTACACATCTTCTCTAAACACTCTCTCTGTTTCGGACAATCAATTCCATTCTCAGTCTTATTATACCTAATAATATCTATCACTTTACACGGAAGAGAAAGTATCTGCATCTTAACTTCATCACTAACATTCAAATTAATTACACTTTTCATATAAGAATCTATATTCGAAGCCTTAGGTTCAATTAAATATTCTCCATAAAGAGCGCAAATACTTACTGCTTCATCTTTAGAAACATTCCTATCTAACAAACTTATAAGTTCTATTTTAGACTTGTCAATTCCATCGGCAATCTTTATCCCATCTTCAACGCCACACATATAACACTACATCAAATAATCTTAATAAGCTTTTATATTATCAACAACAACTAAGCGCTTATAGCGCCTACGGGACATCCCGCAACAGCCGCCTCAACACATTCAGCATCGCCCTTAACATGCGCCTTCCCATCCTTCATCTCAAAACCCTCAGGACAAGCCGCAGCACAAGCACCACATCCGATACATTTTTCCTCATCTACCTTAACCATTTAAAACCTCCTTCTCATCCATCAAAAACAACGCGCTCAAAAGGAGCGCAACATTCCCATTGCCTACCATCCCGCAAAGCATCCGCCTCCTCATTTAATTTACCCAATTCAATAGAATCATTAACCTTAACTTCATCAATTATAAAATACTCATTATCAATTTGCTTCTCGGAAGTAGATCCCGTAACCACATTTCCAGTCATAGTCGAAACAAACAAAAAACCCAAAACAACAAGAACAAAAATCCCAATCCCGACAATCCACTTATTCATAAAAAACACAAGACAAAAACATTTATAAGTTTAACCCGTCATTAAGGAGTTATGTTAACCTACATTCTAATCGCCGCAGCCGTAATCATCGTAGCAATATTCATAATCTACTACAACCGATTCGTCACACTATCCCACCAAATCGACAACAGCCTAGCACAAATATCCGTCCAACTAAGAAAACGTTCAGACTTAATCCCAAACCTACTAGCCGCAGTCAAAGGCTACATGAAACACGAGAAGTCCATAATCACAGAAATCACCAACGCAAGAAAAGCACTGCTATCCGCAAAAACAGTAGACAAAGAAATGAAAGCCGGCAACCAAATGCAAGAAGCACTAAAATCAATCTTCGCAATCGCAGAAGGCTACCCAGATCTAAAGGCGAACACAAATTTCCTACACTTACAAGAAGAACTATCTGCAATAGAAGACAAAGTCGCATACGCAAGACAATTCTACAACGATGGAATCATGTCATACAATGTAATGACTCACAAAGTTCCAGGCATCTGGTTCGCAAATATGTACGGCTTCAAACCAAAAGAATACCTAAAAATTCCAGAAGCAGCAAAGGTAGTTCCGAAAGTAGAATTCTAAATAAGGATACATTTGTGCCCGTACAAAACTTTAAAAACAATGTGCCCGTACAAAACTCATGGCATACACCGAAACAAAAATCCGAAACAATACAAAATACTTCTACAGAGTCAAATCTAAAAGAATAGGGACTTCCTTCCAAAAAGAAAGAATATATCTAGGAAAGGATCTAGCAGGAATGAATAGGATATTAGAAACTGACAAAGCCGACAAGCAACTCAACAAAGAAAAAATTAAATCCAACATTACAAAAATCAAACCAATAATACTCAAAATCCTAAAACAATACAAAATAAAAAAAGCAGGAATATTCGGAAGTTACGCTATAGGAGAAAATACCAAAAACAGTGACATAGATATACTAATAAAACCAGCAAAAGGCATGGGACTAGAACTAGTAGAACTCCAACTTGAACTATCAAGCAATTTAAATAAAAAGGTCGACATAGTTTCCTACAAATATATCCACCCCAAATTAAAAGAGAGAATATTATCTCAGGAAGTTAAAATATTATGAAAGAAAGATTAGACGAAATGTTTTTAGACGACATATTAGAAAGCATAGAAGCAATAGAAGAATTCTCCATAAACATCACAATCAAAGAGCTCTCAATAAACAGAATGAAAAAGAACGCAATCATAAGAGAACTCGAAATCATAGGCGAAGCTTCAAAAAACATTTCAGATTCAATAAAAGATAACAGTAGCATTAAATGGAGTAAGATAATAGGAGTCAGAAATATAGTAATACATAGATATTTTAGAATTGACCTAGATGCAGTTCTAGGCATAATCAACAAAGATATACCAGAATTAAAAAAAGAAGTACAAAGAATAAAAAGAGGATTAATCTAATATGCAACCAACAAGACTCTCCTTCCACGACGAAATCAAAAAAAACATCGCCTCAACATACCTACTCATAGCAATCATCCTAGTCGTCCTCCTAACCCTAACCTACACCATAGCAGCCTTCATAGCCCCAGGATACTTCTTCATAATCCTAATCATCGGAATCCCAATATCAATCGGCTACGTCATCTTTGGCTTCTACAACTCACACAAGATAGCAATAAAATCCGCAAACGCCAAAGAAGCAAAAGGCCCCGAGTACCGACAATACCACAACACAGTAGAAGGATTATGCTTAGCATCAGGCCTCCCAAAACCAAAACTCTACATCATGAAAGAACAACAAATCAACGCCTTCGCATCAGGACGAGATCCACAACACGCCGTAATCTGCGTAACTCAAGGAGCTCTAGATAAACTAAACAAGCAAGAACTAGAAGGAGTCCTAGCCCACGAACTTTCCCATATCGCAAACTACGACATCCGCTTCATGACAATAACCGCAGTCCTAGTCGGAATGATAGCAATCATATCAGAAATTTTCCTAAGAAGTTTGTTCTGGTCTTCAATCACAGGCGGCCGAGACAGAGACAACAACAACGTAGTCATGATGGTAATCGGAATAGCCCTTGCAATCCTAGCACCAATAATCGTAGCTCTAGTCCAACTAGCAATCTCCAGAAAACGAGAATACGCAGCCGACTCATCCGCCGTAAAATTCATGCGAACTCCAACCGGATTAATCGGCGCACTAAAGAAAATCGAATCCAACAAACCAATGAAAGTATCAGGCGCAGTAGCCCCACTCTTCCTAGCAAAACCCTCAAAGAAAAAAGAATGGTTCTCAACTCATCCACCACTCTCTGACAGAATAGCAAAACTAAAAAGAATGTAACTAATCTAAGGCAACTTCTAAACAAGCAATATTAACAAGGCAATTCGGTTCCAGTACACCCATTAACTCAAGAAGATTTTCTTTCACATTTCCAGAATAAAGTTTAATCTGCATCTTCCCCTCTTCCCAAGAAGTAAGATTAATAGTATTTTTTCCTCTGACATATTTCGGAGTAGACAAAGGTCCACCCTCTAATTCTTCAACATAATCCAAATCCAAAATAGTCTGTCTAATTTCTTCCCGATCATAAGAGTCACCATATATAAAATAATAATCACCTTGATTCATTTTCTCCCCATCAAAAACTCATGAACACCCTTAGCCGCAACCGCCCCTTCCCCAGCAGCCGTAATCATCTGCCGCATAGCCGAATCCGTCACATCACCAGCAGCAAAAACACCTTCAACATTACTCTTCATATCCTTCCCAACAACAACATAACCTTTCTCCATCTTCAACTTCAACCCCGCCAAAACCTCAGTCGCCGGCACACTCCCCGCCTCAATAAAAACACCATCAACATCCAAAACACTTTCCCCCTTTCCTTCCGTATCAATTTTCAAACCCTTAACAACACCCTCCCCAATAACCTCAACAGCATTAGAAAAATAAACAATCTCAATATTTTTCGTACTACAAATCTTCGACAAACTAACAGGCTCACACCGCATCTCATGCTTCCGATAAACAACAGTCACCTTACCGCAAATATCCGCCAAATAAAGCGCAGCCTTCGCAGCCGAATCAGCCCCCCCAATCACAGCAACTTTCTTACCCCTAAAAAAATTCCCATCACAAGTCGCACAATACGAAACACCCTTCCCCAAAAACTCTTTCTCGCCAGGAATATCAAGTTGCCGATGTTCAGTTCCCAAAGCAACAATCAAACTCTTTCCCTTAATCTGCTTATCTCCAGCATGTAAAATAAACTCCCCTTCTAATTTCTTATCTCTAATTTCTAATCTCTCGACTTTCTCAAACGAAGTTTCAAGAAACTCAGCTCCAAATCTCTTCGCCTGCTCAAAAACCGTCCGCATCAAATCTCGCCCACTTCCAACAAACCCAGGCCAATTCTCAACCTCCCCAGCCAAATTCGCCGTCCCCCCAAAACTCTGCGCCACAACCAAAGCCTTCAAATTATAACGCCCACAATAAATCGCCGCAGTCAATCCAGCCGGCCCACCACCTAAAATTAACACATCGTAAGTTTCTTCCATCTCAAACAAAACCAAAAAGACTTTTTATAGTTTAGGTAAGAGTGTTGACAAAACTTAAATACCTCTTCATCTAAATAACAATATGAACTCAAAAGAAAAGTTGGAATTAATAAAAAGAAACACAGCCGAAATAATCGGAGAAGACGAACTAACCCAACTTCTAGAACAAAAAAAGCAACCATCAGTCTACATCGGAACCGCACCAACAGGAATCCCACACATCGGATACTTCTCATGGGGAATCAAACTAGCCGACCTCCTAAACGCAGGCTTCAAAGTAAAAATCCTCCTAGCCGACCTCCACGCAGCCCTAGACAACACACCATGGGAACTCCTAGAACACCGATACAAATTCTACGAAAAAATTATCCCCCTAATGATAAAAGCACTAGGCGCCCCAGTCGAAAACATGGAATTCGTCAAAGGCTCAGATTTCCAACTTTCACGTGAATACATCCTAGACCTATTCCAAATATCAAGCAACACCTCAGTCCACGACTGCCACAAAGCAGCATCCGAAGTCGTAAAAATGGGCGACTCACCAAAACTCTCAGGATACATCTACCCACTAATGCAAGCCCTAGATGAAGAATACCTAAAAGTCGACATGCAAATCGGAGCGGTAGACCAAAGAAAAATCTTCGTCCTAGCAAGAGAACAACTTCCAAAACTCGGCTACAAAAAAAGAGTCGAACTAATGATTCCATTCATCCCAGGTCTAATCGGAAAAAAAATGTCCGCATCTGTCGAAGCCTCAAAGATAGGATTACTAGATGACGCAAAAACAATCCAGAAAAAAATAAAATCAGCAGACTTCGAAGAAGGAAACCCAGACAACGGAACAATGGCCTTCCTAAAAACAATAACCTTCACACTACTTTCCGACAAAAAAGAATCCCTAATAATCGAGCGACCAGAAAAATTCGGCGGCAACCTAGAATTCAAAACTTACGAAGAACTAGAAACAGCAGTAAAAGAAAAAACAATACACCCACTTGATGTCAAAAACCAAGCAGCAAAAGAAATTACAAACCTTTTGTCCGAAATAGATTCCAAAAGATCCGAGTTCGAAAAACTAGAAAAACTAGCCTATCCAAAAAATATATAAACTTCTTTATCTAACAACATTCATGCAAGCAGAGAGGATGAACTACGTCTGGAACAATTCTACATCCCTAGCGTTTGCTGGCAAGATTTCTTACTAACACCGCGACACTTCTTATGAAAAATAAAAGAAATGTCGCTAAACAGACATATAACCTTGAAAAAGAAATCATAACTAAATCTCACAAGTCGCGCTCAAAAAGAGCGCAACATTCTACTACTAACTACAAACTACCAACTACCAGCGAAGCGAACTGGATGCCAGAGCATCCTGACTGCATCTCCTGCGGCAACGACATCACTCATCCACTCTGCCCAAACTGCCTAGCCAAAGCATTCTTAACCTGGTCAAAAAAATTCCCCGAACATAAAGAGTTGAAAGCAAAACTAAACCCAATAATGAAACATCACAACCACACAAAAGCAAAATCAAAACCCTGCGTAGCTTGCGAATCTCCAGTTCACATCTGCCCACTCTGCTTCACAACCCATCTCCACAACCTCGTAAAAGAAGCCGGCCTAGGCGTCCGAGCAACAGCACAATTCCTATTCATATTCAACTTCGACTTCGAGCACAAAGGATATTTTCAAGAACTAGAAGCATACGGAGGCTACTAACCGGCTCTGGGACAAAACTAATCAATAGATTTTAATTTTTTAAACTTATTAAGAATGCTTTCAGTATTTCCCAAATACATCAAAACAGTTTGCTTAACTTTCCCATTTATCAACTTATTTTCAACTATATAGTAATATAACTTTCCCTTAACTTTCTTTTTTCTAATAAACATATAATTATAGGATTTAATTTAATTTAAATTTATGTTAGGCACTACAATTTAAGTACTTTTGTATACTCCACAACAATAAAATATATTAATACATGTTAGCACTATACATTATGACAACTGAAAAAGCTGTAAGGTTAAAACTAAAACAATTGGACAAATATCTTCTAAATCAATACAAGGAAGAATTTAGTATTAAACATAAGAATCCAAAGACTTATGAAAAAGATTTTATGAAAAAAATAAAATCTTCTCTCAAAAATCTGGGATCCTTAATAAGTCGCTCTGTGCGGTCAATAATTATTCCCAAAAAAACTGGCAGACCATCCAAACTTTCTTTGAAGCAAAAGCTAACTTTAATTTTACTTCAGCAACTCGTTGGGAAAAGTAATCGAATGATGACATATTTGTTAGATATTTTTTTTATTGTCTTTGGAATTGAGATTAGTTACAAAACTATCGAGAGACTTTATTCTGATGATGATGTTAGATTGGGACTCCTTAACTTACATAATTTAATTCTAAAAGAAAAAGGTGTTGAAGAAATTGATGCTTCGGGAGATGCAACGGGATACAGCCTCACGATAAAAACTCACTACCAAACTTTTGCTTCAAGATTAGGAGAAAAATCAAAA
>Ga0307989_1000961_pt1 | contig 16645 bp, 12 predicted proteins | sample EllFjometagen185_FD_203164 | JGI IMG/M metagenome (GOLD analysis project Ga0307989, IMG submission 203164) | Marine microbial communities from Ellis Fjord, Antarctic Ocean - #185 | ecosystem: Environmental > Aquatic > Marine > Unclassified | place: Southern Ocean | collected 2014-10-08
CAGGATGGCTGTACCATCACGATATTTAGTAACACATAGATTCTCAGTCATCCACGTTTGACTACCTATTCTTAGAGTTTGATAGACATTACCATCAATATCCGTGATTGTCCCATGTAGTGGTTCGACATTTACAGATACTGAGGAAGTGTCACTTCCTCCAAGCTCATCTGTCACGATACATGTAATGATATGATTACCAACTCGGCTACCAGCAATATATCCGACAATGGAACTTTCTCCATAGACGACACCATCAGGAGTGTTCCAATCAAAGTCTAGTTTATCATCATCTAAATCAGATGCCTCACAATTCACAACTGTCGTATCACCGGGTTTAATAATCTCACTATCCGTAAAAAGGTTATCAATTGTTGGAGGATTGTTATCTAGTGGGATCTTGTCCTCTGGCTTTGGACATGCCACAAGGAATAGTGTCAGCGGTACGACAGCAAGAAATTTCATCTCAAATAAACCATCTTGACCACACTCGAATACTCTCCGGCTTGTAGCCTCGCGAAGTACATGCCTCCGGCTACCTGCTTGCCATCCTGGTTCGTTCCGTTCCAGCTTGCTTTGTAGGATCCAACTGGTTGTGCTTTGGAGACGAGAGTCTGTACTTCTCTACCAGCTATGTCATAGATAGTTAGCAAGACATCAGAGTGCTCAGGTAGTTCGTACTCGATTGTCGTGGACGGATTGAACGGATTGGGAAAATTTCTCAAGACTGATATGTTTGAAGGCTTTTTGAATGGCTCGATCTCAAGAGCTGTAGGATCGAGCTCCATCTTATATGCCCCCTCAAAATCACGCAAACCTGCATAAAGATTTAACGTGTCAACCGCAAGAGAAATCACTTCAATACTCGGTAGTCCTTCGCTCATTGTGTGCCATTCTCCCCCTCCGTTAACTGAGTAGAACACCCCTTCCAGACTGCCAACGAATATCATCTCTGTATACACTGGGTGGATACAGATAGAGAATATATCAAAATTTGTTAATCCACTATTCATCGGAATCCAATCTATCCCACCATTAGTAGATTTGAAAAACCCTGAGTTATAAATTGAAACATACAATACTTCACTAGAGTCGGGATTTACGGCTATACATTTAAATCCTGGTGCACCAGTAAATCCTATGCTCTCCCAGCCGTAGCCGCCGTCGATACTTTTGTACACATCATCGTACGTGGCCATAAATAGTAGATCCTCGTTTTGAAAATCAACGGCAATTTGACCGTACTCATATGTCGGTATCTCCGTGGACATTTGAGTCCAACTCGAGCCTAGATCATCACTCCTCCATGCCCCGGTATAAACTCTCTCAAAGTTACTCTGAGCAACTGTTATCGGCATTGATCCTACTGACCGAATCCCAGTATCTTCCCAATTCTGTCCCCTATCTAAGCTTCGGAAAAGTCTTCTTGTGCTAGTATCGTCATCTTCCACAGCATACAGAATGTCTGTATTTCCTAAGCTTGACTCAATGGACCATACCTCATTTAATCCCCTGTCTTGCCATTCAAAGTTTGTGTATTCATAAACCCCATTACTCGTTCCAGCATAGAGTAATCCATTAGAAATGCTAAAATCACCTACCTGCGTTTTTCTAAATCCGCTAAAACGTTGAGTCCACGTAAAAGATGAGTTATCCGTATTATAGATGCCCACTTTTGTACCAATATATATGACATTACCTAATGTCGGATGAACTACTACAGCCCGTATATCTCTTGCACGGTTACTCAAGTTATTGGTTCTGTTGACCCATGTATCACCAGCATCTTGACTTTCTAGGATTCCAATACTATCTTCACTAATCACATATAAAACATTTGTGTTTCTATTGCTCTCTACAATCCTCATAACGGGCTCGGTAAAGCCAGATGATTGCCAAGAAACACCATTGTCCACTGATTTAAAAAGCCCCTCTTCAAGCGCAAGATAGAGGGTAGATGTATCGTCACTTGATATAACAATCTCACCGAGATGATTATCAGAGAATCCAACCAGCGTCCAATCGTCGCCATTTATAGTGCTTTTGAATAGGCCAGAATTTTGCGTTGAAGCATAGACAGTCGAGGGGTTTTCGGGATTAATGGCTATTGATCTAATACTGTGGCTTCCAGTCCCTGGCGGAATGCCCACGTCATTAGAGTTCCAGTTCTCCCCATAATCATTACTTTTCATTAAGATATTGGAGTATTTCGAACCTGCATAAAGAATATATGGATTGACGGGATCAATTTTAATAACCGCGGGAGTAATGTTTAACCCTGACATAGGAAGCCAGGTAAGGCCTCCATCAATGCTTCTCTTTTGACCAGAATATACTCTATCAGGGTTTAATGGATCCACTGCTATTGCATATACCGTGTGGAAGCCTATCTGAACCCAATTCTCCCCACCGTCAATAGTTTTATATATTCCGCCTTGGTTCTGATCAGTGCTGGCAAACAGAGTATCTGGGTGTTGAAGATCCATTACTAAAGCTTGGATGTTCGCAAAGTATGGTCCATCCATTTGCTCCCATCGATTCTGTCCCGCAACCACTGATATGAGAATGAAAAATATTGAAGCTGCATACGATATTTTTTTAAACATATTCACTCTTATCCAGAGTTAAAGAATAGGCCTACAATTTAGGCTTAATCTGCATCTCAACCAAGCATCGCCATATGTGTTCATGTTTTGTCCTGTGCCTCACTAGCCATTAAGATAACCCTGCAATTCCGGATCTCTCAGCATCACCGTAGAACGGCCAGAAGGTCGTGGGGTCAGCAAATAGCTGCAAGATGAGGAGTATTAGTCCTGTGATAATCCATTTTATGTGAGTTCGCATCGTTGGCTCCCCTCCTAGCTTTAGAATCGTATTCAAATGTAGTCTGATGGGTCTACTTAATCAAGCGCTGAAAATCTGCCCAATCAGCAGCCTTGCGGGTGCTAAATAGGTGCTATTAGGTGCCTCAAATGGCCGATTTGGCCACTAAGCTGGGTAGTTTACAATATGGAGGTTCCAGGTACAAAAAACCCCAGGAACCTTTGTGGTGCTGGGATTTATGTGGTGGCCAGGGACGGAATTGAACCGCCGACACGGGGATTTTCAGTCCCCTGCTCTACCGACTGAGCTACCTGGCCCACTTTTCAAAGTGGCTCATCATAAAATGAGCGCGCAATAATAAGATATGAGTCCCCTCCTCACAATAGCTTTTTTAACTGAGCTTCACAGTATCTCATAACTTGTCCTATCGATTCGCATATATCAGCTGAGTTAAAATGAATTCACGGGAGGTTGTGGTATCTGGGTCTGAGTAGTTGAAATGATTGGTAGATTCTTAGGGCAGCGTATAGGTTTGTTAATCGTGAAGCGTGCCCTTCAAGCTATCTAGTGTTGTAAATGGGAGGTTGGACATGTGAAATATGTAATGCCAGCCCCTTACACTGCGTGTGCGACTTACCGAACTGAATAATCCTAGCAGTTCTCCATTCCTGTTAAGAACAGGAGCCCCACTCATACCACGGATTGGAATAGCTCCTACCCGAGGAGTCAAAATATGCGGTCTCGTTAATGAACGCTCACAGATGACCGCCAAAGGGTAAACTGACCCCTCAGCAACCTCAAGTGCATGAACAATTCTACTGCTATCATTCAAACCCAGTCCACCTGGATAACCCAATATATACACATCTTTCTTGATCATTGTGTTATGGGCAAGCTCTAAACTTTTAGTGCGACGGGGGTTGACAGGCTGGAGTATAGCCCAATCCTCATTTGAAAAATCATCTTTGGAGTACTTCATATCAACCACATTCAAAGGAACTAACTGTCGCGTGATGGTCTTAGCTTCAAGTCCGATGAGTTTCCCGGAATCCACATAAAATCCGTGAGCTGCTGTTAGTATGTATTCGCCATTTGAGATAAAGCTTCCGCTTTGCTGAATCCGCTCTCTTTCACCATCTTCATACTCAACAGTGAGTGTAATTAGCAGGATGGAAGCAAGATTGCTATCCAGCATCCTTCCCAGAGCTGGCGTGGCTTTTAGGGCAGTCTCAAGCTGTTCATGGCCAGCAGCATACAAATCACTGATCTCAATGAGTGATTTAGCTTCCTCAATACCATCTTGTCTTGAAGAGAATGAACCACAAGCCACCAAAAGAAACAGGCTAAGAACAATGAATTTTTGCACCTTAGAATTTCTCCCCCTGCTTCTCACGAATTTGGCTACCAACGGGACGTATGCGCCCCCATAAACTATAAACCAATGTGATGCTAGCCACCACCTGTAGAACAGAACACCAGAATCCCATCTGGCTGGCCCAACCCTGAGGGTAAAACCCCTGTAGGATTTCAGCCACAAAGCGTACCAACGTAGCGAGCGTGAAGACATAATAACTGATACGGATTACATCGGGGTTATAGCGTTTATCATCTTTTTTGGCTCTGGGAAAAAACCAGACTGCCACTCCGAGAATCATCATGAAAACACCACCCATAAGCAGGATATGCGTATGGGCTTGAATCAGTGTGAATGGTATGCTCCAGCCGAAGGCTCGGGCACCGTAGATATATAGACCTGAAAGCAGGCCGAGAATAAAAAATGCGAAGGCGGTTTTTATGAAATATCTGGCGTTGGTAAACATAACCCCTTATCTCCTGATCATCGAAAATAACCTATTCTGTACAAGGTAGACAATTTTTAACCATTAAATGAAGCTTCCTACACCAGTTTACACGCGACCTGGATTTCAACAAGCCCAATCTCTGGGTCATTCGTCTGCTTACAACTCAAATCTGAAAGAAGATGTTTCACTACCCCACGTGAAGTGTAATTTCTCCCATGAATAGCGATAAAATTATTCTTAAGAATTTCAGCCAGGTAGAAATGGAAGCCTGGGTCCAATCTTTGGGACACAAGGCCTTTCGTGGACGCCAACTTTACCAGTGGATCTGGGAAAAGGGTGTTCAGGAATTCTCTGAAATGACCAACCTATCCAAGGATTTTATTGAAGTGTTGGAAGCAAAATGTCAACTTGAGCTCACCACGGTACATCAGGTACAGAGCTCAAAATCCCAAGGGACTTCCAAGTTTTTGATCCGTCTTGGTGATGGTCGATTTGTTGAGACTGTCCTCATCCCTGAAGCAAAACGTGCCACGGTTTGTCTTTCTTCACAGGTTGGTTGTGCTCTGGATTGTGATTTTTGCGCGACTGGTAAAATGGGTCTGAAGCGGAACCTCACTTCAGGGGAAATAGCCGATCAACTCCTGCATGTCAGACGATTTAGTGACCGTCCCATAACTAACATTGTCTTTATGGGGATGGGAGAGCCCTTTCATAATTATGATCAGGTGATTAGATCTGCCGACATTCTTAATTCAGAGACAGGCTTTGCTCACGGTGCTCGTAAAATCACCATTTCTACCAGCGGCATGGTACCTCAGATTCGCCGATTTGCTGATGAAGGTCACCGCTATAAACTGGCTGTAAGCCTGAATGCATCAGATGATGAAAGCCGTACACAGATCATGCCCATTAACAAAAAATGGGATATCGCCGAGCTGGTAAAAGCCTGTAAGTACTATACCGAATTGTCCAAAAATATGCTGACCTTTGAGTACGTTCTCATGCAGGGCATCAATGACTCCCTCGGGGATGCCAGGCGTCTCTTGAAAATCGCTAATCAGGTTTTTTGCAAGGTGAATGTGATACCTTACAATGAAGTAGCCGAAGGATATTTGCGTCCTTCCAAAAAGCGGATTGAGAGTTTTCTGGAAGCGCTTGAAGGTGCCCGCTTTGGTGTCACCGTTCGCTGGAGTCAGGGTGATGATATTGATGCAGCCTGTGGTCAATTGAGTACTGCAGCCGTCACAGAAAATGGATAAAAGATCATGACAAATATTCAATTACAGAATGCGGTTGCAGCGATTCGCGAGCACGGGATATTCAAGGCTGATATAGCACTTGTGCTAGGTTCGGGGTTGGGAAATTTTGTGGATGCCTTATCCAATACCACGCACATTTCCTTTGCAGATATCCCTGGTTTCCCGGTTTCAACTGTGGAAGGACATTCCGGCGAATTAGTCCATGGTTTTCTAGGGGATGTTCCTGTCCTGGTAAATTCTGGTCGCGTCCACTTTTATGAAGGCTACTCACTAGATCAGGTCGTTTATCCAATTCAGATTCTGCAAGCTCTAGGAGCACAGACCATTATCCTTACCAATGCTGCAGGAAGTATCCGTCAGGATTATGCCCCCGGTGATCTTATGTTGATCACGAAATTAATGAACCTTACAGGTCATTCTGTATATGCTAGCAAATCTGAACCCGAGGGTGTTTTTGATGCTGAACTTGTTGAAATGGTCAAGCAGGTAGCTAGGAATGTGTCCATCCAATTGAAAACCGGCTCCTATGCTGGCTTAAATGGTCCATCCTACGAGACACCTGCAGAAATTCGATTTTTAAGACACAAGCGAGCCGATGCTGTTGGCATGTCAACTGTGCATGAAAGTATGGCTGCCTTTCAGTCCGGAATGAAGGTTTTGGGAGTCAGCTGTCTCACCAATTATGCTGCTGGTATATTGGACCAACCCTTGAACCATGCAGAAGTCATGGAAACGGGTATTCGGGTGAGGGGAGATTTTGCAAAACTCCTCAGTAAATTAGTCCACGAAATCAGCCTTCGAAACCAATCCTAAATCATTCAAGAAAAGTCCAGTCACCAAGTGTTTCAGGACATATTTCTCATATCCAACTTCAGAAGAAATCTCAATTAAAATGAGCGACATATCATTCTGATATGGCGCTATATCAGAATGATGCTAAATTGACCGCGGCAGCCCTTGCAAAAACAGCACTAAATGCAAGCGTAAGAGACTGATATTACTGCAACATAACATATGTCCATTTCATTGTGGCATGGCAATTGACCTTGAGGATGGCAACTGAAAGTGGAAAGAAAACAATGAAAATGGAAAACGATAGATTAGAAAGGACCCCGAAAATGACTAAAACAACAGATTACTTGGCAGCCTGGAGTAACCTCTCAGGAACATTGATCGTAGCCGGTCGCGGCATATTGGCGATAGTGTTGACTTTTGCAGTCTCACTGCTGATCGCGACCCCTGCACATGCCCAGGAAGGCCGCACCATTAAAATCGAAATTGCACAGGACCTGGAACAGGAACTTGGCGAAGTTGCCATGGAAGTGCAGGAAGCCCTTGATGATATTGGCATAGAAACCGGTATCCATATCAATATTGATGATAATGACAGTGACTCACGTCCAAAGCTGGGCGTTTATTTGAGTGACATGGATTTTGAAGATGCCTACAAGATGCGCTATCCATATGCACACGGTGTATTGGTTAATGGTACCGTAAACAATGGTGCTGCTGATGAGGCTGGAATAATTGAAGATGATATCATCATGTTTTTTGATGGTACCAAAGTACGCTATGAGGATCACCTCGTACGCTTGATTCGCACCAAAAACTTTGGCGATCAGGCGGCGGTTGTCTACTGGAGAGATGAAGCCATCGATTCCACTGTGGCCACCTTTACAGCTCCTATCAAGAAGGAAAGAGACCCTCAGCTGAAAATGGCCGACGAAGATAAAAAAGACAAAAAGCGCAAAAATTCCCGTGGCTATGGTGGTGGTGGTTTTACACCCATGTTAGTTCAGGATGACTTTCCAGAGATGGTTGAATTGATGACCGAACTGGGCCTTTCTTCAACACCGTTCAGTTCTGAAGGAATTGTGATGTGGGGTGGATCAGGACAGGGATATGTTGGCAACGGCTGGTTCCTGGGTGGCTTTGGTAACGGTGGTGGACTCACTAATACTGTTACAGCCATGCACTCTGACGGTGTAACTGAAGTTGAACGTCAAGTAAGTTTCGCAATTGGTTATGGTGGACTCACAGTTGAAAAGAGACTGGCTCCCTTCTCATGGGCAGTAATCAGTGCTGGTGTTGGTCTTGGACTTGGTGGCGTCGACTTGAACGTGACTCAGGATGATGGTCAATTCTCATGGACGAATCTCAATGATGAGCTCATCGATACCAAGAGCACCTCAGTTAATTTCTCTAAGAATTATGCTATCGCACATCCAAGAGCAAGTGTCATGGTTAAACTGACTGGCTGGATGCGCCTGAGAGCTGAATACGGATATCTCTATGGATATGGATTCAGTGATGGCTGGAAGACCACACTTGGAAACAATTCCCTTGATACAGAACTGGACACCTATGAGTTGGTCGGAAGTACAGGCAAGATGTCTGAACTTGGTGCACCAACCATGTCCCTTGGTCTCTGGTTTGGTTTCTAACTAGAATTAATAAATGAATCTCATGATGCCGATATCTAACCCATGTCGGCATCATGGTTTTTTTAACCCCAGGCAGAAATAATGAAAATGATACTCAGAAATATTGGTTTGATACTCCTCCTGGTTTCTCCCTTGTTTTCAGCACTGCTTACTGATGATCTAGAGGTTGTCTCTCCAACAGGGATGCCTTTTTATCATGATTACAATAAGCCTGGCGTGTACACACCGAACTCAAGCTATACCATTACTTTCCGCTTTATCGAAACATCGATGGGCGTTTTGCTTGTTAGAGAGCATTCCAGAGGTGGAGTATCTCAGCTTTCCAGACCCGTGGAAAACTCGAAGACAAGTCTCGTAATTTTTAAATCCTCTTCAGGACAGGACTCTGAAGGAGGAATCAAGAAAATGAATGTAATTCTGGAATAAACCAGTAACCCATGTAGGCGACATCCGAAAATGACACTCACGATGCACCTCAGACAAAACAAACAATAGAGCACACTTGCTACAGTTTTTATCAGATAAACTGGGTGCAGGTGCACTTATCGTTTCCCAACTTCTGCTAACAGCATTTGTGGGAACCAATCCCTATTTCCATGACGTGAGTCTTGAAGTGAAGGCCGATAGGCTTTTCTGTTCTGCCACGCTAATGGAAGGTTTTACTCCAGATCTAGATGTGCTGCTGCAATCTGGTGATACCGTGATTATTCATTTCGAATTGGACTTGGTTAAAGTAGATAATGATTCAATAGTCGCCATGGCAGACTGGGAACATCAGTTTAGATATTCTCTCCTGGAAGATGACTACACTATTTACCAGAGTGAAACGGATAAAACATCCAAGATCTATACCATTGAAGCTGCCAAAGGGGAGTGGGTGAAAATCGAAAATGCCATCTTGTGCAGGATGAGAGTGATGGAAGATGATCAGTTCTACTATTTAAGAATCTCAGCCTTTCTGGAGGAAATGGACATGCCAGGCATCACAGATCAAATTAATCTTATGTCATTCTGGAATCGTATTCGACCCATCCATATCTCTGAACCTTTTGAGAAAAGGCAGTTGGTACTGTGAAATTGAGAATGCCATCTTTTAGAATCCAGATCATGCTGCTGGTCAGCCTGGTGACATTTTTTGCTGCTATGCTCATGCGTGATTTATTCATCACTAACCTCTCGGAATACCAGACACAAATTACAGACCTTGATAGTAAGGCCAAGGTGCGAGCGCTCCACAAGACCTATACCACCGTGCTTGATTCCAGCGAACTAGACACATTCAATGAGGATATTGAAGGAGTGCTCAGAGATTTACACAAAATTGAAATTGCCGGAGATTTCTACAGTCGTGATATCAAGCAATACTCCATCGGTATCGTGATTGTTATGATAATCCTTACGGGGAGCATCTTCCTGCTGCTCTTCATGATCATCACCCGACCACTGACACGATTGCTTGCAGCAACTGAGCAGTTGAAGGGTGGGGACTTTGAATTTAAGATTAAGGAAAGTGCCTATTCACCTCTGAACGGACTCATCATCGCCTTCAATAATATGGTTTCTGACGTCAATCAGAGTAAAGAGCGACTGATCGAAGCAGAGAAGCAAACCATCTGGCAGGAAATGGCTCGGGCAATGGCGCACGAGATTAAGAATCCCCTCACACCCATTCGTCTCGCAGCCCAGCGTCTGGAAATGAAGTATTATGAAAAGGCTGAGAATCTGCCTGAAATTCTGGAAAAATCGCTGAGAATCGTCAACGAAGAAGTCGATAACCTACAAGCATTGGTAAATGCTTTCTCAGGTTTTGCCAAAATGCCTGAGGCTCAGTTTCAAAACTATGATCTGAATCAGCAATTGCGCGATATCTCAGATCAATATTCCGATGATGCCAGAATAGATTTAACCCTGGATGAGAACCTGGAAGAGATCTATGCCGACACCATGCAGATGAAGCAAGTGTTGGTCAATCTGATCCAGAATGCCATACAGGCCTGTGATGAAGAAGTACATATTGAAGTTTCTACCAGCGTACAGGAGCAATCTTGTACTATTGCTATAAAAGATCACGGTAAGGGGATTTCCGAGACAGATCTGAGCAAAATATTTGAACCTTACTTTACCACGAAGAAAAAGGGAACCGGTCTGGGCTTGGCGATTGTTCGTCGTATAATCAGACAGCATGGTGGTGATATCGAAGCCACTAGCATTCCTGGAGAGGGCTCCACTTTTAGTATTAATTTCCCCTGTAATCGGGAAAATTAAAATCAATTAACCAACCAGAATGGATAGCAAAATGGCCGATCACAAAATCAAAATTCTAATCATCGATGATGAAAAAAATATTCGTTTAACCCTCAGGGATATTCTCGAGGATGATGGCCATGCCGTGATTGAAGCAGGGACTGGCGAAGATGGACTGGAGTTGCTGAAGAATGAGAATGCTGATCTCGTTCTACTTGACATACGTTTGCCTGGTATGGATGGTATAGAAGTACTTAAGGGAATCCGGAAAATTGATGAAACTCTGGATGTTATTATGATCTCTGGGCACGCCACAGTGGGAACAGCTGTCGATGCGCTCCGTATTGGTGCTTATGATTTTCTGGAAAAACCCCTTTCTCTGGCTCGCGTTAAACTGGCTATTCGAAATCTCTCTGAGAAGCAAACCCTGACCAAAAGATCTGCAGTCAACCAACAGACCCAGCAGGATAAATATCGAATGGTAGGGACTTCACCACAGATATATCAGGTTCTGGATACAGCTCGCCGAGTAGGTCCAACTTCCGCCAAAGTATTGATACGTGGGGAGAGTGGCACCGGTAAGGAGCTGGTCGCTCATGCTATTCACGCTGCCAGTCCACGGGCTGACGATGCCTTTGTAAAGTTTAATGCAGCTGCCATTCCATCAGAGTTGGTGGAGAGTGAGCTGTTTGGACACGAGAAGGGGGCTTTTACTGGAGCTGTTGGACAGAAAAAAGGTAAAATTGAAATGGCCAATGGCGGGACCCTATTTCTGGATGAGATTGGTGATATGAGCCTTTCGGCCCAAGCCAAAATTCTCCGTGTCCTGGAAGATGGAAAATTTGAACGTGTCGGTGGCACACAAACCCAGACGGTTGATATTCGACTGCTAGCAGCCACCAATAAACCGCTTGAAGAGATGGTAGCAAGCGGGAGATTTCGCGAGGATTTATTTTATCGTCTCAATGTTGTCCCCATCAATTTACCACCTCTACGTGAAAGAGAAGGCGATATCAAAACGCTTCTTAATCACTTCCTGTCACACTACGCCGCTGAATTAAGTCTCTTGCCAAAACAGTTTTCACGGGATGCCATGAACATGTTGGTCGGCTATCCCTTTCCTGGAAACATCCGTGAGCTGAGAAATCTCATCGAGCGTCTATATATACTGAGTCCTAATGAAGAAATCGATCTCCCTGAGGTGAAACCTCATCTCAACCAGGTCGTTTCTGGAGAAGGAGATTCTGCCATCTTTACTGAAACGCGCCCCTTTGCAGAAGCAAAACGGATATTTGAAGAGCGCTTTTTGGAGTCACAACTCCGTCAGCACGCTGGTAACATTAGTCGGACTGCCAACAGTTTGGGTATGCAGCAATCAAATCTCTCACGGAAATTAAAAGAGCTAGGGTTGGGCAAATCCTGATATTCCCCCTTCTATAAAAGAAAAGAGTTCTAACAATGAGTTATAGTAAAGCCCTGACCCTGGGCATTTTATTTATAATAACTTCTTCAATTGCAGAAAATAAAAAAACGATATCCACGCATAAGGTTGATACGGTTCCTATCATCGATGGTCGCATTGACGAGGCAGTTTGGCAGACCGTCGAGCCTGCCACGGATTTTTATCGGTTTGAACCTGAGAGTGGTGGATTTGCTCCAGTAAAAACAGAAGTCAAATTCCTCTACGATGATATTTCACTTTATGTCGCTGCAAAAATGTATGACCCTGATCCATCAAGCATACCGACCCAACTTGGCAAGCGAGATGATGACAATGTGGTTGCCGACTGGCTGGGACTGTGGATTAATCCATTCAACGATGGTGCCAATGAATTGGGGTTTTTAGTTACGGCTGCAGGTGTTCAGGTCGACAGGAAATTTAGTCTTACTGGAAATGATGCAAACTGGAATCCGGTTTGGGAAAGCGATGTCAGTTTTGACAGTGACGGTTGGTCAGTTGAAATGGCCATCCCCTTCAGTCAGATGCGCTTCCCCTCCAAAGATATCCAAACCTGGGGAATCAATGTTGCGCGACAACGCTCCTCTGTGAGAGAAATCTATACTTGGACCGAATTGGATAAAGTGAGGGATAATTATGCCCAACAGGCTGGTCTTCTAACTGGGATTCAAAATATAGAGACACCGCTCCGTCTTTCCTTTACACCCTATGCCTCGGTTGCGTTCGATCATTATCCCGTTGATGAAGGTGGCATGGCTGCCTCAACATCCTATCGTGGGGGTATGGATCTGCAGTACGGGATCAATGAAAGCTTTACCCTTGATATGACCCTGATTCCTGATTTTGGGCAGGTTCAATCCGATAATATTGAACTCAATCTTTCCCCTTTTGAAATACAGCACAATGAACGTCGGCCCTTTTTTACTGAGGGTACCCAGCTTCTAAAAAAGGCAGGATTATTCTATTCCCGCCGAGTGGGTTCTAAACCTGTCCGATACTGGCTGGTGGCAGATGAAGAAGTTCTGGAGGCGGGAGAAACCATCAAGTCCAATCCTGATGTGACACAGCTAATTAATGCCACTAAGGTTACTGGACAGACTGTCAACGGAATCGGCCTGGGATTCTTTAATGCAATCACAGCCCCTATGCATGCAATTATCAAAGATTCGTTGGGGAGTGAGCGTGAATACCTCACAAACCCCACAACCAATTATAATTTGATCGTCGTAAGTAAGAATCTGCATAACGGATCAGAGATCAGCCTGACCAACACCAATGTCCAACGATTCTCTGGAGATGACTCCACAAATGATTTCCGAGATGCAAATGTCATCGGCTATGATACCCGGCTTTATACCAAAAATTCGAAGTGGCGCTTTGAATCGGGAGGGGCCTATAATCACCTGAGCTACCCGGATAGTATCTCATCCGGTTTCAGGTATGTTATTGAGGTTGTTGAAAATCAAGGTGCCGTCCAATATGGGCTTGGGCATTCCGTGGAAAGTGAACATTTCAATCCAAATGATATGGGTTTCTTACGTCAGGCGAATAGTGTGGTTGAGTTCGCTTGGTTGAAATTGCAAACGCTTGACCCTGTCTGGGAATTAAATAATGCCAGCTTACGAGTACGCTCAAATTATTCACGCTTGTTTGAATCAAATACAGGGTTGTTTGTGAATCGCAAATACACCGATATGAATTTTCGAGCCAATTACGATATGACTTTTAAGAATTATGTTTCCATAGGTGGTGGTATGGAATGGCGTCCGCGAGAAGGACATGATTATAGTGAACCTAGAGTCGAGGATCGATACTTTACCGTTCCCAAGACTTTTGATACACACATGTGGCTGGGATCCAATAATAACAATCCATTTTCAATAAGTGGATGGACAGGCATTTCTACTAAAACCCGTCGCGGTAGCCAATGGCAGGGTGGTGGGCTGAACCCGAAATGGAGGGTTAATAATCAGTTTATCATCCAATACGAACTGGATAAACATCATCGCACGAATAACCACGGCTTTGCGGAATTTGATGATAATGACAACCCCATTTTTGGTAGACGTGATCACTTTACAACGACCAATACTATCTATACTCAATATATCGTAAGTAGGAAATTGGAATCTGATATCCGCGTACGGCACTACCGCTCGACTGTGGAATACAAAGAATATTTTGACCTAATGGACGACGGGAATTTGTCTCCCAGTTCATTTGATGAAGATCTGAATACCGTCTTTAACGCCCTCACTATCGATGCAGTCATGACATGGCGTTTTGCACCAGGTAGTGAGTTGACCCTGGCCTGGAAAAATGCCATCTATTCTGATGGAGATACAGAAGACCTGGAAAAAACATATCTTGAAGATCTCACTGATGTTTGGAATCAGGATCAGAGCAATAGTATATCTCTCAAGCTATTATACTATGTTGATTCATGGTCGTTGAGACACCGTTTGAAGTAGTCCAGACATTCATATTCAAATCTAAAAAGGGGTTCTCATTCTGATGAGAACCCCTTTTTGTTTCTATTCTTGTTATTTGTTCATATTCCAGTACAAAAATCATCTCGCTCGAATACAGCATATGGCATAGAGCTTGCCTTAAGCATGGATTGAAAACAGGAGTGAGAAATGTATAAAATTATTAAAGCTGAGTTTATTGCACCCAATGTGAAAAGCTTCATTCTCGAAGCACCTCACATCGCCAAAAAGCGCCAGGCCGGTCAGTTCATTATTTTAAGAGTTCATGATAAGGGAGAACGTATTCCAATCACCATTGCAGATTCAAATGCAGAAGAGGGTTGGATTAACATCATTGTCCAGGGCTTGGGAAAAACTAGTGCTCATCTCAATACACTTGAAACAGGTGATCATCTGCAAGACCTGGTAGGTCCTCTGGGACTACCTACCCATATCGAAAATTGGGGTACGCTGGTTTGTATAAGTGGTGGTGTGGGTACTGCTGAAGCACTTCCTATTGCAGCTGCTGGAAAAGCTGCTGGCAACAAGGTGATTTCAATTATTGGTGCTCGTAATAAAGACCTCATTATCGCTGAAGAGCGTATGGCCGAGGTTGTTGACGAGGTAAGAATTTCCACAGATGATGGCTCAGCAGGTCGTCATGGACTGGTGACAGATGTACTTCAGGACCTCATTGATGAAGGTATCAAACCTGATATGATCGTAGCTATTGGACCACTCCCCATGATGGCAGCCGTTTCCAATCAAACTAAAGAAATTGGCATTCCCACCATGGTCAGCCTGAATGCTATTATGGTTGATGGAACGGGTATGTGTGGAGCCTGCCGAGCAACTGTGGGTGGCAAAACTGTTTTTGTATGTGTCGATGGTCCGGAATTTGACGGTCATCAAGTCGATTTTAAAGAATTAGGTATTCGCCAGAGAATGTATAAGAAGCAGGAAGCAGAGTCTCACAATTGCTTCCTTGAGAGACAGATGAAAAAAATGAAAGCTGAACAAATGAAAGAGGAGGTCTGATCATGAAACGTGAACGTCCTCAATCATTTAATGAAGTTCCCATGAAGGAACGCCTGACTATTCCCCGTCAGGATATGCCCGAGCAAGATGCCACACTCCGTAGCACAAATTTTCTCGAAGTAAATCTTGGTCTCACTGCTGAACAGGCTGTGGTTGAAGCCCAGCGATGTATCGAATGTAAAAGCCCAACCTGTATGGACGGCTGTCCGGTTAATATCAAGATTCCTGATTTCATTCAATTGATCTGTAATGAAGACTTTATTGGTGCAGCCAGAAAAATTAAAGAAGACAACTCACTCCCAGCTATCTGTGGCCGAGTATGTCCCCAGGAAACCCAGTGTGAAGAAGTCTGCGTCATGGGTCGCCGTTTTGAACCCGTTGCCATCGGTCGTCTCGAACGCTTTGTGGCTGACTATGCCATGCAGCATGATGATGGATCAGAAGAGACATTCGTAGCACCAGAGCCAACCGGACAAAATGTTGCCATTGTTGGATCAGGTCCCGCTGGATTGGCAGTCGCCAGTGATCTTATCAAGGAAGGTCATGCTGTGACCATTTTTGAGGCACTCCATGAGTATGGTGGAGTTCTGGTCTATGGAATTCCAGAATTTCGTCTCCCCAAAGCCATCCTACGCAAAGAAGTTGCCTCGCTGGAAGCCATGGGTGTGAAATTTGTGAAGAACTTTATTGTGGGTCGCACTATGACCATACAAGAGCTTATGGCAGAAGAAGGTTTTGATGCCGTCTTCCTTGGTCTGGGTGCTGGACTCCCACGCTTTATGAATATTCCTGGTGAGAATCTAAATGGTGTTTATTCAGCCAATGAATTTTTGACACGCTCCAATCTTATGCGTGCGTATGAATTTCCAGAATGGGATACTCCCCTGTATCGTGCCAAACACGCCGTTATTGTTGGTGGTGGAAACACCGCCATGGATGCTGTGAGAACTGCTAAGCGACTTGGTGCTGACGAAGCTTCCATTGTGTATCGTCGCTCTGAAGAAGAGATGCCAGCCAGAAATGAAGAAATTCATCACGCCAAGGAAGAAGGTGTGAAATTTATGAATCTGGTTAATCCCATCGAATTTATCAGTGATGATCAGGGCAG
>Ga0307989_1000962_pt1 | contig 16642 bp, 17 predicted proteins | sample EllFjometagen185_FD_203164 | JGI IMG/M metagenome (GOLD analysis project Ga0307989, IMG submission 203164) | Marine microbial communities from Ellis Fjord, Antarctic Ocean - #185 | ecosystem: Environmental > Aquatic > Marine > Unclassified | place: Southern Ocean | collected 2014-10-08
CCTCTTTTTGTTTGGGGTGATACCTATTCTCAAAAAGTTCTTGAAGATTCAGATTTTATTATTGATGGAATAAGCGGAACAGGGCTCTCCGGTGATATTCGCGGACCAGCACGCGAAATTATTGAATTGATAGCTATAATTACTCGAAAGAAAGAGGGAAAGCCCTTTGTACTATCTGTTGATTTACCGTCAGGTATGTACGAGGATGGAGGAGCTTACTCGCCGGTTTTGGACGCGGATATTACGGTAACAATGGGTTTGCAAAAAACTCTGCTGTATTATCCCCACAATAGACTAAAATGCGGAATTATAATTTGCCGCAATCCTGGGTTCCCCATTGAATTGCTTGAGCAATCTGAAAAAGAGGGAAATATAATCTCTTTGGAGAATACAAAACTACCCAAACTACCGCAAAATGCCTACAAAAATACAAAAGGCCATGCAGGAGTATTTGCGGGATCCTTCGGCATGACCGGCGCTGCTATACTTTCCTCCACTGCAGCTCTCAGGGTGAGAACGGGACTGGTTTCCCTTTTTGCTGATCCTGATGTATACCCGGCAGCGATTAAACGAACAGCATCATTATTAGTGAATTCTATCGCCTTTGATGAGATAATTTCCCGGAGAAAACTGGCAGAGAAATTTACATCACTTTTGGTCGGACCCGGATGGAGCACCAGTGAACTACATATAGCGCAACTGATTGAAGTATTGGAATCTGGACTTCCTACGGTTATAGATGCTGATGGTATAACCTTATATGCACAAGTGTCAAAAACCCCGGGATTTGTAAATAACAGTAATAATTGTGTTTTTACACCGCATCCGGGAGAGTTTTTAAGATTGTCAGGAGTCAGTAGTAAGGAGAATCCTGAAAAGGTAGTTGCTGCAGTTAAAAAATTTGCAGAAAAAAACAGCTGCACTGTGGTATATAAATCACATATTACCTACATTGTCTCAGCGAAAGGTGATTTGTCTGTTATCGATGGAATGAATCCTGCGCTGGGAACAGCCGGTTCCGGAGATATATTAGCAGGTGTCATAGCCGGACTGCTTGCTCAGGGTTATGATGGATATGAAGCGGCTTGTCTGGGAGCGGCATTACACCAGAAAGCAGGTAGAATAGCTTATGACAATATCGGAATCTTCACATCTGAGGATTTACTACCAGTTATCTCCTCATTATCAAAATAAAAATTGTGTATCTTTTTTAAGCAATGGGTGTTTATGATTTTGTATAATGAATCTCTTTACAGAGTATTATTTGATATTACTTGACCTGTAGCGGTCTTTGGATTAAGCTTAAAGTAATAATAACGGGAGAACGAAATGATACAGTTTTATGTCTTGGCCTTGGTTTTTATGCTGTATGGAGCCGCAGTTTTGTTGGCGGATGAATATGGAGATAAGGTAAATATACTACTCAGGATTAAAGAAACATACTCAACAAGTCAGACCTTCAGTATTGTATTGATAGTTCTTACAGCTGTTGTTGGAATTTTAAAATTAATTAGCCCGACAAGTCCGGGTCCTGTTGTTATTGGAGATTTTCTCCCGGCAATTAACCTCATTGCACTAGCTGTTTTTTTTGCTTTTGATTTGGCAAGAAAACAGAAAAAGTCGGATGGTTCACAGGGTGCCTCCCCAGATTCTGAAGATGTTTTTTCTGATTCAGACCCCATAAGCAAAGTACAGACCTTTTATTATAAAAATAAAAAAATACTTGGCTTTGCAACTTTAGGTATAGCATTGTTTCACTTTCTTTTTCCGGGAGCAGTCCTGCTTTAGTCCCGTATTGTAACGTATCACGAGAAGATTCTCATTAAGATTAACTACCTTGTGGAGGTAGCATGGATTCACGCCAAAATGTAAGTACCCCTAATATAAGAATCTCAACTGCAGGAGTAGCCTGCAAAGACGATTACTATTTTGTAGCGAAAAGAAAACCGGGGACATCCATTGGTGAAAGCTGGGAATTCCCTGGAGGGAAAAACAGAAAAAGTGAAACTCCTGAGGAAACACTAAAAAGGGAGTTTCATGAGGAATTTCAAGCTGAAATTACTGTTTATGATACTTTTTTTGTGGGTGAGTTTGAAAATAAAGATAAAAAATATAAATTACTGGCTTTTCGTATAACTTTAGATACTCCCGAAGAAAAAATGATTTTTGAAGAGCATCAGGAAATTTCCTGGAAAACGATCAAAGAGCTTGAATCATCCACTATGGCAGATTCAGACAGACAGATCGTTTCCAGCTTGAAAAAAAGTCTCAAAAGAGCTTCCTATTAGCCAGAAGTTTTTGGATATATTTAACTTGTTGCCTTGTAAAACATTATCCATTTGTATCCAAAAACTTCAAAAGGTTATTTTCTAGAAAATAGCCTCATATGACAGTGCCGTCAGCAATTATTCCATTTTTAGGGATTACTATTATACCGTCACAGATATGATAGTTGTCATAGACTCCATCTACTCTATCAATTGAATCAATTCCAATACGGCAGCCATCACCAATTCTTGCATTCTGATCAATAATAGCTTTGCGAATTATGGTACCCAATCCAATTCCAATATTTGGAATCCTCTTTTTTTTATTATTTCTTTTCTCTATATCTGATTCATAATAGCTCGCACCCATGCAGTAAACTCCATCAAGATTAACTCCTGATTCAATAAAGGTCCGGACACCAATAATTGAATTTACAATAGAGGCATTAGTTATAATACTCCCCTCACTGGTTAATGACTGACTTATGTTGCAATAATTAATTTTAGTTGCTGGAAGATGCCTTCTGTGTGTATATATTGGCATATTTTCATCATAGAAGTTGAAGTCCGGCGTTAAAGAGGCAAGATTTAAGTTTGTCTCATAAAAAGATTTAATGGTTCCAATATCTTCCCAGAAATCATTGAAAATATGTGTTTGAACTTTAATATCATTTATTGTTTCCGGAATAATCTCTTTCCCAAAATCGGTTTTATCGTTATCCAGAGCTTTCTCCATTGCCTCAGCATTAAAAATATAAATTCCCATAGATGCTAGATATTCTTTACCATTATTCTGTTGAGCTGTGCTGCTGTTTTCCTCAAGAATATTTTTGGGTGTTTTGTATTCTGAAATATCCATTTCAATTGGCGGTTTTTCAAGAAATGAAGTAATGCGGCCGGTTTCATCTGTTCCAACTATACCTAAACCTGTTGCTTCAACTCTTGATATAGCTTTTGCAGCGATTGTTAATTCAGCATTACTTTCGATGTGAGTTTTCAGCATGTCACGATAATCCATTCGATATAACTGATCTCCTGACAGAATAATGTAGTATTTTGGCTGCTGATCATGAAAATGTTTTATATTTTTTCTGACAGCATCTGCAGTTCCCTGATACCAGTCCTCACTTTGTGGAGTTTGTTCTGCTGCAAGAACCTCAACGAATCCCTGCGAAAAAGTATCAAAAATATAGGTGTTTGAAATATGATTATGCAGAGATGCAGAATTAAACTGGGTTAAGATATAAATCCTTTTAATATCACTATTAATACAATTTGATATCGGAATATCGACTAATCGGTATTTTCCACCAAAGGGAACGGCTGGTTTTGACCTGTCTTTTGTCAGCGGAATTAAACGTGTCCCTTTTCCCCCGCCAAGAACAATTGCCAGAATTTTATTATGCATATTGCTACTCCTTTGATAATGCTTTGTTATAAATTTCGACATATGATCCAGCTGATGATTTCCACTCAAAACGTATATTCATACAGCGTGATCGTATCTCTTTAATCATAAGTTGTGCAGAATTCCATAAATTATCAGCTTCCTCAACTGCATGGTATATGGCTTCACCTGACATTAAATCAAATACAATACCAGTCCCCGTAGAGAAATTTTCAGTAAAAGGTTCTACCGTATCAGCTAATCCGCCTGTTTTTCTCACTATCGGAATAGTTCCATACCGTAAAGAGTATATTTGATTAAGTCCGCAAGGTTCATATCTGCTTGGCATAAGAAAAAAATCAGATCCTGCTTCAATGAGATGGGCGAGATAATTACTAAAAGTAATCGAAACAGATAAATTATTGAATTTATCAGAGAGTTCAGTTAATGAATTTTCAAGTGCCGTATCACCTGTTCCCACAATAATTATCTGAAACGGAAAATCCTGCAGAATCCTCTCGAGAGCAGATGGAGTGCCGCCGCACAGTTCTCTAAATCCTTTCTGTTCAGCTAAACGGGAAACCATACCTATAATAGGAGTGTCAGGATTTATTTCAAGTTTCATATGTCTTTGAAGTTCTTTTTTTAGAGCTGCTTTATTATTTTGAGCAATGGATGAGTAATGGACGGGTAGGTACTGATCAGTTTCAGGGTTCCATTCTGTATAATCAACACCATTAAGAATTCCTGACAAATCTTTGTTTCGTCTTGTCAGTAAATCATTTAATCCGGCTCCTTGTTCACGATGTTGAATTTCAGATGCGTATGTTTTTGATACTGTGGTAATTTGATCTGCATGCTGAATACCGGAGGCCAGAAAATTGATCTCTTTAACCTTACTGGATTTGTGGTTATTGTCAATTACAAAATCTTCAGCTTTTAAATCTGTAAAATGAATATCATGCTTGGAAAAATTCCCTTGATAACCTAAATTATGTATTGTCATCACACTAGCGGTATTGTTAAAGATTCTATCTTTATTGTTTTTTAATAAAACAGGTAAGATTCCTGTTGGCCAGTCATGGCAGTGGAAAATATCCGGATACCAGTTCAATTTTCTGCAAATTTCAAAAACAGCATAATTAAAGAGTGTAAATCTGTACATATTATCTGAATAAGGAGGATTTCCGGGATCCCCATAAATCCCTTGACGTTCAGTAAACAGGGGATGCTGAAAAAAAAGAAATTCTATATTGTGTAAAATAGTTTTTGCTATCCTGAAAGTAGTATCAATAACATCATTTTTAATGTGTATGTTCCAGGGTAGGGTCTCTATTGATGAATCCTGAATAAATCCATAGAGAGGAATGAGTATTTTAACATCATGACCTGTAATAACCAATTCCTGGGACAAGGCCGTAACAACATCAGCTAATCCGCCCGATTTTGCAAAGGGAACTGTTTCGCTTGAGACCATTAATATTTTCATATATACAATTAGAGCATGTAAATATATCAGCGTCAAGCTAATGGTATAATAAAACATATATACAGCTATTTATATATACTGCTGACCCTCTAAACCATCAATATAGTGTGACGCCCTATGGCTGGCAATAGCGCCTTCCCCTGCAGCTACAACAAGTTGCCTAAAAGGGGTAGCACGTACATCTCCAACAGCAAAGAAACCAGGCTCATTGGTTTGCATATTCTGATCCGTCACAACATAACCAGCTTCATCTTTTTCGGCATGATCTGCGAGTGAATTTTGGGGAATAGATCCAACAAATACAAATACCGCATCAAAATCTTCTTCGTATGTTTCATTGTCTACTTTATTCAACAGTGATATTTTGGATACTTTTCTTCCTTCAGCATCTCCGAAAATTTCCAGAAGTTCATGACTTAATCGAATCTCAATATTTTTATTATGTGTAACTTTTGCAACAAGTGATTTTTGTGCTCTAAACCGATCTCTTCGATGTATTAAAACAACTTTATCGGTAAGTTTTGATAAGAACATAGCCTCATCGCATGCTGCATCTCCACCGCCTACCACTAACATTTTTTTTCCTCTAAAAAAGGGTCCGTCACAAGTTGCACAGTAGGATACGCCTTTACCAGTAAATTCTTTTTCGCCGGGTATATCTAGTTTTCTGTGTTTTGCACCGGTAGCCAAAATAACGACGTAAGCCCGTTTTTCACCTTTGGAAGTGTTTAATATAAAAGTATTATCTTTTTTCTCAACAGAATTCACGGTTGCATTAAGTATTTCAGCCCCAAAATTTAATGCCTGCTGAGTAAAACGTTGTGTGAACTCAAAACCGGAGAGCTTTTCGGGAAATCCAGGATAATTTTCAAGATCATCAATAACCAGGGCTTGTCCACCGGGAGCCAGCTCTTCAATAAGTAAAGTTTTTAGATTTGCTCTAGCACCGTATTGGGCAGCAGTCAGTCCGGCAGCACCGCCTCCAATAATTATTATGTCCGCATCTAATTTATCCAAATTCATGAGAGCCTCCGTAATTTTTTAAAGAAATATTATTAACAAAATTGCTTCTTTAAATTTTTTATTTGATTGGTATATATTATATCATTATAAATGAATAAAAAGTAAAGTGGAATTGCATAAATTATCAATCTTCTTGTGAAGTTTTGTAATCTTGCATAAGTGGTTTGATTAAGTACTGCTTCGTAAATAGAGCGGTCCCTGGGTATTTGCATCAGATCCATTTTTCTCAAACTCGTGAATTCCCATATGCAACAACTTAGCGGCAATGGGTTCAACTGGATGAACAAAATAATTTATTAAATTCATTTTTGGTCTGCTATTTTGTAAAATCTCAATTAGGAGCTTGGCATCAGGTCCGGAAAAATGTATATCCTGATAGTTTAGAAGATGTGTATCAAATAAATCTTCAGCAGATATATCAAGATAATCGGATATTTTCGTATTCCCGGAATAGAGAGCGCAGTAAAATCTTTTTTTTCTTGCATCAATTACCGGTATTATTATGCTGGCATGGGAGGTCTTTGCTCCCTGTTCTCTTTGAGAAATATCAGCATAAACATCCAGAGTTGGAATAGATACAAGAGGTGCTTGAATGCCATAAGCAATTCCTTTTGCTGCAGACATTCCGACCCTTAATCCTGTAAATGATCCAGGGCCTCTTGTGCAGACTATCAAATCAATATCCTGAATTTTAATATGTGCTTTATCACAAAGTTCATTAATATTCGGGATGAGATATTCAGAGTGTTTCAATCCGATCTCTTTATATTGAATAAATACTTTCTGATCTATACTCAGTGCGATATCGAGATATTCAGATGCAGTATCAAAAGCAATTACTTTCACACTATTACTCCTGAAATTTTGATTGATCTTGAAGAATCTTCCATAATTAATATTTCAACAAAAATGGTATTTTCAGGAAGAAGATTATCAATTAATTTACTCCATTCAATAATTGTAACATTAGTGCTGAATAATAGCTCCTCAGCTCCCAGCAGTTCAAACTCTTCAATACTTTCTATTCGGTAAAGATCCATATGAACCAGAGGTATCCTACCGTCGTACTCCTGAATTATAGTAAATGTGGGACTGGTAATTGGCTCTTCAATATTCAAGGCTGAGGCAATGCCTTTTGCTATAACTGTTTTTCCTGATCCTAACGGCCCCCGAAGTGAAATAATAGATCCGGGAATACAGCAATTCCCGATTTTCCTTCCTAACTCAAGGGTTTGGTCTGCTGTCGTAGTCGAATAGGGTGCCGCAGAATGCATTCGTTAAGCCTCTTCAGATATGAGTTTTATATACTGTTCAGCTACTTTGTCTTCTGGATCAAACTCTAACGCGGTATGAAAATAGCGTAGTGCTTCGGTTGTATTTCCTTTTTTTATATTCATTACACCAAAATTAGAGATGATCTTAATATTATCAGGTTCAATGGATAAAGCTCGCTTTAAATATGTTTCAGCATCCTTAAACTCTTTAATTTCCATACAGCAGATAGCCAGTTCATTATATACATCAACATTATTCTTTTCATACACAAGACATTTTTCTAATGCATATTTTCCGTTTTTATAGTCGCTGATTCTTCTTGAAGCCCAGCCCTTAAGAAACCATGCATTCCATACTGTAGGATTTCTCAGAAGAAACTCATCAATTCTTGAAATAGCTTCAGACTCTTTTCCCAGTTTGATAAGGTCAAAAGCCTCTGCAAAAAGTTGATCATCAGTATCCTGGATACTTATTTTATCAATTACTTCTTGAACCTGAGGACTTCTTTCATCCTTTGGTGCAATAGTAAGAAAAATATCGAAATGTTCGAGGGTTTTTGCTAAATTTCGATGTCTCAGAAAGAAGTATCCAGCATAAAAATGCAAATCAGCTGATTCAGGATGACTTTGGATACCTTCATTATACACCGAGAAAGCTTTTTCAATATATTCTTCTTCCAAAGGACTGCCTGTCTTTTCAAAAAGGGCAGCTTGTTCTTCATAAACCAGTGCAAGATTTAGATAAGTTGACGGTGATTCGGGTTCAAGGTGATTTAAGGAAAGAAAAATTTCCTCTGCTAAATCAAAGTTTTTAGATTCAGCTTTAATAATTCCGGTTTTTGTCAGTTCTGTTACAAGATTTGGCTGAACTGCAAAAATAAAATTCCGATAATATGATATCTCTTCATGCGTAGGGTTGTAGGCAAATATCTTCAGCATTGCTGAAACAATCATTTCCCAGGAAAGATCTTTCATATCCCATTCTGATTGACCTTCCGGTACTTCAACAGGAATAAGATGCTTACTGTTGATAGTAAAACCTTCGATATCACGTTCGGTTCCATCCGGTAAAGAAATAAATATAATATTTCTTAGAGGATTCGGATTGCTGGGTATTGGATCTATTTTCATATATTTTTGACCTGCTGTTTAGTTATATTTAGAAACTAAAAAAAACCCACAGTGCCGCTCAAAAATAAATCTCTTGAACTTCGTTTGTCCAAGTGGGTCTTCTATTTACTGCATTGTGTTCCAGCAAAACCGGAGCAATTCAACAGCAAAACAATGAAGTCCCTTATAATAAGGTTGACCCAAGAGACTTGTATTTCTCCCGAACACTGCAGGTATATATATTTTTTCGACTCAAATTTTTACATTTTTCATAATGATTAAAGAATATTTTCTTAATCAATTTGATCACTTATTAACTTAATTAAATCCGAAGTAAGCTGTTCGGCTTTTTCAGAATCAACTAATCCTACTTGTTTAATTGTATTCAGCTCGATAGTCATTTTTTTAAGTTCGTCAACAAGAATGAGGTTTAGTAAAATACTAAGAGTAGTGTTGTCAGTTACCAGGGAAGATCTTCGAAGAATTTCTGCTCTTTCTTCAAGCAATTTTATTGTTTGCGCGAGCTCTTCAGGAGCCGCATCAGTTCTTACAGATAACTTCCTTCCTAAAATAGTAACTTTTAATATATGCTCATTCATGCCGGGATCCCCCGGGTGCTGTGTCATTTAATAGATCGGGATATCTTCTTCTGGTCCAAGATTGATGATCATATCATCAATGGGGTCATCTTCGGGAAGTTCAATATCTTCTACAGTAGCACCATCATGCGAAATAAATGTATCTGCTTCTTCATATTCAACATGGGCAACGAATGAAGGGTGATCAACATTCGTTACCTCTTCGCCAACTTCGTTCAGATTTTCCAATGCGTTCGTAATGGTTTCTTCAATAAGTTTTGTATCATTACCAAGGCTTTTGGCAAAATCTTTCAACTCATCGTTGTGCATTTTCAGCATATCGAGTTCTTCACGCATAGAAACATTTTCATCACGCAATTTCTGGATAAGTGTAACAGCCTTTTTAATTCTTTCTTCAAGCAGCTGGACCTTATCTAGTGTCAACATGTTATACCTCTAAAGCTTTTTTTGCCTGACCAATGATTGCTGAGAAGGCATCTTTGTCTTCAATAGCCATATTAGAAAGAGCTTTTCTATTAATTTCAATATTTAATTTTTTCAAACCATACATGAACTGTGAATAGTTTAAACCCTCAGATTGCACTGCTGCAGAGATTCTTGTAATCCATAATCTTCTAAAATCTCTCTTTTTCCTCTTTCTGTCACGATATGCATATTGTCCGGCTTTTGTAACAGCATCTTTGGCTGTACGAAAGTTAGTACTTCGTCTTCCGTAAAAACCTTTAGCTTCCTTTAATATCTTTTTTCTTCTATCTTTTCGTCTTGTTCCGTCTACTGCTCGAGGCATTATGTTTCTCCTTTAATTTAGAATTTGTAAGGTAGCAAAATTCTTGCTTTTTTTGTTTCCGGGTCACTTAACACACCTGAGTGTCTCAGGTTTCTTTTCCGTTTAGTAGTCTTCTTGGTTAGAATGTGTCTGGTGCCCTGCTTTTTGTACATAACCTTACCGGAGCTTGTTACCTTGTACCGTTTCGCAGCAGATTTTCTTGTTTTCATTTTTGGCATATTTACCTATCCTTCTGCATTCTCAGGGAACAAGAATTCCCCCTGGAATAACATATATATTACCGCTTACTGCGGTATAATCAAACAAATTAGTTATTTAAAAAGCTATTAATGCTTTTTAGTATTTTTGGCAGGGCTGATAATCATGGACATAAAACGTCCTTCCATTATCGGATTCCTGTCGAGGCTATAACCTATCTCTTTTTCTTCTAAAAGTGCAAGTACTTTTTCCAGTACTACACGGCCTAATTCAGTATGTGCCAGTTCCCGTCCTCTAAATCGGATAGTTACTTTTACTTTATTCCCTTCAGATAAAAATTCAATAACATGTTTTGTTTTAAATTGCAAATCATGTTTTTCTATCTTAGGCTGCATTCGGATCTCTTTAAGCTTAATTTGCGTCTGGTTTTTCTTAGCTTCCCGCATCTTTTTTTCCTGTTCGTACTTATATTTTCCGAAATCAAGAATTTTACAAACTGGCGGGTTCGCATTTGGTGATACTTCAACCAGATCCAGACCGGCGTCAGCGGCAAGCGTAAGTGCTTCCTGTATGGGGACAACACCACGTTGTTCACCTTTGTCATCAATTAGCCTAACCTCAGGTACTCGGATTTGATTATTAATCCTTTGTTTTTTTGCAGCCAATCTTCCTCCTACTGTTTTTTACTATTAAAACATCATAACAATACAATTAACAGTAACTTAACTCAGTACTCTCAGTATGAGTCTTAATCACTATCAAATTATAGCAAAATATATCATGAAGAGCATTATGAGTCAAAGGTATTAGAAGCCAAAAGACTATTTAACAATAGCTTTTATAGACTTTTATAGAGATATAAGTAATTTACAGACACATGAGGCAATTTTTAAATTACATATTGCAAGCAGGCAGTTAAATTACCACCTGCGATCACAATAAATATTATGCATTACCTGCAGAACCTAAAACCTCAATATTCTTTCTACTATACATTTTTTTCAGTTCAGCTCTTGCTGGACCAAGGTATTTTCTTGGATCAAATTCACCTGGTTTATTTGCCATAGTCTCCCTGATGGATGCTGTCATAGCCAATCTACCGTCTGAATCGATATTAATTTTACATACTGCAAGTTTAGCTGCTTTTCTTAGCTGTTCTTCCGGAATCCCAACAGAATCTTTTAAGGTTCCGCCATTCTCAATAATTGTTTTAACATATTCCATAGGGACGGAAGATGAACCATGAAGAACAATAGGAAATCCTGGTAGTCTCTTTTCTATCTCTTCCAGTATATCAAATTTGAGAGGAGGGGGAATCAAGACTCCCTCATCATTTTTTGTACATTGTTCAGGTTTGAATTTATTTGCCCCATGACTGGTTCCAATTGAAATTGCCAGAGAATCAACACCTGTTTTTGTAACAAAGTCTTCAACTTCTTCCGGTCTGGTATAAGTTGATTCCTCAGCTACTACATCATCTTCGATTCCGGCAAGAACACCAAGTTCTCCCTCAACTGTTACATCATATTTGTGTGCATATTCAACAACTCTTTTTGTTAAAGCAACATTATCATCATAAGAGTGGTGAGAACCATCAATCATAACTGAAGAAAATCCATTATCAATACATTCTTTACAGGTTTCAAATGTGTCCCCATGATCCAAATGCAGTGTAATAGGAATTTCATAACCCAACTCTTTTGCATACTCAACAGCCCCGCGTGCCATGTTTCTCAGCAAATTGATGTTTGCATAATCTCTGGCACCTTTTGATACCTGAAGGATTACCGGTGATTTTGTTGCAACACAAGCTTGTATAATTGCCTGAAGTTGCTCCATATTATTGAAGTTATAAGCCGGCACTGCGTAACCGCCATCTATTGCTTTTTTAAACATTTCAATTGTGTTTACGAGACCTAGTTCTTTGTAGGATGTCATTATATACCCCTTGTTAATTTTGTTCCAAAGTGGTTTAGAACTTACCTGAAATAGAATTAATAGTTTGCTGAAAGCATTCTAACAGCCCGTTTGCAGATGAATATCATCACTCTGGATTTATGTAAAAAATTAGTTAAAATTTATAAATTGAAGTTACTGTATTACCTCTTAATGGTCAAGTCTGAACTTAATTATCACTGTTGTTTTATGTGATAGGATGACATTGACCACCTTGCATCAGATTGATAGACTAAATTTATGAGTGCGCCAGTTCGGCGTTTTATATATAGCAGGGTGAGACACCTTGTCCGGTAAAGTCTAGCCAACAGCCGGTACTTAGCCTTGGAGCCGAAGCCGTGAGGTGAGGTTTAAGCGTAGGTAAAGGAGCATGAGAGCCGTAAGCCGTATGGGGTATCAGCAGTCGGACAGACTCATAGTAATGATGAAACCGGTGAAAGTCGGTGGAGCGAAGGGGTCTGGGCATTAAGCGTATTTCTTGTGGCTAACACGAGGAACACTGGAGGTTCTGGAAAGTGGAAAATGGTTATGGGAAATTGAGGAGGTTGTCAGAGAGTCATGCAAAGATACAGACGCTCATGCACTATGTTAACAGAGAGAATCTGGTGGCAGAGCAGAGGGCGCAGGTCAAGGGGAAAGCCGCAGGTATAGATGGAACGACAAAGGAGAGTTATGAGGCCGGATTGGAAGAGCAGATAGCTGCTCTCCTTGGTCGCATGAAAACCTTTAGCTACAGACCGCAGGCGGTGAGAAGAACCTATATCCCTAAGACAGATGGCACCATGCGACCGCTTGGGATTCCGGCATACGAGGATAAACTGGTACAGGGAGTCATGGCGAAGGTGCTGAATGAGATATATGAACCGAGGTTTCTGGACTGCTCCTACGGGTTCAGGCCGGGACGGAACTGTCATGATGTGATACGGGCAATAAACCAGAGGATCATGACAAAGAAGGTGAATTATATTCTCGATGCTGACATCAAAGGGTTCTTTGACAATGTTGACCATAAGTGGCTAGTGAAGTTTCTAGAACATGATATACAGGACGAAAATTTCATTCGATATGTGGTGCGGTTTCTTAAGGCAGGCATCATGGAGGAAGGAAGTGTCAGAGACAGTGACAAGGGAACTCCACAAGGGGGCCTCATCTTGCCGGTACTGGCTAATATCTATCTTCATTACGTACTCGACTTATGGTTTGAAAAGGTGGTAAAACAGCATCTGGAAGGGGAGGCCTACTTGTACCGCTATGCGGACGACTTTGTGGTACTCTTTCAATACGAGGATGATGCGAAAAGGTTCTATGAGGTATTGCTAAAAAGGCTTGGAAAATTCAAGCTTTCGGTAGCCGAGGATAAGACGAGGATCATCCCGTTCGGGAGATACAAGGGAACCAAGGAGACGTTTGATTTTCTTGGCTTCACCCATATTAATGCGAGAACGAGGACGGATAAGTATACCGTCCTGCACCTGACAAGCAAAAAGAAGCTGAAGGCGAAACGTGAGAGTGCAAAACAGTGGATTAGATGGCATATGCATCGACCTATTATGGAAATTGTCAGAGCGCTGAGCAGGAAACTGACAGGGCATTACAATTACTATGGGGTCAATGGTAATCTCAGAGGACTGTATAAGTTCTATTCTTACATCAGAATGACGTTGTTTAAAGTTCTTAGGCGAAGAGGCCAGAAGCACAAGATCAACTGGGAGACATTTGAAAAGATATGGAAATTAATACCAAGACCAAGAATTTGCAAAGATATCTGGCGACGGACGAATGTTCAGTGCTAGGAGCCGTATGCGTAAATAGCGCACGTACGGTTCTGGGAGGGGCTTGCTGTCGATACTCTCTTAATAATGGAGGACGATAGCATGTCTACTCTACAAATTACCCATATAAAAAAATATTGTAAAAATATACTTATAGCTACTCTTAGTCTGTATATATTATTAGCAGGCTTTTCATGCGCATCTGATGAGGTGGTATTTGTTGCGGATCCTGTTTTTACCAACCTTTTTTTGAGTGACAGACAGGTTAAAAAAGAGATTCGTGCTATAGCAGGATCATACACCTACTCTCTAAAGTTTCTTGAGTATGATTTATTAACTAATAGTGGAGAAGGGACAGCAGATAAAACTGCGTTTGAGCTCAAAAAAGCTTTGATACAGGGTAGTAAGATTATATTGTCTCCAATGCTCTCTCTCTTAGTTGCTGCTGATGATACCGAAGAAGACATTTTAGCTGATGCGGTAATAACAGTACTTAAGGAGCTATCGGTAAATCAGTTAGTGTATTGGGTCTCTCAAGCAGATGCTTTGAGTGATAATTATTATAGAATTGTGCGAAGTGGATCTCAGGGATGGTATGATGCAGGTCTGTTTGGAGGAACGTATAATTCAGGGAGTACTTTTTTCATATATATCGAGAATGATGAAAAGGGAGAATCCCATGCATTATCATTTTTGCAGGGAGCAATAGATTCAGGGGCTTCGCCAACAGAAGTTATAACCATGTCTAAAAATACTTCGATAAAAGAAATGCGTCAAATTCTTGATTCGATGGGCGTGAGCAATACTGATAATTCAGTTTTAGGTGTCTATGCAGGCATAAAAACAGAAGATATAATAAAACTTGCCAGAGAATTAGGGCTGTTTGTAGTTTGTGAACAGGCTGAGTGGTTAATTGATAATAATAACGAAAGCTTCGGTACGATTAAGGAGAATCTTCCTATCGTATTTGAGAGAGTTTTTAGAAAGCTCAACGAAATTTCAATTCCTGAATATAATGAGAGCTTTGCGGTAACAGAAAATGATATGATAATTCCCAGTCAGATGGAGTTTGTAGTAATTGATGATTAAGTAAGGAGATATGTAATGGATCATTCACCTAAAAAGCTTATTGCTTTTGTATTCATATTGGTAAGTGTACTATTAAGTGCTGCAGCAGTTGATTATTCAACCTCCATCCATGTGGGAATTGAGCCTGATCAAACACCGATATATCAGGTTAATGGAGGGATAGATCTCAGGATACTTGGAGGGAGAGGTGTGTTTGGTGCGAAACTTTCTGCAGATTACCTGCCAAATAATCCCCGAGATTATCATAGTCCAGTTGGAACAGGTGAGAATATGTTTCTCATTTCAGGATATGGCTTAATACAGGCTTCCTTGTTTTATGGAGATTTAACTTTTTATGCAGGTCCGGGAACAAGTCTTTACATTATGCCGGGAATCGGCACATATACGAGTGTTATTGAGGATTTTCTTTTTCATCTCACCGTAGGTGCAGCCTTCAATGTATATCCTCTTCAAATTTTTACAGAGGCCGAAATTGATGTTGGATTCAGTCCATTGGATTTTGGAATTGCGCTACCAAGAATTAAAATTGGGGCAGGCTTATTGCGCTGATATCTAGTCAATTTCATAAATCAAAGATTTATGAAATTGACTTCAGAAGTTTTTTGATTTATGATGTATCTTGTTGCATAAGAAGTAATTATTAATTATCAAAAAACTTCATCTTTTTAACAATCTATTAATAGTTACCAGTTTCTCATTACGGAATAATTGGAAGAAATTCTCTTTAACCTGATTGATTATCGATTCAACGGTTTCATTACGAACTGATGCTGCCATATTATAGATATACGGCATGTTTTCAGGAGTGTTTATTTTCCCCCGGCGTGGTACAGGTGAAAGATAAGGGCTGTCTGTTTCAAGAAGCAGTCTTTTTCCAGGAATTTTTTCCATAACGGCTCTCAATATGCTGTTATTCTTATAAGTTACATTTCCAGCAAATGAGATGTAAAAATTCAAATCTAATAATTGCTTTGCAATCTCCCAATTTGAAGAAAAACAATGAATAATACCGCCTGTCTTACATTTATTACTTTTTAATATTGCAGCAAGATCATCGTCAGCTTCCCTGTTATGGATAATTATGGGAAGATTATATGAGTTTGCCAGATCTATTTGAGCCGCAGCAAGATCCTTCTGAATTTTCTTTGTTCCATAGTCCCAGTACCAGTCCAGTCCAAATTCTCCAACTGCAGAGGGTGAATAGGTGCGGATATCATTTTCTAAAATCTCAAGAAACTCAGGTAATGGAGTTCCTTTATCAATAGCAGAAGCAAGTCCTGGGTATAATCCGGATGCAATCCGTATTTGGGGGAACTCGTTCAGTAAGGCTTTTCGCGCTCCGGTATCCCCTGGCTCTACACCAATATCCAGCCCACCCAAAAACCCATTTGAAAAAAGATTACTAAAGTGCTGCTGTATATCGATGCCCTTATCCTGCATATATATGGAATGAAAATGAGAATCAATTAATCCGGTAGTTGTGACATGTTCAATCATTATATAAGGTTAAAGATTTTATATGTTTTTGGCAATTAGCTGATAATAGTTTAAACAACATAAGAAGGCACTGAAATATCATGAAAAGTTATTGACCAAAATCGAGGAGATGGTTACTATATCCCCTCAGATTATAGAAAATTTTTGAGCCGAAGTGGTGGAATTGGTAGACACAGGGGACTTAAAATCCCCCG
>Ga0307989_1000963_pt1 | contig 16625 bp, 15 predicted proteins | sample EllFjometagen185_FD_203164 | JGI IMG/M metagenome (GOLD analysis project Ga0307989, IMG submission 203164) | Marine microbial communities from Ellis Fjord, Antarctic Ocean - #185 | ecosystem: Environmental > Aquatic > Marine > Unclassified | place: Southern Ocean | collected 2014-10-08
TTTAATCTATTACCAAAAAGCATTAACCAAGGAATTTGAGAATACATCTACTAAAGAATTGGTTGAAGAAAAGATTGTTGAAATTGAAGATGGAAATTAATTAGAGTTCGTCTATAAAGTCCGACTTATGCGCATATTGCTTATTTTTAATGGAGCTTATGTGTTCGCTTCGCTCGTTACTGCGTTGTTGCTCAAAATTAAAATCCTCAAATACATTAGTATTCTGCGGTTTAAATTTATCGCACGCCTTGAATTCGAACTTTCTAGTTCAAACTCTCGACTTTATGGACAGACTCTAATTAGTCAATTATATAGGTAATATGGGGTTATAGTTGGTATGGTAAAAACTACACAAACTATTAATTTACAAAGGCTCTATGTTTTATGCAAATTAGCCATCCAATTAAAGGCTCTAAAATATGTTTGCCATGCTTTATCAGAAGATTTATATTGATTATCAGCAAAAAAATAATCCACAAGAACCTCTCGTGTACGGCACAATTCTCCAAGTCTATGAAAGTTTTCTTTGTCGGCAATTGTAAAATCCATAAGCTCAAGAGCCCTAAAAAATGCCAATTGACTGCGCTCTGGCTTATTCTTTGCTTTCCAGCTTATGGTCCTTTCAATTTCGGAGCCAATATTTGCCATTTGTTGAGCAAAACTTAGCTCCTCCCATTTGCCATTTGCAAGTTGTTTGTGATAATAATTTGGTTTCATGTGTTACATCTATTTATGAGAATAATTCTAAACAAAAATCCTTCCTATTAATCTTCAACTAAGTTATTGACAATTACAACAATTATTGCTTGAGTTTCCTCATCATCAACTCCTCGGCTTCGGTTTCCCCACGAAGGACGCAAGTTTATCATTGAATCAAATTCAATGAAGTCATCTTCACCAAAATCATCAGGATATAGATTTATTCCCCAAAGATTTTCTTGTTTTGATCCCATCCCCAAAAGCTCTTTTTCTTCATCTGCGTGCAGTTCTGCATCAACAACCAATAATTCTTTTTCTACATCAACAACAGCCTTTACCAATTCGCCAAACATTGTTTCTGCCATTATTTTTAACTCTATATTTGAGATTTTACTTCTTTTGTCAATTATTTTCATAGCAGCTATTCAGATAAATATATTGCAAATGTAGCTATAAACTTAATAATAATTATGAATCTCTAACCTTTCTTTGTGTAACTTTGTACCTTAATTTTTGTGATTATATATCTAATCTTCGTGCAATAAATTAATTTATTTGAATTATAAACACATGCCAATACCCGAAATAGAGCAAAAGTCATTACCAGAAATTAAAAAATTTCAAGAAGGTAAGTTAAAAGATACTCTTACATATCTTAATAATAAATCAAAATATTATCAACGATTATTTAGAGAAAGTAATATCAATATTGAAGATATTACGACCTTGGAAGATTTACTGCAAATACCTGTAACCACAAAAGATGATTTGCAAAAGCATACTGATGATTTTCTTTGTGTTGATAAGAAGAAAATTATTGACTACGTTACTACCTCAGGAACAATGGGGGAGCCTGTAACATTTGCCATGACAAATGCCGACCTCGACAGGCTTGCATACAACGAATACATTTCATTTTTGTGTGCCGACACAACCGATGACGATATTTATCAGTTACTCGTAACCCTAGATAAAAGATTTATGGCAGGAATGGCATATTTTTTGGGATTACGAAAGCTTGGAGCAGGCATTATCCGCACAGGCCCAGGCTTGCAAAAGCTTCAGTTTGAATCTATTAATAAGTTTAACCCCACCGGATTTATTACAATTCCTTCATTTATTCCTAAGCTTATCAATTATGCCAAAGAAAATGGAATTGATTATAGTAATTCATCAATAAAGAAAGCTGTTTGTATTGGCGAACCTATTCGCAACACCGACTTCACACTTAACACCCTTGGCAAAAAAATTGTTGACAATTGGGATATTAAACTTTACTCAACATATGCTTCCACCGAAATGGGAACCGCATTTACTGAATGTTCGGCAGGCAAAGGTGGGCATCACCATCCTGAAATGATAATAGTTGAGTTTTTAGATAAAGACAACAATCCTGTTAAAGAAGGTGAGCCAGGCGAGGTTACAATTACAACACTTGGCGTTGAAGCTATGCCTTTATTGCGTTTTAAAACTGGCGACATTTGTCATCATCACATTGAACCATGTACATGTGGCAGAAATACCATGCGCCTTGGTCCTGTAATAGGTCGCAAACAACAAATGATAAAATTAAAGGGCACAACACTTTACCCGCCATCCATATATGATGTATTAAATGAAATTGATTGTGTTGAAAATTATATTATTGAAGTTTCAACAAACGATATGGGAACAGATGATTTGTTAATTTATGCCGGATGTAAATCTGTGACTGAAGATACTGAGAAAAGCATAAAAGATAATTTTAGGGCTAAACTAAGGGTTGCTCCAAAAATAAAATTTTTGAAGCCTGATGAAATTACTACCAACCAGATGCAAGAAAATAGCAGAAAACCAGTTATATTTATAGACAAAAGATAGTTTATGAAAACTTACTGGATAATTATTATTTTTCTATTTTCATTTACAGGAACTGCTAACTCACAATCCAACAAAGCTTTCTATGCTCAAGATATTATTTGGTTTGGTATTGATTATTCACAATCGCATTTTATTGATGACGTGGCTTTTCCTAATCCTACCAGATTAAAAGATGAGCTATTTTTAGAATGGAATAATTTTGTGTTTAAGGAGCCTAGAAAATTTGATATTAAAAAAGCATTTAACAAAAGGGGTGTAAGCTATAGCACTAGTTATATTAATAGCAGAAATGAAGAAGTTAATATTAATAAGCGTGTTGGCAATTTTTGGCTTCAAGAAAATTATTTTAATGGCGACACAATACAGAATATTGTTGCTAGTTATAATTTACTCAATAATAATTCTGGAGTAGGTCTTGTTTTTATTGTTGAGAGCTTAGATAAACCAAATAAGAGAGGAATATACTGGGTTACATTTTTTGACATTGAAACAAAAAAAGTGCTGTTAACAGAACAAATTATTGGAATCCCGGGTGGAGCTGGACTACGAAATTATTGGGCTAATTCATTTTACAGTGCTCTAATTAAAGCTGGACGTACTATGGGATTTATTTTTTAGGTAGTTAGTCTTTGCAAGAAAACATGGAAAAGAGTTGTTTTCTTACTTGCACTAGTTATAAGTTTATAGAGGTATTCAAATAAATACTTAAATTAAATAATGGTTAATCAATACATTATAGAAATTACATAAAGTGAATAGCTTGTGATAATATTTTTGCCACAGATTCACAGATTATTTCTTAATAATTATTATGATAATAAGTTTTTACAGAAATTGCTCAGATTAATTATATCTGTCTTCGACAGATATTGTCTGTGGAATTTCATTAAGTCAAATAATAATCTGTGAATCTGTGGCTTATTATTACAAACTTTCACAATTAAAATAATAAGTAGTTATTCGAATACCTCAGTAAGTTTATATAAGATAAACTAACCAAAAAGGCAATATGTAAATTTTGCATATTTACGGATCAAATTGATATGTAATGTTCTACAATCTATTATTAATCACTAAAAGATGAACAAATTATTCTTCACAATACTATTACTTATGATAACAGGTTTTGTTTTCGGTCAAAATACTGCAAACCTAACTGTTAGCATAGTTAATACAGAGGTAACTAACAGTAAACTATTTGTAGGATTATATGATAACGAAGCTAGCTTTAAGCAAAAATTGAGTGCAATTGACTCAATAATGATAATTCCAAAGACTAAAATTTGCGAAGTAATATTTCAGAATATTCCAATGGGGAATTATGCTGTTGCTGTTTTCCAGGATATGAACAACAATGGAAAAATAGATTTGGGGAAATTAAAAATTCCCACAGAACCTGTGGGAATTTCAAATTATTCAGTACGCAAATCAAAGTTACCTCCTACTTTTAAAAAAGCAAAATTTACTTTTTGTGGTGATACGCTAATATTTATACCACTAACTCAAAAAGACCAATAAATTATACTTCATATTTTTATGTAGTTTTAATCATTGGTTCTTGATTATTGGTTATTATTTGCTATTTGACTATTGGAATTTGTTATTTATAATCCACATTACCAAGCCAAAATAGCTCTAAAATCAAACTCTTGAGGATTTTTTACATATTTCTTGGCTTTTTCATAATCTCCAGGGCCAATAAATTGTAGTCCATCATTAAATACCATTTGTGCTTTATCGCTTTTCATATCCACAAGGCGTGGCTGAACTTTACCTGCAGCATCTGCAACATCATCAAGATAAAGTGGGGCAATTTTACCTGTTGGATCGGCAGTTACCATACATCCAGTTTTGCCTTCATCGTATAGTTTTTTAACACCAAACCCTAACATTCCGCAGTACATTAAATCGTAAGCACTGGGTTGTACACATCTTAATTCGTATCCAAGCTCAACCGGACGACTTTTTACACTCAGGCCAAGTTCTTTTAATTTATTTTGAAGTAATATATTAAATATATGCGCCTTACTTACATTTCCTAGCTCCGGGTGACCATGATCATCATAGGTAAAATTAATACCTGAATTTTTAATTTCATCATCGTCCATAAAGTGAAATACGCCTTCACTAATCATTGCTACACCATAATTAATACCTTCAATTTTCCGCTTAATAATTGCCGAAATTACCAAATTAATAATCCTATCAAAGGTTACATCAACTTTATCAAACATTTCGGGAATAATAATCATTGGGAAATGACAAGCAGCTCCAATTCCAAATGCCAAATGACCGGCTTCGCGACCCATTGCAGCTAACACAAACCAGTTACCACTTGTACGTGCATCTTCATATATGGTTTGCGAAATTCTAACACCTTCTTGCTTAGCTGAGTGATATCCAAAAGTAGGAATACCTGGAGGCAATGGTAAATCGTTATCGATGGTTTTAGGAACGTGTATATTTTGAATGCTAACATCATTGGCACGTAAAAATTTTGATATTCTATTAGCTGTTGATGCGGTATCATCGCCACCAATTGTTACTAGAAGCTGTACATTATTATCTGTGAAAAATTTTGTTGAAAATTCATCATCTTTTGGCTTATGCCTACTCATTTGAAGTGCTGATCCACCTTGTTTATGAATATCATCAGCAAATTTAAAATCGATATCTATAGTTGTTGGTGATTCAGCAAATAACCCTTTGTATCCCTCATGAATACCTATAACCCTGTACCCTGATTTTAAAAATACCATTGATACCGAGCTTATAACGGAGTTAATACCCGGTGCCGGGCCACCACCACATAATATTGCAATTGAGTCTTTCATAGTTAAATATGTTGATTGATTTATAAAATTCTATTGCAAATATAAAAAATGCTGTGGTGTAATTGTACAAATACACAAACAATTTTCCCATTTTGTATTATGAAGAATACCAATTTGATAAAGAATTTATTGGGTGTTTTGATATTAATTTGGTATAATACACAGTCGTAATGAAACAACTATAAATGTAAAGCTCGTTTGCCTACCGAAATAATTTCATGAAGGTTGGCTAAACCACCCCAAAAAATATCGTACCAAACGATCTAAAAAAATTAGAGAGTATTATTTGAAGCTATTGTTTGACTAAAAACTGCACATTAACTCGGCTTTTCTGAAAAAGATATACTTTGTTGCCAGCAATCAGATTGTTAACAATGTTGTCGTTATAATGCCTTACGGTAATAAGCTGTAGATTAGTATTATACCTTAAGTTAAAGTCGCTTTTTAGTTCAGTAATTAAAGCATCAAGTTTTGAGAAATCTTCGTCAAAGCAAACTGAAAAACTTACAGCTGAATTTTGCATTAAGTTAATATGAATCTTGTTTTTACTAAAGGCATCAAAAATATTTTTTAGGTTTTCCTCGGCTATAAACGACAAATTTAAAGTGCTGATGGATAGTAGAATTTGATTGTCTTTAACAATTATACTTGGCAATATCCCATCCTTACTAGCATCATTTGTAATTGCCGTGGGTGGGATGGATGAATCGTAATATGCTCTAACAAAAAGCGGTATATTTTTTTGCTTTAAAGGCTGTATGGTTTTGGGGTGAATAACCGAAGCCCCATAGTAAGCAAGCTCAGTAGCTTCATGATATGATAACCCTTTAAGCTTTACAGCATCAGGAAATTTTGCTGGGTCGGCATTCATCAATCCGGGAACATTTTTCCAAATTGTTACTTCGTCTGCATCCAAAATATTACCAATTATGGCTGCTGTAAAATCTGAGCCTTCTCTACCCAAAGTAGTCGAATTTCCAAACTCATCAGCACCGGTAAATCCTTGTGTAATTACAATTTCATGATTATCAATTGCTGGTAATATTCTGGCAATTATTGTTTTTGTAGTATATTCCCAGTTAACAGATGCATTTGTATAATTATCATCCGTTACTATTAAGGTTTTAGCATTAATTAATCTAACACTATGCCCTAAGGATTTTAAATAATGATAAAAAATACAACTTGAAAGATCTTCACCAATGGATATAATACTGTCGTAAGCCTCGTATTTACTTGGATATTCAGTATTTAACGAATCCCAAAGTTCATCAAATAGCTTATCCAAACGTCTGCTAAGTTCATTTGGTAAATTTGGCATTATATTTTGTGCGGCACTAAGATGGTACTGTTTAATTTTAAAAAAGTCAATATCCATATTGGAGCGCTTTTGCGAAAGCGAAAAAAGATGCTCAAGAGCGTTTGTAGTTTTCCCTAGAGCAGATATTACAACAACTAGTGGTTCACAGCTAAACTCTTCAACAAGTCCTGCAACCCTCTCAATATTAGAAGCACTATTCAATAATGCTCCCCCAAATTTCATTACTCTTCTCAAATCTACTCTTCCTATATTTATTTTATCTTTATCAAACTGCTAATTAGCCTCTACAAAAACTCCATATTTTCAAATGGCTTTAAGAAGGCGTCAAGAACAAGGCTTGTGAAGTATTTATAACTCAGGAGTTTACTTTTGTAAATGACTGGTTATAAATGCAAGCGTAACGCAGTTATTGACGTTTTATTAAAGCCACAAACTAGCTCTCCTTAATTAATCCCTTACGGAAAGCAGCCAACAGCATTTTTAAATCGCCTATCTGATCCCTTAACTCATTGCCGGCATCAGTATCCCCAACATCTTTTCTTTTTGCATTGGTTTCAATAAATACGCGTTTCGATATTATATCTTTTTCCTGGTTAATTGCTAATTCCTTCGATTGGAATTCCTTATGTTCCACAAGCACCAGCCCAAATGAGTTATAAATAAGTGTGTATCCAGAAACTCCTGTAACACTTTGGTATGGTATCGACATGCCACCATCAATAACAAATAGTTTCCCATTTGCTTTTATGGGACTTTCTCCTTTTTTTACTTTTACAGGAACATGCCCGTTTACAATATGCGATTTATTTGGATCTAACCTAAATTCAACCAATATCTTATCACAATACTTTTCGTCTTTTAGAGCAAGTGTGTAATATGCATTTCGACCTTCCTTGTGAGTTTCTTTATCTTCTATGTAATATCTTTCAAAGGTTGCCATTTTCATTTTTCCAAATAATGGAGACATTGGGCCACACCATAAATACCATAAATAATCAAGGCCGGGGTATTGTTCCATTTTTAAACTTCTGTTAAAATATGCTTTACGAGCAACTCTATCAAAATAGTCGCATAATAATTTACCCGAAAACCGTTTCCCTTCTATTTCAAACTTTTCAAATCTGCCATCTTTACTCATTGGAATACAACCATGATATAATAAGTTAGAGTTATATGTTAGATACATACTTCCACGTGTAAACAAAAAGTCGATATGTTTTTGAAGACGTTGACTATTCATAAAACTCGATTTAAGCTGATCCATAATTATCTGTTCATCTGCGCTTAATTCGTATCTGTTTGTATGCGAAATAGTGGGAAAGTTATTGTCCAGTAATTTATGTGTTTTGCCATCAATTACAGTTGTTCCTTTTTCGAAATCAATATTATCAAAAACTAACCTGTTTTCCATATGATAATTTGGATTTCTTTTAACTACTTGCCCCTCAAGTTTAAATTGTATAATAGAAATTGCTTTCTGCATTTGTTGGAGTAACCTAACATCTGAGTGTTCAGCTTTCCCTTTTATCACGTATAAATCACACGCGTCATCCTTGTATTGCTTCATTGCAAAGCGTGCCAGTGGTAGCATATTTATTCCGTAAGCGTCTTCAAGTGTATCTAAATTGTTGTATCGTAACGAAACACGTATTACATTAGCAATAAGAGCCAAATTACCGGCAGCTGCACCCATCCATAATATATCGTGGTTCCCCCATTGAATATCAACTGAATGATAGCTCATAAGCCTGTCCATCACCTTTTCAGGATATGGTCCTCTGTCAAAAATATCGCCTATAATATGCAATCTGTCAACCAGTAATCTCTGTATAAATTCACATAATGCAATAATAAATGCATCAGCGCGATCAATGTTGATAATCGAGCTTATAATACTTTCGTAATATTCCTCTTTATCCTCGCCACTTTCATTAAGAAGTTCATCAATAATATAATCAAAATTGTTTGGCATGGCTTTTCGCACCTTAGATCGGGTATATTTTGATGCTGCAGCACGCGCCACTTTTGCCAAACGCTGTAAAGTTATGGCATACCACTCATTAATATCATCTTCAACTTTATGAATTAGCTCGAGTTTTTCCTTTGGGTAATAAATCAAGGTGGCCAATAACCTTTTTTCCTTTTTTCGCAAAGTTTTACCAAATACCTCCTCAATTTTGCGCACTACAACTCCCGAAGCATTAGCAAGTACATGACTAAATGTTTCGTATTCACCATGGATATCTGAAAGGAAATGTTCAGTTCCTTTGGGTAGATTTAATATAGCTTCAAGATTAATAATTTCGGTGCTAGCCGATTGAATATTTGGAAACCTCTCGGCAAGCAAATTTAAATACTTCGATTCTTTTTCTAAATCTTGTGAAGAGTATTGTTGTGTGCTAAACTTATCCATAAACTAATGTTGGTTATTTGAATGTATGTGCAAAATTACAAATTTCTATGTAAGAATTATATTTCTTTTATTTTTTTGGGCGGCAAACCGTGCTTTACGCTTGTAGTTATTTCATCACAATTGTTATTTTGCAGAAGCGGTACGGGTGCTTCGTTCCTACGCATCCGCCCACTTACAAAATATACATTGTAATTTCAATAAGCTACCACTGCAATCACTCCCGCAATTCACAACCTAAATATTGTACATATATCATTTAACAATAGTTAGTTAAGATTGTGAGTTTTAAAATATCAACACACACATTAATGTCTTGCCCTAATATGAATTATACCTAACCACCTTACTCAAATCTTTTCTTATTTTTTGGCGATGTTTATAATCATCAGGAGTATAACCAAGTGTAATGAGCAGCGAAATACTTTTGTTCTCCGGAATGTTAAGTAATGTTTTCACTGCTATTTCATCAAACCAACCTAACATGCACGACCCAACTCCTTCTTCAGCTGCTTGTAGGCAAATGTGCTCAGCAGCTATACCAATGTCAATTAATGGAAACTCTTTTTTCTTAACTCTTCCGCCAAGTTCTGTTAATAATTTTGGCTTTTCGAGCACTATGGCAATAATAACAGGAGCTTGTGGTACAAATTTATTAAAACTCCTTAATATTCCTATTGTATTTTTTGCAACTTTATTTTTTAAATCAATATTATCAACCACAACAAAGGTCCATGGTTGTGAGTTGCTAGCTGATGGAGCAAGTCGCGCTGCATCAATACATTTATTAATTATTTCTCTGCTAACAGGTTTATTGGTATATTTTCTGTCACTTTGGCGTATATTTATTAGTTCGCTAAAATTCATTTAGTTGATTTTTGTATGTATTTATAAAATTATCATTCATGTTGTAAATATTTGAATTTATAAAAATACAAAATTACGATTGATTAATTTGTTATTATGCTCAGCCTCCTCTAGAACTTGTATTTAAATAATTAATTATTTTTGTAATTATATAAGTTAAAAATATGAGGGCAGTAATACAAAGAGTTGCAAAAGCTTCAGTGTCAATTAATAATATTATTGAAGCAGATATAGATAAGGGTCTACTTATATTGCTTGGAATTGAAAATCTGGACAATAATGAAGATGTACTTTGGTTAACAAACAAAATTATTAACCTTAGAATATTTGACGATAGTAAAGGAGTAATGAACCTTTCATTACTGGATACTGGGGGAGAAGCCCTTGTTGTAAGTCAATTTACATTACATGCAAAAACAAAAAAAGGCAATCGACCTTCATATATAAATGCTGCACATCCTGAAATTGCAATACCACTGTATGAACAATTTATTTCTGTATTGGAAAATCAGACGAAAAAAAATATAAAGACAGGCGTCTTCGGAGCAATGATGGATGTTTCATTAACAAATTCGGGCCCTGTAACTATAATTATTGATACGAAAAATAAGGAATAATAATATAAGCTTTACTATTTTCTGCCATTTCTTCTTCTATCCTTAGCCTCTTTTGTAAGATACTCGTCAATTGCCATAGTCATGGAAGGAGCTGATTGAGTTGGTGCCGGAATAGATAATTTAAGATTAGCATCCTTAACAGCTTTTGCTGTTGTTGGACCAAATGCTGCAATTAATTTATCACTTTGTTCATAATCAGGAAAGTTTTTTTCCAATGATTTAATTCCTGCTGGGCTAAAGAAAATAATCAAATCATATTTTGCTATATCAACATTAGATAGGTTACTTGCAATGGTACGGTATATAACAGCATTTGAATAATTTATTTTCTCACTATCTAATAACTTAAACATTGTTTGTTTATGAATATCAGAAGAAGGAACTAGAAATTTTTCATCACTATGTTTCTTTACTACTGTTAATAAGTCAGCAAAATTTTGCTTACCATAAAATATTTTCCTTTTTCGATATTGAACATATTTTTGTAAATAATATGCTGTGGATTCAGAAATACAAAAATATTTAAGAGAACTTGGTATATCGAACCTTAGCTCTTTGGCCATTCTAAAAAAATGATCTACAGCATGACGACTAGTTAAAATAACAGCTGTGTGGTCATTAAAGGTGCCTTTTGCTTTCCTAAATTCTTGAGCACTTATTCCCTCAATTGAAATAAATTTACGAAAGTCAATATTCAAATTAAATTTCCTGCATAGTTCACCATAAGGTGATTTATCCATGTCAGCAGGTTCAGGTTGAGAAACTAATATGTTTTTTATTTTCAATGCCATATTTGCTTTTTACTCCTTATGTAAATTATTATATGTTAAAGCCTAGATAATTTATATAAAGGAATCGTTACTTATTAATCTTAGCAATACCAAAATAGGTATTATTTCGAGCGTGCAAAGGTATAAAATAATATGTAACGCAGAAAAAACTGAGCTGGAATTTCCAATAATTGCTATTTGAGCTATTCTGTATACTTGTAGCAATGCAATTGCGCCCACAACTACAAATATTAAAATTTCGCTGCTGGCATATTGCATTAGTAATATAATAGGTAGTAATAAAATGCCTGTAACTAATTGAATATTCCTATCAACTATTATTTGTTGTTTCATCATTTTCTCAGTTTGGAAAATATATCCTGTTAAGTATGTTATTACAAATCTGTATAAAACTAGGCTTGTAATTGCTATTATTATATACTTAATGATTCCATAATTAGTAATCCCTGTAACCTGATCACTAAAGAACTTACGAGATGTCAGAAATAAAAAAATGCTTAACGCTACTATAAAATTTAGCCAAAACAAACTTGTAATAAACATTCCGGGAGCTTTTGATGCACTATCTACATCTCTCTGAATTTGTTTTATGGGTTTAAATGAAAAAATTGTTAAAAATCTATCGGGGAGAAAAAACCAAACAATGGATATAATGCCTATCAAAGAAATCACCACATAAGTAATTATTTCACCACTTATATTTTGGGTATGCAGTAAAGGGTTTATCTGGATATTACTTAATCCAAGGAAATTATCAGGTGCTGATTTTGTGTATGTACTAGAGTCATCTATAGCATTTACAACTACTGATGTATCACTAACCAATAACACATTAAGTTTATAAAATAAACTGTCGTACATAATATAAAATATCAGCAAATTAAAGGTAATGAAACATTTAATTTGCCGGTTATTAGCTGCTAACTACCTAATGTTTAGGTTAATAGCTTCTAAGAATTAATAATGCTGCTATTATCAAGTTGTAATAGTAAATGTATCACGAGCTATCATTACTTCTTCATCTGTAGGAACAACCATTACTGTTACTTGAGAATCCTTTGATGAAAGAATGGTTTCTTCACCTCTTATGTTAGCTTTCTCAGTATCTGTTTTAATGCCCATAAATTCCAGACCTTCCATTATTTTTTTACGTGTTGTAGGGTCGTTTTCACCAATGCCTCCCGTAAAAACTATAATATCAACACCGCCAAGGGCAGCAGCATAAGAGCCAATATATTTTTTTACTCGATACGCAAACATATCCAATGCCAATTGAGCTCTTTTGTTTCCTTTTGCCGCCGCATTTTCCAAATCACGCATATCTGAAGATACACCGGATATTCCTAATAAACCTGAGAATTTATTAATTAGAGTGTTTGTATAGTTAATACTGGTGTCTTCTTTGCTTGCCATGTACAGTAATGCCCCCGGATCAAGATCTCCTGTACGAGTTCCCATAATAAGCCCTTCAGTAGGAGTCATTCCCATCGAAGTGTCGTATGATTTACCATGTTTGATGGCCGCTAATGATGAGCCATTTCCAAGGTGGCATGTGATTATTTTTTTTGTAGAGATATCAACATCAAGTATCTCACAAGCTCGGGCTGAAACAAATTTATGACTTGTTCCATGGAAACCATAACGGCGAATTTTATATTTTTCGTAAAGCACATATGGTATGGCATACAGATAAGCGTGTTCGGGCATGGTTTGGTGAAATGCAGTATCAAAAACTCCTACCTGATTAACATCAGGAAGCAATTGTTGCATTGCATAAATACCTTTTAGGTTTGGTGGGTTATGTAAAGGGGCAAGCTCTGATGATTTTTCTAGAGCTTCAATAACTTTATCATCTATTAGTACACTTCCGCTAAATTCCTCGGCTCCATGTACAACCCTATGACCTACTGCTTGAATATCTGATATATTTTCTAAACTTCCGTACTGTTTACTTATCATTATTCCCAATAGAAACTCAACTCCCTGTTGATGGTCCAGAATTTCTCCTTCAATAATAACAGGCTTGTCTTTCCCTTTTGTGTGCTTAATTAAACTTCCTTTTAATCCAATTTTGTCAACTAAACCTTTTGCAATTACTCTTTCGGAAGGCATATCAAATAGTTGATATTTAATAGATGAACTTCCACAATTTATAACAATAATTTTCATTTCTTTTTTTTTAATAAACTTACCTAATATTATCTAATTATTGCACATGTAATGTTATTACTTACTTTTTTGTCACCATCGTAAGTATAAAATCCACGGCCAACATATTTTCCTAGATAATTGGCACGAACAAGCCGTTTTATTACTGGCGAGGTTTTGTATTTAGCGTTACCGTATTCTGCATATAGGTTTTCCATGTATTTCATTACTTTATCTAAACCTATTTTATCAGCAAGCTCAAATGGTCCAACATTATGACCAAGTGTTACTCGCATAGTAAGATCAATATCCGGAATAGAAGCTACACCTTCCATGAGTATTTCACAAGCTTCGTTAATTATCGGAACAATCATCCTGGTGCTAATATTACCAGGTGATTCGTGTAGACATATGCCTTTTTTGTTTATCATTTTGCAGAATCTCATAACTTTTTCATGAGCTACCTCCGAAGATTTAATACTATCAACTACTTCTACAATGCTTGTTTTGTTACAAGGTTCAATAAAGTGAATACCAATAGCACGATCAGGTTTTTTTAGTACTTCTGCAAGATCAGAAATCATTAAAGTGCTTATGTTTGAGGATATAATTGTAGTGTCAGATACAACCTCTTCAATTCTCCTAAAAACATCTTTTCGAAGATCTATTTCTGTTCCTTTTTTTCTTGAACTTATTGTTTCTATAACAATATCACAATCCTTTAAATCTGCAAAATTATCAGTTCCTTTAATTCGTGATAAAACCAATCTTTTTTCCGAAGTAGTTATGCCCCAGTGATTTATCTCGTCATCAAGCTGAGTTTCTAGGTTAACAAAAATTTTATCAACACGCTCTTGTGATACGTCCACGAAAACCACTTCCATACCATACCTCGCGACTAGCAAGGTAACTCCTTGGCCAACCGATCCGCATCCTACTATACCAATGGTGTTTATTTTGCCTTTTATCTTTAACTTATCACCAAGTGAAAACTCTCTTAGCTCGCTCATTTTTATTATGTTAGTTGGTTAATATTATAATGGTTACATTGATTCTATTAATTCATCAGTTATCTCCAGATTATGAAAAACATTTTGAACGTCATCATCTTCCTCAAAAAGATCAATTACTTTCATTATTTTTAGAGCATCTGCAGTGCTTAATTCTTTTGTGTCAGTTGGAATGCGCTGAAGTTCTGCAGACTCTGGTTCTAGCTTTAATTCTTCTAGTTTTTTAGCCATTGATCCAAAATCTTCAAGAGAGGTTGTTATGTGAAATACACCACCCTCTTCTATTTCAATGTCTTCTGCTCCGGCATCAATTAATTCCATTTCAAACTCATCATGATCAATTTCACCGGCCGGAACAATAAATATTCCCTTACGGTCAAACATAAAACTCAACGACCCGTTTGTGCCCAAACTACCTCCAAATTTATTAAAGATGGCCCTAACATTAGCAACTGTACGCTGATTGTTATCAGTTGTACATTCAATAAATGCAGCAATACCATTTGGTAAATATCCTTCAAATGTAGGCTCGGTAAACGAAGCAGAGTCTTTGTCTTTACCTTTAGTAATAGCCCTTTCAATATTATCTTTTGGCATACTAACTCCTTTGGCATTAGATATTGCCATTCGTAACCTTGGATTTGCATCCGGATCGGCTCCGCCTTCTTTTACGGCTACAGTAATTTCTTTAATAATTTTTGAAAATATTTTTGACCGCTTTGCATCCAAAGCTCCTTTTTTACGTTTTATGGTTGACCATTTACTGTGTCCTGACATATTTTTGTTTTTTAGTTCTTAAGGCTCTGCAAAATTAAGAAATTACTCGTTACTGTAAACTAACTAACAATAAAAAATACCTACCAAAAAATGGCAGGGATATGATGATAAGTTCAGAGTTTATGGCTCTATGTCGATTTAGGTGGGTAATGTTATGGGAAATCACAAATCACAAAAATCAAACTTCAAAAAAACAAAAATCGAACACACGCCATAAACAAAATGCGTTTTTAGACAAATACTAAATTTTACAATAATAAATTTTTGGGTATTGCATCGTATTTTCTCTTTTATTGGTTTGTAATTTAAAAGATTGGTTTTTGTGATTTATTTATAATTTGTATTATTGATTATTGTAATTTTATTTTAATTGTAACCCACTCTAAACAACATAGAGCCAAGTTTATTAATGAAAATTATGCTATTTATGGTTCTACTGTAATTTTAATGGGTAATTAAAATAATTAGTATTTCTTATTATATTTGGTTATTTGTCAGAAGCTAGAAGTCCGAAGACGGAAGTATTTGAACTTCTGACTTCTGACTTCTAGCTTCTGACTTCTGTCTTCTAGCCAATATTTTAATATAATATACATATTACAATTATCATTATACCACTAAAATTGCAGTAGTACCTTATTTATTGATGTGGGCTACCAGCCAATCAAGGTTATGCCAGCAGTCCATGCATATAATTCAGGACCACGATCTTTTTGAAACATTGTATTAAGTTGATAATTCACAAATAGGTTAATTATACCGTATCCAAATCTAACCGTGGCGTCAAACTTAAATGGTTGCAAATAAAAGCTATTGCTATTTTTAACAATATTCCTGTCGTTTGAGTTTGGAGTTGTATATGTTTGTGGTAGTATTTGATAAGGAAAAGTACTTATGTCTAACAGTTCGTAATTTTTGTTAGCCTCGTTAAAATAAATTTTTGTGTGTGTACTTAGCCTCACATTCGCCAGTACGCCAACTCCAAAATAGAAACGGTTTATTTTTCGGGGTTGATTAGTTTGCATTTCAAAAATTAGAGGAATAGTAAGGTACATTGCAGTAAGTTTAGTTTTTCTAAGAGAAAGCGTTGATCCATCAGTGTTTACCATAGAGTAACCTTTTAAACTTGAGCTATCAGGGGTTAAGAATGTTGGTCCGCTAAAGCGATAATTATTCCATGAGAATCCTAGTCCCGTTATTAATCCAATGGTTTTGTTTTTATTAAGAGGAATATTTTGTTCATAAATATTAAGATGTACTGCTGTCGATTTTTCGTATCTTAGATTAAGGT
>Ga0307989_1000964_pt1 | contig 16619 bp, 10 predicted proteins | sample EllFjometagen185_FD_203164 | JGI IMG/M metagenome (GOLD analysis project Ga0307989, IMG submission 203164) | Marine microbial communities from Ellis Fjord, Antarctic Ocean - #185 | ecosystem: Environmental > Aquatic > Marine > Unclassified | place: Southern Ocean | collected 2014-10-08
GAAATTGGAGCCACACTGGTAAAAATACGTAAGCTTTATGAATCATTGCTTAGAAAAATAGTATCTCAAGAATCTGTCCCAGAGGGCTTAAGTGCCAGATCAAAGATTCTTTACCTTGCTGGGAGGGAAGTCAAGGATAGAAGGGGGAGAACCCACAAAAATAGTTATGTCGTCATCCCGGAATACATCTCAGATATCTGCTTCGCACTATGGGGTTTGGGTAGCTCAGGTGGCCATGAAGACAGAGACTCGATCCCTTGTACAAAAAATACTGCCATAGGCGCAACCCACTTGCTTCTTGATCTCATTAATTGGGTAGGTCAATGGATGGACGAATAATTAGATCGCCAAGAATTATATTAGAACACTAGAATCAAATGGGAATGATATGATCACCGAAGAACTGCACATAAAGTCGATAGAGTATGGTTGGTGTGTGACGTGTTTTATCAGGCGAAAAATTTAGCTGAATATTTTCCAGAATATCAATAATAATAGTATCGGAGAGCTGGTGCAAAAGTATACGAAAGAAGCAGACTTGGTATATACTATCGAAGATATCTTGCATCAAGCCAGGTGCATGAATCAATTCTATAACTTCACCATTTTGTACTCCGCATGATCCAAAAGTTTGACATATCAAACAGCCCCAAGTTAAGCGCAGCGGAAATGCTCGCACTTCTTTGGGTAGATGGTGTGGGGCCTCGGTCTTTGCTAAATCTGATCAACTCAGATCTGAACTTTGTTCAGATTATTGGTTTATCCAGAAATGATTTGAAGAGGTATATCAAGGGGTCACGATCTGAAAGTGCCATTAGCGATATACAAACTGGTAGGATCAATCTCCTTAGTACAGCAAAGAGTAGGATTAATGAATACCACGAATCTGGTATCCATGTCATTTCATATTGGGATGATCAATACCCCGAACTCTTAAGGCACATCGTTGATCCTCCCTTATGGCTATTTGCAAAAGGAAATGTCGCACTTATGAATCGAAATTCGTGTGTGGCAATTATTGGTACGCGAAGAAGCACTTCAGCTGGTGAGAAAATAGCGTTTCAGATAGCATCAGAAATTTGCTCATCTGGATTCACCGTTGTGAGTGGTCTTGCTGGTGGAATTGATAGCGCTGCACACCGTGGGGCTCTTAGTGTGAAGGGGCCTACTGTTGCAGTTCTAGTAGACGTGGAGAATATTTTTCCATCAGAAAATACACCCTTATCAAAAATGATTCTTGAAACTGATGGCTTATTAATTAGCGAAAACCGTCCTGGAACGAAGGTCGCTTCTGGGCTTCTAGTTCGACGGGATAGGCTGCAAAGTGCAATGTCACAAATAGTTATTCCCGTGGAATCGGCAATGAAAGGTGGGACAATGCACACAGTTCGATACGCCCATGAGCAACAGCGGAAGGTGGTTGCACTAGAAATGACCGAGTACCTTGATTACCCAGTTGAGAATGAAGCATATTCTGGGATTCGCTCCCTTGTGGCAGCAAATAAGGCGCAGAAAGTGGAACATGAATCGTTGATCTCTTTTATTGCAGAATCAGTTGCAGAATACTCACGAATGAATAATCCTACCCATTCTGCACTGAATACCGACTACTCGGAGTTGGGTCAGCAGAAACTCGATTTGGATTACAAATGACTCGAACTGTAATAACATTTATAAAATCAAACACAATCCCGGGCATGTCTGGTAACAATCAATGGTATTACCTGGGTTATTATGTACCTCGAAGGTTTCAACTTAACGACCCGCTTTCCGAATCAATCCTTCAAGTGAAAAACGGGGACCTATCATGGACAAATACATGGGCCACTGCACTTTGTGAAGAACTCCCGCAAAATTTAGAGCCAAATCTCATTTTACGAGCACTTGGATCTTCAGAAGTGAATGCTCTTACTGATCGACCGTTGGATTTCATTGGAGTAGAGTTGGCAAAAAAATGGTCCAACGCTATATACCAACCAAGTTCTCTGTCAAAGGCTCACTCAACCCAACCCCTTAAGTTCCTGGGAAGACAAGATCGCATAAACGAAATATCTGGCTCTTATCGGTTTTCTGCTCCTGCCCCACTGACACAAATGGGTGCGCCCACTATCCTGATCCTGGATGATATTGTGACTACAGGTAGCACCATGAGTGAGGTCATTAGGGCGATTCAGGAGGTCATACCTGATGCAGAAGTAATTTGTGTTTCCCTAGCTATGACCTACTCAGGTCTCGAGGATGCTCGCCATGATAACGCATTGCTCTTCTCCCGCCTAAATGAGATTGCAAGTGGAGTCAGACCCTCCCGAAGAGTTTTACCTCAAGTCCACGCTCCAAAAGTGTCTCTCAACGCTGAGGACAGAGCCCTGTTCCTCAATGACATACTTACGGGCAAATCGAAAATTGAACTTCGTTATAAGTATAATCTATCAAAACTAGGATTTGCTGAGGTGATTAGAGCACTCATGGAAACCTCAGATATAGCAGATAATTATAAAGTACCGCCCTTCCCGCATGTCCATTTTGATGAACCATCCGGGGGGTGGGTACCAGATTTTGGATATAACTGGATTGATGAAAATGATATATCCTTCCTAGGAGTTAAACTCAATCCACCATCTGAACACCTCAGGCTTAGCCCAAAAGGATCAAATAAATGGATTCCTGAGGATGGATATCAATGGCGAAGTAGCGAGCCAGGTGATCTCGAAGTAGTTCCAAAGGTTTATCGAAAAAGTAGAAATAAAAGCAATTAGAATAGGGGTTTAATTATGGCATTAAAGAAATTTGTGATGGCTGAAGCAAGACCACTACCCGTCTTACTTATACTTGATGTAAGTGGAAGTATGAGTGTTGATGGAAAGATTGACGCACTTAATCAAGCTGTAAAGGAGATGATCGGAGAGTTTACAAAACAAGAGGATCATCAAGCTGAGATCCATGTAGGTATCATCACTTTTGGAGGACAGGCACGGATTCATCAGGAACTCACACCTGCAAACGAAATTTCCTGGACCCCAATGGGGGCAACAGGCACAACACCTTTCGGTGCAGCAATAGATGCCGCTAGAGAAATAATCGAAGATGAGGAAGTTATCCCAAGCCGAGCTTATCGGCCGACCATCGTAGTCGTTACTGATGGCCAACCTACCGATGAAGGTTATTGGGAATCAGCATTAGACAATTTTCTGGCCTCGCCCCGTGCATCGAAGGCCTTCCGCTTCGCAATGGGAATAGGCGACTTTGACCGAGGTGTATTGGAATCCTTCCTAAAAGGAACAGAGATGCCGGTTTTTGAGGCTACGGACAGCACGAAGATAGCAAAATTTTTCCACGCTGTGACAATGAGTGTTTCAACACGCGTCATGAGCAAATCGCCTGACTCACAAGACACATTCCCTGACCCTAGGTTTGATAGTGATCTTGATGATGAGTTCTAGAATTGCACGGGAAACAAACTAAACCACATTACGTTGGGGCATCTGTAAGGGGACCGTCCAACGCAGCTCGCAATAAACTAAAGCAGGATGCCTGGAATGTCTTTAACCGAAGCTGGGGTACGCTTGGGGTGGTTTGTGACGGACTTGGATCAAAGTCAAAATCCCGTACTGGTGCTCTAGCAGCCTGTCTTGCTGTCAGGGACATGCTCAACCAGGTCGATGGGCTAGATATGCATTCTAATTTGGGAACCCATTTGAAGACAATTGAGCAGAAGTGGTTGGCTCGTATACACCCCCATAATCCCAATGATTGTATGACGACGTGCCTGTTCTGCGTATACACAGAAGATAATTGGTTTGGAGCGCAACTCGGGGATGGTTTCTTAGGTGCTCTTTTGAATGATGGTAACATGGTAGCTTGCTCACCAGATGGTGAGCTCGCATTTAATCTAACTAATGGACTGGGAGATTCAAGTCAGGCTAAAACCTGGAGAACACTTGGTCCGCTTCCAGCGAAAGATGTGCATAGTATCATCCTGGCCACTGATGGCGTTTCTGATGATATCCCATTGGGGAGCTATCCAATGCTACTCGAGGAACTAGTAAATGAATACCAGCCACTCAATCAGATGAAACGTTATCAGCTATTGAGGAGGGAGCTAGTGGACTGGCCAACGCCTCATCATCTAGACGATAAAACACTCTTAGCACTTTGGAGCAACAAATCTAAATGAGTAATGACAATGCAATTTTCATGGATATAGAGGATGAACAGGGACGGAGATATCATCTCCTTAATAAACCTATTGGAGTGGGAGGGCAGGGTAAGGTACGGATTTCAGACGACGGAAAGTATGCTGTTAAGTTTCTAATCTCTAATTCACCTCAGGCGCGCTCAAGACTAACGACAAAATTGCGACGAGTGAAACGCCTACCGATTGAAGATCTCCCAATTGCAAAACCTTTAAGCATGCTACCTCGACCACACGTAGGGTATGTAATGGAATTTTTCGCTGATATGATATCCCTAAAAAAAATGATGATACCACCTAAAGGGAGTGATGTGCTAGAGCATTATGTGGCAACAGGAGGATTGGTACGCCGCCTTGAAATATTGGGGCGTTTCGCGAGAGTATTTGCCCAAATGCATGCTAGGTCTATTGCATTCGGCGACCTCTCACCGAACAATCTCTTTGTTTCAGGAGACGCTGAATTTAAAGAAGTCCGGCTAATCGATGTTGACAACCTGTTTATCACCTCACAGACAGGTGAGGCTGTCTACACTCCCGGATATGGAGCACCAGAGCTGGTCAATAACTGTGGATTACCATCAACTCTCTCTGATGCATATAGCTTTGCAGTTTTGGCTTTTGAGCTATTGACATTAAACCATGCATTTAAGGGGGATGTAGTGATCAATGGTGAACCTGAAATGGAAGATTCAGCTTTCAGGGGTGAGATACCTTGGATTGATCATCTTGAGGATGATGTAAATAGATGCAGCACAGGTATTCCAACAGAGTATGTCATATCTCCCAAAATGCTAAAGGCATTTGATACTACCTTCAACAGCGGTCTAAATACAGCTGAACACCGTACGTCTATGAACAAATGGGTTGAGTTATTGGATACGGCGGCAGACAATACTCTATACTGCAATTCATGCGGGAGCACTTACTATAGAAATAAAGAAGTGTGCCCTTGGTGTGAGGAGGAATCAGCCCCACCTTTTGTTCTCGGTTACATATTCCATTATGATCCAATTTTGCTTAAAAAATATGGTGAACTTCGGCAAGGGAAAGATGGGGATGTAAGCAAGGATTTTCTGCGTACTCTAAGCAGGATTGGGACAATTAGCTTTCAGGAAAATACTTCTCGCAGCATCGAAAGAAGGACCGCTTTCCTCGATACGAGTGTGAGGTCATTTGAGGAAGTCGCCGCAGTTGAAGTTAAGTCTGACAGAATTACGATTCGTCCCCTGGATGAAAAATCATTATGGGTTTCAAGGATTGATCTAGAATCATATAAAAGTGTGGAAGGGCGTGGAATACGAATGCAATCAGGTAATATTTTGCATTTTGAAGACGCCTCCAAACCCCATGTGATGATTTTATTTTTGGGCGGAAAGGGTAGAAAGTGAAAGTCAACAATCTCATCTCTGGGCAGATTTCTACTTTCACCATCATTCTTCACAATGGCGGAGAGTTTAAACCTGCTCCTGGCAAGCTTAAGGAAGTAGATCTAATCCAAGATTCGAGTACAGATCATGTATTGCTGGTGTTCGGTAATGAATCTGTCAGGATTAAGGGTAAAAACCGTAAAGATCGTCGATTAATTGAGGATATTCTGGATTCGGGCAGCAGGCAGTTCTCTTGGATATTGTCAAAGAAATCGAACAATGGCAAGATTAATGAAATTGTTATTCAGAACCATCTCTTTCGGAATCAGGCTTCCCTTCCAGATTCGTTTCGAATTGGAGTGGATGAGAAAATTTATGACTCCTTTCAGAAAAGCTTTTTGGATTCCCGTTTGCCGGATCCTGCAAAGCTCGATAGAATAAGGGATTTATTTCTGATCAAGCCGAGTGGATCAAAGAAAGCTCGTCTTCAGATTATGCTCTCGGCTGCTGATGCAAGCCTTGGAGCACAGAGCTTTGCTATAATTGGTAATAAAGCCAGAGCTGTTGTAAAGCTGGACAAGGAAAATACTTGGTATATAGATAGTTTAACTCGCTCCAACCGGGTTAAAGAACATATTCTAAACACCATTACCATCGTAGAAGCGGATATTGATTTTGTAGATTTCACAGAAGCTGGGAAGTTTGTTGCAGAGAACCGAGACCTACTAAAGACACTTGAAAACGCTGGTGATAGCTGGGTTCAACTCTGGGATCAGTACAACGGTATTGAGAAAGATCAGGCCGACAAGTTAGCTTCAAAAGTCGGCTGGTATGCCTATTCCACTGTTGAGAGAACTCAACGAGGGTGGGAATTTGACCTTATTGAGCGTGACTCCACTATGGAACTTATTGAAAAGTTACCATTGAGAGCTCAGCTGGAGTGTGGGACTACTCCTCCTGAAAATATCAGGAATGACCGCCCAACGAAAACCGAGTTTCGCCCTAATTCAAGAACGCGGGCTCCACTTTTTATTGGCGAATTTGATGAGTATGATCCTCGGGATGGTAAAATTGTTATCTCCCACAATGATGATGATAATATCATACCACCACCAGATGGATACATTTACCTCTCTCAAATTGGTACAATTATTCGCCACCAACGTCGAGTGGATGCGTTACAGGACATTCGGGACTCAAGATCCCCAATGAAGCAACTTCAGTTCATTCTTGAGGATCTTCCGTTCAGAGCGGTAAGGCAGGCATTCAAAATCGGTGAACTTCGTGCTGGTATCATGACAAAGGTGTTTAATGGAAAGCCGACGGATCGTCAGTCTCAGGCAATTAAAAAAGCACTTCAAACACCAGACATCGCACTCATTCAGGGACCTCCAGGAACAGGGAAGACTAGAGTGATCGCAGGTATTATAAATCATTTGCTCCATGAGGCACAGGACAGGGATACTATTGAAGGCAATATCCTAGTTTGTAGTGAGCAGCATGATGCGGTGACAAACGTCGCTGGTGTATCAAGCGTATATGGGATACCAGCACCTATTATTGGCGGAAAGGATGCAAAGCAATACCATGGGATAAGCGCTCAGATTGAGGGTTGGCGGCGAGGAAAAATACGTGAAATAGAGGAGAAATTATATGATTTTCCAGACTCTCCAATAGAAGAGCTGAGACAAAGGCTTAAATCTCAAATTACTGGATATTTTAAAGCACCACTCACCCCTGGAGAATTAGTTACATTTCTCAATGAAATTATCGTTGATACACAGGAACTTCTACCTGTTGACCTTCTGAATCAACTCTATAGCATCAAGCATCGATACTCCCTATCAGGTTCGTCAATGGATAATCTTGATTCAGATCAGGAAGCGTGCCTCATAGCATTAAGAAGAATTCGGACGACTATAGATTCTTTCGAAGATGACGGGGCTGTAAACTTACTTATGGCCGTCAGAAGATTGGAAAATCTTGGGTCTTTATCAGACTCTATCCAAAAGAAGTATGAGGAGATTCTTCTCAAAGAACCAACCCCCTTAGAGCCATCATTCCTGAAATTGCTCCAAATATTCAAGGAAGAGATGATCGACTTAATACAAGATTCTTCTGTTTCGGTGAAAATATCGGGGTTTGATAAAGAAGTTCACGCTACCCTTATAAAAGTTTCCAATGCCATTCTAGGTAAATCTAGGGGTGTCCTCGGAGGACCTGGTGGGGTATTGCAAAGATATCGAGAAAATTTAGAGAATGATCCCTTTGGTGTGCAGGAAACCCTTCGGAATTATGCGTTCGTACTCGCATCTACTACTCAACAATCCCGAAGTCGACGCATGATGGAAGCAAAACTTGGGACTGTGAGGGATGGATATGAATTTGACACAGTGATTATTGATGAAGCTGCGAGAGCAAATCCACTTGATTTGCTTATTCCAATGAGTCTAGCAAAACGGAGGATTATTCTCGTCGGCGATCACAAACAGTTACCACATATCGTAGACCCAATTATTGAACGACAGCTCGTCAGTGCGCTGGATAAGACTCAGGACCCGAGTTACGCCCTCCACGTTAGTTTGTTTGAAAAATTGTTTCATCGGCTTAAGGAAACAGAAGCGAAGGATGGCATCGTCCGGACAGTCACCCTAGATACACAGTTCCGCATGCACCCTCAGATAGGTGAGTTTGTCAGTAAACATTTCTATCAAAAAGAAGGTTTATCCTCGGGGTTACCTGCAGAGAATTTTGAGCATGGTATTTCAGGATACGAAGGTAAGTGCCTCAGCTGGTTTGATGTACCCTATTCACGAGGAAGAGAACGGCCCGGAAAAAGCAAAAGTAGACAAGTGGAAGCTGACCTGTTGGCAAAGGAGCTTGTTCGAATATGCGTCGAGCATCCTGAGCTCTCCATTGGTGTGATCACATTCTATAAATCACAAGTTAGTGAAATTTTGGGTGCTTTGAGTAAAACGGATCCACCTATAACTGAAAAGAGTGGGAAGCATTTCGAAATTAGGGAGCCATATAAGTTTATTGAGCATGATGATGCCTCTTTTGGTGAAAGGCTACGTGTAGGTACAGTAGATGCATTCCAAGGGATGGAATTCGATGTTGTCTTTCTTTCAGTTGTCAGGTCAAATAATATTCACTTAACGGTAGATAAACTTACATGGATTCGTAAGTATGGATTTATTACCGTTGAAAACCGTCTTTGTGTTGCTATGAGCCGAGCTAAGAAGCTTCTAATTACTGTCGGGGACAGAGAGATGTTTAACCATGACCTCGCCAATGAGGCAATTCCTTCGCTCGCTGAGCTAAGTAGGGTGTACTAATGGATAGTTATCATATTTTAGATCTCCAGGATAGGAGTGGGATAACTGGCTCTAGGCGTCCCTTCTTAGTACCTATGTGGGGATATAGAGTTACGGCTCCTGTTATAGAGATACGAAAACTAAATCACTTCCAAATGGCATTTCTGGGCTTTTTCGCAACAGGGGTGACGCAGATTAAACAGATATCAGAATATTTAGGAATAACACAGGAGCTTGGAGCCCATGTCTTCCAGCAGCTCCTCAACATGAGAATGATCGATGATGCCGGCAAGCTTTCAAAGAACGGTCAGGATGCAATCCATGAAATGACTCTCGATTCTAACGAAGATGAGGAAATACTGGTAGGTTATGTTTTTCAGGATGCCTGGACGAAGAAACTTTACCCGCAGTTTGTCACGAAAATTGACCGACACCTGATGGACTACGAGCGACAGGATCATGAGAGGATAGTCATTCATGCAGGAACTGCTGGAAAACCCATTTCACTATACCCTTTCGTCATATATCCGCCCTCACCAACCCCTCCAAACACACCAGGAAGTATTGAAATTCTTGGTGCGCTCAAAGCTGCAAGCGTGAGGAGTTCCCACGAGAGAATAAAGAAGGGGAAACCACTTCTCATTGGAAAAAATGCAGAGGTAAAGATCAGCATCGTGAGCGAAGAGCCACTGAAATGCTTTCTTCTAAGTACACTTTACTACCCTCCAACAAGTAAAAGCTGGGTTATGAGTGATCCCTTCGGACAAGGCATTAACCCAGAGTTAAAGTTGCGGGTGGAAGAAATGCGGGAGGAAAACACGGGACTAAAAAAACTGGTAGACGGAATTGAAGATAAAATGAACCCAAAAGCAGAGGAGAATGAATTGACCAGAACTCCAGACTCAAATATTAATAATGATGTGTTAAAATATTTTGGAGATAGATTTAATGAGTTTGGTGACCTGCATGAACTCGTCACTGATTTATGGCTCGTACACGCTCAACTGGACAAATCAGACCAATTACGACGAGTTAATATGCGTGCTCTTCTATCTACAATGGGAGTACTACTTGAAGCGATATTGGCAGTTTTTAATCAGGTGAATAATTCTGATATAAAAGAGCTCCAGCCATTGTTATCTGAGGATCAGGATCTGAATAGTAGTATGATAAATGAAATTGCTCATCGGTTGGGTTTCGACACGCCGTTGCCAAGGCTCCTTACCAAAGTCTCAAGCCATCGGCTTGTCTCTGAATACCAATATGAACAAGGTAGTAGTCGTCCAAAGGCTATTATCGCACTCCTAGGTGCAAATAATGAACAGGATAGCCCCTTACAGCCTATTGCGGCCCAATGTCCGGATTTCTTCCAACGAATAGACACTATTGCTACCCTTCGTGACTCTATGCAGCATTATTCTGGGGACACTGCAAATAAATCAGATGTTGAGAACGCATTCAACTCAATAAATCGTATCACAAAGCTGATTGTGGAGAGTATTCCACAGTTGACAGAGGCAAGTCAAAACAAGGAAAATTCAGATGGCTAAGCGCAAGAAACGCGGAACTCCAAACACCCAAGCTAAATCACCGAAAAAATCGAGTATTTCAGCTCAGACTATCAAGAACATCTCTAACGAAATGACTACTGCAAAGACCGTGGCAGATGAAAAAGGCATCACAGTGCCCAGAGCAGAACGAGTCGATGAAAATCTGCAGGTCACTCCCGCTATAATTAATAAGGCTTACACAGATTCAAACCGAACTAAGGAAACTTACAACAGACTTGTCACAGAAATGGACAAGCAGAAGTTGGATCTGAAGGAGCGAGAAAGAACAATATCTGATAAGGAAAAAGGTGCTTCTGACCAATTTGATATTGCAGAAAAAAAACTCCAAGAAGCAAATACTGTGTCTAATCAAGCTGCAGATCGCACCAGAGATATCGTAGAGCGTGAGGCAGCTATAGATGCCGGATATGCCGAGAAAAATTGGGATGCATTGAAATCGCTTGAGGAAACCAAGCAAAAAATCATCACCACAATAGAGAACTCATATAGCCAACACACTGAAAAAGTAGCTGATGTGATTACTCAAACTTCGACTCAATATGAGAATCTTTCAACGCTTGCTACAAATGTACAGAAGTCAGTCACAGAAAGTGTACAATCAGAACTGCAACAGATTCTAGAAGACCTTGCTAAAGAGCGTATTAAATATGCCAGTATTGAGCGTGAGCAAAAAAATATTGAGCTTGACAGAAAGATTCTGGATGAGGATCGAGATAACTTCCAAAACAAACTAGATCAAATATATGAGTCAAGAAGTGTTGAGGATAGGAGCTCGATCGAAAGGTTGACATTATCCATCAAGGAGAAGGAAGAAGGAATCCAAAACCTTCAACAGAAAGTTGCACGAATCAAAGCATCAGCCGCTACTTACAAGCATCTTTCATCCGAAGAGACAACATTGCTCATAGAAGGTTTGGAAAATGATGTTGAGTCACAAAAAGCAAGCCTACAAGCAGCACCACTACAGAAGGATTATGATCGATTAGTTGAAGTAGAGTCATCCTTCAATACGCTGCATGAGAAGTATGAAGAAATGAATCGCGAAAATAGCGAACTTAAACATAGCCAACTTCTTTCCGGGAAGTCCGTCCTTGAGTTGGAGTCACTTAAGTTTGAGGTAGATACCCAAAAACAGATGGCTGAAGTTTATCGTCAAAAGCAAAAAGAACTGCGAAATGAAATCGATGGACTGCTTGATCAATCAGGCACAGGAACTAGTTTTGAACAGCTTATCAAGATTGATAATAATCCTGACTATCAATCGGTAGGAGAGCTAACCGAAGACATTACTGACCTGAAGCTATTCGCAGAAGATTTGCGGAACCGATTGAAGTATAACTCCGATAAAGAGGGGGTTGAACTATATTATAGCAAAGAGGATGTTCGACGATTTATTGGGGGGCTAGCTATGAGTAGGTTGCATATCCTTCAAGGGATAAGTGGAACTGGAAAAACCAGCCTTGTCAGAGCATTTTCTGCTTCGATTGGTGCGGGGTATAAACGAGTACCTGCGCAAGCTGGATGGCGCGATCGATACGATCTTTTTGGTCATTTTAATTCCTTTACAAAGAAGTATCAGGAAACTCCTTTCATAGAAGGACTCTATGAAGCACAGACACCTTTATACATAAACAGACCATATATCATCCTTATTGATGAAATGAATTTATCACGTTTTGAACATTACTCAGCCGATATACTCTCCGTAATGGAGGGGGGTGAGAATGAAGAGGAATTTGAGATACGGTGGACTCCACAGGGTACTGCTCCTAAGTTGTTTATTAAGGACAAGAAGTATCTTGAATTGCCTGAAAATGTCTGGTTTATCGGTACCGCAAACCATGATGAGACTACGGTTGAATTCGCAGATAAAACTTATGATCGTTCCCATATAATGGAGCTACCTGCCCACCCTGAAAAATTTTCCTCAAAGAGACCTGTTCCAAGGAATCCAGTGGCTTTGGAAACTTTGCAAACTCTTTTTCACCAGGCAACCACTAAGTATTCAAATGATGCACAAAAGACAAAAGATTTCCTTGAGAATCATCTCCGTAAACCTATGCAATCCAATTTCAATATTGGTTGGGGCAACCGTCTGGAAAAACAAATTGAATCATTCGTCCCCGTCGTGAGGGCATGTGGAGGATCGCTTACAGAAGCTGTGGATCATCTGATCACAACCAAATTACTCCGAAAGATTCGAGATCGGCATAATGTGCTCCAAAGTAGTATCGAATCGATGAGTGAAACTTTGTTAGACATCTGGACAAATCTTGAAGGAAATAATGTTCCAGAACAATCGATTTCGCTCTTGGAGAATGAAGCTCGTAAGAAGGGGGGCTCCATCAGGTGAAGTTCTGGGACCGACTCCATGCTGCTAGTCTGACGGATCTCCCAGATAACATCCTACCCGGTCGGTTTTCAACTGGAGAGGTTGGTGCATTGATCAATGGTTCCCAATATCCGCAACACACACAATTGCACTATGGTTTAAGTGGAACCCTTAATGTGGAAAGTGATGGTACGGGTAGTCGGGTTGAATGCAGTATCTTGGAGGAGCTGCTTCCTCAACAATTAATAAGATCAGCCATCTCTGAAGTTGTACCAGAACCGATTCAACTGCATTACCTTAATGATGAACTGATAAAAAGTTTCATTCCTCTAGTTCCTCGAGTGAACGAACGCATCCAGAAGACTGATTTCGAGCTCGCTCTTTCCAGCAAAATTGGATTTCTTGAGGAGGTTTGTCGTGACCCGATTACTCTTCTCAGGGTTGAAGTGGAGCGGGTACATACAGATAGAGCTAGACGTATTCCACCTGATGCGATTGAATATCTTGCATCTCATGCTGAGGATTGGTCACGAAGGACGCTTACTGGTGTGGAACCCGAACGTGTGTTGTCAGAAATCATCAATGATGATTACAACATCTATGAGAACCGCATCGCTGCTACCCTTATTGATAGATTATACGTTTATCTGCTAAAAAGAATTTATGAAATTGAAGAGCTGAAAGGCACCCTCAAGGAAAAGAGCCAGATAGAGGAAAACTCGCTCAACTCATGGCACCGAAATCGTGTCTATAGCCTCTGGGGCAAGTCTGTTAGCGAGGATGCAGCTTTCATTGCAGAGAACACCCTTCAATACCTCCAGGGACTCACAAGGCGTATTGGTAAATTGATGGATTCGATGTTATACAGTTCTATCCCCGGGCGACAGAGAAATGAAAACAACATTGTCGACACCAACATAATCGCAAATGAGCAGAACTATCGAGAAGTAGCTCTGCTTCTAAATGACCTAAATACAATTGTAGGACGGCATATCATGAAGTCTGAGGCTGAGGTCTACATGAATCGACTTGATGAGATCAATTCTTTTGAAGGGTTTTGTGATCTTTTGATCATGAGAACACTGGTTGAATTTGGATATGCCATAAAAAAACCTACAGGGAAGAAAGTTCCCCAAAATTATCTTGCATTATCGTCTAGTGGCCTGCCAGATATTACTATCTCTAAGGGAGAGAATGGCAATCTCACGATATCAACTGGTCATACCAAGAATATTATCATTGTTCCATTGTTCGCCCAGCTATCAGCATTAGTAGATTCGAGGAAAGGTCTTTCTGAACTAACCTGTCCCTTAAAGCCAAATGCTAAAGAAGCTCAGCGTCCTGAACATGTCATCCTGTTATATCCTGACAGTCACGAAATCCCAACGCATACTCTTCGAAGCATCTCACATCTTGATACTGGGTCAGCGGGGTTACTAAAGACAGATCCAGGCATCATTACACCCATCAATATTAACCCCTTCTCCTTTTATAATATTGAACGGATTGGGCTTTGCCTACGGAGATGGATAACTGGTTCCATCTACAACGATTATCCTCGAAAGACTCCAGTAAACAACTCTTTAAAGCAAGATATTATAAAGCTTGTTGATTGTTTTAAAGACAGTAACGCAAATGGCTATGTAACTCAGATTAAGCCAATATCAATGCATGAGATATCTTTATTAGATAAGTATTTGAAAACGGAGATCAACAAAGCTACAGAGAACACTAAAAACTATTCCAGAAATCTAAGTCTTGAGAAAATGAAGTTGGGTATGCCAAAGCTGAAGGATCAATATGCTGATATTCTCCGCTGCCCCGTTTGCCACGCTGATGTTACAGAAAGACAATTTTCCATTACTGGATCAAATACATATCGCTGTCACTGCTCTAATTGTGACACAGTGTGGGGCCTAGATGCCTGTGGACACTGCAAGCAGCCATTCCCATTCATTAGAAGTGATAGCGATAAAGATACTAGTATTATTGAACTATACAAAGCACCAGAAAAGAGCATCGGGCTAGACGGAATAGCCCTTCCTTGTTGCACAGATGAGATAGGAACGCTTCACATAATATGCTCAAAATGTGGTTACTGCAGCAAACATGGAAAGAACCATTTTAAGGAATTAGCTTGAGGTCATTATGGATTTAATTGGATCTGATTATCCCGTCGCTTTCATCTCTTCAATAGGCACTTCTGTCCTAACCCAATATCAAAGACATTATGCAAAAAATGATGATGAATTTGCCTCGTTCTATCAGTCTCTAACAAGTGGATCTCAGCCTGACGATATAGAAATGTGGCAATCATCAATTGGTGAAAAAACCGATTGGGGGACTTGTGCTGAGTTAAATTCCATTCATCTATTTGTGAAATTTTACCAAATATCTGAATATAGCGTATATTTTATGCCCAGCGATACTGAAGCGTCCTCCTTTTGTGAAGGAATCGTCACCACCTTTCTAAAGAAAAACAATATTCAAGTTTCATCCACAGTAAGTAAAAATCTCCATTATGATGGAACAGATAAATTTTCGCGTATCGGGTTTCCTGCCTTGATTGGAAATGTCAATGCCATGATTAAAAAAGCCCATGGCAATGGAGAGCTCGCCATTCTCAATGCAACTCCTGGATACAAGGCTGAAACGAGTATTCTGACCTTAATGGGTGCTATCACAAAGACCCCAGTCTTCTATACGCATGAAGGAATGGAACGTCCATTTTTACTGCCCGCCATGCCCCTTACTGTTAGTAGGGAGTATTGGAAAAAATGGAGAACCCTGACATTAGCAGTGCGGGATAAAAATAATTCTGATACTGGAGTTATGGGGGCCTCAGAATTTTTAAGTCATTACAAAATACTGATGGACGATGAAGGCGCAATCCTGTTTGAAGAATTTGACAATGGAGTAACCTTATCCACATTGGGTCATATTTTTTGCGAAGTGCACGAGGGAGAAAAAAATGCCCCCACACTCCCAGAAAGCAGGATAGCTCAAGAGAAGCGAGTGTCTCTACCTAAAGATCCGCATCACTATCCCAAGGGAATGAAAAAATTACTGGCAAGTCTAGCACAGTTACCATTCGTGGAGAAATTAACGACGAAAGAACTGGCCAATTCGTCTGTTACAAGGGTCTTAAATCGCATGAATCCGGATCGACCAAACCAGATCTTTGTCCAGTGGTCAGATGGGAGCACCGCTGTAAAAATAATCATGAATACAACAGCGACGAATGAAAGAGAACTTATACAGGCCAGAAGTTTGACCAATGAACATTTAGAGCTGAGAGCAGTGGAAGCGGGAAGACCCATACCTTCCATGAGCGAGATTCTATCTAGCACAAAAATCAACCTGATAGAGAGACTCGCTGACTTTGAAGATCGTTTTACAGAAATCGTTCAGGAAAACGTTCAATTGAATTCACGTATAAGCGATTTGGAAGCACGACAGGAAGCACTTGAGACCGCAATAAAGTCTTCGGCAGAGCAGGCACCCAAAGCTGCGATACTGGGTTCATGGCTGAATAGGTTATTTAGAATTCTTCGGGGAGTAAAATAACAGTGCTTCTGCCATCGGTAACAATTGTGGACCAGGGAAGGGTGGATTGATAATGTATTATCCTATCCAATCCTATTGCATCCTATTCTCCCCAGCCTATATTTTCAGCTCACAAACGGGGGTTTTATCATGCGCAAGAATACGATAGACCAAGATCGCTGGTTGTCCGTCGAAGAAATTGCATTTCACCTCGGCATTAAAAAAGATACTGCCTACAAATGGGTGGCTAAGAAACACATGCCTGCCCATAAGGTTGGCCGCCTTTTGAAATTT
>Ga0307989_1000965_pt1 | contig 16619 bp, 12 predicted proteins | sample EllFjometagen185_FD_203164 | JGI IMG/M metagenome (GOLD analysis project Ga0307989, IMG submission 203164) | Marine microbial communities from Ellis Fjord, Antarctic Ocean - #185 | ecosystem: Environmental > Aquatic > Marine > Unclassified | place: Southern Ocean | collected 2014-10-08
CATCATCATCATCCATCTCTATTCCTTCCGGGTTTTTCTCTTCATCCTGGATTTCTTCATTATCATTTTTATGATTTAAAAGGTGTAATTCTTTTAACTCGTTGTTAAATTTAATAAGCTGATTGTACTCTTTATTTTTTTTCCACAAACGCGGATAAAAATAAATTGTGGCAAGAAGGTAACCAATAACTACACAACAAATTAAAACTAAAACAAGCGGAGCGTTGGCAATTTCCCAAAAGAAAACATTTAATGTTATATCCATTGAATTTTGCAAAGTAAAAATAACCAACAGAATTGCTAAAATGAGAATTACTATAATGATAATCTGCATAACATTTTATTTTTGTTCAAGATAAAAAAAAAGGACAACAGTTTCCCATTATCCTTTAAACGAATATTATAATATGAATAGTATTATCGAATTACAGTAAACAATCTTTTAAACCTAATTTTTGCTGGAAATCCTTTGTCTTTATCCATCGAAAGCCAAATAAATTTTGCTTTACCAACTACATGATCTTCGGGTACAAAACCCCAATAACGCGAGTCTGCCGAGTTGTGTCGGTTGTCTCCCATCATCCAATAGTAATCCATTTTAAAAGTGTAGCTGGTAACAACTTCACCATTTATTGAAATCTGATTATCGTTCACTACTAAATCGTTATTCTCATAGATATCAATAATTCGGGTGTAAAGAGGAAGATTATCAACCGTTAATTGTACGGTATTATTTTTTTTAGGAATTGTAATTGGGCCAAAATTATCGACGTTCCATTTAAATCTTTCATCTGCAGGAAAAATATTTGATTCCCATCTTCCTGAATCCTGAACCATTTTTTCAACTGAAATAACATTTGCAAAATCTCCCAATTTTTCAACATTAGGTTCTGTTAGAGGAAAGAGGTATCGCTGGCTGCTACCTTGCCTATCGTCTTCTGCAATATTTAGTCTTTCCAGCGCTTTTGGGTTTATCGATGTACCATTTGTTCTAACCACATAATCGTGCTGCATTCCGTCCAATTTTTGTTGGGGCTTGCCATTCACAAAAAGTTGTCCGCGTTCAATATTAATTTCATCTCCTGGTATTGCAACACAGCGTTTAATGTAGTTTTCACGTTTATCAACCGGGCGTGCAATAACTTTCCCAAAATTGCGCTCATCGCTCCAAACCCTGTCTCTTCCGTAAGCCCGAACTAATGAATAGTAACTTTGGTTTGGAATTCCTAAAGCCACAGTATCTCCCTCGGGGAAATGAAAAACCACAACATCGTCGTTTTTTATAGTTGTAAAACCAGCCATTCGTTTATAGGGGCGTTTAACCCACTCTACATACGATTTTTTATTTTTTATAACTGGCATTGTATTGTGTACAAACGGAAACGATAAAGGCGTATTTGGAGTTTTGGGGCCGTACGCGGTTTTGCTAACAAAAAGATAATCGCCAACCAATAAAGATTTTTCCATAGATGAGGTTGGAATGGTGTACGCTTCGATAAAAAACATACGAATAAACGATGCTGCAATAACTGCAAAAATTATTGCATCTACCCATTCAACAATTTTTGTTTGTCTCCCGTTTGGTGGATTTCTCTTTTTCCAGAACGACCAGTTTACTTTTTCTGTAATGTAAATATCGAAAATAATTCCAAGTCCGAGCAGCCATAAAAAACTACCCAACCAAATTACCCAAAGTAAATAAAGTGTTCCAACGGTAATAAATTTAAACCACTTGTTTGTTAAAATTGTCATTATCATTTATTTGTGTTTTATATTTTTAGTAAATTTTTCATGGTCAAAATGCCACTGTTTTCGAGGCAATATTCAGCGGCTAAAACAGCTCCAAATGCAAAACCTTTTCTACTTTTTGCACTGTGTGTAATTTCTAAATAATCAACTTCCGATTCGAATTTTATAGTATGAATTCCCGGAACTTGTCCAACCCGCTCCGATTTTATATTTATTTCGTTTTTTGCAGGAATCTGGTCGTTTACCCACTTGTTTTTATTTGGGAGTTTTTCAAGAAGGTTATCTGCTAAACTAATTGCCGTTCCGCTTGGTGCGTCCAGTTTTTGTGTGTGATGAACTTCGGTTATTTCCACATTATACTCGCTGTGGGGAGCCATTAAATCAGCCAGTTTTTTATTCAATTCGAAAAACAGATTTACACCAACCGAGAAGTTACTTCCATAAAAAAATGTACCATTTGTTTCGTTACATTTTTCATAAACTTCATCCTTTTTGTCTAACCAGCCGGTTGTTCCACTAACCACCGGAATTCTGGCTTCAAAACATAAATTGTAATTTTTTACGGCTGAATTGGGAATTGTAAATTCTATAGCAACGTCACAGTTTTGAAGGTTTGCAATCGTTAAATCCTCCGGATTGTTAATATCTATTTTTAAACTTATCTCGTGGCCACGCGAAATTGCAATTTTCTCAATTTCTTTTCCCATTTTCCCGTAACCAATTAAAGCAATCTTCATATAAATTCTTTCAATAAAAAGCACAAAGATAAAATATTACTTAAATGTAGCTACCACCAAATGAAACTTAAAATTATTTCGACAAATGGATTATAGATTAGGATGAACAAGCATTTTGGGAATGAATAAATATAAGCCAATAATTTTCTTTATTTTTGATTCCTTTAACAGAAATGAATGGATGATATAAAACTTATCGCAACCGATTTGGATGGTACTTTCCTTAAAAATGACAGAACCATCAGCAAAAAGAATCTGGAGGCTTTGCATATTTTAGGAAATAAGAGGATTGTACGAACTGTTGCAACCGGAAGAAATTTGAAAAAGGTTCATGATGTGCTGAATGAACATGTTCCGTTCGATTATATTGTTTTTTCATCTGGAGCCGGAGTTTTCGATTGGAAGCGCAAGAAACATATTTTCAATCAGAACATCTCAAAACACTCATCTCAAAAACTCCTTCAATATTTTATTGAGAGAAAACTAAACTTCCATGCGTTTTACCCCGTTCCCGAAAATCATAATCACTGGTATTTTAGAGGAGAAAAAAGTTGTGCTGAATTTGAACGATATTTTCAGTTTAATAAAGCGTCGGCAATTGAATTGAACCAGAATAAATTACCAAAAACAGAACTGTGCCAGTTTTTAATAATTATTCCTGAAGATGGAGAACAATTTGAAAAGTTGAAAATGGAGATTGAGTCAATAAGTTCCGAAATCAGGGTAATCCGAAGTTCTTCGCCAATTACTGAAGGTTACATTTGGATGGAAGTTTTTCACAAATCAGTTTCAAAAGGAAATGGTGTAAAATTCGTTTGCGATTTGTTGAATATCAATCGTTCAGAGACAATTGGAATTGGAAACGACTACAACGACTTTGATTTATTAGATTTTACAGCACACTCTTTTATAACTGAGAATGCACCATCGGAAATATCAAAACGATATAAAAGTGCACCATCGAACGAAAATGATGCTTTTGCGATTGTAACTCAACCATTGTTAAAATAATTTGTTGTAATGTTCGCCCGTATATAAAGACTTATTGTCATAAAATAAAAATAAAATAGAATGAAACTATTATTAAGTGCAATTTTGCTGTTAAGTACAATTTTACTTTCGGCCCAAACAAATTTTGATTTAGGAAGTAAACTTCCTGAAGACCCAAACGTTAGTAAAGGAGTTTTAGAAAATGGAATGACTTATTATGTGCGTTCCAACGAAACCCCAAAAAACCGTGCTGAACTGTTTTTAGTTGTTCGTGCGGGCTCGATCGACGAAGATGACGACCAGCAAGGATTGGCACATTTTGCTGAACACATGGCTTTTAACGGCACTAAAAATTTTCCGAAGCACGAATTGATAAGTTATTTCGAATCGATTGGGATGGAATTTGGCCCTGAAATAAATGCATACACAAGTTTCGACGAAACGGTTTACATGTTAAAAGTGCCGTTAGATGAACCTGAGTTTATGGAAAAAGGATTGCAGGTTTTATACGACTGGTCGAGCCAGATTATCGATTCTGATGAGGAAATAAATAATGAACGTGGTGTTATTCATGAAGAATGGCGGAGTAGGAAAAGTGCTGATGAAAGAATGCAACTGGAATGGTGGCCTATTTTTCTTCATAATTCAAAATATGCTGATAGGAATCCAATTGGGACAATGGATATTGTTGATAATTGTCCCCCGGAAGCTTTACGTAGATTTCGTAATGATTGGTACCGACCCGATTTGCAGGCTGTAATTGTGGTTGGCGATTTTGACCAAAAAGAGATGGTGGAAACGATTAAAAATAAATTCTCAGCAATTCCGAAAGCCGAAAATCCTCGAAAGAAAGAATTATTTGATATACCAAATCATGAAGAAACACTGGTTGAGATAGTTACAGATAAAGAAGCTCAAATTCCCGTTTCGTACATATTTTATAAGCATCCTTTAGAGAAATCAAAAACTGTAGGCGACTATCGTAAATCAATTGTAGAAAATTTATATAATGGAATTATAAATAATCGATTAGCAGAAAAAACACAGTTGGCTGAGCCACCGTTTATTCAAGGTCAATCTGTATATACCGAATTGTTTGGTCCCAAAAGTGCTTATCTATCAGTAGCAGTTACACAAAATGGTAAAATAGAAGAGGGAATTAAAGCAGTGTTAATTGAAAACGAACGAGTTCGGGAATTTGGTTTTACTGAAACGGAATTGGAACGACAAAAAACTGCGGTTTTGAATTCAATGGAGAAATCGTATAAGGAGCGCAATAATCAGAAATCGATAAATTATGCTAACGAATACAAGCGAAACTTTTTAATGACACAAGAACCGTTTCCGGGAATGGAAAACGAAAATGAATATTTTAAAACTTTTATACCCGGTATCTTGGTAGATGAAATTAATAAATTAGCTGAAGAGTGGATAACCGATGAAAACCGCGTTGTAATTGTAACAGCTCCCGAAATTGAAGGAACAAAAGTGCCAACTGAACAAGAAATATTGACTCTGTTAGAAGAGGTAAAAACAATAGAAATAGAACCTTACGAAGATGCAGTTTCGAATGTTCCCCTAATTGAAGATGAACCATTTGGAAGCAAAGTTTCTGCTGAAAAAGAGATTGAAAAATTAGATGCCGTTGAATGGACCTTGGAAAATGGTGCAACTGTGGTTTTTAAAATTACAGATTTTAAAGATGACGAAATTTTGTTTAACGCATGGAGTTTGGGTGGAAATTCGTTGTACGGAATGGAAGACGACATTTCTGCCGGATTAACAACCGATTTAATTGGAATGAGTGGAATTGCTGGATTTAATAAAATTACACTCGACAAAATGCTTTCTGACAAAGTATTTGGTGTTTCGCCTTTTATTAATCAATTGCGCGAAGGATTTAACGGAAGCTCGTCGGTAAAAGATGTTGAAACTATGTTGCAAATGGTTTATCTCCATTTCACAGAACCTCGTTTTGATGAAACAAGTTATAAATCTCTGATGAATCAATATACCGGAATTTTGGAGAATAAATCGGCATCGCCTGAAGCGGCATTTCGCGATACTTTTAGCGTTGTTTCGGCAAATTATAACGAGCGAGCACGACCAATGACTGTTGAGTTATTAGATGAGGCCGACTTTAGCCGAATGAAAATTATTGGTAAAGAGCGATTTAAAAATGCAGCAGATTTTAAATTCTTTTTTGTTGGAAATATCGATGTGGAAACATTCAAACCATTGGTAGAGAAATACATTGGAGGAATTCCATCGTTGGATGAAAGAGAAAACTGGGTTGATTTGAACATAAATAAACCAAAAGGTGTGGTTGAGCGATTGGTAAAAAAAGGGCAAGAAGATAAAAGTACTCAGTACATTGTATTTCATGGCGATTTTGATTACACATCGGAAAGCAGAGTGCAGTTAGATGCGATGAGCAAAATTTTATCTACTCGTTTGCTGGAAGTAATTCGCGAAGATAAAAGCAGTGTTTACTCCATTGGGGCGTATCCTTCTTCGTCGAAATTCCCCGTTAAAGAATACTCTGTAACAATTGCTTACGGAACTGCACCTGATAAACTTGTAGAACTAAAAGAAGCTGTTTTCGAGGTAATTACGGAGTTCGCTAAAAAAGGACCTAGTAAAGATGAACTTGCAAAAGCACAAGAAAAAATGTTGCGAGAGCGTGAAAATCAAGTACGGGAGAATCGGTTTTGGTTGAGTATTTTAACCAATACTTATTATTTAAAAAGTGGTGATTTTTCTGAATTTGGTGGCTACGAAAATTTGGTAAAAAATCTTTCTGTTAAGTCAACCAAAAATGCATTTAAAGAGTATTTCGATTTTGAAAACTATATAAGCGTTGCATTGGCTCCGGGCGAATAGTCTTTACAATAAAACAAATAATATAGCAGAATCAAACTGTCATTTCGACGAGAATGCAAGGAGAAATCTCTCTTTGAAAAGGGGATCTCTCGGTTGTGCTTTCCTCGAAATGACAGATTTTTTTTTAGATCCTGAAACGAGTTCAGGGTGACGTTCTTAACTTGATATTTAGTTTACCCGAAATGTCATGCTGAACATGTTTCAGCATCTCTGTTATTCACTAATTATGCCAAATAAAATTAGGCGAACTCACGAAATGGCAATTTGGTTTTTGATTTTTTTACTCGCAATTTTAATATTGCTACTTTAATTAATTATATTATGCAGATGAAAATCTATTCGCCACTATATATTGCCATTCGGGTAATTCTATATTCGCTTTTGATGTTTGGAGTTGCTGAAGCAATTTTTTACGATGCTGGTCATCCACTGGGTGATAGTTATTTTGGTGAAATAACATTTACCGAAATAGGGCAGGAAGTTATTCTTTTTTTTCTTTTTGGATTTTATCTGTTTTTGGGTTTTAAGTGGCGCAAGATTCAGCCCATTTCAAATATTGTTTCCCTTTTCTTTTTGATTTCGTTTATTCGCGAATTTAATTTTTTGGTAGAAGGTTGGATTTACCCGGCTTTGATTGTACTTGTAGTTTTGGCTTGGCTGGTTGTTCGCGATTTCAGGAAAATTAAAAAGGCAACACAAATATTTTTTAGTGTCCCTGCTTCATCGTGGTTTTTCTCGGGTTTTTTGGTTACTTATATTTTTAGCCGCCTGTTTGGTCGCTCAAAATTCTGGCAACTTTTGTACAACGAAGAAAATTATCGGCTTGCAAAAGCAGCAGCCGAAGAGGGAATTGAATTGCTTGGAAATTCAATAATGTTAATTGCTGCCATCGAGTTTTTTATTTTTTATCTGGCTGAAAAGAAACAAAAAGACAGATAATGAAAGTTTGTGGTTTTACATTTATTCGGAATGCCGAAAAGTTTGACTTTCCAATTGTAGAAGCCATCAATTCTATTTTACCAATTTGCGATAAATTTGTTGTTGCCGTTGGAAAATCTGATGATAAAACCCGGCAAATCATTAAAAATATTTCAGCACATAAAATTACCATTGTCGATACGGTTTGGGACGATTCGCTTAAAATTGGCGGATCTGTTTATGCTGCTGAAACTGATAAGGCTTTTGATGCAATTCCTGCAAATTTTGATTGGTGCTTTTATATTCAAGGCGATGAGGTTGTTCATGAAAAATACTTGCCGCTCATTCATAAATCGATGAATGATAATTTGCAAAATGAAGCAGTGGAAGGATTTCTTTTTGGCTATAAACATTTTTATGGTACATACGATTATGTTGGAGATTGCCGGCATTGGTATAAAAATGAAATTAGGGTAATTCGTAACAATAAAAATATACGTTCTTATCGCGATGCCCAGGGTTTTAGGCGAAAAGGAAAGAAACTTGATGTGGTGGAAATTGATGCGGAAATTTATCACTACGGTTGGGTTCGGCATCCAAAATCTATGCAGGAAAAAGTTGATTCTGTATGTCAGTTTTACAATGGAATAAGCGAAATAGAGGCCATGAAAAAAGTAAGAGAGCAGGAATTTAATTACAGTGGTAATTACGATGCTTTGGCTCTTTTTAACGGAACTCACCCCGCAGTTATGAAGCATCGAATTAAGCGTTTAAACTGGGAAATTAATGTTGATTTAAATACAATAAACATGAAACTTAAATACCGAATTCTATTCAAAATTGAAAAATTGTTTGGAGTACGATTGTTTGAATACCGAAACTATCGGATTCTGAAAAATTAGTTTGAAAAAAGTTTTCTTGCTTCTGCAAGTTGAACTGTTTTGCCCACATCCATCCACAATTCCGAGTCATCGAAATAGCCTTTTATTAAATGAGTTTTTGTCAATTCTAAATAGAAATTAGTAATGGAGAATTTATCTTCGTCAGGCATTAATTTGAATATTTCGGGCTGAACAATGTGAATTCCACTAAAAGCCATTTCAATTGATTTCTTAAAATTTTCATGAATTGAAATTTTCGATTCGTCCGTTTTTTTATTTATCCAGCCAACCAAACGTTTTTTGTTGTCGAATTTAAAATATCGTTGAGTCTCCCGGTTGCGAACAACCAGTGTTGCCAGTGCTCCCGATTTCAAATGTTCGCTTTTTAAAAGTTGCAAATTAAGGTCGCTCAAAACATCGACATTATAAATTAATACCGGAGAAATATCATCGAAAAAATGAGCTGCTTTTTTTAATCCGCCACCAGTATCCAGTAATTTTCCTGACTCATCTGAAACATGAACAGGAATTCCAAAATCATTTTCATTTAAAAAAGAGATTACCAATTGTGAAAAATGATGGACATTCACAATTATCTCGGAAATACCTTCGTTTTTAAGTTTCTCTATTGCATGTTGCAACATCGGTTTACCGCCAATTTCTACAAGTGCCTTTGGTTTATCAGAAGTTTCATCCAACAAACGAGTACCCAAACCTGCGGAAAAAATCATTGCTTTCATATTCAATAGAATTCAAAAAGTTACCGGATTCTGTCCATACTGCGAACCAGCGCCTCGTCTTTACCAATGGCACGAATAGCGAGGTAATCTAAAATAACAACAATAACAGGAAATGCCATTGGAACTTTAAAAGCTACTTTTACATCAGTAAATCCAGAATATATAAAGTAGAAAAATAGTCCGGTAAGTCCCAATAAAAGTATTATTGTAAAAACTAATATGCGAATTTGAAGGACACGTTTTTTATACATAAATATAATTGCCAGATGTAAAAAGAGAATTAATCCGGTAAAAATCATAATTGGCAAACCATCAAAAATCATAGTGTCGCCATTAAATATTCCATAAACGGTAAATGTAAACAACTCACCATTTACAGAAAGATCGGCAAATTTGAGAAAAAATAATGAGGCAATTAATATTTCTGCAACTAAAATAAATACAGTTTGAATTCTTTGAATCATAGTTTACAATTTTCTGCAAAAATAGTTTTTATTTTGAAAAGGCATTCTTTAGAATTCACAAACCTTTTCAACCACATTCTGATTGATGTACCAAAGAAACCCGATTACTTTTTTATAACCTGTTTCTTTTAAGGTTTTGGCATATAGTTTTATTTGTCGGTTGTAACTCTCCGATTTATTTATACCGGTTTTGTAATCTACAACAATGGCTTCATCTCCGGAAATCATTATTCTGTCGGGACGTAAAATACGCTTTGAAGTTAAAAGGCTGCGTTCGTTAATTATAGTGTAACTCCCGTTAAACCACGATAAAATTTCTGGATTTAAAATGCTCTTTTGTAGTTTCTTTTTAATTTCCACAAACTCTGTCTGATTAACTAATTTGTTTTTAAGTGCCTTTAAACACGCTTTTTCGATGTCTTTTTGAGTCTCAATTTCAGAAAGAATATCATGAATTATTTTCCCCGTATTTTTAACCGAACTGTGCTTTTCTCCTTCAATTAAAAAATCGTCTCCCGATGTTCGTAATTTTATTTTTTCGCTAAAATCGTTGAATTTGTATTTTTTAATTATTACCGAATCCGATCTCTTTTTTTTATCTGATGATTTTGGGAGGAAGCCGAATTGAAAAATCGATTTTTCATCGTTCCAGCTTTTCGAGAATTCATTTTTATCACTCAAAAACTCTAATGAATTTTTGAGCAAATGAGGCATCGATTTTTCTGTTTTAGTCGATGCCGGACAGTTTATAAACAGAGCCGTTTTTGCTCGTGTAAAAGCTACATAAATTAAATTAAACGAGTCGATAATATTATTTAATTTTTCTTCGTAAAATTCGTTTTGGAAATACGATTTTTCCATTTGAGTTCCGGCTCTTACCGGCAATAACGGAAATTTATTAAATGGTTTTTCTTTGGGACGACACCAAAGTAAAGGAGAGGTTTGTCCACTCCAACTTGTTTTCCAGTCTAAAAAGGGAAGTAGAATCGCTTTGTATTCCAGACCTTTCGATTTGTGAACTGTAAGCAAACGAACGGAATCTACTTCTTCATTTACGTTAACCGATGTAAGAAAACCCTTTTCGTTCCACCAAAAAAGAAGGTTCGAGAGATCGTTTGAAAGTGACGTTTTTAATTCTCCTGATTTATCGATTAATGTTTGTAAAAAAGGCAGTTCACTTTCAATTTCAAACAGCTCAAATTGCGAACATATTAATGTAATAGATTCATCAAGCGAGGCGAGTAATATTTTCTCTTTTACATTGGCAAGTTTGGTTTTCAGTTCTGTTTCAAAAAGAGAGTTGAAATGCTCATCTATTTGTTGCTGATTATTTGTTGAAAAGTCGATTTGAACCTGATTTTTATTATTGATAACAAATTTGTTACGTCTCTGAAGTTCGGGTTTTAACCATTCAATCCACATATTTAGCAGGGCAACTTTAGCGATTTCATTTTGCGAATCGATAAGCAACTCGATGGTATTCACTACAAATAAAACGCCCTTCGACGCGTGTAGAAATAATGACTCGTTGGAAAGTAGTGAAAGATTATACGATTGGTTTTCAACTTTTGCAGCAGCCCCTAAAAACTCCTGAACTATTGATGTTCCTTCTTTGTTTGTTCGAATAAGAATTGCAATTTCGGAGGCTTTTATTCCTTGGTCTTGTAACTGTTTTACCTGCTCGACCATCGATTTTGCCGACTCTTTTTTAAACTCCTTTTTGTCAAAAAACTGAACTTTAACAAAACCCTGTTTATTTGTTTCCGGTTGGCCGGGTTTCTGATTAAAGGAATCATAAATGTTTCTGAATTTATTGATAAAAACTTCTTGTTCGTTATCTATTTCCTTTAATAAAGTGTTTACAATTGTTTCTTTTAAAGTGTCGAAAATTGCATTGTTGAAATCGATAATATTTGTGTTGCTGCGCCAGTTTTGCAATAATGTTTTGTTGTTTATTTGAGCTTCCGAAAAGTCTTTGTTAAGTTGTTCTGCCAATATTTTCCAATCGCTGTTTCGCCAACGGTAAATCGACTGTTTTACATCGCCAACTATCAGGTTTTTATTTCCTTCGGCAAGCGAGTTCACCACCAGTGGTTTAAAATTATTCCATTGTAAAGTCGATGTGTCCTGGAATTCGTCCAACATAAAATGGTTGTAATGATTTCCGGTTTTTTCGTAAATATAAGGTGAATCACTCTGACCAATAATTTTGCTAAGCAGCAGGTTGGAATCGGAGATTTGCAATATTCCTTTTTCGTGTAATAATGTTTTTATTTCTTCTTTTAAATCGCTTAATATTCCTAATATTCGTAACTGTTTTAAAATAACAATTGCTGTATAATAGTTTTGTTTCTCGGTATCAAAATAACTAATAATGTCTATCAATAATGGTTGCAGTTCCGACTCAACCAAACGATGAATTTCAGCTGCTTCTTTGTGTGTTTTTGAATACCATTTTTCAACTTCTTGTGCACAAGTTAAAATCCTTGTTCCAGGTTCTTTGAATGTTCCTTCGGCAAGGGTACTAAAATATCCAGCTACTCCTGTTTTTTTGTATGAAAAATCATAAATAGAAAGTCCACTGTTTTCTATTATCTGCGCTCCTTTTCCCCCGAGTACTTTTATTGCTGACTCAAATTGATTCTTTATTTTATTTAGTTCTTTTCCAAAACTATCCAGGTTTTCGCGACTGTAAACAGACTCACTGTTTTCAGGAAAAAAAATTTGAACATGCTCCTTGAACAACTCCTTTCCTAATGTTTTTATATCATCGTCTATACGTTGACTGTAATTGTCCTCAATTTTCTCCTTACTGAATTCCTTAAGCCATTTCAGTAATTTTTTGTCTTTATCTATTTTTGACAACATCCGATCAACCGCTTCTTCCAGAATCATTTCACTGTCTAATTCAATGGTAAAATTGGGTGATATTCCTAACTCACGATTAAACGATTTTATAATTCTTTGTGTGAATGAATCGATGGTTTTTATGGAAAAACGATTGTAGTCGTGCAAAATATTTTTTAAAACCAATTTGGCTTTGTTTCGAATTTCCTTTTCCGAAAAAGTATTGTTTTGAAGGATGGCAAGATACGCTGAATCTTGGTTGCCAGCTAATAAATCAAGTTGTTCCAGTATTCTGGTTTTCATTTCGTTGGTGGCTTTGTTTGTAAACGTAACCGCCAAAATATGTTTGTAATTGAAAGGATTCTTCAATAATAATTTTAGATATTCAACAACAAGTTGAAAAGTTTTTCCTGAACCAGCTGATGCTTTGTAAACGGTGAGCATACTTTTGTTTATCGTTTTAAGTTCAAAATTACGAATTTTAAACTTTGAGTTATAAGTTTTCTAACTGAAAACTGCGTCTGTTACTTCCGGTTTCGTGCTCAAAATTTAAAGTTCAAAAAACAAGAGTTTAAAATCCTGGGTGCTGCTTTCCCTTCGAAACATTTATACGGGTTTCTATTTTAAATTTTTTGGAGACTTTATATTCCATAAAAAGTGTTGATCCATACGAATCGAAATTGTTTGTTCTCTGGTTTATGTTTGGTGAAGAGAAAATTGAGTTAGCACCATAACTAAATCCGCCAAAAGTAAATTTGTCGCTAATTTGGTATGCTGCCGAGCTTAATATTTTTCCATTGCGGTAGAAAGGAGAATGAAATGAGTTCGCCATTCCAGTGTTAAACCCGCCAAAAAGATAATTGCTTGTGGGAGACAATTGAAGATTTACCGAATAACGTTTTAAGTATTCTTCGCGATAATTAATGTTCGGAAGTTTAATATCTTCAACTAAAAAGTTAGTGAGTCCTGAAATTAATTGCTGGTATTCCATTTGCCGATGCAAACTCATTTCCACTGAATCTGGTTCAGTAAATTCCATTTGCAAACCTTGTTGAGCAGATGTGCTAAAAGCAATAAAAAATAATAATATGAATAGAAATATTTTCAAGATACTTTTTATTAATAAAATATAAATTACAAATTGTGTTATTGCATTTAGCAATTGTATGCCGGAAACCGATAAAAATTTCAAGCATTAATTTGTATTCTGTAAATCAATTTCAAATTTATTATTTTTTGTAGAAACAAATGTGAACTTAACATTTTTTAAATGGACATTTATTGAAATATAAAATGTTATTCAATAAATAATTTTGAAGTAACCCGGGTTTCGTTAAATTTTAAACTGCATAAATAAACACCACTTTTTAATTTGCCAACATTAATTACAGCAGTTGTAGATCCGGCAGTAATTTGTTTTTCAATAAGTTTTTTGCCATTTAAATCAACTATTTGTAAATCTGCCGCTTGTTCACCAAAAATTGTAGATTGAATGGTAATTGCCGAAGTTGCAGGATTGGGAAATATATTAATTTGATGGTTTAGATTCGCAGCTGAAATATGAGTAGTTTTATCAAGTGTCCACAATTCTTGTCCTGCAAAACCATCATTTGCCGAAAAAAATAATTTGTTATTCGAAATTACAAAATAGGCAGGATCAGAACTTCCGTTTAAATTAATATCGGCGACCATAAAAGTATTCTCCGGTGTTCCATCGCTTTCCCAGAGTTCGTAGCCGTTAGTACTATTGGTTGCAGAAAAGTAAATTTTGTTTTCAAAGGGAGTAATAAATTCAGGCGATGAATTCAGGTTTCCACTTTGGTTAATATCTTTTACAAGAGTTGTTCCTTCGTCTGTTCCATCGCTTTTCCACAATTCTTGCCCGGTGGCGCCATCGGTGGCTTTAAAAAACAAAATACCATTCGCGCTGGTTAAATTAGATGGATTCGAGCCTGCACCATCCCTAATGTCTTTTACCAATACAGTTCCGTTTTCTGTGCCATCGCTTTTCCACAATTCAACTCCTGTTTGGCTATCTGTTGCTCTAAAAAAAAGCATTCCATTTACATCGGTTAATTCTTCTGGTTCCGAATTTCCCGACTGATTAATATTTTTGACAATTTTTGTTCCTTCATTTGTACCATCCGATTTCCACAATTCTATACCATCGTCATCTTTAGCCTGAAAGAATAATAATCCGTTTGATACCGTTAAAAAGGAGGGATCTGAACTACCGGCCGAATTAATATCTGCAATCATTTCGGTTCCATCTATTGTTCCGTCCGATTTCCATAATTCCCTGCCATATTGAGCACTTTCAGCCGAAAAATAAAGCATTCCGTTAAAGTTGGTAAGATATTGCGGTTCGCTGCTACCTTGCGAAAAAATGTCTGCTACTATTTCAGTTCCTTCCAGAGTTCCATCCGATTTCCAAAGTTCTCTGCCACTTGATCCGTCGTTGGCTTGAAAAAAAACCAGGTTATTTACTGAAGTTAAAAATAAAGGTTCTGAACTACCATCCGGATTAATATCTGCAACAATATCAGCATTCAATCCAAGACTATCGGAAATCCAAAGTTCTACTCCGGCAATTCCATCGTTTGCTGAAAAAAATAACATTCCATTGTTTACTGTAAGAAATTGAGGATCACTACTTCCTGTTAAATTAATGTCCGATATCATTTTAGTTCCCTCAGATGTTCCATCCGAAAACCAAAGTTCTTCCCCAAGAATTCCATCGTTTGCTTTAAAAAAGAGCTTACCATTAATATTTGTAATATTTGTTGGATCCGACCCTCCGGATTGATTTATATCTTTAAAAAGTATAGGTGTTTGAGATGAGGCAACAAATTGCATAAATAATAATGCGATAAAAAGGAATACACTGGTTTTATTCATAAACATAAATTAAAGTCAATTTCAAAAAAATAATCCCTGACATGAATCACAACAGGACTAAGTTAATCGAATTTTTAGACAATTATTTAAGTTTCAGAAATGCCTCTTTAATTTCGTTGTAAGTAGCGTCTGTAATTTTATGAAGTGGCGAACGTAAAACATTTTCAATGGTTCTTTGGTAATTCATTAAAGCTTTAACTCCACCCGGATTTCCTTCTTTAAAAATCAATTGGCATAAGTCAATAATTTCGAAATGAGAATCGAGTGCTTCCGTAAATTTGCCTCCGTTAGCTAATTTAACAAGCTCGCTTACTTTTCCGGGTAAAGCGTTGGCAAGTACCGAAATAAGACCTTTTCCTCCAACCGAAATAATGGGTAAAGCCAACAAGTCATCACCTGAAATTACAGTAAAATTATCGGGAGTGTATTTGCCAATTTTTGTTATTTGCGAAAGAATACCCGATGCTTCTTTAATAGCTACAATTTTTTCGGAGGCTTCCGCCAAACGAACCACTGTTTCGGCTTCTAAATTCACACCGGTGCGCGATGGAACATTGTATAGAATTATTGGTATCGGACTTGCCTTTGCAATTTCCAAAAAGTGGTGAAACATACCTTCCTGCGAGGGTTTGTTGTAAAATGGCGTTACAATTAATAAGCCATCAACACCGTTAAAATTAAATTTGTTTATTTGATTAAGTATGGTTAGTGTATCGTTTCCACCCAGTCCAACAACAACAGGTAGTCCGGCAGATTTCTCCTTAATTAGTTCAACAACATATGATTTTTCTTCGGATGATAAAGTTGGTGTTTCTGCTGTGGTTCCAAGTGCAACTAAATAATCCATTCCGCCCTTAATTTGCTTGTCAATTACTTTTTCCAGCGCTTTGTAATCTACCTGGTTATTAGTTGTAAAAGGAGTGATTAATGCTACTCCCGCTCCTGTGAATAATTGATTCATTTACTTGTTGTTTTATTTAGCTGCGCAAGATAAAAAATTTGTTGTTTCACTAAATACATTACATCATCCTTTTCTGCAATATTAATATTCAGGTCAAAATAGTTGGAAACATTGGGCGAGCTACCAACTTTAAAATTGGCCTGCGAAAGGGCTGTTATATAATCGAGAATGAAATTCTGATTTAATGATATATTAATCAGTAAATCGAAATTTATACCAATAAAATCATCTGTTTTCCCGGGTTTTGGTAATCCCCACCAGTTTAAATCTGTTGTTGTTATTGAATTGGTATCAGGTTGCGGATTGGTGATTTCTTCGAAAACGCAAAAGCTTCTAAAAATTATTTGTTCACGATTAAAGTAATTTTTTACATACAAAAATGCCTCTTTTTGTGATGGTTGCCACAATACACCAACTGTTTTTACATGGTCGAGTTGTGGTATTACCGGATTGTGTTTAACACGTTTTATTAGTTTTCGGAGTTTTCTTTCTGCGTATTTTTCTTTAAATCCCATAAGTTTAGCAAATGTAGTTAAACGAGTTTGGTATGA
>Ga0307989_1000966_pt1 | contig 16611 bp, 14 predicted proteins | sample EllFjometagen185_FD_203164 | JGI IMG/M metagenome (GOLD analysis project Ga0307989, IMG submission 203164) | Marine microbial communities from Ellis Fjord, Antarctic Ocean - #185 | ecosystem: Environmental > Aquatic > Marine > Unclassified | place: Southern Ocean | collected 2014-10-08
CAGGCAGGAAAGGAAACAGTTTGACAAGCTGATTACAGGCAAGAAAGGCGCTCGGGCCACCATGAAATGGTTTCATGATCATGGGTATGGAAATGCAGGATGCACCAGTGGGCATTTAATTCCGGGTTATGAAAAGATTTTGAAGTGCGGATGGAAGGGGGTCTATGTGGATCTCGAAGAAAAGTATGATGCTTTGTCAAAAGCGGAAAAGGCTGGCAAAAAGGGTGCTCAATTGAAGGCGATGAAAACAGCAGCAAAAATGCCCAAACATCTGGCTGAAAAATATGCGGAACTCTGCAGAAATATGGCAAAAGAAGAAAAAGAAGCCATCCGAAAAGAAGAATTTCAGCAAATGGCAACTCAGCTTGATAGAGTGCCATGGGAACCGGCAAAGACCTTTTGGGAAGCGGTACAGTCTTTGTGGTTAACCCATATGCTGGTGATGAGTGATGAAAACTACCCGGGTCCCGGAGTCTCCTTTGGTAGAATTGATCAGTTTCTGCTGCCTTATTGGAAATATTCAGAATCCAAAGGAATGGACCGAGAATTTGCCAAAGAAATATTAAAGTGTTTTTGGATACATTGTAATACCGCCTATGATGCAACTATCCGCAATGGTAATCAGGGAATTACAGCTGGATACGGCCAACTGATTACATTGTCAGGAGTGGGTAAGGATGGGGTTGATCTGACCAATGATTTAACCTATCTATTCCTTGAAGTTATCGATGAAATGTCGCCTATCCTGGAACCCAAACCTAATATCCGTCTGCATCGAAATTCACCGGATAAATTAATTGATAAACTGGTTGAGATGATCTCCTCCAGTCAGGGGGCACCATTTTTACTAAATTTTGATGAAAGATCCATGGCCGGCCTGATTTTACAGGGCAAAAAAGCAGGAATATCTCATTTAATTCATAAGGATAATGTTCACGAATATGCTCCGGTGGGTTGTCTTGAAAATACGATGGTTGGTAATGATCGATCTGGCACTGTCGACAATAATCTAAATCTCCTAAAGGCCGTTGAACTGTCTATTACTGGTGGAAGGGATCTGATTCCATTTGTTGATCCCATGGTAGGTAAAATGGAAAAAATTAGACAGGACGGACCGAGTACAGGCAAAGCGGAAAACTTCAGAACTTTTGATGAGTTTTGGCAGGCTTATGAAAAACAGACGGTATATATAATTGAGAAGTGTGTTTCGGTTTATGAAAAGTCAGAATCCATTCGAGCCCGCTTTTTTAATACACCGTATCTTTCCTGCTTAGTGAAGGGATGTGCTGAGAAAGGACTTGATGTGACGGATGGCGGTGCTGAAATCAGTCTGACAACATTGGAGGCAGTGACTTATGCCACAGCGGTTGATTCTTTGCTGGCTGTCAAATATCTCGTATTTGATAAACAGATTTGCACAATGGCAGAACTGAAGAAGGCTTTGCAGAATAATTGGAAAGGGGATGAAGTGCTTCAGGCCATGGCAAAGAATAAGGCGCCAAAGTATGGCAGAGATGATGATGAAGCGGATGCCCTGGCAAAAAAAGTAATGGATCTCTGGTGCGAGGAGTCTTGGAAACATAAAACCGTATCTACGAATCGACAGTATCGTCCGGGCATGCTGAGTTGGAATTATTGGGCGGGAGATGGTTATGTCATGGCAGCCAGTGCTGACGGTAGAGAAAAAGGCCAATTTTTGTCCAATGCTATTTGTCCTTCCAATGGTGCTGATATCAAGGGTCCCACCTCCAACAGTAATTCAGTGGGTAAGGTGATGGGGGGAAAAGCAAAAAGCGGAAAAGGGGATTGGGATGATTATTTGAATTGTTTGCCAAATGGAGCTAGTCATACGATGACATTTAATCCATCCATCTTAAAAGATCCGGAACATACTGAAAAATTCAAGGCCTTTTTACGGGGTTACACGGAAAATGGTGGAACCGCATTGCAGATCAATATTCTTGACCCGGATGTCTTAAAAGATGCGCAGAAATTTCCTCAGGATTACAGACATTTGCTGGTTAGAATAACCGGGTATAATGCCTATTTTACCACCGTTGGAAAAGAACTACAGAACGAAGTTATTGAGCGGTTAAGTCACAGTCGTTTTTGAATTATAATCTAATTTTTGATGATTAGGTGCAATAAACAGCCTTCATTCAGATAACCTTTTGTCATTCCCGCGTTCGCGAGGATGACAAAGGGACAAAAGAATGAGTAAATTGAATAGATACGCCACATTTTAATATACCGGATTTAGGCAGGTAATTTTCAATATGAAAGATCAGGAAGCAATCATAGAATCAAATGAAGCGACAGTGCTGGAAATCCAGCGTATGTCCACTGAAGATGGACCGGGTATAAGGACTACCGTATTTTTTAAAGGTTGCAGTTTAAAATGTAAATGGTGTCATAATCCGGAAAGTATCTCCAAAAAACCTCAAATTCATTGGATTGATAATCGATGTATTGTCTGTCATATCTGTCTTGATATTTGTCCTAACAATGCTCTGGATGTTCATGAAAATGGTATTTCAATTGATAGATCCCGTTGTGAGGGGTGTGGACTCTGTGCTGAGGCCTGTCCTTCAACGGCTCTGGAGTTGATGGGGACCCGTTGGCAGATGGAAGATCTGGTCAATGAGGTCATTAAAGACAAGGCCTATTTTGATAGCTCCGATGGTGGAATGACTATTTCCGGTGGAGAACCCGCATTGCAGGCCGATTTTGCCAGTAAGTTTTTGAAGCGTTTAAAAACAAAAGGCGTTCAAACGGCTTTGGATACCTGTGGACTTAGTTCAAAAAAAGCACTGGAAAAGATATTGCCTTACACCACGATGGTATTGTTTGATATTAAGGAAATCGATTCTCAAAAACACCAGCAGTTTACTGGCTTTCCCAACGAGAAAATTCTGGAAAATCTGCTGTTTACGGCGGAATTTATCAAAAGCCATGTTCATCCCAAAACCTTATGGATCCGAACACCGATAATTCCAGGAACTACGGATTGTCCTGAAAATATTCGCGGGATCGGTGAGTTTATTTCAAATCAGCTGGGTAGTATGGTGAACCGGTGGGAATTGTGTGCTTTTAATAATCTTTGTAAAGATAAATACAATCGTCTGGGTCTAATATGGCCGTATGAGAATTCTTCCTTAATGACTACAGCAAAAATGGAAGAATTGGCTGATGTAGCTAAAAACAGCGGAGTTGATCCAACCATTGTCCATTGGACGGGTTCCACTAAACTTGAGAGTTGTGAAACAGAGTTGTCCGGACATCCGGGTGAGGAAGAGATTACCTTAAAAATGGTGAAAAGTTGAATTCGAAGATACCTATTCAATTGTTGATGCGTTAGACAGGAGCAAAAAAAATGAAGAGTACAACATTCAATCAGGAAGAAATAGATCTGTTTAAACCGAGTGAAAAAATTGGACTTATCTCCTGCGTCAATCCTGATGGACAGATACACATGACGTTGATAACCAGTATTATGGCTTCAGGACCCAATCAATTGACTCTGGGTCAGTTTTGTACCGGGCGGGGAAAATGGTATATTCAGGAGAATAATAATATCTCCTATCTGATTATGACACTGGATAAAAGGTTGTGGAGAGGAAAGGCGCAATGGACCCATAAAAGATTAGATGGTCCTGAGTATGAAGTATACAACGAGATGCCGATGTTTCGGTACAATACTTATTTTGGTGTCAATACGGTTCATTATCTCGATTTAGTCGAAAATGGGGGTGAAGAAGCATTGCCGATGGGCAAGATTGTTCCAGCCGCAGTGATGACTAAACTGGCTAAAGGGGCTCAAAAAACAAAAAAACAGCAAATCCTGAAACCATTTGCCGAAAACCTTTTTAACCAACTGGATTCTCTCACATTTATCTCATACCTCGGAGAAGGCGGCTATCCGATTATTATCCCCGTAATTCAATGCCAGGCCGCTGACAGTACCCGAATTATGTTTTCTGATCTGGCCTACTCCCAGGAGTTGAACGCCATGAAACCCAACAGCGAGGTGGCAGTATTCTGTCTGAATCTTGATATGCAAAGTGTCTTAGTCAGGGGAACCTTTACCGGCTTTCAGCGGGATCGTTTGGTCAGAATGGGAGCCGTAGATATTGAATGGGTCTATAATTCCATGCCTCCGATTCATGAACAGATCTATCCGGAAATTAAGCTTGAACCAGTGGTTGAATTCTAAACTCTAATTATAATTAATAAACCCCCAGGTTTGGTGAAGGCTTCAGCTTGATCGGCATAATGTGGCGAGTTTTCACGTTTCAGATTGCCATACTGATGGCGGCCCCAAGATTGAACGCCTTTGTCAGTGAACTCTGCCAGCAAAATATAGGTTTCTTCAGCCATGCCAATTAAGCGACCGTCCTCAATTTTCGTATGAACGGCAATCAGAACATCAATACCTCCTCCCAAAGGTAGGTCTTTTTCACCTCTCTTCAGACGCTGTAAGCTATCCTCCAATACTCCTCCCACTCCCACCAAGAGGGGCAATTTGTGTATAAAATCGGCGACAACATGTTTTTCAGTAAAAGGCAGTAAGTATGTATCCACTTCATCTGGATGGGAATTTTGTCAAATATGGAATAGGTGTTGCGAAAGCTTTAGGTATTTCCGAAGATGAATTTCCAACATATAAAACTTGATTTAAAAATTGAATTTGTAGCAATTCTGAGAATTTCGATACAAATTTAATTTTTTATTTTTCCTCTTTTTATCCTTCCAGAAATGCTGACTGTATCAGCAGAGCACTAATAATTCACCATTGTTCTTTTCCTGAAATGGCCATTTGGTTTGACAGAAATCATTTCAGATGAAATGATTATATTTTGCAATACGTATGAACAGAAATCATTTCAGATGAAATGATTTACTTTTGCAATACATATGAATGGATGCTGAAGGAGGTTTTTTAGACCATGACTTCTCTTATCGCTTCTCCATTTGCCACTGAGATTCATATTTACAAGCACTACTATTCGGGAATGTCTTATTGAATCGTCCCGTTATAACCTTCAGGGCTTGTATTTGAATCTTAAACGCGAAGTACAAAGACCTTAGGGATAACGTTTTAACCTGGAGACAGTCTACTATCTTTATCCAGGTTATCTGAAGCGTTGCCGGAAACCACGTTATCACGGGCAAATCGATCAGTTTTAAGGTCGAAATTCTATAAACAGTTGTTTGATCTCCATAGCTTTAATACCACCTTTATGGTGGTATTTGATCAAGCAGTATACTGTGTTTCCGCATTCACTACAAAAATCAAAATACCATCGAACCTAATACAAAACAAAGCGCCGCTGTTTCTTTGTGTCATTCAGATATACAAACGCGCACCTTCGCTTTTTATTCTGAAACAGATCTAACCCAAATTAACAGAACTCTTTTTAGTACTCGCTTGATGAGTATAAGTTCCGAAAGAGATAATGAAGACATGTCTGCCCGTTGTATTTCTGTGAGCGATTCTCGGGTGAACCTGATTTGAAATTTAAAAAATAAATAAAAAATGACAGAAGAAATAATCAGAGTTGAAAACCTGTATAAAATTTTCGGCCCGTCCCCAGAAAAGGGGATGAAACTGATAAAGCAGGGGTTGGATAAAGATGAGATTTTCAAAAAAACAGGCATGACTGTGGGGGTCCAGGATGCAAATTTTACAGTTAATTCAGGCGAGATCTTCGTTATAATGGGACTTTCTGGATCCGGAAAATCAACCCTGGTCCGCATGCTGAACCGGCTGATTAAGATTACTTCAGGGTCTGTATTTGTCGGCGGTCAGGATGTCGCTAAACTCGATGCCAAGGGCCTGACTGAGTTGAGGCGGAATCAAATGAGTATGGTTTTTCAATCCTTTGCATTAATGCCCCACATGAACGTCATAGATAATGCTTCGTTTGGTTTGTCCCTGGCTAAAATGGAAAAAACAAAACGTCTCGAAAGAGCTAATGAAGCGTTAGCGCAAGTTGGACTGGAAGCTTACGCAAACAGTTTTCCGGATGAGCTGTCAGGAGGAATGCAACAGCGGGTTGGGTTGGCAAGGGCTCTGGCAGTAGATCCTCAAATTCTGTTAATGGATGAGGCATTTTCCGCACTGGATCCACTGATTCGGACGGAAATGCAGGATCAGTTACTCAGTTTGCAGGAAAAGCACCAGAGAACTATTGTCTTTATCTCTCACGATCTTGATGAAGCCATACGGATTGGGGACCGCATAGCCATTATGGAGGGCGGTCGCATTGTCCAGGTGGGAACTCCCGATGAAATCCTGCAAGATCCGGCCAACGATTATGTAAAGGCATTTTTCCGTGGTGTCGACCCTACCAGCATTCTCGTGGCAGGGGATATTGCCAGAGAGACACAGACGACGGTGATCAATCACCCTGGAAAGGGGCCCCGTAGTGCCTTGCAAAGACTCATCAGCCAGGATCGTGAATTTGGCTATGTGCTGGATAAAGCCAAGCGCTTTTTAGGTGTCGTCAGTACAGATTCATTAAAGGAATATATCAATGCCGATAAAACGAACAGCGATTTTTCAAATGCATTTTTGGAAAATGTAACCCCGGTGAATGCGAATGATTCAATGCAGGACATTATTGACGAAGTAGCTTCATGTCCCTGGCCCATCCCTGTCTTGAATGATAAAAAAGAATATGTGGGAGTCGTTTCAAAAAATATCTTTTTACAGACATTAAATAAAAATAACTAAGGGTCTGCTCAAAAATTAATTCACATTCTGTTTGCAAAATGTCTAGTTTTTTTAGTACCTTATAAGTTATTTTCTGCGTTTTTTTTGCAGAAAATACTTTTAAAGTACTTATCCTGTTTATCAGGGCTGGTACTTTTGCAGACAGATTATCTGAAGTTATTTTTGAACGACCCCTAATTTCAAGAAGAATAAAAATGAGTTGGTATACATTTGATGAGAAGATTATCCCCTTGGACAGCTGGATTCAATTTGGTGTGGATTGGCTGGTGGATAACTATCGTGAATTTTTTCAGTTTATTAAAATGCCCATCGAACAATCATTGGAAGGATTGGATTGGCTATTTAACACGATTAACCCCTGGGTGATCATACTATTTTTTGCTTTTGCGACGATCAAGTATGTGGGTAAACGGGCAACCCTTTTTGTTGTTTCTACCTTTATTCTGATCGGTCTTTTGGGGCTGTGGGAAGATACTATGACAACACTTTCCATGGTAGTTCTGTCTGTTCTCTTCTGTGCGGTTGTTGGTATTCCGATGGGGATTGCATCAGGGCGCAATGACCGCGTTGAAGCATTCTTACGACCCGTGTTGGATGTCATGCAGACAACTCCGGCATTTGTGTACCTGATCCCGGTTGTCATGCTGTTCAGTATTGGGACTGTTTCCGGCGTGATCGCAACTATTGTTTTTGCCATGCCACCGGTTGTGCGGTTAACAAATTTGGGGATTCGACATGTTCACCCCGAATTGGTGGAAGCTGGTGAGGCTTTTGGTGCGACCACCATGCAGGTCCTAATCAAAGTCCAGATACCCCAAGCGTGGCCGTCCATCATGGCCGGAGTGAATCAGACCATTATGATGGCGTTGTCAATGGTGGTCATCGCTGCCTTAATTGGTGCCGGTGGTTTGGGTATGCCCGTTTTTCAAGGCTTGAACAACCTGAATATCGGTATGGCCACGACAGGCGGTTTGGGTATCGTACTGCTGGCCATGGTTCTGGACCGGATTACACAGGGTATGGGTCAAAAAAATTAGAGTAACCATTCAGGAGCAGACCGAATAACAAATGCCAGTCTGTTTTTTGCTGAATTGTTACCATAATTATTCTATAAATTAAAAAAAGGAGATTTTATGAAACGGTTGATAGTATTATTGATTTCACTTGTATTTTTAGCGATGCCGGCTTTGGCGTATAACCAATATCCGGGAAAAGGCAAAGTGGCACGACCGGCAAGAGCAACCTGGAATACAGGATATTTCCAGGAAGCGTTGATTGGTAGAGCTTTGGAAACCCTTGGTTTTAAAGTAAAACGGGTCAAGGAACTGCAAAATTCGCTCTTTTATAAGAGCGTCACTTTGGGTGATGTAGACTATTGGGCCAACGGCTGGTTCCCGATGCATTGGGCCCAGGTACCGAAAAATTTCAAGAAAAAGGCAGGGATATATGGTGCTGTTGCCCAAGCTGGTGGACTACAGGGGTATTTGATGTCCAAGACACTCGTAGATAAATACAATATTAAATCCTTGGATGACTTCAAGCGACCGGAAGTAAAAAAAGCCTTTGATACCAATGGGGACGGCAAAGCTGACTTCGTTGGTTGTCCTCCGGGATGGGGCTGTGAAAAAATTATTGCTCACCATATGAAGGTTTATAATCTGAAGCCTCATATTAATGTCACAAAGGCTTCCTACGCACCGAGTATGGCTGGCGTACTGGCAAAGCATAAACAGGGTCAACCGGTATTTTTCTACTCTTGGGCGCCCAACTGGACAATTTTTAAACTGCTACCTGGCCGAGATGTAATGTGGATGAATGTTCCCAAAATCATGCCCACTGAAGCTCAGGAATCTGGTCGAGATCTAATGACAGTTTCAGGAGTTAGTGGTGCCGTCACCGATCCTATTAAACTGGGATTTGTTGTCAGTGATATCCTGATTGTTGCCAATAAAAAATTCATGGATAAAAACCCGGCACTCAAGTCTTTTTTTGCAGCCTTTGCGTTGCCATTAAATGATATGAACGAGCAGAATACCAAGATGCAGGATGGTGAGAATTCTAATAAAGATATTCAAAATCATGTCGATCAATGGATAGCCAAGAATGGTAAATTGTGGAACTACTGGTTGGAACTTGCCAGAACAGCTGCTGAATAGATATTAAGTGGTCGTTAAAAAATAACTTCACATCATCTGTTTGCAAAAGTCCCTAAAACATTGGACATTTTACAAACAGCATGTGACAGCAATGTGTTTCTTTAACAGACGACGTATTTCTTTAACGCTAATGAGAAACACTCGACTAATTTTTGAGCCGACGCTAAGTAACTGAATATCTGAAGGGGAGGCATTTCAAACGCAAATGTCTCCCTTTTTTTGTTTAAATATCTCAACTCGGAAAAGTCAGTAAAGAGCTTGACATCAGTGAAAGACCTGTAAGGGACTTAGGCAAGAATCTACAATCTGGTGATAGTGGTACATTGCTAAAAATACTGTACCTTTGGTACTCATTTTTACTGAATAGTTACGTATATCTTTAGTTTCCATATATGAAACTGTTGCTTCTATTGAGAAAAACGACTTGCAATTTTGCTGGAATTATTAAAAGATTAGCACCTTATAAGTCATTTTCTGCGTTTTTAGCAGAAAATGCTAACAAAATTCAGTAATGTCGGTTAGGTTAATGCTAAGCTTCAGGGATCCCATTTCAGTGAATGTTCTGCAAAAACCTAACCGGACATTACTGAACAAAATTCCCATTTGCAAACCTTTAAAAATAAATAGTTATGGATGAACTTGAACATTTGAAAACGTCATTGGATGATGTGTTTTCACCCAGAGGTGTTGCAGTCGTTGGTGTCTCTGCAAAAAAAATTGGTTTTGCTGAGATTGTGGTTGAGGCTCTAAAATCTGCTAACCATCCGGCAGTTTTTCCGGTGAATCCAAATTACACAGAGGTTCTTGGACTACCCTGTTATGCCAGTATTCTGGATATTAAAGAACCCGTGGATCATGTTGTTGTAAATATTCCGGCGAGTGCTTCACTTTCATTAATTGATGATTGTATTACCAAAGGTGTTAAATCTGTTCATTTTTTTACTGCCGGTTTTGGAGAAAGTGGCATGTCCGGCGGGGCTGAACTTGAAAAACAGCTACTGGATAAAGCGAGATCTGGCGGATTAAGGATTATTGGTCCGAACTGTATTGGATTGTATGTGCCAAAAAGTCGGCTTCACTTTGCCTTGCGTGTGCCTTTAGATTCGGGACCCATCGGTTTTCTATCTCAAAGCGGGGGTCACGCACAGAATCTGCCGGAATTCAGTCAACTCAGAGGACTGCGCTATAGTAAGGTCATTAGTTATGGGAATGGATTGGATATCAATGAGAGTGAGTTGTTTGATTATTTTAGGGTTGATGATGAAACAGAATTGATCGCGGCATATATCGAAGGAGTAAAAGATGGTCAACGGTTTATTGAGTCTTTAGGTCGCGCTGCGTCTAGAAAACCGGTAATCATCTATAAAGGGGGTAAAACCGAAGCGGGTCAAAGAGCTGCAAAAGGTCACACCGCTAGTATGACCAGCTCTATTGCCGCATTTGAAGCCTTATGTAAACAAAAAAATGCAATCTGGGTAAAAAGTATTGAAGAGATGATCGATATACTTGTTGCATTCAGGTTTGTAAAATCTGTTCCTAGCGGTTTTAATGTTGGATTATTTGGTTCAGGAGGTGGACCGAGCGTTTTGGCGGGCGATGAAATGGAAGAAGAGAATCTCTGCCTGCCGGAATTTTCAGATGAAGCGAAAAATGAGCTTAAAAAAGTACTTCCTGTTCCTGGAAGTATATTTATCAACCCTTTAGATACACCTAATTTAACGACTCCTGAAGCAATTAAAGCGGCTCTGAATGTGCTGGGAAAACAGTCGGAAATTGATATGTTAGTTTACCACTTAGGTTTCCATCCGATTGGAAATTGGGGGAATGGGCTTTATTCATCTCAACAGTACCTGGATACGATTATTAGTATCTTCAATGATAATATCAAAACATATGGGAAACCGATCCTGATGGCTTTACGTCCTCCTCAGGATCTACATTCTATCAAAGAATTTTTAATTGTTCAGGAAGCATTTATCAAAGCCGGATTCCCTGTTTTTCATTCTATGCGTCATCTGGCAAGAGCAATGAATAGAATGGTCACCTGGAATAATTTTAATTCACCCAACCGATAGTCACCGGTTTTGCCCCATTAATATACCAGGGACAGGGTGCCTGAGTTAAATATCCTCTCGAATGCTTCTTCTCTGGATCTTTTTTTATCCATTGTGCCTTTCGCCATTCGTGATGTATTTTGCCAGGTCGGATAAAATGCTCTTTTTCACACTGTTCTCTGAAAAACATTGAATCAACATGCCCTTCGCAGCTGAAGCTATGAAGATCTCCGCTGGAATTAAAATATTCATTTATGTGTGTTTCTTTCATAATCATATCCCCAAAATTATATGATGGTATAAAAAGTAGTACATATGTTCACCTTAAGATTCGAAATAATAATTGTCAACCTAAAAATTGGTTTTTTTAGAATTTTGTTTTAGCTAATAAATATAAACAAATATTTAATTGTTATAGGGGGAATTCAATAAATCTTTAAGGAGAAGTGAACAGAGTGAACAGAAATATAAGAGGGTGGGGGATATTAAGGATGGATCTTTTTATCTGGATTCTAAATGTGTTTCAACCTTTTGTAGAAATTCCAGTTCAGCAGGCTCAATAATATCATCGGCCATCATAACATCTTTAAGCAGTTTAATAAGAATAAGCTCTTCACTAATGGTTAATTCAGAAAGAATATCATTAAGCGCATCGCATTCAATTGGAAGGTCTTTTCCATCTGGGACAAAGTATTGGAGCACCTCTTTTTCGACCTGGACATAAAAAACTTCAATAGAGCCGAATTCTTCTTTCCAATGGCTATGGGTAAATTGTTTAATTAAATCTGTCTCATCATCATCCATGTGTCCGTCGATTCCAGACATAATAAATGCATAAAAGACAATTTTCATTAGTGCATCTCTTTTCAAATCAGTATCCTGCTGGTTTGAGTCTGTTGGATTCATATGGGATCAAATAGGGCTAAAGGTTGAATAGAAGATTGTTCACGTTTTTATACGGATTATGATTGAAGATTTGTATTACTGTCAATTGTCCTGTAATTAATCTGTTAAAAAATATACCAATAGACTTATTTTTATTCAGTGACTGCATTAATGTAACCGGATATCATAGATTTTTATTTCTGTCTAAGAAAACCTTGCTCTCTGAGCAAGGTCAGGTTTAAAGGCTTTGCCGTTTTTCTTACTCTTAATCGTGCTCGTAATCTTACTCGATTTTTTAAATTGTATGCAATTATAAAAGCAAATTCTTGAATAGTATAAAATTAGAAGATGGTCTCTTTTCATAAAATCAAACTTCGATTAAGAGTAAGATTACGATTAAGAGTATGAGCGTTGACATCGCAACCTAATCCCTTTCAGGAGTGACCAATACCGGCCTCTCTGAGGTCGGTTTTTATTGATATTTTTTAGGGTATTGGGGCTATTACCTGGGAGGAAGCAAATAGCCAGGTGACGATCAGGGCACTCATGAAGGCGCTTAAGTATATTCGGCCGGTAATCTGATAATACCAGGTCGATAGTGTAACGATAATCGTCAGCGTGAGCATGATAAAAAAGAGTTCCAGAATGAAAACCACAAAGACACCGCCCGGTCCTTCAAATAAGATAAACCCGGTTGTCAGTAGAGGAATATACTGGATCAATAAAAAAAGTATCAGTGGAGTGATCAGGGCAAAAACATTATATCCTGTCCATGATATATATGTTTTTAACCAGGTTGACTTTTGAGCTCTTCGTAGCTGTCCATGGATAAATGTTGTTAATGCGATGAATCCAAATAGAATAAACGGGAAATAGAGAAAAAACATTCCCAGCCGATAAACGGTTAGATCGTTGACCAGGGGGTAGATGAATCGAAAATCCATCATGAAGTAATGTTCTGATAAAATTTCACAGGTATATAGATAGCCAAACAATAATAAAGCGACCAGAGCGGTTTTTAAGAGGATGGGTATGTTCAATGAGAAACGGTGTTTTTGAAAGGAGATGCCCAGGTCACGTAAATTAAGCTTTTGTATCTTTTTTTGTTTTTTATACCAGGATCTAAAAAGAAGTAATCCGATAAAATTAATCCAGAAAAACCACCAGACAATTGCGTCAACCAGCAGCATGGGGAAAACAGAATCGATAGGAATTAGGAATTTGTGGACAGCGAAAAGGGTCATAATCAATGGTAAATATAGCCACATCAGAATACCGTTGATAGTAACCCCTTTAATATAAGTTGCAGATGTACAATTATAATCCCGGGTGATTGGACGTCGGACATTTTTTAAAAATCTTATTCTTAATAGCAGCAATACCATGGTTAGCATCTATTGGTCTAAAGAGTTTTGCCCGTAATTGCTTCCCATTATAGTTTTTGAAATAGACATTGGAAACACTCACCTTTCCGTCATCTGTCTGAATAGAATTTCCAATAATCACAGCAGCAATAAAAACAACCATAAACAGTAAATAGACAACTATAATCTTAAATTTCCCGCCGGGTTTAAACAGCTTTTCTGTGTCCATTGGAACTCCTGGTCTAACTAGGTGATGAAATATCGAGTACTGAGTGCGATGAGCAATTGACCTGCATAGTAGAAGGCTAGGCCTAAACGATTATATTTAAAAGGTATTTTGAAACGATTAATGGCCAAAACGACATCAGAAATATAAAAAAGTGTTGCGCCGATTGAAAGTAATAATGCCTGCTGATAGGTGAAGAATTGACTATCAAATGAAGAAAATGCACAGTGAACCATGAAACTGATGACAATAATATAAAACAGTACTTGAATCTTCATGTTGCCAAGACCCGAATATAAATACCGGTAGATTAATACACCCAATATCGAAATGATGATCGGTGCTGTATAACTACTGATCAAATAACCATTATAAATAACTATTGTAATGGAATATACGATGTGTCCGATTAAAAAAAGAACCAGCCCGGCTGTAAAGGCTTTTTTCGAATCGAACATTAAGGCGATATCACCGCCAAAACAAAAAAGTAATCCTAATAAAATCAAAAGCTTATAATTTTGATAATCCTGTGAAAACAGTAGGGATAAGATCACAATCACGACGACTAACGATGTTGAAATAGGTTTAAAAATGTACTTCTGCCCCTGGTTTTTGGCCAGTTCTCCGTGAATCAGTAAGAAAACAAACCCGATGAGTAATACGATTACGATTTGATAAACATCCATTTTGAATCTCTCCTGAATTTATATAAAAAATGATCACTTTATAGCCGTTAACGTTCAATAAGATCGTATAGCTATTTATTTTAGCTGTGTCATTTATTTTTCATAGTTTTTATTTTTTGGCAATATTTTTTTGTAATTGAGGTATTTACTTTAATCGTGATTTTGACATGAGCAGAATGAAAAAATCGATATTATAACATGAACTGCTATCGAATAAGAATTCATTTGTAATAAAATGAAAAAAGCTTTAAAAAGAATAGAAGTAAAGAGAATACAACAATGACCCGATTTCATTTGAATGATTAGTATTGCGTTTGATGTCCATTTGCTACATTTATTTTTATTTCGGTCTAAGAAAACCTTGCTCTCTGAGCAAGGTCAGGTTTAAAGGCTTTGCCGTTTTTCTTACTCTTAATCGTGCTCGTAATCTTACTCGATTTTTTAAATTGATGGAATTACCGACAAATAATTTAACTAAGAATTTTAACAATCATAGGGTGGGCATATTTCTGCTGACAGCAGGTAGGATCTTGTCACTATTCTGGAAGAATTTTTGGGAAAGAAAGATTACCGTTCTGGCGCAGTCACTGGCTTATACAACCATATTTACCCTGGTACCCATCCTGGCAATCTTTTTTTTCGTTTTAGGGAAAATAACTGAAAACCTGGCGATGAGGGCGAAAATACAGGAATTCATTTCTGTCTATTTATTCCCGGAATCTGTTGCTTGGATTTTTAAATCCCTTGAAAAACTTGAAATTGATTCCATGGTTTTTGGGGCTATTGGATTTCCCACACTTTTTTTAACGGGAGTATTCCTTTATGTAAAAGTAGATTCTTCCATTAATGAAATCTGGATTTCCCATAAGCAAGTCAAATGGTTTAAAAATAGTCTTGCATTCTTTATGACACTTTTTTTTGGACCGTCAATTCTGGTACTGGTTTTCTCCATCCCTCCTTATTTGCATAATCTGCCTTATTATAATGAGGTGATTCAGATTGCGAATATTGGTACCATCATAACCCAGTTGATTCCTTTTTTGATCCTTTTTGTCGGGTTATCGGTGCTATACTTTTATATCCCCGTCGTCTCTGTAAAAATCCATGCGGCTATTCATGGCGCATTCTGGGCAGCTATTGCCATTCAGATTAGTAATTATCTGATTGGTATCTATTTGAATACATTTGCAAAGCTCGATGTTTTTTATGGATCCTTAGCCACCATCCCTATTTTTTTGCTTTATGTATTTTCATTCTGGTTAATTGTTTTATCTGGATCCACGCTTTCATATATTTATCAATATTATCAGGAGAGTGGATTTTTTGATTCTAAGGGGACGTACAATAATGAATCGTTGCTCTGTTCAGCACTTATGATCATGCTTTATTTGACCCAGTGTTTTGAAAAAGGTGCGAAAGCACCTGACTTTGATCAGATTCAATTGATGCTCAGAATTAATCGTAATCGGTTAACATATATTTTAAGTGTATTAAAAGGGACACGGTATATTACTTCCTTTATCGAAGGAGCCAGCAATAGAAGTAACATTATTCGGTATCAGCCAGGAAAAACACCTAAAAATATTTACCTCAAGGAGTTAATTCCCTTATTCATTTCTCAAAAGAATCGTGTCGTATTCAACTCGGCTCTCAATCAGGCGCTGCAAAGTCTGGAAGTACATCCTGCATTTCATCAGGGAAATATTAATCTTGTTGATCTTTTAAACCAGCCTGATATTATCCCAACTGATTTGTTTGATATCGTAGACGGTTTGGTGTCAGATAGTTAATCAAGCGTTTTTCTATGGAAAAAACTTAAAAAGATTCCAAATCAGCATGTAAATCAACGGCGTTTAAAGCTTTCTTCCCGTTTATCTGAATGGGTAATCTGAGGTCTTTATACGAATTGTGGGAAATAAAAATAGGTAATTGTCAGGAAGGAGATAATAAGAAAAAAGAGGTAAATTTTTAATATATTGTAATATATAGCTAAATATTCATGATTAAGCAGAATGGATGCTGAGGATCCATTTAACATCCCATACGGCTGTATGGGCGGTTGGAGAAATTGGCAAGCGAAGGACAGAATATAAGTAATTTTTGCCGGCCAAAATTAAAATGTATCAATACCCTTATTCTGGTTTCGGCGGAGGTGTGTATGATCTTAACGGTGTTGAGCGTGCCACACGTTTAATCAGTTTTACTGTTATTTTTTCTCCTCGTTCTTTAAGAATTAGAAGCACTCTGTTAACGGCCGTTTCATGACCCCCTGCAACGCAATAATGTCTAAATACATTATTGCAGCTTTCGCTGAAACTCAGGGACATTCTGGGAGCTTCCTCCTGTGCCATCACAGAACCACCCAAAACCGCAATTGACATTGCGACCAGAAAAATCTGCTTTACCTGCTTCATACATTTCTCCATTTATTTTAGTCTAAGAAAACCTTGCTCTCTGAGCAAGGTCAGGTTTAAAGGCTTTGCCGTTTTTCTTACTCTTAATCG
>Ga0307989_1000967_pt1 | contig 16605 bp, 12 predicted proteins | sample EllFjometagen185_FD_203164 | JGI IMG/M metagenome (GOLD analysis project Ga0307989, IMG submission 203164) | Marine microbial communities from Ellis Fjord, Antarctic Ocean - #185 | ecosystem: Environmental > Aquatic > Marine > Unclassified | place: Southern Ocean | collected 2014-10-08
TCTATTCGATGATGGATCCATTCAGGATTATGACACATCAGGAAATTTAGTACCCTAGCTGCAATCAGGCACATCGTAGATATATTAAAACAATTTCAGTTTCTGCTAATTTCGCCGTTCCGACGAACCTGGATCCCCAGTCTTTTCAGAAAGGGGTCAAGTCTTCTTTTGACTTTTTAGAGTTCTAATGTTAATCACATACCAACTGACTGATCAAAAATATTAAATCCAAAAACGGGACCGATACCCATGACTCGACCTCTCCGGATCGAATATCAAAATGCATGGTATCATGTCATGAATCGAGGTAGGCGAGGCGAAAATATTTTTTTAGAGGAAATGGATTACGGTTTCTTTTTGGATATTTTGAAAGAAGCTGTAGAATTGTGGAAGGTGGATATCTGTGCTTATTGTCTAATGCCGAATCATTACCACCTGTTAATTCGAACACCGGATGCAAATCTTTCCAGATGTATGAGACATATTAATGGTGTCTACACTCAACGATTCAACCGGCGCTATCGATTCGATGGCCCACTCTTTAAAGGGCGGTTCAAATCCATTTTAATAGGAGAAGATTCGTATCTAGTCGAATTACTGCGGTATATTTGTTACAATCCTGTAAAGGCAAATATCGTCTCAAAACCTGAAAAATACCCATGGAGTTGCTATAATGAATATCTTGGAAAATCTAGACAGAATCTGTGGCTCAATACAAAATTGGTTACATCCCGAATAGTAAATGCAACTGAAAGTAGTACAAAGGAATTGTTATCTTCAGATGCAAAGTCGGAGATTTACGATTTTTTTGGTAAAAAGAATATGCCGTCCCTTCTTGGTTCTAAAGCGTTCATTGATCAGATCAGAAATCGATTCTTTGAACGTATGGTTCATCCAGAAAAACCTGAAGGAAAGGTTTTGGCTCTTGATTCAAATCGTATACTGAAAACAGTCAGTCGCTACTATCAGGTTTCTTTATCAGAAATAATGAAATCCAAACGTGGGTCATCCAATACTCCTCGTGATGTTGCAATTTACCTTGTTCGATATATCTCCCGGTTAAGCTTACAGAAAATTGGCGACATTTTTGATTATAGCAGCTATAGCGGCGTTTCCAGTTCAATTGAACGAGTTAACAAAAGGTTGGCCGTGGAACAAATACTTGAAAAAGATATAACGAAATTGATGAATGAATTGGGCCCTAAAGGTCAAAAGAAGACTTGACCCCTATACCCCTATACTGACCCCGGACTTCTGGTTGACGAAGATGTTTTTCGGATTCTATTCGATGATGGATCCATTCAGGATTATGACACATCAGGAAATTTAGTACCCTAGCTGCAATCAGGCACATCGTAGATATATTAAAACAATTTCAGTTTCTGCTAATTTCGCCGTTCCGACGAATCTGGATCCCCAGTCTTTTCATACGATATCGCAGCGTGTTGGGGTGCAGGTCCAGCAGTTTTGCTGCTCCTTTTCTGCCGGCGACTTTCCAGTTGCAGGCTTCGAGTACCTTGACGATATGGTTTCGTTCATTCTCCTGGTGGGAGACGTTAACAGCAGCATCCGGTATTTTGAACAGGGAGGTTTCGATCATCGGTGACCGAAAATGAGAATGATCTCCTAAGATGACGCCCCGTTCGATGAAGTTCTCCAACTCGCGTACATTGCCGGGCCAATGGTAGTCGACCATCTTCTCGATCTCTTCGGAAGGAATGGTTCCGATTTTCCGGTTGAGTTTCTTGGCGCAGATATTCAGAAAATAGAACGCCAGCAGAGGGATGTCGTCCTTGCGTGATCGCAGGGGGGGTACATGAATGGGAAAGACGTTCAACCGGTAGTAGAGATCCATTCTGAAATTGCCGTTCTGCACCTCTTTTTCCAGGTCCTTGTTGGTAGCGGCCATCAGCCTGAAGTTGGATTGGATGGTGTGTTGCCCGCCGACCCTTTCAAACCGGTTGTTCTGAAGGACCCGCAGTAATTTGACCTGAACGCCAAGGGGAATATCGCCTACCTCATCCAGAAAAAGTGTCCCACTGTCCGCCAGCTCAAACCGACCCAGTCTTCGATCAGTCGCCCCGGTAAAAGCACCCTTTTCATGACCGAAGAGTTCGCTGGATATCAGGGTCTCGGAAAGGGCACTGCAGTTAACCCGGATAAAGGGTCCATTGCGCCTCTGGCTGTTCTGGTGGACGGCGCGGGCAACAAGCTCCTTGCCCACACCGGTTTCGCCCTGTATCAGAACCGCTGTATCGGTATTGGCAACCGATTCGATATGACTATACACGACCTGCATCTCCCGGCTGCGGCCAACGATCTCTTCGAAATTGGATTCTTCCAGATATTGCAGCTCAAAATAGCGCTTCCCCTCCTTTTCCCTCTGGTACTGGCTTTTCAGTTTCTGGTAGGCCTCTGCATTGTCCAGCGCAATGGCTGCCTGGGCCGCAAAAAAGCTGAGCATCTCCAGGTCGGGCTCTTGAAAGGAACTGTTGAAAATGCGGTTGTCGTGATAGAGTACGCCGATGACTTGATTGCGGAGAATCATCGGAACGCAGATCAGGGAGCGGATCGAATCGGCTTCAATTTCGCTCTGACTGTCCAAACCGAGGATCTGTCCCTCTCTTGTTTTGACTGTTTCTTCAATAATCCGCATGGAACTACCGAAACCGTTCGATGCCACATCCTCTGAGGTCAGATTCCGGGCTGCCCGAAGCGTCAACTGACCGCTTTCCTTGTCGATGATGAAAATGGCTCCCCTTTCTGCTCCGACCAGCCGATTAACTGTCGATATGATGTGCCCTGCCAGGTCTCGTTGGTTCCTGAATGTTACTAGCTCCTGGCCCAGTTTTAGAATCTCCTTGAGCAACTCCGTCTCGTTGTTTCGATCGCGCAGCAAAAATCTAAAATCGTTGGGAACAAGATTTTCGCCCAGGCCATAGAGGTAGGATATTTCTGTCGTGGCCAGGATCATGGCTTCTTCCTGCTTCCCCTTCTTCAATAGCAGGCGGGCCAGTTCCAGGCGACTGAGTGCAAGGTTGATGCATTGCCCGGATTGTTCAAGGTAATAAATAGAACGCTTCAGGCTTTTGTGAACCTCCCAGTCCGGCTGTTTGCGATGCTTCTTCAGCAGGGCCTGGTAGTAAAACGCAATTCCCTTGATATAGACGTTCTTGGTCTGGAAGGAAAACCGGATCTCCTCCTCCAGGGAAAGACCATTAACCCGGGGATAATTTCCCAACTCCATCTCCCAGCAGAGAGCCATCATCATTGAGAACGGTCTCAGCAGATACTGAAATTCTCGGCTAAGCCTGAGATAGTCCTTCAACGCCTTGACTGATTTCTGCTGTTTCCCGGCTTTGTAGTAGGCATGTGCCAGCCCTTGAAGCGACCAGACGTGAACCCACTGGTTGTGGCCTTGAATGGCTCCTTCAAGCGCCTCTTCATAGTACCGGATAGACTCTTCGAGTTGTCCCATTTCTGAAAAAATATGGCCAATTACGGCCGTTGCATTGCAACCGGTATTAATATTGCCACTTTCCAGGCAGTGTTTGCGGATCACATCCATCATCCCCAGACCCTGGGAAAAGTCTCCCATGTGACACAGACAGGTGGCGACAGCCATGTGCGCAACGAAGGAGAACTTACTTGAGGGGATCTCCTCGATCTCAGGCGCGAACGTCTCATAGTCTGTTACGGCATCCTGCAACATCCCCTGCCAGTACTGGAAAAATATGCGGTAAACATTAACCTCCCGCCGAAATGCAGGATCCTCGATCTCGCATGCCAGGTCCCAGCCGAGCTTGTACTGCCGTAACGCAGCGGGATACCGTGAAAGGGTCCACTCCTTGATTGCCAGGCACAACCGCAGCATCGCCAGCTGGGCCCTCAATCCCATAGCTTCAGCCCGTTCAATGGCATCCGTCACAATGGAGCGGATCTCTTTGAAGTCGGCCGGGTTGGAGATCCTCAGATAGTGTATAGTGGTGTCGATGAGCAGCCGGTCCTCTTCATTGCCCCGGATCTTTCCCAGGTCCTTTATCGCCTTCTGATAACAGCTGTGCGCCTTGTTGAACTGAAAAGCCTTGCGATTTCGATCCCCAGCGGCCACGAGTTGCCGGCACCCTTCCAGATCATTGGTAATCTCCAGGAGATGGTCATCAAGGTTGTCGTCGCTTGTTTCCCTGAGCTCAGTCGTTAACGCCGCTGCCGCCTGTTTATGGTACTGCTGTTTGAGATCCGGTGGAATTGACTGGTAGAGGCTGTCCTGGTGAGTCCTGCTGCAAAAACGATAGGTGCCAATGCCGGTCTCTTCAAGCCGCCCCTTTTTCAACGCCTCTTCCAGCACCCCGATCACCTGTGATGCTTTGTACCGGCTTATCTCCAGCAGCCAGTCGATGGAGAATTCCGCTTTGAAGATGGAGGCCAGGGACATGATTGGGTTGTCTATGTCCGTTGCTGTTTGGTTTCTTTGAATTTTCTTCATGACAGACACGCTATACAGATTTCTTTAAATTCCCTGTGCTCGGTGACTCCGTGGTGAAATATTTTATCTTAAAAACCCATGATATCTTAGGAGGGGAATGGAAAGCCGTCAACAGAATTCACGAATATTGGTGAGAATACGGATTTTAGTGATATTTGGTTCAAAAAATTCCGGGGTATATATCTAATAACCGCATAAAAACAGATAAATATCTCCAATTTCAGGATGGCATAACTCTGGCAGTTGTCCTTGGGATTCAGTGAAATCAATTAACCCATTTAAAGTGTTTAAAGCGATGAAAGAAATTTTATGTCCCATGCCGGGGAAGATAATCGAAATTACGGTGAAACAGGGTGATCAGGTGACTATTGATACCCAAGTGATGATTCATGAAGCGATGAAGATGGAAAATTCAATAGTGGCAGGCATTGAGGGAACGGTCAGTGAGATCCGTGTAGAACAGGGAGACGTGGTTGAAACAGACCAGGTATTGATCGTCCTGCAGTAAGTTGCCTGCGCAAAGAGCGCACACCTGGTTGTGGGATCGTACAAAAATAACTTGGCATTCTGTCCGCAAAAGCCCTTAGGGGATCGTTAAAAGATAACTTCACTTTATCTATTTGAAAAAGCCCAAAAAGCTGGACATTTTACAAACAGAATGTGAACTAATCTTTTAGCCGACCCTGAAAAACTGGACATTTTGCAGACAGAATACCACGTAATTTTTGAGCCGATCCTATAGCGGTGATGTGCGGCACAGCATAGGCAGTTCAGAGAAATTCAACCTGATACAGATAAGAGCATTATGGGGATTAGAGAAAATATTGAAGAGCTTGATCGGAGGCGCGCAATTGCCCTGAAAATGGGTGGCGAAAAGAAACTGGAACTACAACGGAGCCGCGGCCTGCTGAACGCCCGGGAGCGGATTGAGAAGTTGCTGGATCCGGGTTCCTTTTTTGAGATCGGGGTTCTGGCCCACTCTGATATTCCCGGTATGGAGGCAAAAACACCGGCAGACGGAAAGATTGACGGTTTTGGTACCATCGATAACCGCACCATCGGCATATCAGCCAACGATGTAACAGTCCTGGCAGGGGCCGGTGGGCGTGTGGGACATAAAAAGGCGCAACACGTGATGAAGCAGGCGATTGAGAAGGGGTATCCCTTTGTTAATCTCGGCGAAGCCGGTGGCGCCCGGATTCCGGATATACAGGGATCGGACGGCATGAGCTCCATGACCATCGGGTGGGAATCCGGTCGTCGGTTTCGGAAGGTTCCCATGGTTGCAACCCTGGCCGGCGAATGTTTCGGGGATCCTTCCTGGATGGCGGCCCTGGCTGATTTTGTCGTACAGGTCAAAGGATCCTGTTTTGCTGTTTCGGGGCCGCGGGTGCTGGAAATTGCCACAAACGAGGTGGTTAGCAACGAGGAGTTGGGCGGCTGGAAGCTGCATGCCACCGTTACCGGACAGATCGATCAGGCTGCCGAAGATGAAGCGGACTGTTTACGGATTGTGCGGGAATTTTTATCATATCTGCCTTCCCATTCAGGAGAACTGCCGCCTGTGGTAGCGGGTGACGATGATGCAGCCGGCCGACAGGAGCGCCTGCTTGACTTGATACCGGAGCGGTCCAACCAGTCGTACGATATGGTGAAGGTGCTGGAAACCCTGGTGGACAATGAGACCATTTTCCAGTTGAAGCCGGACTTTGATCCCAGTGTCATTACCTGTCTGGCGCGAATGGACGGGCAGTCGGTCGGCATTATTGCCAATCAGCCGTCCCGATTTGCCGGTGCCATGGGCCCGGACGGTTGTGATAAGTGTTCCAGTTTTATCTGCCTTTGCGACTCGTTTAATATCCCGTTGCTCTTTTTGCATGACATACCGGGTTTTTTCGTGGGCAAAGAGGCGGAACGCAAGAAAATGCCTGGCAAGATCATTAACTTCATCCAGGCTCTCTCCTGTGCGACAGTTCCCAAGATTTCAGTAGTGATTCGAAAATCCTACGGTATGGCTAACTGCAACATGTGCGGCGCCAACATGGGAGGGGATTTTCTTTATGCCTGGCCAGGAGCTGATATCAGCTTCATGGGGCCGGAAGTGGCGACCAATGTCGTGTATGGCGCCAAGATCACGGCCTCGGAGAATCCAGAAGAGATGCGGGCGAAGGCAATTGAGGAGTTGAAGCTTGGCAGCGCGCCGTGGCGAGGGGCCGGCCTCGGGTTGATCGATGAGGTGATCAATCCTCTGGAGACCCGGGAGATTATCATTAAATCCCTGAAGCTTGCGCGGGGCAAGAGAGGCGGTTTGAGCGAGCATCTGATGGCCGCCTGGCCGACAACATTTTGAGTTTTTTATGAAACCATAATAACGGTTCATTTCCCCTCGATTCCGGAGATGGTGTGAATTGTTATAAATCATATTCATGGAGATAAGCGATGAAAAAGCGATTCTGTTTGATCAGTGCAGCGATGGTGTTGATTTTGACCTTTACCATGAGTTCCAGTGTTTATGCCTTCAAGTGGCCGTGGGAAAGGGATGAAAAAGTCGGCAACGTGCGGGAGATGGTCGAAGGTCCGATCAAGATTGGATTTATGGGAAACCTCTCGTCTCCGTTTTCCCTCAGTTCTCGTGGCGCCGCACAGATGGCGGTGGACGAGATGAACGCAGCGGGTGGCATCATGGGAAAACAGGTGGAACTGATCATCGAAGACACCAAGGGTGAGATTCCCAAATGTGTTGAGATTTATAAAAAGCTGGTCATGGTGGACAAGGTACTGGCGGTGGTTATAGCTGAGAAGGTCGAGATGAGTGCCGCGGGTATGGAAATCGGGGCAGAACTCTTTCCGGAGTTTCCCCATTTGTTCTTCAGCACCATCGGCTCTGGTGACGTGATCTGGCATCGCGTTCGTGACAACTATGACAAGTACAAGTTCGGTTTTCAGACCTACTATGCCATCTCTACTCACTACTTAGAGAAATTTAGTGTCATGTTTACTGATATCTACAAGAACACCATGGGCGTCAAGAAAGTCGCGCTGATTTATGAGGATATGGAGTGGACCAAGCCGCTGCGCAACGGGATTCCAGGTGTGAGCCCGAGACTGGCGGAAGTGTATGAAAAAGCGGGTCTGGAAGTGGTCTATGAGACAACCCTCTCCCTGGACCAGAAGATGTTCAATTCAGTGTTTGAAGAGGTAGCTGCCTCGGGTGCTGACGTGATTGACTGCGTGATTGGTTACATTGACCAGGCATCTTTTATCAAACAGTGGGAACAGTCCAGTGCACGGGATACCCAGTGGATTATCTGGGGCGGCCTGGCCGGGATGACTCCGATCTGGAAGATGACAGGTGGCAAGGTGCTGGGTGGTATGGTGGGTTCCTCAATGGTAGCGGTTAATATTACGCCCAAGACCATCCCTTTTATGGTCAATCTCTATACCAAGTACAAGGTCGGCCCGATTTTCGGATCCCATACAACTTATGACACGCTGTTTGGTTTCAAAAAGGCATTGGAAACCGGAAAGACGCTGGTCGATGTTGACACCATCATCAAGAACCTGGAAACGGTCGAAGAGGTGGCAGTGTTGGGAACAATTGGTTGGAATGCTGAAAAGCACTATAACCTGCCGAGCCCGAAATATGTTACACCGATCATTCAGTGGAAAAAAGATGGCAAAATGTATGTCATCTATCCGGAGAAGTACCAGCAGAAGCCCTATGAATCACCTGTGAATATCCGGAAGTAGGTTCTAAGTCAGACTTTTTGTGAAATCGGCGCCCCGGGTAGCATTGCTCTTCAAACTCAACATTCTTGTGCTGCTCAGGCGCTGCGCAAAGTGACATCATATCCAAGAGAGATTTATGTTACTGGTAAAATTACAATCGGTATTGGTTTATACGTTTATCTGGGGATCGATTTACCTGTTGATTTCCCTGGGGTTTTCGCTGATCTGCGGCGTGCTGCGCATTTTTCACCTGGGTTATGGTGTGATTTTCGTGCTGGCCGCATATGGAACATGGGCCTTTCTGGACGCCGGCCTGGGGTTGATTCCCAGCATCCTGGCGATGCTGGTGCTGCAGGTGCTGGTTGCCCTGCTGGTTTTTTACAAGGGCATCTTCCAGCGCTACCTGGATCGGGAGGAGATTCTGCTGACCCTGACCATGCTTGTCTTCATGGCAGTGACCCATATGGCCAACTACTTCTATCCCATCACAGCCGGGGTGAACCTGCCGACGACCATTATCGATGGGACTTTTATGCTGGGAGCGGTTCGGATATCATATCAGATGCTGCTGGCTGCGCTGATGGGTGTGGCGGTGACGGTGTTGTTGATACTCTTCTTCTTGAAGACCCGCCTGGGACTGATCATCCGGGCGATGAGCCAGAGCACCCAGGCGTCCTTGTTGCTGGGAGCGGATATCAATAAAATGTACTATCTGGCCATGATCCTTTCCATCATTCCCCCGACTATCTGCACCCTGATGATCGCACCATTCTGGAGCATCGACCCTCACATGGGGGCGAGTCTGCTGATGACAGCGATGCTGATTGCCATCCTGGGAGGGCTGGGTAATTTGAAGGGCAGTATCATCGCATCTTATCTGATCGGCTTTATCCATGCGTCGGTCAGTTTTCTCTATGTTTCGAGATTCATGGGGTTTGCGGCCCTGATCATTACCCTGATCGTGATGATTTTCAAACGAGGTGGGCTCTTTGCGGGGGAAACCATATGGTAAGCTTTGAATTAAAGCGGGATCGCATATTGATGCGGTGGAAACAGCAGAAGTTTGAATGGATTATTGAGCCCCGTTACTGGCGTAACCCCATTCTTTGGAGCTTGCTGTTAATGGCGGTGCCCTTTTTCATTATGGGGTACCCGAACATCCTGTCGATGATCACGATGGCCAATCTCTATGCGGCGATCACCATCCCGCTTGCTTTGCAGATGACGGGGACAGGTCGGTTGAACTTCGGTCCCCAGCTTTACCTGGGCCTTGGGGGATACACGTCGGCACTGCTCAATCTTCACATGGGATTCAGTCCTTTTTTCACCCTGATCGCCACCATCCTGATCTGCGGTGGCATTTCGCTGCTGCTGAGCCCCATTACCTGGATCGCCAAGGGGTTGTATTTTTCGTTAATCACCCTGATTCTACCCTTGGCCTTTCTGGACCTGACCTTTATTTATGGGGACCTTTTTCGCGGCGAGGTGGGCCTGATGGGGATGAGTCCGATGATCAATCTGGGCAGGATTACCTGGAACTATGTGGCCTACTACTATCTCTCGGTCTTCATGATGTTGACCTTTCTGTTTGTGGCCGAGAAGATATCGCAGTCCCGGTTTGGCGTCACCATGGCTGCTATCAACGAAAACGAGGACGTTGCATTGATGATGGGCGTGAACGTCAATAAGTACAAAGTTTTTTACTACGTTTTTCCCTCCATTATGATCGGTATCGTCGGCTGGTTTATCGTGCACACGTTCCGGACCTTTGCAGGCATCACCTATCTGCCCCTCGATTTCATGCTCAAAATGCTGATCATTGTTATGATCGGCGGTCGGGCTTCAGTATACGGCATGATACCAGGTGCCTATTTCGTCTGCTTTCTGGAGGACTCCCTGCGGAGTCTGGGAACAGTGAATTACTTTCTGTTTCCCATCATCCTGATTATCGTGTTGGTGGCCCTGCCAAGGGGTGAAGGTATTTACGGGCTTTATCACAAACGTCATCCCCGGGACTATTTCCCGGTGATGCGGGTCAGGAGGGAGTGACGCTATGCTGAAAATAAATAATATGACAAAAAGCTTCGGCGGCTTGACCGCGGTAAATGATGTCAGTTTTTCTGTTAAAGAGAATGAGATCGTCGGCCTGATCGGACCGAATGGTGCAGGTAAAACAACCCTTCTGAATCTGCTCTGCGGGATCTACAAACCCGATGCGGGGAATGTTGAATTCATGGGCCGCAATATTACGGGTTTGAAGCCAAACCAGGTCTGTCACCGGGGTATCTCCAGGACATACCAGATTCCCCAGCCCTTCGATGCGATGACGTCGTTGGGTGCTGTGACGGTGGGGGTCATTAACGGCAAGAAGCGGCAGAACATGACGCTCTCAGATGCTGGATTGGACGCCTCCTACTTTCTGGAGTTTGTGGGGCTGTTTTCAAAGCGGGATACCCTGTCGAAGGATTTGACGCTTTACGAACTGCGCATGTTGGAACTGGCGCGTGCCCTGGCGACATCACCCAAGCTGTTGCTGCTGGACGAAGCCATGGCTGGTCTGAACCCGGTTGAGGCTTCAAAGGCTCTGGACATGATATGGAGTGCCCAGGAGCAGTTTGGCGTGACCATTCTCTGGATCGAGCATGTGATGAAAGTGATTATGAAAGCAGCTGACCGTCTCGTGGTACTGCAGTATGGCGAAAAGATCGATGAAGGTGAGCCGGAAGTGGTCATGAGCAACAAGCAGGTGATTCAGGCCTATCTTGGAGGTGATGATGCTGAAAACGGATAATCTTCAAGTCTCCTATGGTGTGATCCCGGTTCTGCATGATATTGCCATATCGGTCGACAAAGGAGAAGTCGTGGCGTTGCTGGGTTCCAACGGTGCCGGGAAGACGTCGCTCCTGAACGCTATCTCCGGCGTATTGAAACCAGGGAAGGGGGACATTCAGTTTGAGGGGAAAAAAATCACCGGCCTCTCGCCGCATAAAATCGCCAAAATGGGGATTTCCCAAATTCCGGAGGGGCGCAAGATTTTTCCCTTCATGACGGTTAAGGAAAACCTCTTCATGGGCGCGTGCCTGTCCCATATCTGGCCAAGTCGGTTTGATACCCTGGAGAAGGTCTATTCCCTGTTTCCCATCCTTGAGGACCGAACCAACCAGCGTGCCAGCCTGATGAGTGGCGGCGAACAGCAGATGCTGGTAATCGCCCGGGGGTTGATGGCTCAACCGAAACTGCTGATGATTGATGAACCGTCACTCGGTTTGAGCCCGTTCATGATGAAACACATATACAGCGTCATGAGTACCTTTCATGATCAAAATATAACGGTATTGCTCTCTGAGCAAAACGTGATGTCAGCACTGAAAATAGCCAATCGGGGATATGTTCTGCAGGACGGTCATATCGTGCTGGAGGACACTGCAGAGCAGTTGCAGGTGAGCGACCTGGTTAAGAAAGCCTATGTAGGAGGTTGAACAAGATGCAATCGGATTATCAAGCATACGCCCGGGATCTATTCGACAAGGATAAGGTCAACAGCAAGCCGGAGGCCCTCAAGGGGATTCGGGTGCTGGATCTGTCTCATATGATTTTCGGGCCGACAGCCGCCAAGACGCTGGGGCAGTATGGTGCGGAAGTGGTGAAAGTGGAGGTCCCCTATCAGGGAGACTACTGGCGATCTTCCAGTTACTGGGGCAAGTTCTGGAAACATGCCAACCCTTTCTGGCAATTTATCAACCACAGCAAGTACTTTGTGGCCATTGATGTCAAAAAGAAAAAGGGTAAGGATTTAATCCTTCAGCTGGCTGAAATGTCGGATGTGGTCGTCGAAAATTTTTCGCCCGGGACAGTGGATGCCTGGGGAATCGGGTATCGTCAGATCAAAGAGGTAAACCCGAAAATTATCTACGCTAGCTGCAGCACCTTTGGGCAGTATGGGCCTTTTCGCTACATGCCTGGATGGGACCTGCTGGCCCAGGGAGCAAGTGGTATGCTGGCTGCTACAGGGCACCCGGAGACGGATAAGTATTTCAAGGTGCCTGATTTTTATGGCGACTTCTTTCCGGGCGTCTATGCTGCCATGCTGATCATGATCGCCCTGAACGCAAGGGAGCGAACCGGGTTGGGGCAATACCTTGACATCGCGCAGGCAGAAATCCTGATGCGAGCCCTGCCGCACTTTACCTACAACAAGGCAACCGGAAAAGAGCTGGAAAGGACTGGCGGCAACGATCCGACCATGTCGCCATCCGGTATTTTCAAGACAGCTGATGACGCATTCGTCGCCCTGGCGATTGGCTCGGACAAGCAGTTCCTGGGACTATCGCAGGCGATGAAAGAGCCCGGGCTCGCGGATGACAGTCGCTTCACCAAAGCGGTGGACCGCCTGAAACCTGAGCATGCGAAAGAACTGAACCTGAAAATCACCACATGGATCGAATCCCAATCAGCACAGGCCTTGATTGACCTGGCCGGTGAGTTCGGATTCCCTGTTGCGCCGGTCATGGACGACCTGGATATCAGTGTGGACGAGTGGCGTCGGGAGCGGGGAAATGTGGTGAATTTCAAAGATGAGATGTATGGTGATTTTGTCCTGGAAGCTTCAACAACCCTTATGAGCGGGACGCCGAGTCGGATTAAGTGGCTGACACGACCCCTGGGGTATCACAATCGCTATATTTTCAAGGAGTTATTGGGATTGACAGAGCCGGAAATACAAAAGCTGGAAAAAGAGCGAGCGGTGGGTTACTGGGACTTCAAGGTAGGACAAAGACCACCTGTTTACTACGATATCGATAACGACCCATTGTTTAACTACGAAAAATAATCGGAGGTTATTATCAAAGAGAAAGTCTATTCGCGGCACCTCAAGAAAAAGGGGACCGCTAAAAAAGTGTCCCGCTGGGGTGATCAGCTAAGCCAGATTATGAATCCGGACGGTAAAGCCGAAGCCCTGGACGATACGCTGGTCCTTGACCTGAGTTTTGCCAACTTCTCCGGTATTATTACGGCCAGCTTTTTTGCCGAAGCCGGGGCTGAGGTCATCAAGGTCGAGCCCCCGGAAGGGGATCCGGCCCGCGTGATGACACCTTACGGGGAAACCGTGGAAGGCGTCGGGATTCCGTTCCTCAGTGAAGGGCGAAATAAGCGTCATATTACCCTCGATGTCAGTCAACCAGACGATCTGGAAAAACTTAAAAAACTGGTTATCAAGGCGGACGTGCTGATCGAATCATATGCTCCCGGAGAGATGGACAGTCTCGAACTGGGGTATCGGCAGCTTAAAGAGCTGAATCCTGGGCTGATCTATATATCACTGACTCCCTATGGCCAGTTCGGCTCCCTCGCAGAAGAACGGGCTGGGATTCCCTGGTCGGACCTGACCAGCCAGGCGGAATCGGGATTGGCCGCTTTGATCGGAGATTTGCCGGATACGCCGGAGCCTTATAACTGGCCGACGCGGGCGGGTTTTTATGCGGCTGCCAATGCCACAGCGGTGGAGGCAGCGACAGCAGCCCTGGTGGCTCTCTTCTACAAAAGAGCGACTGGTGAAGGACAGATGCTGGATATCGCAACTGCCGATGCATACGCATCTTGCGTGGGAATACCCCCGACTTTTGGACATGTCTGGAAACACTCCCGTATGCGATACGGAACCCTGGACTATGGACTTTGCCCATATGGATTCTTTAAGTGTAAGGATGGCCATGTGGCGATCGCCTGTTTCAGGGACCAGGATTTTCGGGCGGCGCTCAAAATTCTGGGTCGCTGGGATATGGAGGAGAACTGGCGTTCCCTGTTGGACCGGATCACTGATGACGTCTCAAAAGTCAAAGAGCTGAACGACGAAATCGAGAAGACCGTAGCCAAATTCACCTACGATGAGATCTTCAACAAATTTTCGGCCTACGCGGTCAAGGCTGCCCGCTCGAAATGGAAAGGTGGGGGAATGCCGGTAACCACGAGAATGGTTTCCGCCAAGGAAGTAATGGATATAGAACACTGGCAGGCCCGAAGAACATTCAGCGAAGTGGAACACCCCGTATTCGGAGTTCTGACCCTCCCGACAGCTGGTAAAATGTCGGAAACACCACCTCGCATCAAGTGGATCTCAGGACAACTGGGTGAAGATAACGATTTTATAACCAAGAAGTTCGGATTGTAGCATTGCCGAAATTGCAGGCATCGTGCTCGCTCTTCAGCATGGAGTCAGTTCTGATCAGGCTAGAATTTTACGCCAATTCTCATGAGAGGGTCATGAGAGGGTCATGAGAGGGTCAGGCTTGAGTAAATGTATATTGGTAATTGTAAATCTGCGGTTATGCATTTATACAGGCCTGACCCCATTATGACCCCATTACAGCTTCCTACCCGTTTAGGCCTTAAATACTGCTTAATCGCCACCGGGCAGCAGCCAGCTCATCCTTTGTAAAAAGTGATTCATACCGCTCATTCAGCATCACGCTCTCCATGGCAAGGTCAAGTTTTCCGCGCTTCTTGAGTTTCTTGAGGCCGGAGTTGATATCGCTGGAGATCACCAGTTTTTTGGCAGCATTTACCGCACCGTATCCTTCCGCCAGATGGATAAATCGGGCCGGAGAATGGCCGAATTTTGCTGACAGCTCGTATGTTTTTGCCATCTCTTCCGCAAATTCGGATTGTAGTTCTTCACTCATCGGTCTTAACCTGTTCTAATGGGGTTCAATTTCCTTCACCATTGCTCGTTAAATTATCCATCTAGTCATCATCGGTTTGTGTAAACATCCCGATTGCGGCTTGATTGCAGGATCAACAAGCTGACTTGAGCAATGGTTGATGCGTCTGATCAAAGGGGTGACGATATTCACCGGCCAGCTCTGACTCACCCGGTGCCTGGCCATTTTAATAGTGAGGTGACACAGCAGCGGTTGTTTCAATGATTTGTCCTGACCAACTTCTTTTTTAAAGACCAGCGGTTGACATCAGGACAATCAGCATTAACCCCTGGAGGGTTAAATTTCTTTCGGTACCGACAATCAAATTTAATTCAACCTCTCGTCAGAGTTTTGATTGATCTTAGTAACTAAAGCTCGAATAATATCCCGTTCGAAGACACAGGCTGGGTTGATACCGGCTTGAAAGGTATTCGGCGGGTTTTGTGACAGAGGTTGGGTTGTCGCTTTCGAATCGTAATTATATAATTCACTATCAACCCTGTCAAAACGATCATCATCAAATTATGTCCCTGAACACAGAATCAAGTGTTCGCTAAAATGCAAATACTATGGGGCCTTCCCGGACTCAGATACCATTGCTGCTTCTCCATCCTGACTGCTGCCGCAGCAGCAAAGCGAAGCCTGTTTTTACCATGATAAAAGCGAACGTTTTCTTTCACCGGAGTTGATGCAATAGCCCCTCTTTCCTTCCAAAAAGGAGATTCTCACTCAAACGCGCATTTCAGCAGCATAACCTGGCCTCAGGCTATTAAATGAAAGGTCTCCATATTACCTTTGCCAGCCCGACGATCTCATCTGATACCTGAATGTGCCATTCCTGCAGAAGTTCACGCTGCAGTTACAGCGGCAGTAAACGCCAACGGTAAAAGCATTAATCAATGGGCATCCAGTATCTTAGAAACTGCAAGTAACAATCAGTAGGTGTCAAATCTCCACGATGACCAAGATTATTTTGTTAACCATTCTCGAATCCCCTTTCTATTGCAAGGTGGCTATAGTCTTCGCGCCAAAAGAAGGAGTTTGAATACGTGCAAAGTCCTAGCTAAGACCGCAAAGCGACCTGCGTCCCACATATACAATTCAAGACCAAAAATAAGAGAAGTCTCATAGAGCCCATGGGAAATAGGATTCCTATGGGCTTTCACGTTTTATGCACTTTTTTTTAAGAAATGCGTTTTCACCCTATAATAGTAATAACTCACATTTCGGGGTTAAAACCCGATGCAAAAATATTACTTAATACGCTGATATAACTTTATTAAAGGCTCGGTTCATGGTAAGGTGATTTAAAATCCACGCTAATAAATCAAAAATCGCCCGCAATCACCGAGCCCAAAATGAAAAAATCGAATAGAAATCTTAGCTGGACCCCTTTTACCGATAATCTAAAACAAGAATATGCCATTGTCGACAACGAATTGCTCAAAAGCATCGACGAGTTAGATCTTTTTTCAAAGGCTCATCTATACGGACTTAAGAAGTCCAAAGGTTTTTCGCTGAGACAAGTTATGTTTTCAATCATGATATGGCCTCTACTGACGGTTACTTCTCTTAATTTTTTCTGCGGCAACAGGCTCTCCGCCTATTTCAACGGAGGAAAAGACGTATTATACGATTTCCTCAAACGGCAGAACATAAACTGGAGAGGGTTCCGCTTTTATACAGCCAAGC
>Ga0307989_1000968_pt1 | contig 16599 bp, 12 predicted proteins | sample EllFjometagen185_FD_203164 | JGI IMG/M metagenome (GOLD analysis project Ga0307989, IMG submission 203164) | Marine microbial communities from Ellis Fjord, Antarctic Ocean - #185 | ecosystem: Environmental > Aquatic > Marine > Unclassified | place: Southern Ocean | collected 2014-10-08
TTTATAAATTATACTTTAAGTATAACTACATTGATATAAATAAATACACTATTATTAAAACCTTTTAAATATAACTTACAAAACTCAATATTCTCGGTCAAATTCTTTTTTAATTTAAACCCTATCATAAAAAAGCTATCATTTAGGCTATTTTTTGTTTTCTTCTCCTATCAACTTAAGATGCTGTTTCCAGGTGATAAAAAAGAGGATCAATACAATCGGTATAATAGGAAGAATATAGAATGTCCCCTATAGCGACAAAAAAGCTTAAGGGGCAGATACCGCTATATAGTTGGATTGAAGGTCCTTTGGCGGAAGCGTGTGGTCTAGTAGATATCAGTGAAATCCTACCTAAACTCCCCATGGAACCAGAGTTTGTCAAACAATTGATGGAAAAATGTCTGATAACAGCCAAACAAGTTGAGCTATATTTTTAGTCCGATCTGGTCTTCATAACTACATTTTTTTATAAATATGAATTAAAAATATTTTCCAGCATTTCCTGACGACCACTGCACATAGTCGGTTCACCTTTTTCAAGGATATAGCTCTCCAATTCCTCAAAGTGGCTTTGTTCATTCGTTATCTTTTGACCAATACCGGATTGGTAACTGGCATAACGATTGTCGATGAACGCATCGACAACACCATCATCTATCATTTTCTGAGCAATTAACAAGGCCCTGGCATAGATATCCATGCCACCAATATGGGCATAAAAAAGATCTTCAGAATTGCAAGACGGGCGTCGCAATTTAGCGTCAAAATTCAATCCTCCCGGTGCAATTCCGCCTTGTTTTAATAAAACCAACATTGATTTAATGGCAGAATATATATTATTGGGAAATTGATCAGTATCCCACCCTAATAACATATCCCCCCGATTAACATCCAAGCTACCAAGCATACCAGCAATGGATCCGACAGTTAGATCATGTTCAAAATCATGCCCGGCTAAGGTGGCATGATTCGCTTCAACATTCAGCTTAAAATTATCGATCAAATCAAACTCTCTTAAAAAGCCAATCACTGTGGCAGAATCAAAATCGTACTGATGTTTGGTCGGTTCTTTTGGTTTCGGCTCGATTAAAAATTGCCCTTTAAATCCGATTTTTTTTGCATAATCGACTGCCATGTGAAAAAATCTAGCCAAATTTTCACGCTCCTTTTTCATATCAGTATTTAACAGCGTTTCATAACCTTCCCGGCCGCCCCAAAAAACATAATTTTCGCCGCCGAGTTCATAAGTGGCATCAATCGCATTTTTAACCTGGGCCGCAGCATGGGCAAAAACATGGGCATCCGGGTTAGTAGCTGCACCATTTGTATACCGGGGATGACTAAACAAATTAGCAGTCCCCCATAACAATTTGATGCCGGTCTCCTTTTGTTTTTCTTTGGCCTTCTTAACCAACACTTCCAGATTTCGACAGGACTCTGCAAAATCTTTCCCCTCAGGTGCAATATCACGGTCATGAAAACAATAATAAGGAACATTCAGTTTTTGAAAAAATTCAAAAGCCGCATCCATAGTATCAATCGCACGAGCCATGGGATCTGTGGCTTTTTTCCAGGATCGTTCAAAGGCCCCACCACCAAACATATCAGTGCCATCACCCTGGAATGTATGCCAATATGCGACAGCAAATCTTAAATGCTCAGACATTGTTTTTCCATCAACCAATCCCTCGGCATCATAGAATTTAAAAGCTAATGGGTTTCCGGATGTCTTCCCTTCGAATTGAACTTTATCTTTAATTTCCGGAAAATAAACTGTCATAATTCCTCTTCACAGGGGGTTATCATCTATCTGGCTCTAACAAAGAATGAAAATCAGAATGCCTTGGCTGCAGTTTTCATTTTTTGAGGAGAAGATTTGTTTAAATTTTTTCTTTATTCACTTAATGAATTAAGTACCAATAAACAGAAATATGAAGATATTGTCAACTGCTTTTTAAAACTGGCTTTATCACCCGCTTACTGTCACTTCACAATCGTCCATTTCTAAACAGAGTCAATGAATATCAATGATTCCGGCTTATTGAATAAAATATCAAATCATTGTTCTCCTTGACGTAAACAACTTTTTATTTTATTTTATTAATTCATTAAATAAAGTTATTAAATTATAGCAAACAGTCAAATTGCTCCAGGACAGATAAAAGTTGATTAAGACAAATAAAGGGATGCCAGTGAATCATTAGGGGGCAAAACATTTTCATCATTTAATTTTCTGAATTCAAAATTATAACAACAACACTATCACCACCATTGAAAATTTATGGCTGCAGCCAATAGAGATTTAATTCGCGCTATTAATCGTTTTAGTATATTAAACACCATCCGCAACGCTAAACTCATTTCCCGGGTGGATATCGCCAGAGCGACAGGACTTAGCCAGGCTTCTGTAACAGGGATTACGGCTGAGCTAATCAAAGAACATTTAATCTTAGAGAAATCTTCAGGGGAATCCATCGGGGGGAGAAAGCCCATCTTATTATCATTGAACCCTAAAGGTGCTATTGTGGTTGGGGTAAAATTATCGATTTATGAAATTAGTGTTGTCATCATTAACTTTGAAGCCACGATTCTTGGTGCTTACTCCTTGCCCCTTGAAAACAAAGACTACACTCCTGAAGAAACAGCAGATATGTTGGTCAGAGCGGTGCAAACCTGTTTATGGCAGGAGAATTTTTCCAAAGATCAGATTTCGGGTATCGGTATTGGCTTACCAGGTTGGGTTGATTCAACTTCAGGCCTGGTAAGTTATATGCCAAACTACCAATGGGATGATGCTAATCTGAGAAACTTAGTGGCAGAAAAGCTGGATTTACCGACCTATATCGAAAATGATGCCAATACTCAGGCGATTGCAGAACAATGGTTCGGAGCCGGAAAAGGTATTGAAAATTTTCTGGTGATAACCCTGGAATATGGTATCGGCATGGGAGCTGTAATCAATGGTCAAGTCTATCGGGGGCAAAATGGAATATCTTCAGAATTTGGTCACAATATTATACAAATTGGTGGGCCGCTATGTCGCTGTGGAAAGCAAGGATGTATCGAAGCAATTGTTGGAGAAAATGCTATCTTAAGGGATGCTAAAGAAGCAACAGTATCAGGAGACTGGGAACGTGATAACAAAACCCCGATCACCATCAAAGAAATTATCCAAACCGCCAACCAGGGGGAGTTGATCCTTAGAAAGATATATCATCGGGCAGGTGTGGTGCTAGGTATTGGAATCACCAATTTGATTCAACTGTACGATCCCCAAAAAATCATTATTACCGGCAAGGGTGTCCTGGCCGGTGACCTGTTATTTAAATCTATGTATGAGTCTATTCCGGGAAACTTACCGGCTAAATCAAAATCAAATACCGAAATTATTATTCAAAACTGGTCTTATAAAGACTGGGCTCGTGGTGCGGGAACGGTAGTATTACAGGAAATTTATAAATCACCAGCCCATCAAATGATTCCCATTATCTAAGAAAAAACCTGAATTTAACATTAGGATACACTATGACAACACTATTAACATTAGGCATCGATAGCGGAACCCAGGGTAGTAAAGTAGTAATATTCGACTGGAATTCCTGCCAAATTTTATCTGAAGCTTATGCTTCTCACGAACTGTCCACCTATCCTGATGGCGGCATGGAACAAGACCCTTCCTGGTGGATTGAGTCGTGCCAAAAAGCAATTAAAGCGGTTTTACAGCAGAGCGCCATTGATCCTAAAAAAATTAAAGCAATCGGCATCTCTGGTCAACAACACGGATTTGTTCCATTGGATAAGGAGGGAACCGTTATCCGTCCGGCTAAATTATGGTGCGACACAGCAACCAGTACCCAATGTGAAACCATTACTGAAAGAATGGGAGGAATTGAGCGGGTTATTAACAGTATCGGGAATTCTGTCGCCGTTGGTTTTACAGCCTCCAAAATCCTTTGGTTAAAAGAGATGGAACCAGAGAACTACCAAAAACTGGACATGATGCTACTACCCCATGATTATCTAAATTTTTGGCTAAGCGGGGAAAAAAAAACAGAATATGGTGATGCTTCGGGAACAGCTTATTTTGACGTTAAAAACAGGTGTTGGTCCAAAGAAATATTAGCCAAGATAGATGAATCGGGAAAATTGAACAATTGCTTACCAGAATTAATTAAATCCGAAGAGCCTGTCGGCACGATCAGAAAAGAGATCGCTGAAGAATTCGGGTTTTCATCAGGTGTAATCGTATCATCCGGAAGTGGTGATAACATGATGGCTGCCATTGGAACCGGAAATGTGGCTGATGGAGTAGTTACCGCCAGCTTAGGCACTTCAGGGACTATTTATGCTAATTCTGCCAGCCCCATTATTGATCCCCAGGGGGAACTGGCAGGTTTCTGCTCAGGTTCGGGTTCTTGGCTACCCTTGGTCTGCACCATGAATGTCACAGTTTCAACCGAATTAACCCGATTATTGCTGGGATTAAGCATCCAGGAATTAAACAATCTGGTGGAAAAGGCACCTGTTGGTTCTGAGGGAATTATTTTATTACCCTACTTTAACGGTGAACGCACACCGGCTTTACCACAAGCTAAAGCAACACTATTTGGGATCAATAGCATCAATTATACCCAGGGGAATCTTGCCAGATCTGCCATGGAAGGCGCCACTTTTGGACTAAAGTACGGTATGAAAGTATTACAAAAACAGGGAATCAAAGCCGAAGAGATCCGCCTGGTAGGTGGTGGTTCAAAAAGTGCTATCTGGCGACAAATCGTGGCAGACATCTTAGACTGCCCTGTTATCTGTCCGATTGTAGAAGAAGCCGGAGCTTTGGGAGCTGCCCTTCAAGCCGTTTGGTGTTATGAACAGGAAAAAGGATCGGGCACTTCCCTTAAGGAAATTACAGGCGCCAGTGTTCAACTGGATTCCCAAAAAAGGGCAGAACCTATTACAAAAAATGTGTCTTCCTATTCAAGCATTTTTGATCAATACCTGAAACTTAATTCTGTTTTAAAAGACACCTATTAGTCTCTCTTAAGGATCATCTGGAGACCATCATGATAAAGGTACCTCGACTGTAATGGTTGTTCCCCTGTTAGAAGCATTATTGATGATAAAAGACCCTCTCAAAAGTTCTGCGCGTTCTCTCATTGTCTTTAAGCCTAAACCGATACTGTCTTTTTCAATAACACTGGCATTAATCCCTTGACCATCATCAGAGATATTCAGTCGAATAGTATTCTTCGATTGTGACAGCGAAATCATTAAACGTTTGGATTTAGCGTGTTTAAACGTATTATTGAGCGCTTCTTGATAAATTCGAAAAAGGTTTTCTTTGATATTTGACTGCAGATTTTGAATTTTTCCAACCTCGGCCATTACTTGAAGATTGGTTCTTTGCTGGAACTTCTTAGCATGCCATTGGATCACATCACCTAATTCAATATCCTCCAAAAAAGATGGTCTTAGATTCATGGATATCTCCCTGAGTTCCTCAATCGATTTCGAAAGTTCGGTCAAGACTTCCAAAAAAGATTCTTTAAACTCCGGTGTTTTTTGAAGTGCTTTAGCTTCCAGCATTTGAAGATTCAGTTTGATGGCCAGCAATGACTGACCAAGTCCATCATGTAACTCTCTTGCCAGGCGCTTTCTCTCTTCTTCCTGGGCTGATAGAATTTGTCCTGATAAATTTTTGACTTTTTGATACATCCTCGCATTTTCAAGCGCAATGGCGATATGTGAGGAAAGGGAGAGAAGCAGTTTTGACCGATCTTCAGAAAAGACACCGGTTATTAAGTTATTTTCCAAATATAAAATTCCTGCCAACTTCTGTTGATGCATCAAGGGGATGCTCATTAGAGATTTCGGATTTTTGATTTGAAAGTAGGGATCCTTTTTGAAATTACACGCTTGCCTGGCATCATGAAAAATTAACGATTTTTTGGTTCTTACAACATAATTAATAATACTGCTCGGGACAATATCACTGCTCCAATCAGTCTGAGTTACTCCCAGATCAATGGGTTCAATTATTTTTACTTTTGCCATATCTGATAAAACCTCTGCCATAACGACCAATTTTCCATCGTCATTTGAAATAAAAACACCTTTATCAGCCCCGGCATTTTCAATCACAATGGTCATCATCTTCTCAATCAAACGATCAAAAATAATTTCACTAGCCATCGCACCTGACGCTTTTAATATCGTTTTAGAATCAAGAATTTCTTTCATTGAAACCGAAGATTGAACCAGGGTCTTTTTTGCTTTCAACCAGGAGTATTTTTCTTTCATTTCCTCTAGCTTTGCCAGTGCCCCCCATCGTTCAAAACAATGATAGGCCTCCAATAGATATGACTGGGTCAATTTCTCCTGATGGTTCTCCATCCAGAATTTTCCCGTTAACTCATTGGCTAGGGATTCCTCATTGAGATAATCGTTTTCTTTTGCCTGAGCAATTGCTTGTTCAAAATGAGTTAATGCCTCCATGGGCTTGCCTGTAACTCGTGACCGCTCGGCTTCCACAAGATGAAATCGATGCAGATGGTTTTTAGGTGAGTGCTGGGCCCACTTTTTCATCTTTTTTTGATTAGTTCCAATTCGTCTTTTAGCCAAAATCCGTTCCTTAAAGGACAGCTGATTAAACATAGCCAAATGAATCAGTGAATCGTAGAAGTAATACCTGGGGATATTAATAAATCCCAGCAAACCACCTAAGTATTGTTTCGCTTTTCGAGAATATTCCAGTGCTTTAGTATTGTGGTCAAACAGATATTCCAACATTGCTTTATTGGCATATAAGCTACCTAATGATGTATAGTCATTGGCTTTTTCAAACATGGGTAATAAAAGATCTTCATCAAAATCTGGTCCTTTCAAACGTGTTCTGCTCTCTGATGGCCCTGAAAGATTCAATGTCAACTGCTCAATTTCTTGAATCATACACAAAAGCCGTTCTTGATTTAGACGCTTGATTGTATGGGTATATTTCCTGGTCTGTCTTTGGACCTCTGTTAGATTTCTACCGAGATAAAACAAATGATCGCAATACATATAGATACAAGTGCCACCATACTCAAGGTCACCAATTTCAATTCCTTTTTGATAGCCTGTGAGTAAAGGTAGTAGGCTTTCTGCCAAATGCTCGTTCCAGTGGTTAATAAACACATGTACCATCAGGTAGACTTTGCAAGCGACCTCTTTGGCCTTCAATTTATCAAGCAGCACCATGGCCAATTTTCCATATTGATTCCCTTTTTTCAGATCACCCAGCACCGCACTATTAATGAAGGCAAAACTGGCATAGGCATATGGTGAATAGACTGAATGTCCATGAGCTAATGTCAGGCGCATCATTTCAAAAACAATCAAAGGAACTAAATCCGGCAGTGCAACATAGGCCGCATATGCCGTGTTCATTAGTACCCGCATGGCTTCAATATGGCGTTTATCAGTCATTACGGGCTGAGCACTCAAGGCATCCATGCTGATGTTTGACAACATGAATTTAAGCCGTAGCAATGATGTTATTGTCACCAGTTTAGTGAACCTGATAGGAATATGAATGCCCAGTTTTTTAAGAATTTTCAGAGATATGCGAATGGCATTTTGCATATGATGTTGGGCAATATTCGCTCGAATCTCAATTTCGTATAATCGTGACTCTTCAAATAAACTTATTGAATGCTGATTAATCTCCTTTATTGTTGCGACCATGCCCACATAATTACCACTTAAGCATGCCACATCCGCCAATTCAAGATGCAGAGCAATGGTTAAATCATAATGGGTTTTCCAGCTGTTACCCACCAATAGTGATATCCCGGATGAAAAATATTCCTCAGCGGATACATAAGCTGAACTGCGCTTCGCTTTAATTCCAGCCATCTGATTGAGCACTGCCAACTCGATTCTTTTCGATGGTTCTTTAATCAACAATTTTGAAAGATTGAGTTGATTGACAATATCAAATATTTTCTCTTTATTGTTATTATCTTTGTAGTTTCCCCATAACAGAGTCCCTATGCTAAGATGAATTTCCTGCTTATCTAATTCGGGGATTTTCGAGTAAATCGCTTGCAGGATACTATCATGGGAAAATTTATAGGTTTGGCTTTTTTCAGTGCCGTGTGCTTCTGGAATCACGTATAATAATTCAATTACGTCATGTAGTTGAATCGCAAGTTCACCATCTGTTAATCTCAATAAATTCTTCAATAATGAATGTTTAAAACGACGACCAATACATGAGGCAACTTCCAGTAATTTTTTTGTGTTAGCAGGTAATTGTTTTAGGTCGTCTATAATCAAATCAACAACATTATTGCTAATCTCAGCTTGTCTGAGGTCTTCGATGTTCCAATCCCAGGCACCATTGTTAAGATCAAAAACAATCAGTTTTTCATACACCAGCTTATGCAAAAACTGTTGCAAAAAATAGGGATTACCCTGTGTTCTCTGCCATGATAATTCAGCTAAAGGAGCTGTTTTAGCATTATCTTCTTGGGTAGCTCGCTGGAGAATATGATTGATATGGTCCTTATTCAATGCTTCTATTCTTAGGGTATGAATTGATAATTCAGAGTGTTTCAATCGTGTGATTGTTTCTCTAAGGGGGTGTGTTTGCCCCACCTCATTGTCTCTAAAGGCACCGATAAACATAATATAGCGCTGTTCCGGCATTAATAGAAGCCACTCCAGCAGTTCCAGAGATGATCGTCCAATCCATTGTAAATCATCAATAAACACAAGCAATGGGTGTTCAGAAGTTGCAAAAATACCGACTAGATTTTGCAACACTGTTTTAAATCGATTAAAGGACTCCATGGGAGCGAGATCAATGATATTAGGTTGCTTACCTATCATCAATTCTAATTCCGGAATCACCTCTGTTACGACTTTACCATTAGATCCAACGGCTTGTTGGATCAGTTTTCGCCACTCTGATATTTTGTCTTCACTTTCTGTCAAAATCTGATTGATAAGATCGTGGGATGTTTGAACTAAAAATTCGTAAGGTGTGTTTTGCCCAAATTGGTCAATTTTGGCTGATATGAAATAGACAGTGTCAATCGCAGTCCTTTCCTTTAATTCATCCACCAATGATGTTTTCCCGATACCAGAGTGACCCTGAATCAAGAAACACTCATTTGAACCAGCTTTCATTCGTTGGTAAGTCGCTATTAAGGTTTCAAGTTCCAGTTCACGTCCAAAAAGTTCATCAGGTATTTTTAATTTGGAAAAAACATCTTTTTTCCCTAAAATAAATGAATGGGTTTTTTTACTTGTTCTTACAATAGATTGACATTGCTGAAGATCATATAATAATCCCGCTGCATTTTGATAACGTGCACTGACATCCTTTTCGATCAATTTCATAATGATGTCGGAAATTGCTAGGGGAACTGCTGTATTCATCTGATGGGGGGAGGTGGTGTTACTGCCAGGTGAGCATGTACTAATTCCGATAAATTCTCCCCTTGAAATGCTGGTTGACCAAGGATTAATTCATAAAGAATGATACCAAGAGAATAAAAATCAGAGCGGATATCAATTACTTTATTTACTTGCCCGGATTGTTCCGGTGACATATAAAGTGGTTGGTGTTTTAAAGCAAGGTCAGAGGATTCTATAAAACTATTGACCGCAAAAGTTGATGATCGGCCAATTCCAACCAATTTCAACATACCTGTAAAACGATTATACTGAATGTTAGATGGATTGATATTTCCATGAATCCTAAATTGATGAACCGCTTTTAACGCTTCTGCCATATTGATGGCAAAAAATATCCATCGTTCGTCATCCTGCTGGAAAACCTGTCTATTTATCAACAAATCAAGGCTGTCTCCTTGAAAGTACTCCATTATCAGAGCCACGGTGTTGGGGGTTTCAATCAGCTCAAACGCTTTTAGTATATGTGGCGAATCGCGTTTAGAAATCGCTAAAAAATCGTCCTTCAGGCACTTTGTTGTTTCAGTGGGAGAGTTTTCTTTATTGGGGATAATGATGATATTTTTGCTTCGATTTTGGTTTCTGACTGCATTGTAGACTTTATAATTGTTTGTTTCATATTGAAGCGATTCAAGTTGATAACCCGGAATTGTAAGCATAAGATACTATATGAAAGTCAGAAAAAGTATGGTTTTTAGTTTTTGTAGTATGATCAAAAAAGGCCTTGGTGTAAATCAGTAATTTTTTAAGAGTCAACGTTATTAAATATTTAGGTGCTTTTAGACACTCAGGTAACTTTACAAATCGCACATTTTTCAGGTAAAAGTATATAGTAGGACTTAAAATATAGTAGCGAATTGCTATTAAAGACCACCATGATAGCAGTAGTACAAAAAAAATTGATACAGGAGCCATATGATAAAAGTAGTACTAGCAGATGATCACAAAATGTCCCTGGAAGGATTGAAATCCCTGATCAAAACAGTCGATCATATCGAAATTACCGGTGAGGCATCAAATGGCAAAGACGCACTGTCCCTTATCAGAAAAACCGAGCCGGATATTGCTATTTTGGATATTTCAATGCCGGATATGAATGGAATTGAAACTGCTCAAGAAGTGGTAAAACTGGATCTGCCCACAAAAATCATTTTACTGACGATGGATAAAACAACCACTGTCATCGAAAAGGCCATAGCGTGTGGCGTCAAGGGTTATTTGCTGAAGGACAATGCTTTTGAAGAGCTACTACAAGCCATTAAGACTGTCCAAACCGGAGAAAAGTATTTTAGTCCTGGAGTAATGGAGGAAATTTTCAATAAACAAATCCTCAAAAAAGAGACGCCTTCACGATTAACTAGCCGTGAGACAGAGATATTAAAACTCATCACCTTGGGAAAAACCAATAAAAATATCGCCTCTGAACTTTTTATCAGTGTCAAAACAGTTGAAACGCACCGCTCCAGAATCATGCAGAAGTTAAAAATTCACCGGGTTGCGGATCTCGTCCGGTATGCCCTAAAAGCTGGACTGATTGATTAATTGAACTTTTCTGCTACCCATTGGTCATTAGTCCCCACACGCCAAACCTTCAACATCCACCACTAAATTCAATTACTATCGGCTAAAGCCGAAAGATTGTTTTGAGCGTGAACGCAATTTAAGGCTAAAGCCTTTTCGTTTCGGATGAATCCGACTGAAGTGTAACGCCACTATCTTGCTCCAAAGGAGGCTCATCCCAAACTTTGAAGGTATCCGGTGAATCATCCTGACCACTTACATATGCGGCAACATGTTCTTCAGTTACGGCACCAACTGTTGAGCAGAAGTAGCCACGTGCCCAAAAATGATTTCCCCAATATCTTTTTCTTAATTGAGAGAACTCCATCAAAAGGCGATGTGAGCTTCTCCCTTTTAACATTTGTGCAATCTTTGCTGGTGAAAAGTGAGTAGGGGCACTTATAAGAATATGAACATGATTTGATCTCACATTTCCATTGATGATGTTTATCTTAAGTTCTGAGCAGATAATTCTGATTATCTCCCGAAGCCGTGTTCCGACTTCTCCCCTTAGAACATCGAATCCATACTTTGTTTTCCAGACAAAGTGGTATTTCAATTCGGTAACAGTGTGTGCACCTTTTCTATAGCGTTCTTGTGACATTGATGTGTTGGTCTGATTGTTTTTAATCATGGCTCAAAAACTGGACCTTAGCACATACATAAAATTTTGTTAATAGGAGGCTGAAGCTGTTCCGCCTGAAGGCGAAGGTTTATACCCGGCCCGATGGAAATGAACAACCCCACCGCAATGAGAAGCGAAACTTGCAGCTTAGATCGGGGTATCGGTTTATCATTCCGGGCTTGCCCCGGAATCAATTTCGTTATTTACCCACCGCACTGTTTACATCCTCACTTTGTAAGAACTTTTTTTAATCCATGGTAGCCACGCACACCTCGAAAAAAAAAGATCTGTTTTTGGGTGCTAAAATGGGTCTCAGTTGATTAAAAACCTTTTATATTTATAACTGTTATGATAACCTCCTTCAAATATACAAGTCAGCTATTAAAAAAAAATATTCCAGGACATATAATAGGAAGGTGTGTTTTATGATTCAAAGGTATTTATTGATCATTACCCTTACAGCATTCATTTCAGCAGTATCTATATCTTCTCTCCTTGCCGGAAGCCAGCCAGTCCTAAATAATGGGAAAAAATGGCGCATCGCTTATTATGAAGGAGGACCATATTCAGACTACACAGATACAATGAGAACACTGCTTTGGGGGCTCATGGACTTTAAATGGATTAAGAAAGCTGAACTTCCGGTGATCCCCCCAGAAAAGCCAATGCCTTACCTAGATTGGCTGTGGCAAATTGATAGCCCCTATCTCGATTTTTCAAGGGAACACAGCTATTCAGCAGGATGGGATGAATATCAGCGGGAACAAATTCGCAAAAAATTGATTAAAGCCTTAGCTTCCGGCGAATTGGACTTGATCATTGCCATGGGAACCTGGGCGGGTCAAGACCTTGCAACAAAAGAGCATACTATTCCAGTTATAGTGCTTTCCACCTCAAATCCGGTCAGAGCAGGAATTATTAAGTCGATTGAAAATTCAGGACTTGATCATGTCACTGCCAGAGTGGATCCTACTCGATATCTCCGCCAATTACGGATGTTTCATCGAATAGTTGACTTTAAAACACTAGGGATTGCCTATGAAGATACACCCGAGGGCAGGCTTTATTCTGCTGTCGCTGATGTCGAACAAGTATCCAGGGAAAGAGGGTTCAAAGTGTTGTCCTGTAAAGTCGAAGAGACGAATATCGAGGCGGAAAAAGCTGACCAATCTTGCCTGAAGTGTTACAAACAGCTGGCAAAACAGGCTGATGCCATCTATGTTACAGCTCTGACATGTGCTGATCGAAAAAAGGAGACGCTCACGAATATTTTCCGTAAAGCTGGAAAGCCTTCCTTTTCCCAGGTTGGATCCAAATATGTAAAAACAGGTCTAATGCTGAGTATTTCAACCGATTCAGGCTATGCCACCCTTGGGCACTACAATGCATCCAAGCTAGTCAAAATACTTAAGGGAACAAAACCAGGAAAACTGAACCAGCTATTTGAAGATCCGTTGGATATTGCGGTAAACCTGGAAACATGTCGGCAAATTGGTTTTCAAATGCCACAAAGTATTCAACAAATTGCTACTGAAGTTTATGAACAATAAAACCCCCCTCAAAATCAAAGGATTTTTCGGTATTGGCCTGGTCTGCATTTTTTACTGGGTTGCAGACAGTATCTGGTCTTATATATCATTTGAAAACAATTTACGGAATCTTATTTTCAAACAGCCAAACTCCTATCTGGATACCTTTTTACTTCAAGTCAATCCTTATCAGACATTTTCGCGGATTTTCGTTGTTTCACTATTCATTTTACTTGGAATCGTGATTGTCAGATTCATGGACAAGCAGCAAAGAACCGAAAAACAACTTCGAAGGACTGAGGAGCAATTTAGAGGGATGGCTGACACATCACCGCTTGCTATATACATGTCAACCGGAATGGAACAGAAAGGCGAATATATAAATTCTACCTTCAAAAAATTTTTTGGTTATTCCCTGGAAGAAATACCAACTATTGAGCACTGGTGGCCTATTGCCTATCCTGACGAAAGTTACCGCCAGCAAATATCAGAAGAGTGGCAAAAGAAAGTGGAATTGGCTATTGGGTCAAAGTCAGACATAGAACCGATGGAAGTTGAGGTGACATGTAAAGATGGCTCAAAGAAAATTATTTCGTGGGGATACATCGTCATTGGAGAAAAAAATTGGGCTTTTGGTCAGGATTTAACCAAACGTAAACAAGTTGAAGAACAAATCAAAGCATCCTTAAAAGAAAAAGAAACGCTGCTGCAAGAGATCCATCACCGGGTTAAAAATAACATGCAGGTAATTAACAGCTTATTAAAACTTCAATCCAATACTATTGACGATGAAAAGGTCAAAAATATTTTAAAAGACAGTCAGAGTAGAGTATATGCAATGTCAGCCGTTCATGAAACGCTGCATGGATCAGAAAATTTATCGGCGATTGATCTTAAGAGTTATCTGTCCAAGATCACATCTTCAATATTTCAAACATATTCCACTGATCATGGAAAAGTTAATCTGAATAGTGATATTGAGAATTCCCCAATAAGCCTCAATCAGGCATATCCACTTGGTTTAGTTAACAACGAGTTAATATCAAACGCATTAAAGTATGCTTTTCCTGAAGACAGAACTGGTGAGATATCAGTCAGTATGAAAAAAATAGATAATGAGCTTGAATTAGTCGTTATGGATGATGGCATTGGCATACCAGATGGGTTGGATTGGAAAAATTCTCGGTCATTAGGTCTTAAACTTGTCCACACACTGGTAGAAAATCAACTTGGTGGATCAATCGAGATGAAAAATAACAATGGTACCAAATTTACTATCAAATTCAAAATCGAAGCTTAATGATGCCAAAATCTAGAATACTCATCGTCAAAGATGAAGCCATTAAAAAGTCTGTTGATGTCCGGATTTGTATGGATTGCTATCGCTTAGTTTTTGAAATTAATTAAGTCAGAATTCCTGGGTTTCTTAATCAATCATCGATTATTTATTCTTGAAATGGGACGCAATTTCTTTCAGTTTCGCTTCGATTTGTTTGAAGGCTTCAACGATTTTAGGGTCAAAATGTGTTCCTGAACCTTCAAAAATAATATTACAGGCTTTATCATGGCTAAAGCCCGGTTTATAAACGCGTTTACTGATTAAGGCATCATAAACATCAGCCACTGCCATCAACCTACCTGATAATGGAATACCTTCTCCACTAAGTTGATTGGGATAGCCCGACCCATCCCATTTTTCATGATGGGTAATCGCAATTTCCCTGGCAAATTTAAGAAAGGAGTTTTTGCCCAATTCTTTTTCTGCGACTCTCAAGGCCTTACTTCCTAACTCAGCATGGGTCTTCATTATTTTAAATTCTTCACCTGTTAATTTTCCTGGTTTTAGTAGAATATGATCCGGAATACCGACTTTACCGATATCATGCAATGGTGCTGATTTATATAAAAGTTCAATGGATGTATCATCAAGATATTCCCTAAAACCCTCTTTATCCTTTAGGTGTTCAGCCAGTTCACGCATATATCTTTGTGTCCGTAGAATATGGTTCCCTGTTTCATTGTCCCTGGTTTCAGCCAGAGACGCCAATGCACGTATCGTTACATCTTGGGTTTGTTGTAGTTCATCGGTTCTTTTTTTCAATCCCAGTATCATGGCATTGGTATATTTTGCCATGATACCAAATTCATCGTTACTGGCCACAGGGACCCTGATGTCAAAATTACCATTGGTTGCTTTTTCCAGGGCCTGTGTTTCTTTCCTTAAAAACAGCTCCAGGTTTCTGGAATAGGATTTGATAATATTAAAGAAATGTAAGAGAATGATACCAGCCACAAAACCCAATTCCATCAATATTAAAAACTGAGCTCGTGCTAGAGAGACATTCAGCCCGATTTGACGGATCCAATCTATATCTTTGTTAACAATTAAAAAAATGATGCTGAATATAAACAATACCATTAAAGTTGAAAACAATGTTAATTTTTTGGGTTGAGAAAAATAATGGTCATCCAATTCCATCGCCTGGCCTGAATGGGCAAAGAATTGACTTAATTTCCACTCTTTTTCCAGACTTAGATCTATCGCAGCAAAGAAACCAAGCATGGCATTTGCCAGGACAAGTTTCAAACCACTTGCGATCGGAAATTCATAATACAATGTATTAAAAATTGTTAAGGCCAAACCACTGATTATAAACAGGCCCAATTCCGTTTGAAACAAAACGCGTGACTGTCTTTTATGTTCAAATTGATCAATCACTCGTTTTTTAAGCTGAACCCGGATCAGATATTGAATAGCGTAGGCAATTCCAAGATTGGTTAATAACTGCCAAATAGATAGAGAGTCCAGAAAGGGACACACCTGGCCGCCATATACAGTTAACGCCAGACAACCGGTAATATAGTGAATAGTTGATCTTTTCATGGGGATTATTTTTTTTTGTTGGTTTTCGGTTTTGAACGGCCTAAATATACCATCCTTTAAGTAAACGATCTAAAAATAAAAATCTGCCCCCAAAGGAGACGGTATTACTTAAACCCCAGATGGGTATTTCTGGTCCTGCATGTACCACGTCAGGGTGACAGAACTCGGCAAAGCCATTGGCCTCTGACCATCTCCAAAGGAGATGGTTTTTATGGTAAAGTAAACCATAAATTGAAAAACAAAGAATTGCAAAGGTCAATTTTTATTATTCAATATCAATGGGTTTATAATAGACATCGATCTAAAAAAAACCTTTGGGATAAATTAATCAGGACGAAATAATTGGTGGTGTTCAATGGGTTTTACAAAAAGGATCAATAATGATTTGACCCTTAATGTCATAAATGCTTTGCTATAGATGATTTTGTTGATTTAGTGTTCCAGTATTTAAAAACGTTAATATATTGATATAATTAAATATATTAACTATTTATTCTTGACTCAAGTACTCTGATGTGATAGGTATATTACTGTTAATATAAGAC
>Ga0307989_1000969_pt1 | contig 16597 bp, 10 predicted proteins | sample EllFjometagen185_FD_203164 | JGI IMG/M metagenome (GOLD analysis project Ga0307989, IMG submission 203164) | Marine microbial communities from Ellis Fjord, Antarctic Ocean - #185 | ecosystem: Environmental > Aquatic > Marine > Unclassified | place: Southern Ocean | collected 2014-10-08
TATTTTCAACGCCGTCTTCATTCCAGACAATCTCCATTTTTGCTAATATTCTGGGATCGTCCAAAATATTTTCTCCATTTGTATTGATATAAACAATGGGTAATTTTGTTGTAAATGACAGATTTTGTCCCTTCGAAACGAAGTAATTGAAAGAAAGAAACAAAATTAATAGTAGCGATTTAAATTTCATAATACGCAATAATCAAAAAAACCCGGAAAATATTTCCGGGTCCAAAGTAAATCTTTTTGTATTCTTTATAATTCCCTAATCCATATATTTCTAAAACTTACCGGATTTCCATGGTCTTGTAAAACCAGCGGACCGGGGCCATGTTTTTTTATGGCATATTCCGGAATTCCAATATATTCTGTTGGTCCTCTTAATTCCACATTATTTTGTACCAAAACTCCATTGTGAATAACAGTTACCGTTGGCGGAGTAAAAAATGTTCCATTGTCATTAAAACGTGGCGCAGCGTAAATAATCTCATAGGTTTGCCATTCACCCGGAGCTTTGCAAGCATTTACAAGAGGTGGATGTTGTTTGTATAAACTACCTGCTTGTCCGTTTCGGTATGTCCGGTTATTATAATTGTCCAAAACCTGAACTTCGTAAATTCCTTGAAGAAATATGCCACTGTTTCCACGGCCCTGGCTTTCTCCAATAACTTCAGATGGCGAACGCCATTCTACATGTAGCTGAAAATCTTCAAAAACACGTTTTGTTTTAATTGTTCCGGTTCCACGCTTAACAGTAACACAACCATCAGCAACAATCCAACCTGGTTGTTCTCCGTTTCCATTAGTCCATTCGTTAGAGAGATCCACTCCGTCAAACAATACAATTGCATCTGAAGGAGCATCAACAGGAGTTTCTCCAGGAGTAACTTTAGAAATTTCGGGATCCCATATTTCGGTCATTCCCGGTTTCATTTTCATCGACTCTTCTTCTTGAGCCACAACAATTACGGCTGCAAAAAGCAATAAAATAGTTAAAATTTGAATTTTCATTTTTAAGTTATTTTTGGTGTAAAATTACAGTCCTAATTCTTCCATAATAGAATCGATTTTTGCTTCGGCTTTTTCTTCAGCAGCATCAAATTCTTTGCGAGAATTTAATTCTCCGGTAACTTCAAAATAGAATTTAATTTTAGGTTCGGTTCCCGATGGGCGAACTGAAATTTTTGTTCCATCCTGAGTAAAAAATTGCAATACGTTGGAAGTTACTTTTTGATTGATTTTGGTCTCTGCTCCAGTTAAAACATTTTTTTCAATCAAAGTTGAATAATCTTTCACCGTTTCCATTTGTGAGCCGCCTAACTTTTTTGGAGCTTCGTTGCGTAGGTTGGTCATAATTTGCAGAATTTCCTCGGCGCCTGTTTTTCCCTTTCGAACCACGTATTTCATTTTTTCTTTTGAGTAACCGTATTCAAGATAAATATCCTGCAACAATTCGTACAAAGTTTTCCCCTGATCGATTGCCCAAGCTGTAATTTCAGCCATTAAGGCACATGAAGAAACAGCGTCTTTATCTCTTACAAAATCGGCCGGCATAAAACCAAAACTTTCTTCTCCCCCACCAATGTATTTTTTCTTGCCTTCTAGTTCACGAATTATTTCAGCAATAAATTTAAATCCGGTATAAACATCGAAATATTCGATTTCATTTTTACGGGCAATCTCCGCAATCATTTCTGTTGAAACAATGGTTTTTACAATAAACTCGTTGCCTTTTAAAGTGCCGGCTTCTTTCATTTTGGTAATAATGTAATAAATGAAAAGAAGAGCTGTTTGGTTACCGTTTACAATTATATATTTGCCTTTATCATCTTTAACCGAAACACCAATCCTATCTCCATCCGGGTCAGAAGCCATAACCACGTCGGCATCAATTTTAGCTGCCTTATTCATTGCCATTTCCATTGCAGCCTCTTCTTCCGGGTTTGGAGAAATTACTGTTGGAAACTCTCCACTTACTACATCTTGTTCTGGAATATTTATGATGTTGGTGAAACCAAATATACGTAAAGCATCGGGAATTAATTTTACACCTGTTCCATGAATTGGGGTATAAATTATTTTAATGTTTTTGTGTTTCGCTACAATATCCGGCGAAATAGAAACTTTTTTAACCTCTGCCAGAAATTTGTTATCCATCTCTTCTCCAAGCACTTCAATTAAATCGTCAGCTCCATTAAATTTAATGTCTTCTGGTTTAATTTTCGCCACTTCATTTACAATGTTTACATCGTGCGGTGCAACAATTTGAGAACCATCGTCCCAATACGCTTTGTAACCGTTATATTCTTTTGGATTGTGTGAGGCCGTTAAAATAATGCCACTTTGGCAACCTAATTCACGAACGGCAAACGAAAGTTCCGGTGTTGGTCGAAGGTCTTCAAACAAATATGCTTTTATACCATTTGCTGCAAAAATTTTAGCACTGCTTTCGGAAAACAGGCGACTGTTGTTTCTACAATCGTAACCAATGGCAACACTAATTTGTGGTAGATGAGCAAAATTCATTTTTAAATAGTTGCACAATCCTTGTGTTGCAGCCCCAACAGTATAAATATTCATTCTATTTGTACCCACTCCCATTATTCCACGAATTCCACCAGTACCAAATTCTAAACTTTTATAAAAAGAATCAACCAATTCAGTTGAGTTTTCGTTGTCTAAAAGATCCTGAACTTCTGCTCTGGTTTTTTCATCGTAAGTTTCCGAAAGCCATTCTTCTGCTTTAGCTCTTACTTCTAATAATTCCTGATTCTTCATTATTTAATTTTCAATTTTATCTAAACATCTCTTTAAACTATCTCTCCAGTAAGGAATTTCAAGTCCGAAATTCATTCGAATTTTCGACTTATTTAATACACTAAAATGCGGGCGTTTTGCCAATGTCGGGAATTGATTTGAAAGAACCGGGCTCACGGCACATTTTATATTTTCAATATCAAAAATAGCTTTTGCAAAATCGTACCAACTGGCAACTCCTTCGTTTGAATAATTATAAATTCCCGGAATAAATTTTATCGCATCTTTTTCTGAAACCTGAATAATTGATAAAATAACCTTTGCCAAATCGGCTGCATAAGTTGGAGTTCCAATCTGGTCGACAACGACTTTTAAACTATCTCGAACCTTCCCCAACCGCAACATTGTTTTTACAAAATTATTTCCAAATTCCGAATACAACCACGATGTCCGAACTATTATACTTTCCGGATTTTCTGACAGACAATTCAATTCGCCCTGCAATTTGGTTTTTCCGTAAACTCCCTTCGGATTTACCGCATCAGTTTCAGAATAAGGCAGATTTGTTTTCCCGTCAAAAACATAATCAGTTGAAACATGTATAAGTTTTGCACCTATTTTTTTCGAAAACCTGCCAATTATTTTTGGTGCAATAGCATTTACTTTTTCTGCAATTTCCTTTTCAGTTTCGGCTTTATCAACCGCTGTGTAGGCCGCGCAATTTATTACAAAATCGGGACGGTTTTTATTGAAATAAGTCTCAACCGCAAATTCGTTAGTAATATCTAAAGTATCAACGTCGGTAAAAAGAAAATGATAATTTGGAAACTGCAATTCAATTTCCTTTAATTCACTTCCCAATTGTCCGTATGCCCCGCTTACTAATATTTTCATGCTTTAAAAACAAAATTCATTTCTGCATTTTCAAACATTGGAGCCAATCTGTCTTTTTCCGAAACTATTAGTTTCGAATTTTCTATTTTCCAATCGATATCAAGTTTTAAATCGAACGGATTAATTGACCTTTCGGCTTCCTGATTGTACACATTATCGCATTTATAGCTAAAAATAGAGTTTTCACTCAAAACCGAAAATCCGTGTGCAAACCCTCTTGGAACAAATAACTGTTTTTTATTATTCTCACTTAATTCAATTCCAAACCACCTCCCAAATGTAGGTGAATCTTGTCGTAAATCTACCGCCACATCGAAAACGGAACCTTGAATTACACGAACTAATTTTCCCTGCGAATAAGGAGCCAATTGATAATGTAATCCGCGCACAACACCGTGCACAGATTTCGATTCGTTGTCTTGAATAAAATGAGCATTAATTTCAGCATCTACATATCTCTTTTCCTGATATGTTTCGAAAAAATATCCCCGCTGATCTTCGTAAACACGAGGTTCAATAATTACTAATCCCTGAAGTGGTGTCTCAATAATATTCATGAATTAAAAGGAATAAATTTGTTTTTCAGCCAAGTTTAATAAATACTGGCCGTATTGGTTTTTACTTAGCGGTTTTGCCAAATCTAACAATTGTTCTTTTGAGATAAATCCTTTTTTGAAAGCAATTTCTTCGATACACGAAACTTTTAATCCTTGACGTTCTTCAATGGTTGCAATAAAATTTGAAGCTTGAAGTAAACTGTCAAACGTGCCAGTATCTAACCAGGCAAAACCACGTCCAAGCAATTTCACATTCAACCTGTCTTCTTCCAAATACAATCTATTTAAGTCTGTTATTTCCAATTCGCCGCGTTTCGACGGTTTTAAGTTTTTAGCTTTTTGCACTACATCGTTTGAATAAAAATACAAACCAGTAACTGCATAATTAGATTTCGGGATTTCCGGTTTTTCTTCAATACTAATAACTTTGCCCGAACTATCAAACTCAACAACTCCGTAACGTTTGGGGTCGTTTACGTGATAACCAAAAACAATTGAGCCGTCTTCAATATTTGCAGCTTCTTCTAATACACTTCGGAAATTATATCCGTAGAAAATATTATCGCCAAGAATCAGACAAACATTATCATCTCCAATAAACTCTTCCCCTAAAATAAAAGCCTGTGCCAAACCATCGGGCGAAGGCTGTATTTTATACGAAATTTTCATTCCTAACTGTCCTCCGTCGCCAAATAAATTTTCATACAAACCAATGTCGGTTGGTGTTGAAATAATTAATATTTCTCTTATTCCGGCCAACATTAAAACCGACAAAGGATAATAAATCATGGGTTTATCGTACACCGGAATTATTTGTTTTGAAATAGAACGAGTTATTGGGTACAGTCTTGTTCCTGCACCACCAGCGAGAATAATTCCTTTCATAGTTTTTGTTTCTTTAGCGTTTGGTCGAAATATTCGATTGTTTTTTGCAAGCCCACTTTTAGGTCAATTTTGGGTTCCCAATTATTCAGCATTTTTTTAGCCAAATCGATGTTTGGTTGACGCTGAGTAGGATCATCGGTTGGCAACGGTAAATTAATTATTTTCGATTTGCTTCCAGTTAATTCCAGAATAATTTTAGCCAATTCCAACATTGAAATTTCCCGGGGATTACCAATGTTTACAGGTCCAATAAAATCATTCGAGGTATTCATCATTCGCATCATTCCTTCTACCAGATCGTCGACATATTGAAAACTTCGCGACTGTGAACCATCTCCATAAATTGTAATGTCGTCTCCTTTTAATGCCTGAATAATAAAATTTGAAACCACCCTTCCGTCATTCAATTCCATTCGTGGACCATAAGTATTAAAAATACGAACGATTTTAATTTTAATGCTATTTTGCTCGTGGTAATTAATAAACAACGATTCGGCACAACGTTTTCCTTCATCGTAACACGAACGAATTCCAATGGGATTTACATGTCCCCAATACTCTTCAGATTGTGGGTGAACTTCGGGGTCTCCATAAACTTCACTAGTACTCGCCTGCAATATTTTTGCATTCACCCGTTTTGCCAATCCCAAAGTATTTATGGCACCCAAAACAGAAGTTTTAATCGTTTGAATGGCATCGTGCTGATAATGAACCGGAGATGCAGGACATGCCAGGTTATAAATTTCGTCAACTTCAGCAAAGTAAGGCAAAGTTACATCGTGTCGTACAAATTCAAAATATGGATTTTCCAATAAAGGAATTATTTTATCTTTTGAACTGGAAAACAGATTATCCATACAAATAACTTCATTCCTTTCATTTAAAAGACGTTTGCACAGATGTGACCCTATAAATCCGGCTCCACCGGTAACTAAAATTCGCTTCATTCAGCTTTTATTTTGAGATTCAAAATTAATAAAAGATTCAGAGCTTGCAACGATACATAACATGTTATTATTTCGTTAATCAGGTAAAAAAAACAATTATATTATTATTTAATTACTCCTATAAATCAAGATTTACAGAATAGCTGATTTAAATTATCTGTTTAAAACTTAATTATTTACAGAAAACCTTTGAAATAAGTGAATTAAGTTATATTTTTGCGCGCTATTTAAAAACAAAATATATTGTCTAACTTATTAATTTATTAAGAATTACATGACTGAAAAGAAAAAAGAAATTACTGAACAGGAAGTAGAAAAAGCTCCCGTTCAAAAAGAAAAAAAGGTTGCCAAAAAAACAGCCGCTAAAAAAGAAGCTAAAACAAAGGAAGAAACAACTAAAGAAGAAAAAGTAAAAGAGACCAAAGTTGCCAAAAAAGTTGAAGCAAAAGAAAAAAGTGAAGTTGCAAAAGAAGAAGTAAAAGTTGCTGAAGTTGAAAAAGAAACTGAAGTAGTTGTTGAAGAAAAAGGAAAAGAAGTTGCTTCGGAAGAAAAAGCTGAAGTAGTTGAAGAAATTACAAAAGAAGAAAAACCAGTAAAAGAAGAAACCCCAACTGCTAAAGAGGAAGAATTTGACTGGGCCAGCCTTGAAACCGGAATTGACATTTATTCTGAAAAAGAGAGAGGCGATTATGAAACACTTTACACCGGAACACTAAATACAGTTTCGGAAAAAGAGGTTTTAGAAGGAACGGTTATTTCGCTAAACAAACGCGAAGTTGTAGTTGACATAGGTTACAAATCTGACGGTATAGTTAGTGTAAACGAATTTCGCTACAATCCTGAATTGAAAATTGGTGACAAAGTAGATGTTTTCATCGAAAGTCTGGAAGATAAAAAAGGACAGATGATCCTGTCGCATAAACAAGCTCGTGCAACTCGTTCATGGGAACGTGTTAACGAATCTCTCGAAAACGACGAAATCATAAAAGGTTTTATCAAGTGCCGCACCAAAGGTGGAATGATTGTAGATGTTTTTGGAATTGAAGCATTTTTGCCGGGTTCACAAATAGATGTTAAACCTATTCGCGACTACGATATGTTCGTAGGAAAAACCATGGAGTTTAAAGTGGTTAAAATCAATCAAGAATACCGAAATGTTGTTGTATCTCACAAAGCACTTATTGAAGCAGAACTGGAGCAACAGAAAAAAGAAATTATTGCGAAACTCGAAAAAGGTCAAGTATTGGAAGGAACAGTTAAAAACGTTACTTCGTACGGTGTATTTATGGATCTTGGAGGAGTTGACGGACTTATTCATATTACCGACCTTTCGTGGGGACGTATTTCGCACCCAACCGAAATTGTAGAATTAGATCAAAAATTAAACGTTGTAATTCTTGATTTCGATGACAACAAAAAACGAATTGCACTTGGTTTAAAACAACTTACACCTCACCCATGGGATAATTTGGATGCAGAACTTAAAGTTGGTGATAAAGTAAAAGGGAAAGTTGTGGTTATCGCAGACTATGGTGCATTTGTTGAAATAGCAACCGGCGTTGAAGGACTAATTCATGTTTCAGAAATGTCGTGGAGCCAGCACTTACGTAGTGCGCAAGACTTCTTAAAAGTGGGAGACGAAGTAGAAGCTTCTATTCTTACTTTAGATCGTGACGACCGAAAAATGTCGTTGGGTATGAAGCAATTAAAAACTGATCCGTGGGAAAATATTCTTTCTGAATTCGGCATAAACAGTAAACACAAAGCTACTGTACGTAACTTTACAAACTTTGGTGTATTTGTAGAAATTACTGAAGGTGTTGACGGTTTAATTCACATCTCCGATTTAAGTTGGACTAAAAAAATAAAGCATCCATCGGAATTTACTGCAATTGCAGCAGAAATTGAAGTTGTTGTACTAGACATCGATAAAGACAATAGACGTTTGAGCTTAGGTCACAAACAATTGGAAGAAAATCCATGGGATGTATTTGAAACAATTTTCACATCTGACTCAATACACGAAGGAACCGTTGTTGAATTAATGGACAAAGGTGCTGTTATTACACTTCCGTACGGTGTTGAAAGTTTTGCAACTCCTCGTCATTTGATAAAAGAAGACGGAGTTTCTGTTAAACAAGACGAAAAACTCGATTTCAAAGTTATCGAATTCAATAAATCAGCTAAAAGAATTATTGTATCTCACTCAAGAATTTTTGAGGATGTTAAACGTGCCGAGGACAATGCTAAACGCAAGACGCAACCGCGTACCAACAAAAGAGCAATGAAAACGACAAATGACAACATCGAAAAAACTACATTAGGTGATATCAGCGATTTGGCTGCATTGAAATCTAAGATGGAAGCAAACGAGAAAAAAGATAAATAAATCAGGATTTGGTTATTTCAATAAGAATTTCGTAAATTGAACTTATATGACATTCGAAATTCGTAATAAAGGAAATTATACTTTAGTAAAAGTAAATTCCGACAGACTTGATACAAATAACGCTCCCGATTTAAAATCGAAACTGGTTGTTATAAACAACGAAGGCGAAAAAAACATAGTTCTTGATTTAAGCAGTTGCAACTATTGCGATTCCTCTGGGTTAAGAGCTGTTTTGGTAGCCAACCGTTTATGCGAAGACGCCATTGGAACGTTTATTTTGTGTGGTCTTCAACCAGATGTGGAAAACCTGGTAAATATTTCGATGCTTCATACAGTTTTGTTAATTACAAAAACTGTGAATGAAGCCGAAGCATTGCTTGAAAAAAAGGAAAAACTTTAAAAAGTATGCCTTTTGAGTTGACCATACTGGGAAGCAGTTCAGCATTACCAACATCTGATAGATATCCAACCGCCCAAGTACTAAATGTACTTGGGCGGTTTTTTTTAATCGATTGCGGCGAAGGGACACAAATTCAGTTGAGACGCCAAAAGATAGGTTTTAGTAAGATAAAGAATATTTTTATCTCGCATTTACACGGCGACCATTATTACGGATTAATAGGACTCATTTCAACGCTAAATTTGCTTGGAATAAAATCTGACCTTCATATTTATTCTCCATCGGAGTTAAAAAACCTGCTTCAACCACAACTCGATTTTATTAAAGGCGACTTGAATATCAATTTAATTTTTCACCCTTTGAATTTCAAAAAGCAGCAAAAAATTTATGCCGATAAACGTGTTGAGATATTTTCATTTCCCGTAAAACACAGCATTCCTACTTGTGGTTTTTTGTTTAAAGAAGTTCAAAAACAAGCGAATATTAAAAAGGAATTTGTTGAGGAGTATAATATTCCAATCGCCAAAATAAAAGAAATTAAGTTGGGAGCAGACTTTGTTACCAACGAAGGAAAAGTTATTCCAAATAAAAAACTAACCTCACCACCTGCCCAACCACGGTCGTACGCCTTTTGTACCGATACTGCTTATCACGAGCCAATTACAGATATAATTAAAGACGTAGATTTATTGTACCACGAAGCTACATTTCTTAAAGAATTAAACGATTTTGCAAAAATAACAAAGCACTCAACGGCAACAGATGCTGCTAATATTGCAAAACTTGCCGGTGTTAAAAAGTTAATAATAGGTCACTTTTCCGCACGATATAATGATTCTTCGTTGTTTGAAAAAGAGGCCCGAATTGTTTTTCAGAATACAGTGGCTGCAAAAGAAGGAAAGACTTATAAAATTAAAAAGGAGTAATAATCTTTTAATATCTTGAAATAATTAATCGTTCAACCATGTTTTTGTTAGTAGAACTTAATTGAATTGTATAAAACCCAGATCTTAAAAGACTTAGATTTAAACTTTTAACAAATTTATTTCCTGACGATGTAAATTCATTTTGATATACTAATCCTCCGTTTTCATTAAAAACATAAATATTATACTTACCTGAAACCTGTTCGATTAAAAGATTCACATTTCCATTCGACGGATTGGGAAAAATCTTTAATAACGGTTCTTTATCAACACTTGGATCAGAATCTTCGTAAATAGTAATTTCAATTTCATCGGAACCACTGCATAAAAATTCATCGCTTGCGGTTAACGAATAAGTTTTAGAACCTAATCCGTTGGAACTATTTATTGAAATTGTTTGCTCTGTTTCGCCGGTATTCCATAAATAACTATTAAAAATACCTGCATCCAATATTATCGTTTCTGAAGAAAACATTACAAAATCATCACCCAAATTGACTATTGGAAGTGGAACAACATTTAAGTATAACATTACCATTGAATCGCATCCAAATTGATTTGAAAAATGGTGTTCATAGGTTCCACTGTTTTCATATTGAGTTCCCCCAATGGAATAAAAAGTTCCTTCACAGATATTTTCATAAACATCGACCTCATTAACCGGATTAACCGTAAGATTTAAATAAACGGTAGAGTCGCAACCAAATTCATTGCTTAAAACATCAGAAAAACTTCCCGATATTTTATAGACAGAATTTCCCACAACCACGCTGTCCCCGTAACAAATAATCTTTTCCAGCAAGGTTTCATGAACTGGATTAACGGTAAGAACTAAAGTTACAATCGAGTCGCAAGCAAATTTATTGCTAAGATTTTCAACAAAAACACCGGTTTCGTTATAAACTGAATTACCAACTTTTATACTATCACCTTCGCATAAAACTACTTCGAGCAATGTATCGTGAACCGGATTAACCGTTAAATCGAGAGCTACTATTGAATCGCAGCCAAACTGATTCGAAAACACATTTACAAAATTTCCGGTTTGGCGATAAACAAATTGGTCGATTGTTACTGAATCTCCCTCACAAATTACATCACTTATTATCGTTTTTTGTACGGGGTTAACCCATAAATCGATCGTAACCAATGAATCGCAACCAAACTTGTTCGTTAACATTTCTGTGTAAACACCCGATTCTTTAAAAACAGAATTTCCAACAACAATGCTATCGCCCTGGCAAATGGTTTTTGTTAAAAGTGTATCGGAATGTGGATTCACCTTAAGGTTTAAAATAATTGTAGAATCGCAGCCAAACTGGTTGGAAAGAGTGTGGATAAAAGTTCCGTCTTCGGAATAATTATTGTCGGCTACTTCAAAAGAATCACCAAAACAAACCGACTCATTCAGGGTAATTTCAATTGGCTCTATAACTTCAAGATTCAAAGTTACTGTTGAATCGCAGCCAAATTGATTGGTAAAAATATGGGTATAAATTCCTGTGGTTTTATAGGATGTTTCGCCCACCAAAAAACTATCGCCAAGACATATTGTTTCATCTAAAACTGTGTTGCTAACCGGATTAACCGTTAAATTAAAAATAATAACCGAATCGCATTCACTTTGTCCTTCAAACACAAATTCATAAACTCCCTGCGTATTATAAACTTCATTACGAAAAAGAACACTTTCTCCATCGCAAATAATTTCGTCGAAAACCGTAATATTTGGCGGACGATATTTAAACACTTCATCGGAAAATACATGGTGGTTGTCGGTTTCACTTAATTCTTCAAGCGCATTTTGAAAATCGATTATGTATCCCACGTAATAATACCCCCGTGTAATTTTTCCCTCTAAAGAAGTTATATCAATCGACTTCGATTCATTTTCAAAGTCACCAACATTAATTGCATTTACATATCCAAAGTCGAACAAAAAATCCGAGGTTGAAATTACTTCATCTTCAGAAAGATAATAACCCACTTTATTTGAACCCGATTTGGCTTCGCCATTGTTTATTACCTGAAGTGACAAATTAATTTCAGTTGTACTAATTTCCAAATTGTTTTGAGAAGGAGTAAAAGTTAAATTAGAGGCAACACTTAAATAAGGAGAAGTAAAAGTAAAACCATTGTCATTTTCAAATTCTTCATTCACAATATCGTTATAATCAATAATATAACCGATATAATAATTTCCCTCAGGAAGACTTGAAAGTACACTTGCAATATTTTTTGAAAAATTTTTGTTTTTTGATTCCGACGGATCTAACGATTCCAAATCCAGTTCGCCAATAAAATAATCGGCGGTTGTTACCGTTTTTTGTTGCGAAATGAAAAACCCAATTTTAAAATTCCCTGAATATAAATCTCCTGAATTTTTAACTTGCAAATCAACCGAAACATCAAATTCATCGATTTCTAAATTATTCTCGCTGGCGTTAAAACTTAAGTTAGCTATAAAATAATTGTCAAGCAGTTCCGAATCGAAAGTAAAATCATTATCCACTTCATCCGACTCTTCAATTACGTTGTTATAATCAATTACATAACCCACGTAATAATTGCCCTCGGGGAGATCGGGTATTTCTTCAATTACATTAACCGAAAATGATTTATTGAGTTCGGAATTCGGACTAATTGATTCCAAAATTGTTTCACCAATATAAAAATCGTTTGTAGTTACCGGAAAAATTTGCGAAATAAAATAGCCAACTTTGCACTCCTCAGTAGTTAAATCTCCCGTATTTTCTACCTGCAAATCAATGCTTACATCGAAGCCGTTAATTTCCAAATTATTTTGTAAGGCATTAAATGTCAGATTAGAAATAAAGTAATTATCTACCTGCTCAACAAGGTAAGTGAAATCGTTGTCAGTTTCATCCAACTCTTCTACTACATCTTCGTAATCAATAATAAATCCAACATAATAATTTCCTTCCGGAAGATCCGGTATCTCGTCGATTACATTTGCCGCAAAAGATTTAAATGCCGTTTCGTCGGGAGCAAGGCTTTCTAAATTTATTTCTCCAATAAAAAAGTCTCCGGTATTTACGGGGTAATTTGTTGAAATAAAAAATCCAATTTTACAAGGTTCAGATGTTGCACTGGTTAAATTTTCGGCTAGTAAATCAACAGATACATTAAATCCATTTATTTCAAAATTATTTTGAGATAAGTTAAAAGAGAGGTTCGACAAAGCCACATGATTCATCGTTTCCGATGTAAAAACAAAGTCATTGTTTTCCTCGTCAATTTCCACCACATCATTCTCAAAATCAATAATATATCCAACATAATAATTACCTGTTGGAATAGCAGGATCAAGCTCTAATACATCTTTTAATAAATTCAGATCTATTGCAGCGCCTGCTGATAAACTTAAAACAGATTTTGTTCCAATAAGGTAATCTGCCGCCGTAACCGTTTGGTCTGTTGAAAGATAAAAAGCCACATTAAAAGCACCGGCACTTTCTGTTCCTTCATTTTTCACCTGCATATCAACATCAACTGTCGAACTAACAATATTAATCGCATTTGAAGTTGCATTAAAAGTTAAATCTTTGCCGAATTCGATTCCCGCTCCCAACGAAAATCGGATAATCGATTCGTCTAATTCAATATCTTTAATATCAACGCCAGTTAATTTTATATCGTAAGTTTGCGAATTTGGGTTTGTAAAATCGTTGAAACTTGTATTGTTTGTAGAACCCGGAAAAACATCCCCGGCATCCCCTCTATTTCCAGTCCCGTCTAAATCATTCAAACCATCTGCTTCTTCCAAATCAGAGAGTTTATTATTTTCATCATCATTATCAAGTTTACTCGTATTTACATGAAAAATTGCCAAGCCAGATCCTGGCAAATAAGAATCGAACCCGGTTTTATATCTATTCTCCAACAAAAAATATTCATTCGAATTTGGTGTTAGCATTTTATAACAATCGGTGCTGCTACCCGTTGGTGACAAAGAATAATCTCCTTCGGCACTAATAACTGTTGGATTAATCCATCCCAATTCTTCACGTGTCCACGCGGAAAGCATAACCGGTGTTTTTTCATCATTCATCCATGCACCACCCGCCATTAAACACCAATTACCCAAACCTTCCGAATCTTCAGGTCTAGGTTCTGTATCGTATAAATCAGGTAAACCAAGTGCATGTCCAAATTCGTGACAAAAAACACCAATTCCAACCATTCCCCATGTGCGAGTTTCGGGCTGAATAACATAATCGTCAATAAGTACTCCGTCGTAGGTACGTGCTAAATTAAAAAGATTCCAACTGTGCGACCAAATGTACTCGGTTTGCGAACCTTCCTCGGCGCCCGGCCCCGAATGAACCACCATCAAATTGTCAACTTCACCGTCGTTATCGTTATCGTAAATAGAGAAATCTACTCCGGCTGCTTCTGCTGAATCAACCGCTTCGGCAACTAATTCACGTGCTCTATCTTCGCCACTATCATCTCCATAATACAAATAATCTTCTTTAGAAACATACCAACCAAAAACATCTACATTTAGTGTTAAGTCACCATCAGATGCTTGTAAATAATAATCTCTAAATGAACCTGTTCCATTGTAATTACTTTCATTCATAAAATCATCAAACTCCGTTTGCGGATAGGAACTATCCAAATCGGGATACTTAATAAGAAGTAATAAAACTTTTCGGGTTCCAGTACTGGGGAATACCTTTTGAGGCGTGTCTTCTGTAGTACTGAATTTTGGATCAATGCTTATATTTTCTTCGAGTAAATATTTGGGAATACTTTGCAAAAATTGTTTTTCTGCATCATTTCTTTCCACAACATTCCGGGCACGATAACCAGAATAATCAAGTTTCCCAGTTTTATTTAACAGAGCGAATTCATAAAAACCATTCTTATTTTTTAATACAGTAAAACCATCTTCCGTTACCGAAAAGTGATTAAACTCGTCACCAACTCCATAAATAGTTAACTTCGAACCATCCGGTTGATATACATTCACCGGGTAAGGAGAAACTGACACAAAAGATCTTTGCCCACTCGCAACGATGCTTACGAATAAAACTATAATTAAAAAATAATATTTCATTTTGTTTGGTTACGTCTGTATTTATCAGCTCAAAATTAACTTTTTACATTTAAAAATCATACTTCAAGTTTGCTTATTTTCTGCTTCAATAAAGTGCAAAACAAAAAAGGCTGCCGAAGCAACCTTTTTAAAATATTTAAATTCTATAATTCTATAACAATCCTCTCTTTTTCAACAATGGTTCTTTTGAAGGTTCTTGTCCTCTGAAATTTTTATATACCACCATTCCATCATCCGAGCCACATTGCTCCAAAAGTGTTCTGAATTTTGCAGCATATTCCGGGTTAAAAAGATCCCCCGATTGTTTAAATGCATCAAATGCGTCGGAATCTAAAACCGCTGCCCAAATATAAACGTAGTACCCAGCCGAATAACCGTCGCCTGAAAATATATGTGAAAAATAACTACTACGATAACGAGGAATAAACTCAGGAATAATTCCAATGTTATTCATTGCTGTTTTTTCAAATTCACGTACATCAGAAATCTCCGGATTCTGAATGGTATGATAATCTAAATCAAGCAACGATGCTGCAACATATTCTCCCGTAATAAACCCTTGATTGAAAGTTCCGCTTTTTATTAGCTTTTCCAATAACTCGTCAGGAATAGTTTCACCTGTTTCGTAGTGCTTTGCATATACTTTAATCACTTCAGGATCAGCTGCCCAGTTTTCCATAATTTGTGAAGGAAGTTCAACAAAATCGCGAGGTACACTTCCACCGGTTCTGTCGTAAATTCCATCGACAAACATAAAATGCAGGGCATGTCCAAATTCATGGAAAAAAGTTGACACCTCATCGAAACTCAACAAAGCGGGAGTATCGCCTGCAGGACGCGTAAAATTCATAACAATTGAACCTATCTGTGGAATTCTTTTTCCGTCTTTATAAGAAACACCGCGAAAAGCAGTTGACCAGGCTCCTACTCTTTTCCCATCGCGAGGATGGAAATCCATGTATAAAATTGCCAAATGCGAACCATCAGCTTCCTGAACTTCATAAGCTTCGGCTTCTTCGTGGTAAGTTGGTAAATCATCTCTTTTAATAAATTTTAAACCATAAAGATTTTCGACCACATAGAAAACACCATTTTTCGCAGCATCTAAACTAAAATATGGTTTTACTTCAGCTTCGTCTAAATCAAATTTTTCTTTACGAAGTTTTTCTGAATAATACCACCAATCCCACGACTCGAGTTTAATGTTTGCTCCATCGCGGTCGGCAATGGCTTGCATTTCTTTAACATCTTGTTTTGCCATTTCCAACGAAGGCTCCCACAATTCCATAAGAAAATCGTAAACTGCCTGCGGAGTTTTAGCCATGTTTACATCAATTTTGTAGGCAGCAAAATTTTCGAAGCCCATTAATTTGGCTTTTTGGTCGCGCAGCTTGACAATCTTTTTAATAATTTCTTTATTGTCGTTTTCATTGTCGTTATCGCCACGCATAAAGTATCCGCGGTACAATTTTTCACGCAATTCTCGTTTTTCTGAAAACTGAAGAAACGGAATCCAACTTGGTTTTGCCATAGTAAAAACCCATTTTCCTTCTTCCCCTGCTTTTTCACCAGCGGAAGCGGCTCTTGCAACAACATCATCAGGTAATCCGGCCAAATCTTCTTTGTTATCCAAAACAAGCTTGAAGTTTTTATTGGTTTCTGCCAATAAGTTTTCACCAAACTGAAGATAAAGTGCAGCAAGTTCTGTGTTTACTCCTTTCAAAACCTCTTGATTTTCAGGAGAAAGGTTTGCTCC
>Ga0307989_1000971_pt1 | contig 16556 bp, 10 predicted proteins | sample EllFjometagen185_FD_203164 | JGI IMG/M metagenome (GOLD analysis project Ga0307989, IMG submission 203164) | Marine microbial communities from Ellis Fjord, Antarctic Ocean - #185 | ecosystem: Environmental > Aquatic > Marine > Unclassified | place: Southern Ocean | collected 2014-10-08
CCAACAAGTCATGATCCACAACAAACGCCGTCTTCCCCCGCTCAACCATAATATCCTTAATCGCCTTAGCAACTGAAATCCTTTCCTCAACATCCAAATAAGCAGAAGGCTCATCAATCAAATAAACATCCGCATCCTTCGCCAAACACCGAGCAACCTCAAACCTCTGCAACTCACCACCACTCAAATTACAAACCTTCTTTCCTTCCAAAACTCCCAAATTAAAAGTCGACTTCAATCTCTTACTAATCTTCTCACGAAAACAAATATCCCTAACCAAATCCTCAGACTCCGAAAACAAATACTGATGTTTTATAGAAACATCCAACCCCAAGTCAAGCTTCCCGCTAGTAGTCTCAATCTCCCCAACCAAAGCCTTAACAAATGTTGTTTTCCCAGTCCCATTCTTCCCAAGTATACCAATCACATGGTTCTCATGAATATCTCCACCTTTAACCCTCAACTCAAAATTCTCCTCGAACTTAACCTCAAAATCAGGCCAACTCGCAACCTTCCTTCCCGATATCAAAGCGTTCCGCGTAAAATTAAACTTCAAAGCCTTATCCCGAATCTTCATATTCTCTTCTTTCAAAAACCCATCCAAATAAGCATTAACCCCAACCTTCGAACTCTTCACCCCACTAACTAGGCCAAAAGCACCCTGTCCACCAAAAAACACATTCACATAATCAGTCAAATAATCCAAAATCAACAAATCATGTTCAACAACAATCAAAGTCTTCGAAGCACTAAGCTCCCGCAAAAAATCCGAAACCCGCAACCTCTCTCCAATATCCAAAAACGCCAAAGGCTCATCAAAGAAATAAACATCCGCCTCACCAAGACTAGCCGCCAAAATAGCAATCCGTTGCAACTCTCCACCAGACAACTTATTCATCTTATTTCCAAGAACCTGTGACACTCCCAAAACCTCAGCCAACTTCTTAATCTCAACTTCATCTCCCCTAGCTTTCAACAATTCCAAAACCCCAACATCAACAGCCAACTCCGACAAATTCTGCGGCTTATACGAAACAACCTTATCCCCCAGTGATTCAAAATACCGCAAAATCTCATTCCCCTTGAAAAATTCCTTAATATCATTCTCGCCTAATTCCTTTTTACCTAAATTCATCTTATCAGTCCCAGCCAAAATCTTCACAGCAGTAGACTTTCCAATTCCATTTCTCCCAAGCAATCCAAGAACTGATCCCTCTTTCGGCACAGGCAAACCATAAAGCGCAAACCCATTTTCCCCATACCGATGAACAATATCCTTCTCCGACACCGAAGGCAAGTTCACAATATTAATCGCCCCAAACGGACACCGCTTCACACAAATCGCACAACCCACACAAGTATGCTCATCAATAGCAGCCTTATCCCCAATCACAACACAACTATCCGCCTCCTGCTTCTCGACCGGACAATACTTCTTACACTCACGCCCACAAACCAACGGCCGACACTTTTCCCTATCAATAATCGCTAACTTCATAAAAATCAAAACAGAATACAAGTTTTAAATCTAATTGCCCGCATCAACTTCCTTTAATCGGGGTCTCAAGGTAAGAAAATAAAATACTATGGACAAAGGGGACAAAACTACAACAAGAACAACATCAACCATGGAAGTCTTTTTCATCTTATGTAATCCAACAACTAAAACTATCATAAATATCCAATAAATAACAGCAAGAAGCTTAGTTCCAATATCCATATATCTTACAATCTGAACTCTAGAATCATCCTCTGCAATCTCAACCATATTCTCTATATCTTCCTTCATTGCATCTTTAACGGCATCATTAACAAGAACTCCCGAATACCAAACAAAACCAACAACAAGAACAACAAAAACTAAAGCAAGACCATCATAAAACTTTTTGCTCAACATAATAATAAACATGGTTAAAACTATTTAAACCTTAGCGCCCTCAAAAAACAACATGACAAACCGCGCAACAAAAACCATTTACCATTTACCATCAGCCATTCGCCGTTTCAGCACAGGCAACATCCTCTTAATCGCCCCCAACTTCTCCTCATACTTTCTCATCCTAATATTATAAACCAAGCCCGAAATCTTATTTTCCTTAAACCTCTCAACCTGAACCCTCTCCTTCAACTCACCCAAAACCTTCACCTCAGCCTTCATCTTAAAAATTCGCTTCTTCAAAAAATGTTTCCTAATCTTTTTATAAAAAACAACAACTAATACTATCAACAAAACAAGCCCCAACAAAATAAAAACCCAATACTTCTGAACAAAACTAGTTAACCCACGTTGCAATCCTCCCAAAACAGAATACTCTGAACTCTTCGAATCCAAACTCTCCCGAACATCTTCCAAAAAACCCTCAGCATCATCATACCTATCCTCATAAAAAGCAACCCGAGCCTCATCCAAAAATCCCTCAGCCTCACTCATATCAATCTCATCATACCTTCCCAAATTCTTCTGAGCAACACTAATCCCATCATAAATTTCAAACGCGACATCTCTCCGATTAACAACCTCATCCAAATTCGCCATCACATCCCCATATTCCAAATCCCTCCAACTAATCAAAGCCAAAGCAATCCTAGCCTCACCCCTCTCTACTTCAGTTGCATTCAATTTTCCCCTCAGCATCTCCGCATAATCAACCTGCTGAAAAATCCTCGCAGCCTCATCCAAATTATCATTCATATAAACAACAGAAAAGTTATTCTCAATCATCTCCTCAACAACAGCTTCAGCTTCAACAAAAACATCAAGAACATCGTCTCTAGAAAAATTATCAACACTTCCTCCTTCTAAAAAAGTCTCAGTCTCCGATTCATTCAAAACAACATTACCACTAATAATTAATCCGCCCCTCTGTCCATCCCCAGAAGAAACAACATTACCACTAATATTAAAATTAAAAAAAGTAAAACCCAAAAGTAAAACTAATACAGAAGCAAAAACAGCAACACCAATCTCACCCTTCATCTCTTCTTCCTCCGAACACTCTTCATCTTCTTCCCATTAACATCATGCATCCTCCCCTTAATTCGAGCCATCTTTGCCTTCTTAACAACTTTTTTCTTAGCTTTCACAACACTCGCCTTCTTCCGCAACAACTGCCTGGCATCACGCTCAACTTTCTTCGCCCTCTTCTTCTTCATTTTCAAATCCGATTTCTGTTTCCTCTCAGCAGCCCCAGACTTCTTCATTACAACTCCAACACTCTTAACACTCTTACTATTCAAAACCTGAACCGTCGTACGCTCTTCTTCAATCTCCGCCAATCTTTCATTGAAAATCTCAAACTGCGTCTTATATTCACTCTCCGAAATCTTCTTAGCAACATAATAACTACGCTGAATTTTCTTAATCTCATTCTCAACATCCTTTTTCTCACTAACAAGTTCTTTCAAAATCTTCCTCGAAGTAAACATCTTCAATCGTCTACTCCTCAAACTAACTCGAGACTTCCTAATATTCGCCAATCTCTTTTTATGCTGATCCGAAATTCTAGCATATTCCGAATCAGAAACTTTACCCCAAAAATACTGCTTCTGTAAACCAATCAACAAAGTCCCGATATTCTTTTCTTCCTTATCCATATCTTTAATCTTATTCACCACACTAAATTTTTTATATCGCCTAAATCCAAGAACACCAAACACCGAAAAGAAAGCGGCAGCCACAAGAATAAATGGCCAATACAGATAAACAAACAAAAAGAAATTCCCCTTCCTTTCAAGAATCAACAAAGCCCTAGCCTCCTTCGCCCTATCCAAAGCCGAAAAATAATCCCCTCTCTCAAACGCAGCAATAGCCAAATCAACAACATTCTCAGTAGGCTCACTAGCAAAAACAACACGTCCAGTAAAAAGATTATCTAAAGAAGACTCAGCATCATAACCTCCAAATCGACTAACAATACCACTCACAATCAAATTACTTTTCTTAGGATCTTGCATAGCCTCAATCAAACGCCGCAACAAATCATCCGCCTCAAACGCGACATCCCGAATCTCCACAACCTCACTAGACAAATCCCAAGACTTCTTATTCCTTCTACCATCCAACCAACTCCCAGACTCAGCCAATAAACCCTCAACATTTCTAATATTGAAACCTCCTTCCCTCATCTCAAAAATAGCCTCTCTAGCCTCTCCAAACAACCCTTCAGCATCATCCCTAGAAACCTCCTGAATAATTAACTTAATATTCTGAACCTCCCGATAACTACTAGCAGTATCTCCAATCAAAACATTTCCTTTTATCAAAATCTTCAAATCCCTCTCTTCATAACCAGTATAAGCCGGAGCCGCGATATTAACAAAGAAACTTTTTTCTTCCCCATACGCAACACTATTAATACTCTCAGGAGAAAAGGAAATATACTGCTCCAAAAATCCTTCCAGCTCAATAGTCAAATCACTAAGAGAAGCCCCGCTATATGGATTAACAACCTCAACTTCAAACCCATCATCAACTCCCCGAACAATCTCAATAACCTTATCATAAACAATAGATTTCGAACCATCACTTTCACCGCCTCCACTGCTTCCACCGCCACTTACGACGGTAACAATTTCAGTAACAATTTCAGTAACAACACCATTACCAATCGCAACAGATTTCAAATCATTAGAAGAATCCGCATTAGAAGAACTAGCATTAACAATCAACTCAACAGTTTGATTAGCGGCCGAATCAGAAACACTAATCGTAATCGTATTCGTACCACTAACACCAATTCCCAAAACACCCAAATCCCTATTCAAACTTCCACTGCTAAGACTAAACTCTGCAGGCAAAGTCCAATTCAAATAAACACCCGTAGCATCCGAAGTCCCCAAGTTCTGAACAGTCGCAACCAGCTCTACATTCTCCTGGCCAGCAATAACCGTAGAAGAATAAGTCCCGATAGTCGTCACTAAATAAGCACCAGCAGCAGTCTGCACATTAAAACTTCTCTCAAAAATTTCCGAACCAGCCGCAGAAACAACCGTCACATTATAAGCATACAATCCCAAAATCAACTCACTACTATTCACATCGACAACAATCGAAGTCGAAGTCCCCGAACCAACAGAATAATTCTCAGTCTGATTCCCAGTATAATTAACACTAAACCGACTCGCAATCGAAGAATCAATCGTCACACTAAAATTCAAATCCACATCTCCCGTATTATTCAAAACAACATTCCCCATAGAATTATTCGAAGTCCTCTGCGCATAAGTCAAAGATTCGATAAAAGAAATATCACTAGAAACATCCTGCGACACATCATCAGCAACCTCAATCATTACAGCTTCCGTAACATTCTCATTCCCAGCATAATCCGTAGCATTAATCTTAAACGTCCAGTTCTCAGCCTGCGGAGTAAAAGAAGCATTATAAACAACCGAAGAATTCGAACCAACAACCAACGCAGAATTATTATCCATTTCCAAATAAATCCAATCCGAAGCAGAAGAATTCTTATACATCAAATAAACAACAGAAATATTATAATCTTCACCGACAGTAGCATTCACATTAACAGCAACACCCGCATCCAAATCGTCACTAGCATTAGGAGAATAAGTCACATCGTCAATAGTCGGAATAGTATCATCCCCAATAATAACCGCATCAATTTCCGTCCCATTAATTCTCCCACTCAAATCATAAACATAAGTCCTAACACTAAAACCAACAGGAGAATGGTTCCCACTACCAATACCATACAAAACAGAATCCGAAGTCCCAGACAAATCAACCTGCGAACTATTCACCCAACTTCCCGTAGCATTATAACTAAAAATCACATAATCTAAACCCACAGCATCCGTCACATCCAAAACACATCCAACATCTTCCGAATCATTAGCATCACCACAAGCCAAACCCACAACCGCAGGAGCAGTCAAATCTACATAAACAATTACCGAAACATTTCCCTGATTCTGATTACTAGAACTATCATTTCCATAAAACACAATCTTATGAGAACCTTCCGCAAAAACAACACTAGTATTCCAAGACAACAAAGATGTATTTCCCAGGTCAGTTAAGTCACCAGAATTATTGGTATACCCAGCCCAGCCCAAATTCTCATTAGAAGTAATATTCAAAAAAACACTACCATCTAAATCATATGTCGCATTAACAGGACTCCAAACCGTCAGAGTAGGACCAGTAATATCCGTAACCGTAGTATCAACATCAAAAACAATAGAATCAGTTCCAACATTTCCACTCGCATCCTCAGCATAAAAAGTAACAGTTTTCGACCCATCACTAAACACAACACTATCACTCCACGAAGTTCCCGAACCAGACAAACTCACATTATTAACTCCGTCATCCAATGAATAATCAACATTCACAGCATCCTCGTCCAAACTCACACTCAACAAAATAGAATCCACACTATAACTTTGATTCAAAGGCGAATTAATAATAACGACCGGAACAATCACATCGTTAACCAAATAAGAAGTAGAAGTAGAATTCGCATTACCAGCCAAATCTGTCGAATAAAATCTACAAGTATACCCACCTTTCTCAACATCAGCTATCGTGTAATTCATCCAACCAGCAACAACTAAATCCAAAGTATGATTTTCGAAACTCCCAGAGGAATTCTCCTCAATCTTAACACCCGTCAAACCAAAACTATCATTAACATAAGCACTACAAACGACACTCTGTGTTTCATTAGCAACAGCAGGGGCAGCACTAACACTACTAAACCTCGGAGCCAAAGAATCGGAATAAAAAAAAACCGTCTTATTTCCCTGATTATCAGAACTATCATTAGCATAAACTACCAAAGTATTCGTAGCCTCAATTCCTAACCCAGACAAGCTCGCATTCCAACTAACCATAGAACTATTAGTCAAATCAGTTAAACTCTCGCCATTCAAAACATACCCAACCCAACTAGCATTTTCATTTGTACTAACATTCAAACCAACCGAAGTTGCCGCAACATAAGAAGCATTCGCAATACTATCAACCGAAACAACCGGAGCAATTGTATCCGAACCTCCAGCATCTATCGTAAAAGTTATCTCAGAAGAATTAGCCATATTCCCAGAAGTATCATTAGCAAAATACTGAATAGTATAAGAATTCCCATCACTCACAACTATAGCCGAATTCCAATTAGTCGAAGAAGTGTTCCCCATAGTAACATTCGCAGCTCCATCTAAACTATATCCAACCCAACTCGCAGCCTCAGAGACAACCAACGACAAATCAACAGACAACTGATTATACGTAGCATTATTCGGACTCGTCACCGTAATAACAGGAAACGTCACATCATTAACATCAAAGTCAACAAAAGTAGAATCAGCATTCCCAGCAGAATCTTCAGCATAAAAAATGCAAGCATAACTTCCAGCATCATCCAACTTACTTCCAACAATATTATAATAAGCAACTCCACTTATCCCAGAAAAACTAATCGTATGATTCTCATGAACACCAGAAGAATTCTCACTAATCTTAACATTTGTTATATCATAACTATCAGTCCAAGTCACAGAACAATTAACAGCATCAGAAACATTCGCAGGACTAGGAGAAGCCAAAGCCGCACTATATCTCGGAGCCAAAGAATCAGCATAAAAAATATGCGTCTTATTATTCTGATTACCAGAACTATCATTAGCATAAATCGTCAAATTATATTCGGTCTCCTGACTAAGTCCACTCAAAACTAAATTCCAATTCGTTAAACTAACACTAGTCAAATTCAAAACAGAACCACCATTCAAACTATAGCCAGCCCAACTCAAATCTTCATCAGCACTTATATTCACCAGAACACTAGAAGGATTCTGATAGCTCGCATTCGCAGGAGACAAAATAGTTATCGAAGGCAAAGTCGTATCAGGAGGAGACGCGACACTAAAATACCGAACAACGCTAACCCTAACATTACCATAACTATCATTCGCATAAAACGTAATATTGTGTTGCCCCAAACTTAAATTATAAGTTTCCGCCGTCCACTACAAAGAAGAAATATTATTCATACTAACATTCGAAACACTTCCATCTAAATTATACCAAGCCAAACTCCCAGCCTCATCCAAAACAACAGAAACCGTCACATCATCATTAGTATAAGTACCATTCAAAGGACTCGAAATCGTAATACCCGGTCCAGCACTATCAGTCACATAACTTCCACTCAACGGATTATTAGAAGCCCCTTCGTCCGAATCATCAAACAAATAAGCATACCAAGTATGACTAGCCGAATCAGATTCCGAAGCAAAAGCACAACTCACATTCGCAGCCTCACTAACATTACAATATTCTACACCACCACATCCCTCAAAAGTAACATTCGTAGAATCACAAACCCACATAGTCACCTGCTGCCCATCCACATCAACCGAAACACTCGAAACATTCACAGAAGCTCCGCCCTGAATCGTAGTTACATTATCAACAGCACTCGTAAAAGTCGGCAACCGATTAATGTTTATCGTCTTATTCACAATAGCCTCAATATTACCCGCATCATCTGTAGAATTATATCTCAAATAATTAATCCCACGATTAGCCGTAGTAAAAGTCATCTGTCCTCCATCATCGATACTCAAAGAAGGAGTACAAGTCCCAATTGTATCAATACAATAAAGTGTAGTCGGATCCGAATCAACATTATCCTGCTCAGTTATCGTAACCACATAAGGAGGCGACTGAATATTACTATTCGAATTATCACTAGTCGTAGGCGCGGTATAATCCAAATAAAAACCAACCGCCAAGTTATTCGAACTATTCTGCTCATTATCATACTGATCCATACAACTAATATACCGAGTATGAAACCCCTGGCTCGCAACATTATTGACAGAACAATTCGCCGTAGCACCACCAATCGCACAATCATTACTCATCGAGCTATAAGCCACATCACTAGAAGACCACCGACAAACCATTCCAGCCTCTCCAGAAACATTAATCTCTGTCACGCTATCATCCGCCGTATCATAATAACTAGCAACATTATCTCCCGCAACACTCGTCACCGAAACAACCGGAGCAGTCGAATCACTGGTATACGTCAAATTAACAGCAGAAGAATAAGCCGTCCCGTCATAAACCCTACAATATTCAACATGACTAACATCATCCACAGGAACAGAAAAAGTACAAGTAAAATCATACTCGTAACTTGCATCACTAGTAATTCCTCCAGTGCAATCCGTATTTGCCGCAGTAGGAGTATCCCCCGAATCACAATAGAAAAACAAACTATCAACATCACTATCATTCACACCATTAGAACTCGTATTCCCATAAATCGTTATCGTATCACCACCCTGAATCACAGAATAAGAAGCACTAATATTAGCAATAACAGGAACATTATTCAAATCATAGGTCTTAACAATTGTCAAATCATCAACCCACAACAACTCATTAACATCAATCTTAGACCCCTCAATATAAATCCTAAACGCACTACCAAAATACTGAGCATCCGTAACAACCGCAGAATAAGTCAACCAACTATCTTCCGCATCATCCCCAATCTCATCAATCAAATTATAAGCGGCGCCATCATAATAATACAACACAACATTATCATTCCCATCGATATCATCAATCCTATAGGAAAAATCAATATATATCGCCGTAGCATCCGACATATCCAAATTCACAGAAATCAAATCATTATCAGTACGCCCACATCCAATAGAAGAAGGCGCCGAAACAAACTGCCCCGTCTCAATATCCCAATCAGTCGTCCAATTAGCAGTCACCGTCTCAAAACTATCATTCAACAAAGTAACATTAGTCAAAGCCGCACTCCCAAACCCAAACAAAAAAATCCCAATCAACAAAAACAAAAACCATCTCATTTTGTTCCTTATTATCCCAACTTCCATTATATATTCTCCTCCATAATGTTTTTCATAATAATCTCGACTTTCTTAGAAAGCATAATAGCATTTTCCTCACAATATCTCTGAAAATTTTTATAAACCTTATCATCTAAACTGAGAGTCACCTTCTTCTTCATAAACAAATTATGAAGAAGTTTTATTTAAACCTTTCCATACACTTCCATACACTTCCATGTACTTCTATATACTTCTATATAATACTCATCCCAGATCATTACTAATCTCACTAAAAACTTCCTGCTCAGGATACACAACCATACCCTCTCCCGTAATCTGCATAGCAACAATCTTCTTCTCATGAGACGCTCCCCGCAACTTCAAAATCTCAATCGCATTCTCCCGAACATTCCCATGCTTCAAATTATAAATAACAACAACACCATCCGCCAAAAACTCCTCAACACCTGTCTTCGAAAAAATCTTCGGAATCTGCTCAGTCTCCGTAATCAAAAAACTCGTCGCCCCAATCTTCTCAAAAAAACGAAACAACTGCTCAATATAAATTCTATAATTCTCTTCCTTCCCAGTAAACGCAGAAGCAATCGCAGTCAAAGAATCAAGCGCAATAAAATCCGGCTTAAAACCTTTCGGAATAATAACCGGATCAATATCAATCAACAACTCACCCTTCTGCTGAGCCAACAAAGCATCAACATTCCTAGTAATATCAAAAGGATTAATTCTCATTATCTTCAGCTTCTTTTTCTTAATCAACTCATCGGCCTTCCACCCAAAACTCTTCATATGATCAACCAACCTACCCTCTCGCTCTTCAAAACTCATATACAAACATTTCTTCCCCTTTGTCGCCTGATTAGACAAAGCTTGCAAAGTAAAAATCGTCTTACCACTTCCAGCACCACCAGCAACCAAAACCGCACTACCCTTCGGAATCCCCTCATTCAACAACTGATCAAAACCTTCAATCCCCGTAAAAACAAATTCCTCTTTATTCTTCCCTTTCTTGCTAGCAGTCAAATGCTTAATAGGAGCCCGCTGTTTAGAAATCTGCTCAGCCTTAATCTCTTTAGAAATCTCCGCAACATTAATCTTCTTATCTGCAACCTTCTTGACAACTTTCTTGACAACTTTCTTGACAACTTTCTTGACAACTTTCTTGGCAACCTTCTTGGCAACCTTCTTGGCAACCTTCTTGGCAACATGCTTAACTTTCTTAACAACTTTCTTTTTCACAGTCTTTTTCTTCACTTCTTTTTTCACCATATTATATTAATAAAACATTTTTATTTAAATCTACTCATTTCAGACCACACGTCTTAAAACTTTCAACATACTTATGATCCATTACCTTAAGATGATCCTCCAACCAAGTCTTAAGAAATTCTAAAAATTCATGGAAATCCAAACTACGCTCATCAAACTTATCCTTAAACTCCAAAAGCTTTTCTATCAAAGCCATATGTTCAACAATATGTTCTTCCGCCCCAGGATAAATACACTTCTCAAAAAAATCTTTCTCCGTAGTAAAATGCACTCGAGTATACTCAATCAAATCCCTAAAAACTTCTTCACCTTTTTCAAAATCTTTTTGCAAATCACTATTATAAGCCACATTAATAATCTCAATTAATTTTTTATGTTGATCATCAATAATCTTAACGCCAACACTCAAATCTTCCGTCCACTTCATAAACACCATCTACTTACCAACCTCACTTTTTTTCTTAACCACAGGCTTTACTGTCTTAGCCCTAGAGACAATCTTCTTTCCAGTCAAATCCCTAACACTCGCCTGCAAAACATCTTTACCTTTCAACCTAAACTTAGTCAGTAATATAGTAGCAGGAAAATCCTCTCCATTAATTCTCTTATGTGTCCAACTAAAAGAAGAAGAACCCTCCTTCATAGCCTTCACAGTCATCGCCTTACTCAAAACAGAAGACAACTTACCATTAGGCTGCTTTTTAGGAGACAAATCTCCAGGAGTTTTCGAAAGAAACTCTGCCTCGTCCTTCGCACCAAACATCTTAACAGTAGCAGGATTACCAGCAGTAAAATTCCAATCAGGAGCTTCCAATATCATAATAGCATCCCTAGAAGTTTGATACAACGCCTTATACTTTTCCTCTGCAACATCCTTAGCCTCAATAACATCACCCAATCCAATCTCCTTGCCACTAACTCCCGTCTTCATAATCGCCAACTTCAAGGAAGCCAGAATCCTATTCAAAGAATCCGTCAACTTCTGAACCTCATTAATTTTTGATTTACCCAATTGAATGTCCAAACTTCCCTTAGTAATCTTATCAACATCCTCAGACAAACTCTTCAACGACTTTGACAAAAACCTTGCAAGAAAAATACTAACAATAAAAACAGAAATAGTAACACCTAGAACAATAAAGATAACAGACCTAAGTAAAATTCTTCGCTGCTCTCCCAACGCCTCATCGATATCAATCTTAGCAACCAACCCAACTTCTTCATTTTCGATATACTGAGTTACTGCTAAAACAGGCTCATTCCTATAATCAAAAGAATACTCAAGAATACCTTCCTTCCCCTCTAATGCCATCTTAATTGGCATAGCAGTTTCCTCCGACTCAGCATCCTGAGACACCGCATCCTCCTCAAACAATCTATCAAACAGATACACTCTCTTATCACTATCATGATCTTTAATAGCAATCAAAACCTCACCACTATTTCCAAGTCCAGTTCTCTTCCTAACAATTCCCTCAAGATAAGAAGAATCAACAACAGTCAAACCAACTCCAACAACCTCACCATCCAAAACAAAAGGCCCCGTAACAAACATTTTCATCTCACCACCCTCAGTAACAAAATGAATAACAGTATCCTCTTTCCCATGAAAAAAGAACTCTTTATCTCCAATATCTTTTCCAATAAAATCAGAATTAGTAGAAGAAACAATAATGCCATCTAAACCAACAATACAGATTCTTTCTAGCTCTTCTAAAGGCTTCTTCTGATCAATCAATATTTTACCTATAGAAGTACGCAACTCTTCGCTAGGAGAAATACTATAATCGTGTACCTTCTCTCTCAAAACCGTCTTGCTCGTAATCATATTCAACCTCTCAATGTTCTGCTTCAAATAAGTCTCAACATGATCCGCCCTAGATTCCGCAGTAGACTCCAATTTTCTAATAACATGAGCCTGCAATATATCTTCAGCAGTAGAATACCAATAAAGAGAAGCAAGTATAGATAAAACAATACCCGCAATAACAAACACCAAAGCAATAATAGTTCCTATCTTCATATGCTCACCTCACAACACTTCTCATAGACAGGATAAAGAATCGTTTCCTCTGCCTCAACTCTTTTCGTAACCGCTGAAATAACCCCATCAAGCTCTTTCCTAAATTCTGCGCTCTTCAATAAATCAGCAATAGCATCACTCATATACTTTTCAAAAAAAGTCAAAGCAATCTTAGAAATCCCTAACATCTCTACAGAATACTTCTCACCAAGTTCTTTAGCTTCAACAGTTTCACTCTTAGCCAAAGCCGAATACAACATCTTATCCTCCAAATCCAAATGAGCAACAAGAGTATTTTTTAACTCTCTTAATTCTTTAATCAAATCAGCATCTCCAACCTTCCCACCTACAACACCTTCTTTTATCGAAGCAAATGAACGCATAATCTCAACATGCTCCTGTTTCAATTGCGGTATTAATTTCATTTCTTCATCTCTCCTCTCCCAAATATACCAAGTATACCAGCCTTAAAAACTTCACCATTCTCCTCTGTCACAATTCCTTTCTTGACCAAATTCTCAATATAAGAAATCAAACTCTTCTTATTCAACTGCTTTTTCTGCTCAAACCCCGCAAACTCCTGCGTACCCATAGGCCCAAGAACTTCACTAAAAAGATTCTTAATCTTCTTGTCAATTCCTTCCTTCTTAGAAAACAACAACTTAATCGGACGAATATTTCTAACCGGTTTCAATGGCAAAGTAAAATAAAAAGTAGTCCCAACATCCTTCTTAGACTCAATCCAAACCTTCCCATTCTGACTCTCAACTATTCCCCGAACAATCGCCAAACCCAAACCAGTTCCCTGATGCTCCCGATAAATAGTCTGCTCAGCCTGGTAGAACGGTTCAAACAACCTTATCTGATCCTCAGCGCTAATCCCAATTCCCTGATCCGTAACAGAAAACAAAATAAAACTTCCCTTCAAGCTCGCAGCAATACTAACCTTATCTCCAGCTTTCGAAAACTTAACAGCATTATTCGCCAAATTTCTAAGAACCTGACCAAGCCTATCCGAATCATATTCAATAACAGGCAACTTTCCAATCTTAGTAGTAATCTTAATCTTCTTCTCCGGCATAAGCCCAACCATTTCACTAGCAATATTACGAACACACTTTGCAGGATCCCCTTTCGCAAACCTAAACTTCAACCTCGCCGCCTCAATCCGACTAATTTCCAAAAAATCAACGATGATACTATCCAACCTCTTCGTATTTCTAGCAACAATATCCAAAGAATTCTTCTGCTTAACATTCAACTTCCCATAATACTCTCCCGCCAACATTTGCAACTGCGCCTGCATCGGAGTCATCGGGCTCCTAAGCTCATGAGAAGTAATCGACAAAAACTCAGTCTTAGCTTTCTCCAACTGTTTATGCTCCTTATCCATCCCATCTAAAACTCTCGCAGTTTCATTAAACGTATGACCCAAAACTTCCAACTCATCACCAGTTCGAATATTAACTCGAGTCTTAAAATTCTTCTTCCCTATTTTCTCAGCAGCCAAATTCAACTCAACAATCGGCCTAGAAATCTTCCTAGCAACATAAAGACCAATAAAAATTAAAATCATACTAAATATAGTCAGAATACTAAAGATCACCATCCTTATTTTTCCCATAGCTTCATACTGCTCCGTAACATCATTCAAAGAAAAAACCACTCCTGATTTTTTTCCAGAAGCATCTATTAAAGGAAAACCTCCACATGCAAAAGTTTCGCTATCAAGATTAGAATAATCAATAAAATTAGCATCATTCAAAATCAAATTAACATTCTCACTAGAAAAACACGGCAACACTTCTTCAGAAGTAGCGTCAATAATCACATACCCATCCAGATCATTCCAATTATTTCTAATACCATTATTCTCTGAATATTCGCTCCAACTTTCCTCATCCAAAAAATTCTTCTTCACCAAAACAGAAAGTTCTTTATTTTCTTCCCCTCTTATAATATCTAAAAACTGATTAATCTCCTGTCCCAACTCAACATATCCAATCAACTCTCCATTATCATAATAAGGAGAAACAACACGAAGAGCATATGCAGTCTTCCCAAGTTCAATCCCAGAAGCAATCGCTCCAGTTTCTTTAGCTTCCAAAAAAGTTATCCTATTAATCTTATCTCCAAAAACTTTCTCATTATGCAATCTAACAAAATTAACACCACTAGTCTCAATAAAATAAAAATGAGTAATATCATATTTATCTTTCAAGTTCTGAAACAACGGCTGCCCATAATCAAATAACTTTTTCCTATCCTTCTCAAGATACACCTGTTTCATTTCATCATCCTGAAGAACAACCTCCAAAGCAGCAGAAAGAGTCCTAATACTACTTTCCTCCAAGTCCGCAAAATCTTTCTGAACCTCATTAATATTAGTCGCAGCCTGATTCTCCAAAACCTGATTCTGAAAATAAACAATCAAAGAACCAATTATAAAAATAATTATAAAAATAATCCCTAAAATAACCATAAACTTATGACTAATTTTTCCCGATGCAACTTCCCCACTACTAGCATTTTCTCCACCACCTTTCCAAAAATTAAAAAGCAAAACAAAAAGCAAAACAAAAATAATCAAAATTGAAACACCCAAAATATAAAACAAATAATCATTTCCAGAAACAACCTCATCATATTCATCCAAATAAGTAGAAGCTCCAATAAAAAAAGTATACCTATCAGCAGTCTGAGCCTCAATACAATGATGATACGTATATTTCTCCCTTATATTATTCTCCAAATCTCTCCACTCATAAAACCCAGAAGAATCCTCACAAGGCTCCGACTCAACAGTAGAATCTATAATATTCCAAATAACAGGAAACTCATTCTTAAAATTATTATAAGAACCGCCCCGAATATCCGAATCAGGATGAAACTCAAGAATTCCAGTTTCCTTAACAATCAAATAAGTATACCCAGTATACCCAACCGTCTGCACAGCAATATCTCCAAACTCCTCACTATTCTTCAAATCCTCCAAAGTCATATCCGAATTAGAACTCAAATAAATCTCAATCTGTTTAGAAATATCAAAAGCCCTTTGCGTTATAGAATCAGAAGCAGAAGAAGATAAAGATTCGCTTCCAATAGCAGAACTAACAAAACCAAACAAAAAAATCGCAATCACCACAAACCAAAAATTCTTCACCATATCACCTCGATAAAAAGTAGCATCTACTCTTTTTATAACTAACCCCTAAAAAAATAAAAAAATAATTTATATTATTACTTCTTCTCTGGAAGCTTATTCTCGAACCCCTCAAGATTCTGTAAATACTTAGTAATTTTCACCGAAGCAAAAAGCATAAGAGCCAACCCAAAAATGAAACTAACATCATGAATCAAACCTATAACAAGATCACTAAAAATTCCCGATAAAAATGTAACA
>Ga0307989_1000972_pt1 | contig 16524 bp, 13 predicted proteins | sample EllFjometagen185_FD_203164 | JGI IMG/M metagenome (GOLD analysis project Ga0307989, IMG submission 203164) | Marine microbial communities from Ellis Fjord, Antarctic Ocean - #185 | ecosystem: Environmental > Aquatic > Marine > Unclassified | place: Southern Ocean | collected 2014-10-08
ACCGGAAATGTCCATAATGTAAAAGGTTTCGGATTAGGATTAAGCTATGTAAAAAAGATTATAGATTCGCACGAAGGAAAAATATTGGTTGAAAGTGCCTTAAATAAAGGCACAAAATTTAGTATATTATTCCCACAAATAAATAATTAAATATGGAACAGAAAACAAAGTTATTATTAGCAGAAGACGATGAGAATTTAGGATTATTGTTAAGAGAATATTTGATTGCAAAAGGTTATGACGCTGAATTGTATCCGGATGGTGAGGCGGCGTACAAGGGATTTATGAAGGAGCATTACGACATTTGTATTTTAGATGTAATGATGCCCAAAAAAGATGGATTTACTTTGGCGAAAGACATTCGAATTGTAAATGCTGACATTCCAATACTTTTTCTTACCGCAAAAAATATGAAAGAAGATGTTTTGGAAGGTTTTAAATTGGGTGCCGACGATTACATTACCAAACCTTTTAGTATGGAAGAATTAATTCTTAGAATTGAAGCAATTTTAAGACGAACTTCGCACGAAAATCAGGCTGCCGCAATGCAAGTTTTTACAATTGGTAAGTTCTCATTCGATACGCGAAAACAAACACTTAGCGGAGGCGAAAGTGTGGTAAAACTTACTACAAAAGAGTCTGACTTATTAAAATTACTTTGTCAGAATGCCAATAAAATATTAGAAAGAAACTATGCTTTGAAATCGATTTGGATCGATGATAATTATTTTAATGCCAGAAGTATGGATGTATATATTACAAAACTTCGTAAGCATTTAAAACCAGAAGAAACGGTTGAAATTATTAATGTGCATGGTAAAGGATACAAATTAATAATGTAAAAACGACACTATTTATTGGATTACAAGTTGTTGAATTTGAGTTGGAATTGAGATTTTAATCGAGTTTTAAAACTGCTAAAAATGCCTTTTGCGGTACTTCAACATTTCCAACTTGTTTCATTCGTTTTTTCCCTTTCTTTTGTTTTTCCAACAATTTTCGTTTACGGGTAATATCGCCACCATAACATTTGGCAGTAACATCTTTACGAACTGCTTTAACGGTTTCTCGAGCAATAATTTTTGCACCAATTGCTGCTTGAATTGCAATATCAAATTGTTGTCTTGGTATTAGTTCTTTTAGCTTTTCGCACATTCTACGACCAAAAGTGTAAGCATTGTCGAAGTGAATTAAGGTTGAAAGGGCGTCAACCATTTCTCCATTTAAAAGTATATCGAGGCGAACCAGTTTGGCTTGTTTATAATCGCTCATGTGATAGTCAAAAGAGGCATAACCTTTTGAAATACTTTTTAATTTGTCGTAAAAATCAAAAACAATTTCTCCAAGTGGTAAATTAAAAACCAATTCGGCACGTTCCGCAGTTAAATAATTCTGACTAATTAAAGTCCCTCTTTTATCGAGACACAAATTTAGAATGGGGCCAATAAATTCCGAAGCTGTAATAATGCTTGCACGAATATATGGTTCGTCTATTTGTTCGATTAAAGTAGAAACCGGCATTCCCGAAGGATTGTAAACGGTTTGTGTTGTACCATTAGTTAAATGAGCTAAATACGAAACGTTTGGAACTGTAGTAATAACATTCATATCGAATTCGCGATCGAGCCTTTCCTGAATAATTTCCATGTGCAAAAGCCCTAAAAATCCGCATCTAAAACCGAATCCAAGTGCTGCCGACGATTCAGGTTCAAATGTAAGCGAAGCATCGTTTAACTGCAATTTGTCCATTGCATTTCTAAGGTCTTCATAATCTTCAGCATCAATCGGATAAATACCTGCAAAAACCATTGGTTTTACCTCTTCAAAACCATCTATTCTATTTTCACACGGATTTTTAGCAAGCGTAATTGTATCGCCAACTTTAACCTCTTTTGCAGTTTTAATTCCCGAAATAATATAGCCTACGTCCCCGGTTGACAACTCTTCTTGCGGTGAAAGTCCTAATTTCAAAATACCTATTTCTTCTGCATTATAATCTTTTCCGGTGGCCATAAATTTTACCCGGTCTTTTCTTTTGATTTGTCCGTTTACAATTTTGAAATAGGCAATAATTCCGCGGAATGAATTAAAAACCGAATCGAAAATAAGTGCTTGCAGTGGTTCTTCAGAATTACCTTTTGGGGTGGGTATTTTATGAATAATTCGGTCGAGAATAGTTTCAATTCCCATTCCTGTTTTTCCACTGGCATGAATAATATCTTCTTGTTTGCACCCAATCAAATCTATTATTTGTTCTTCCACAATTTCAGGCATGGCATTATCCAAATCCATTTTATTTAGAATAGGAATAATCTCCAAATCGTGATCAATGGCCAAATATAAATTAGAAATAGTTTGTGCCTGAATTCCTTGTGCTGCATCAATAATTAATAGCGCACCTTCGCAAGCTGCAATTGAACGCGAAACTTCGTATGAAAAATCAACATGTCCGGGAGTATCTATGAGATTCAGGGTGTATTCCTTGCCTTCGTACAAATAATCCATTTGAATGGCATGGCTTTTAATTGTAATGCCGCGTTCCTGTTCCAACTCCATGTTGTCTAAAACCTGTGCATGCATTTCTCTTTCTCCAATTGTTTCGGTAAATTCTAAAAGTCGATCGGCCAAAGTACTTTTCCCGTGATCAATATGAGCGATTATGCAAAAGTTTCGAATGTTCTTCATTTAATTCAAATTACTTGTTCAATTTAAGACTATCTTTTTCTTAAATTTTCGCAAAGGTATTAAATTTTAAAATCTAATATGTTGCGATTGGTTTTATCCGATTCGATTTTACTATTTCATAAATGAAAGGATTACAATTTAGATATCTGAAATTGTTTTAGGATTTTTATTTATTATCCAACCCGCTGTTTATCAAATAACAATTGCTTAATAAATGAAATGGGTATAATCACATAAAAGTTTTGGCACAATAATTGATTAAAAGTTTTTGGCAAATAAATAATAAAAAGAAAATATAGTTAATATTTTTTCGTTATTAGTTTAATAAAATACTTCAACAGCAATAAGCTGTTTTTTTCATAAGTTTGGTTTAGTTAGTTTAGTTTGAATCCCGGTGGCAGAGGCTCCGGGATTTTTCATTTAAACACTTTTCTTTTTGAAATATTCTAACTGTCCGGTTAAAGCAATATCTTTTACTTTGTCAATTAAATTCATTCTTTGCTCCATTGTAAGTTTAGAAAATGATCTCGCCAAAGCAATTTTTTCGCGCATAAAAGTAGCATTTTCATTACCGGAAATTAATACTGTAACAGGTAATGACCAAACAAAATGCATGGCTTCTTTTATACTCATGTAATTTGGTATCAGAGGATCGTCCGAAGTCCAGTTTGCTTTCTCTTTTTTTGCAAAAAACCGACCATCGGCTAATGATTTTATTGCAAGTATTCCCATGTTTCTTTCTAAGGCTTTTGGGATAACATTTTTTGTAAAACTGTAGTACGATTGATCTAAAACATTAACAGGCATCAAAGCTGTATCGAAAATATCGCTTTCTTTTGTACGTTCCAACATATGTGTCTGAGCAAACGGATTTTGATGTCCGGTGAATCCCAGGTATTTTATTTTGCCATCTTGTTTTGCTTTTAAAAGTACTTCTAACACTCCCTCTTTAATTCTACTGTCAACATCCTCCGGTGTTTTAATTGAATGAACCTGAAATAAATCAATTTGGTCAACTTTTAATCTTTGTAATGAACCCTCTAAATGCTCCTGAACAGCTTTAGCATTTTTCCCGGTAGATTTTGTCATAAGAAAAATTAGGTCTCGATATTTTGGTGTCAGGAATTTTCCATAACGTTCTTCACTCGTCCCTTTCGAATAACTTTCTGCAGTGTCGAAAAAACGTACTCCACCCTCCATCGCAGCTTCAATTACTTCTTGTGCATCTCGTTCGGTCGTCCATCCAACATGATACCCACCTGTTCCCAACATGGTAACATACTCTCCTGTTCTACCAAGTTTTCTTTTGGGAAGCACTTCTCCCAATCGGTCTGAGTTTGTTTCTGAACCAAGTGCTTTATTACCCAAAGAAAGTGCTGCCGTTGCGCCAGCCAGCGATTTTAAAAATGTTCTTCTATCTGTCATAACCAATGTTATTTAATTTATCAATTTATACTGTTTTACTGAAAAATGGTTGCTTTTAAAAACAACAATTCACCCAGGATGTTTAAATAAACAGTTGAAATTATAAATAAATATTGTTTTTTGTATTTTTCGGTCGTCTAAAAAGTGCTGAAAAGTTTCCGACAGATTGGTAATGAAATTATTATCTTAGTTTGTACCACTGTAAAACCTTTTGAATTTTTGGTAAAAATTACTGCTTAATAATTTTATATGTATTCAGGTTTCCCAGATCCGTTTTTATATTCAGAAAATAAATTCCAGATTTTAGAGCACTCATTTGAACTGCAATTTGGTATTGATTTGTGAAATTATAATCCTGAATCTTTTCCCCGGTAATTGAAAAAAGTTCAATGGTTTTAACCGGAACAGAGGAAGTAATGTTTACCTCATTAACCACCGGATTTGGAAAAATATTAATGTTTTGAAATTCAATGTCTTCTGCTGAAACCACTAAATTCCCTCCGTTTTCAGCAAACCTATATGCAAATTGTTGAAAATATTGGTTGGCAATTTCTTCGTTATGAATAATTAAAGTATTCTCATCGTTTCTGTCGTTTGCCGAATTACTCCAGTTGTGGCTGCCAGTAATTACCTGAGGATCTGAAGTTGAAAAATTGGCATCAACAATTGCAAGTTTGTGGTGTAAAATTGCACTTGCAGTATTATCAAAAATAAATTTTCCGTTGGGCAAAGCGGCGGTTAAAATATCGTTTACGGTCGATGAGTTTCCTCCCGAAGCGTTAGTAATTACATGAACTTCCACACCGCGTTCATCAGCTTCCCGAATAGAATTTGCTATATCTGTTCGGGTAATTAACATCGTTTCTATATCCAAATCATTATCAGCCGAATTAATTGCATTAATTATTTGCTGATTGGTACCGTCCGAAGGGCTGAAATATGATTGTAATCGATTTCCACTAATTATAAATTCATGTGGAGTGTTGTCGATTTTATTTGCACCAAACTTCGATTGACTATAATTGGGTTGATCTCCAGAACCTCCCCACATTTCTTCAAATTCAATTTGATAGGCTTTTGTTAGAGTTTGGTCTTGAATAAAAATCATATTGTTTGCATCGGTGTTTACCTGATCGTATGTTAAATTTGTTGAGCCCGACCATATCCAGGGTTTTTCAGTGTCGCTGGAATTGGCATCGAAAATGGCAAACTTATTATGCATTATTCCGGTTTCTGAATTGTGAGGGCTTTCTAATGTTGGAATGTCGGTAATCAAATCGTCCATACCCGAGTGAGCTGTTGAACCACAAGTTATAAATCGAACTCGAACCCCTCGGTTGTGTGCTGAATTTAATGCACCACTAATGTCAGACAAACCTGAATTATTTATATTGTAAATGCAAAAATCAATCGATTCTTCTGCTCTGTTAATATACGAAATTAGCGTGTCTTCCATGGCTCTTCCTATGTTTTTCGACAATTCGCCGGTTGAAACATCGCCGTTTATATCTGTGTTAAAATAGACTTTAATTTCGCCCGATGAATTCGATTCGGTGGCAAATACACTAAGCGACGAAAAAGCAGTATCGGTATTGAAAACTGAAAAAGCTTTTGCATATACAATTGTTGCAGGGTCAAATCCCGATAAAGCAACTTCATGAAAAAATTCATCGTCAACCTGACTCGAACTACCACTGGTAAGATTTGTCCAAGTTGATTGGTCCTTGTTTAAACCAAATACAACTTCTGAACTTGAATTAACGTCGGTGCTCCACGAAAGTGTAAAACCGCCCGTCGAAATATTATAAATTTTAAGTGGCGAAGTAAAATTCACCGGATTCCCTGAAATAAAATCGTCCATGGTTCTGGGTAAAAGCTGATATCCATTCTGGGTGTCTTCGAATTCGAAGGAATATTGTGAACAAATAGCTACAAGATTTATCTTTCCGGTTGGAATTACCTCACCAACTACCGGAGAATCAAAACTTGTTCTGAAAACTCCTGTGGCTGAACCCTTTGTGAAATTGTAGTTTTTGCCGCCATCGAAGGTTCCGTTGGCATTTTCAATTTCAATGTCATTTATTCGAACCAATTGTCCTTCATAATCTTCTCCAATTTGGTCGATGGTAATAGTCACCGGAGAAGGAAGTTGATTTCCTGAAGAATGAACAATAAACGAGGAAACAGTTGTGATTTCGAAAAGATTATTAAAAGGATGAATTTCTCCTGTGATTGTAATTGAATCGCCCTGTTTTACGGCACTTAGATTTTCGTCGTAAACGGCAATTCCTGCTGTTGTATCTTGTACATATCGAACCACTCCGAGTTCATTTCCATTTGTTACTATTCCCGAAATTGTTGCTGTTTCACCTTCTCTGAGATTCCGAACATCGGAAATGTTTTGTTGTGCAATGGCTTGAAAAGCAACGATTGCAAAGAATAAAAATGTAATTAATTTCAATGCTTAAAATTTTAAAATGAGCGGGTGAAAGTAAGAAAAAATGATGTACTACAAAACGAAAAATGCGGAGATAATTATTCTTTTGAAACGATGAGTTTTTTAACCACAATTTTATTATCTACTGATTTTACTTTTAAAAGGTACATTCCATTTTGAATGTCGTTCAATTGAAGTTCTGTTTTGTTTGCCTCGAAACGGAATTTTTTATGTAAAACTTGTTTCCCGGCAATATTAGTTATTTGAATTTCAGAAATCACATCCGATTTGAAATCAATAGTTACTTTATTTCCTTTCACTGGATTTGGGTAAATTTTTAATTCGGGAGATTTTAGTTTACCCTCGATTGTTGGGTTGTTCCAACTATCAGAACCATTAATATTGTTTTGAGAAAAGCTGACGAAAGTTAATAAAACGGATATTGAAAAAAGTATAATATGTTTCATGACTTTTAATTTTCTGAAACTATTCAAAGCAAATAACATGCCTTTTTTCAATCGACTTAATTATTATTTAAAAGTTGCATCGCTTTTTCTAAATCTTCCGGAGTATCAATACCAATACTTTGATGAGTAGTTTCAGCAGTATTTATACGGAACCCGTTTTCCAGCCAGCGCAATTGTTCCAGCGATTCTGTTGCTTCGAGCCTACCTGTTTTAAGATTAGTTATTTTCTGAAGCGTTTCAGATTTGTATGCATACATTCCAATATGCGCCCAAAAAATATTTTTCTCATGCCAGTCTTTTTCTTCCGTCCCACGAACAAATGGAATTGGTGAACGACTAAAATAAAGCGCATTTTGTAAATTGTCTAAAACTACTTTTGGTCGGTTCGGATTAAATAATTCTTTGTCCGAGTCAATTTTTTTAATCAAAGTGGCAATTTCTGTATTCCCTTGGAAACACGATTTAAGCAGCTCTATTTGTTCGGCTTGTATAAAAGGTTCGTCACCCTGGATATTCACCACAACATCAAAACTTATTTTCTCTGAAAGTATTCTTGCTGCTTCTGCACAACGGTCGGTACCATTTTGGTGCGAGGCAAGAGTTTTTATGGCGTTTCCACCAAAAGCTTGAACAGCATTAAAAATCCGGTCGTCGTCGGTAGCTACCCAAACATCTTTTAACGATTTAGATGCATTTTCGTAAACCCATTGAATCATTGGTTTTTCTCTAAGAAGAGCTAATGGTTTTCCGGGAAAGCGTGTCGATTCGAAGCGAGCAGGTATTATTCCAATGAAGTTCATTTGTCAAAGATAAAATAGAAAAAGAGATTTTGGTAATTTGAAAAGAGATAAAAGAATACATGAAGTAAAAATTAGATAGCATGATTAGAACCACTTTAAATTAAAAACTAAAAAAAGGTTAATATTATTGCGAAGTGAAACAAAACAATCGAAAAATTGTAAATTTGCATTTTATCTGAAAAAATTATGGATGTACAGGCTATAAAACAGAGGTTTGGAATTATAGGAAATTCTTCTGCGCTAAACCGTTCTATTGAAGTTGCGGTGCAGGTTGCACCAACCGATTTGTCAGTTTTAATTTCCGGAGAAAGTGGTACGGGGAAAGAAATATTCCCACAAATTATTCATCAGTTTTCGAGTAGAAAACATGGGAAATACATTGCTGTAAACTGCGGTGCCATTCCTGAAGGTACAATCGATTCTGAACTTTTCGGTCATGAAAAGGGCTCTTTTACTGGAGCACTTTCCGATAGAAAAGGATATTTTCAGGAAGCCGATAGCGGAACCATTTTTTTAGATGAAATAGGTGAACTTCCTCTTTCTACACAAGTTAGATTGCTACGAGTTTTAGAAACCGGTGAATTTATAAAAGTGGGTTCATCTAAAATGATAAAAACCAATGTTCGGGTAATTGCAGCAACAAACGTAAATATTCCCGACGCAATTGAAGAGGGTAAATTCAGAGAAGATTTATACTACCGTTTAAATACGGTTCCTATTCATATGTTACCGCTTCGCGAGCGTTCCGAAGATATTCATCTTTTATTTCGCAAGTTTGCCAGCGATTTTGCTGAAAAGTACAGAATGCCGCCGGTGCGATTAGACGAGAAAGCACAAATTGCTTTAATAGATTACAGTTGGCCGGGAAATGTTCGTCAGTTAAAAAATATTACAGAGCAGATCTCAATTATTGAAAAAGAACGAAATTTGAATGCTGGTGTATTGCAAAATTATTTGCCATCAGGTAATTCAAAAAATTTGCCTGCAATTTATTCCAGATCGGGAGAAGAAAGTTCGTTTTCGAACGAACGCGAGATTTTGTATAAAATTTTATTTGACATGAAACGGGATATGACCGACCTAAAAAAACTTGTTGTTGATATTATAGAAAATAAAGATGCTCCAATTTCTGGCGACCACGCAAAGGTTATTCGGAATTTGTACAACGATGAAGACGGTAGTTTTATGCCAGATGAACAATCGGCTCAAAAAAATATTCATATTGAACCTGTAGATAAAAATAATATTCAGGATACAGAAGAATTTGTGGAAGAGTCTCTTTCTTTGGAAGATAAAGAAATTGAATTGATTAAAAAAGCATTGGATAAACACAATGGCAAACGTAAATATGCAGCTCAGGAATTGGGAATTTCGGAGCGGACACTTTACCGAAAGATTAAGGAATATGATATTAAAGGATAAATTTTTACAAAGAAAAAATATTTCGGTAGCATTTGTTTTGCTGGTTAGTCTTTTAATGTTTGGGTGTAAAATAAATTATTCATTTACCGGCGCAAACCTGTCTCCCGAAATTAAAACTTTCACGGTTTATTACTTCCCAAATCGGGCACGGTTAATAAACCCAACATTGAGCCAAACTTTTACCGAGCAGTTAAAAGAAAAATTACAACGTCAAACATCGTTAGATGAATTGGCTGATAACGGAGACATTGAGTTTGAGGGACAAATTACGGGTTATGAAGTTCGTCCCATGTCGATTCAAAAGGATGACCTTGCTGCGCAAAACCGGCTTACAATTACAATTAAACTGAAATATTCGAATAGTAAAGAACCCGAGCAAAGTTTTGAACAAAGCTTTTCATCATTCGAAGATTTCGATAGTGCGGCAAGTTTAAGTGATATTGAAAGCTCTTTGGTTCCCGAAATTGTAGAAAAACTGCTTGAAGATATTTTTAATGCCACAATCGCCAACTGGTAGATAATGCAAACAGAACAATTTAATAAACTAATACAAAATACCGATCTTCTAAATATTGAGACGGCTGAGCAATTGAAAAAATTGCTTGAAGAATTTCCGTCGTTCCAAATGGGGTGGTTGTTGTATTTAAAAAACCTGAAGCAGATAAAATCAGCCGAGTACGACAAGGTTTTAAAAAAAGTAGCCATTCTGGTTTCCAGCAGAAAACTGTTGTACCGGTTTTTAAATTCTGAAATAAAAAAGTTGCCGACAAATTTTGAATTTGATAATGTTCCATCAGCACCATATAATTTGAAGGGAGAGTTTGAAGATAAAACAGGAGAATCGTTAATCGATAAATTTCTGTCTTCAGATTCGGGAACAATTATTAGAAATAACAGTAATCAAGATTATAGCTCTGATAATGAAGGCAACAATGTTGTAGAAAAATCAAGCTTTAAAAACGATGAGATTGTTACTGAGACTTTAGCCACCATTTATTTTCAGCAAAAAAATTACGAGAAGGCACTGGATGCCTATGAAAAATTAAGTTTGAAATATCCGAAAAAAAGTGTTTACTTTGCAACCCGAATTGAAGAAATAGAACAACTTAAGAACATTTAATTATAAAAAAATGTACGCATTAATAACCGTTTTAATATTTATCGTTTGTATTCTTTTAGTACTAATTGTTTTGGTGCAAAACTCAAAAGGCGGAGGTTTGGCAAGTAATTTCCAATCATCGGGCCAGGTAATGGGAGTTCGTAAAACTGCTGATTTTCTTGAAAAAGCAACCTGGGGTTTGGCCGGTGCTTTATTATTTTTAGCAGTTATTGGTTCAGCTTTTATACCACGTGCCGAAAGCGGAATTGACCAATCGAGAGTACAGGAACAGATAGAAACAGCAGTTGATCCAACTCAGGTTCCTAATTTTCCAACTACAGCACCTGCAGCAACCGAACCAATAAATCCGGTTTCAACTGAAGGTGGGAACGACCAGTAAAAAAAATCAAATAATATATTGAAGCCATTTGTCGTAAGATAAGTGGTTTTTTGTTTTAACAGCTTACGTCGCTAATCCATATTTTCCAAAAAATCTATTATTGAACCCGCAAATTCATACAGCTCTCTTAAAATAAATGAAGTTCTGTCACCCTGTCAGAAATAATGTCGTTCGAGTTAGCTTGTTGTAAATCAGTATTCTATAGTACAGTTCGTTGATTGCTGTTATTTCAGGTGTGCAATTTTGTCTCTGTTTTATTTAATTTTGAAGGTGTATTTCAATTGGCACAAATTATGATAAAGCAGGGTGTCGATTTTTGAAATAATTTAATAGTAGAAAAAATTAAAAGGCAGATTTATGAAGTAAAATTCTTGCTGGTAAAATCGTTGTTAAAATACATTAGATAGAATAAAACGTCGGTTAATATTAAGAATTAATGGATGTTTTTAAAGAAAGTATTTGTATTGTGTTGAGCATCGATAAAGTAGATTATTTATTAATGTCACAAACTAACGATTTGTACATCACTTAATCAAAATCAAAAAAAAGTAAATAAAAATGGCAAAAGAAATTAAATTCAACATTGAAGCGCGCGATTTGTTGAAAAGCGGAGTTGACCAATTGGCAGACGCTGTAAAAGTAACATTAGGACCCAAGGGTCGTAACGTTGTTCTTGAGAAAAAATTTGGTGCACCTCAAATAACTAAAGATGGTGTTACGGTTGCAAAAGAAATTGAATTAGCTGGCGCTTATGAAAATTTAGGTGCTCAAATGGTAAAAGAGGTAGCTTCTAAAACTGGCGACGATGCAGGTGATGGAACTACAACGGCAACTGTTTTGGCTCAGTCAATTATTAATGTTGGTTTAAAAAATGTAACTGCCGGTGCAAATCCAATGGATTTGAAACGCGGTATTGATAAAGCAGTTACTAAAGTTGTTGAAAATCTTGCTGATCAGGCACAATCTATTGGTGACGATTATGCAAAAATAGAATCAGTTGCAAAAGTTTCGGCAAATTACGACGAAGCTATTGGTAAATTGATTGGTGACGCAATGCAAAAAGTACATAAAGAGGGTGTAATTACCATTGAAGAATCAAAAGGAACAGATACTTACGTTGATGTTGTTGAAGGTATGCAATTCGATCGTGGCTACATTTCTCCTTATTTTGTTACCGATGCTGAAAAAATGTCCGCCGATCTTGAAAATCCATTTATTCTTATTCACGATAAGAAAATCAGTACAATGAAAGACTTGCTTCCTGTATTGGAAGCAACAGCTCAAACTGGTCGTCCGTTGATGATTATTGCAGAGGATGTTGATGGTGAGGCATTGGCAACTTTGGTCGTAAATCGTTTGCGTGGTTCTTTAAAAGTATGTGCTGTTAAAGCTCCTGGTTTTGGAGATAGAAGAAAAGAAATGTTGGAAGATTTAGCTATTCTAACAGGTGGTACAGTTATTACCGATGAAAAAGGTATGAAACTGGAACAAGCTACTGTGGAAATGTTAGGAGAGGCTGAAAAAATTACAGTTGACAAAGAAAATACAACTATTGTTAATGGTGCCGGAGAACAAGAAACCATTTCTGCTCGGGTTGGTCAAATTAAAAGACAAATTGAAACTACAACTTCAGACTACGACAGAGAAAAATTGCAAGAACGTTTGGCTAAATTGGCTGGTGGTGTTGCAGTTATCTATGTTGGTGCAGCTTCAGAAGTTGAAATGAAAGAGAAGAAAGACCGTGTTGATGATGCATTGAGTGCAACAAGGGCAGCTGTAGAAGAGGGAATTGTTCCTGGCGGCGGTGTTGCTTATATTCGTGCTATTGAAGCGTTGGACAACGTTGATTGTGATAATGACGATGAGCTTACTGGTGTTGAGATTATCAAACGTGCCATTGAAGAACCACTTCGCCAGATTGTTGAGAATGCTGGTAAAGAGGGTGCTGTTGTTGTTCAGAAAATTAAAGAAGGCAAAGGCGACTTTGGTTATAATGCTCGTGTTGATGAATACCAGGACTTATATACAGTTGGTGTAATTGACCCTGCAAAAGTTACTCGTATTGCATTGGAAAATGCAGCTTCAATTGCAGGTATGTTCTTAACTACCGAAGCTGTAATTGTTGACGAAAAAGAAGACGCCCCTGCAATGCCAATGGGCGGTGGTGGTCCAGGAATGGGCGGCATGGGTGGAATGATGTAATATTCAGCTCAAATTAATATATTAGAAAGCTCTTCCTTTTTGGAAGGGCTTTTTTGTTGCCTTCAAGTTTTTTTGATTCACTTTGCGATCCTAAATCCTGACGTTTGTCAGTCACTGTTTTTTAACATCTTTTGTATTGACTTAAATATCAATAAGCCAGTACTTTGTATAGATATTGAATATTTTTAAAAACTTGTTTTTTAGTTTACAAGATATATATCTTTGGCAAATTATTTATTAATTAATTCGAGATGAAAATAGATATAAAAGAGTTTATTGCGAATCTGGAGAGAATAACTCCGGGAGAGAATGAATTTCACCAGGCTGTTGAAGAAGTTGTAGAATCGGTTTGGGACTATTATCAGAATCAACCGAGATACAGAAAAGCCAAAATTTTGGAACGAATGGTTGAACCCGAACGTGTTATTATGTTCCGTGTTCCATGGGTTGATGATCGTGGCGAAGTGCAAATTAACAGAGGTTATCGAGTTGAATTTAATTCTGCTTTGGGACCTTATAAAGGCGGGTTACGTTTTCACGCGAGTGTTACATTAAGTATTTTAAAATTTTTAGGATTTGAACAAACCTTTAAAAATAGCTTAACCACTTTACCAATGGGAGGTGGGAAAGGTGGTTCCGATTTTAGCCCAAAAGGAAAAACCGACAGTGAAATAATGCGTTATTGCCAATCTTTTATGACCGAGTTGTATCGACATATTGGCCCAAATACGGACGTACCTGCCGGCGACATTGGTGTTGGTGGACGCGAAATAGGCTATTTGTTTGGACAATACAAAAGATTAAAAAATGAATTCACTGGAGTTTTAACAGGAAAAGGTTTAGCCTGGGGAGGGAGTTTAATCCGTCCGGAAGCAACAGGTTTTGGTGCAGTTTATTTTACGCAACACATGTTGCATCGCATAGGAAAAGATATTAAAGGTCAAACTTTTTCTGTTTCAGGATTTGGGAACGTTGCCTGGGGTGCGATTTTAAAAATTAATGAATTGGGAGGCAAGGTGGTGACCATTTCAGGTCCGGATGGATATATTTACGATGCTGAAGGAATAACAGGCGAAAAAGTGGATTATTTGCTCGAACTTCGTGCCACAAATAACGACATAGTTGAACCTTATGCCGAAGAGTTTGGAGCAAAGTTTATTGCTGATAAAAGACCTTGGGAAGTTCCGGTTGATTTGGCAATGCCGTGTGCTACTGAGAATGAAGTTGATTTAAATGATGCTAAGAATTTGGTTAAAAATGGTTGCCAATTATTAGCAGAAGCATCGAATATGGGTTGTACAGCAGAGGCAGTTGAGTATCTTTCGGAGCACATAGATTATGCGCCGGGGAAAGCAGTAAACGCTGGTGGAGTAGCAGTTTCAGGTTTAGAAATGTCTCAAAATAGTATGCGTATTAATTGGCAACGAGAAGAAGTAGATACCCGTTTAAAAAATATTATGAAAGACATTCACGAAACTTGCGTAGAGTACGGTCTGAATGGAACAAAAGTAGATTATGTAAAAGGTGCAAATGTTGGTGGTTTTGTTAAAGTTGCTGAGGCAATGCTTGCACAAGGGATAGTATAGAATCTTATTAAGGAAGACTTTTTGTTAACGAATTGTAAAGTTCGGTTTTGCTCAATTGGAATATTAAATTGAGCAGAGCTGAACTTTTTTGTTTGTGTGTTATGACTAGAAGAGTACTGTTTATAGTTGTTATAGTTGACATTGCTTCTCGCTGTAAATCATTTTGAAGTTAAAAATTGATTTTTTGATAAGATTAAAGTTCTATTCAGAATGAAACTGTTTTATAGATTTGCCAAAATTAATTTTTTGACATGCTTATTGATACGCACTCACATATTTATACGGAAGATTTTAATACCGACATTGATGAAGTTGTTCAGAACGCTTATAATAACGACATCAAAAAAATTATACTTCCCAATATCGACTCAGGAACAATTAAGCGTTTAGTCGAATTAAGTGATTCCTATCCACATATTTGTTATCCGCTAATGGGATTGCATCCTACTTCGGTTGCAGCAGATTTTAAAGAAGAATTGCGAGCAGTGGAATATTGGTTAGCCCGAAACAAGTTTTACGGACTTGGCGAAATTGGAATCGATTTGTATTGGGATCGTACATTTATAAAAGAACAGAAAGAAGCATTTCGGTATCAAATTAAGTTGGCTAAATCTCTTCAACTTCCTATTGTTATTCATTTAAGAAATTCATTTAATGAAGTTTACGAAATTGTTAATGAACAACAGGATGGTACACTGAGAGGAATTTTTCATTGTTTCTCGGGCGACGAAATTGAAGCACAAAAAATTATTGATTTGGGATTTTTACTCGGAATTGGTGGCGTGCTAACTTTTAAAAACAGCAATTTAAGTTCAGTAATCGAAAAAATAGATCTGAAACATTTGGTTTTGGAAACAGATTCACCTTATTTATCTCCTGTTCCTAAAAGAGGTAAACGCAACGAAAGCTCGTATTTGGTTTTTATAGCTCAAAAGTTGGCCGAAGTTTGTCAGATTAAAGTTGAAGAAGTTGCAGAAATAACAACTTCTAATGCACGCGAATTGTTTGGAATTTAATAAATTGCAACATATTTAACCATTTTTATGGCAACGGCATACAACAATAAACCAAGCATTCTAATTATATACACGGGTGGTACAATAGGAATGGTACAGCGTCCACATTCCGGAACTTTGGCTCCTGTAAAATTTGAACAGATTTTAGATGAAGTCCCGGAATTGAACAAATTCAATTTCAAAATTGAAACAGCAGTGTTAACTCCGGTAATTGATTCTTCAAACATGAATCCTTCAATCTGGATAAAAATTGCTAATACAATTAAAAAAAGCTACAACAAATACGATGGCTTTGTAATTTTACACGGAACAGATACAATGGCTTATACAGCGTCGGCATTAAGTTTTATGTTCGAAAATCTGGATAAACCAATAATTCTTACCGGGTCGCAATTACCAATTGGTACCCTTAGAACCGACGGAAAAGAGAACCTGATTACTTCGGTTGAAATAGCAGCGGCCAAAAAAAATGATAAAAGTAGAGTCCCCGAAGTATGTATTTATTTCGATTTTAAATTGTATCGTGGAAACCGTACCGAAAAACGTGATTCCGAGTTATTTAGCGCTTTTCATTCTGTAAATTATCCCGAGCTGGCAGTTGCCGGAATCGATATTAACTACAGCAACGAATTTATATATCAACCCGAAAATAAGGGTATTTTAAAAGTAAATGCAAATTTCGACGATAATGTTGTAATTTTAAAAATGTTTCCCGGAATAAATAAAAGCGTATTTAATTCCATTCTAAATATACAAGGATTAAAAGGAGTGGTTTTAGAAACATTTGGTTCTGGTAATGTACCAACTTTAAGGTGGTTAACTAATTGTATTAAACGAGCCATTAAAAATGGTATTATTATTTTGAATATTACACAATGCGAAGGTGGGCGCGTAGTTATGGGGCAATACGAAACAAGCATGGAACTGCTAAATGCAGGTGTAGTTTCGGGGAAAGATATGACAAGTGAAGCGGCAATTACAAAGT
>Ga0307989_1000973_pt1 | contig 16522 bp, 12 predicted proteins | sample EllFjometagen185_FD_203164 | JGI IMG/M metagenome (GOLD analysis project Ga0307989, IMG submission 203164) | Marine microbial communities from Ellis Fjord, Antarctic Ocean - #185 | ecosystem: Environmental > Aquatic > Marine > Unclassified | place: Southern Ocean | collected 2014-10-08
CATAAACTCCTTTCGTAGAGGAGCCCTTCCTTTCTCCGAAGAAAAAGGTCAGACTCCTCTACACATCTACGCCATTCTAGCCAAGCAACTCACGAAGCTTCGCCGAGAACGACTTGACGGTAGCAATCAGCAGACGACTCTCAGGATCCTTGAACCCTCCGAGAACAGCCATCTTGCCGTGGGGAGGAATATACGCCCCATACCTCTGAGCGAACGCGACGACCGCAGGCGACAGCTCCTTCGAACTGTTGATTGCGAAAGTCACGCCACCGAGATCGTGAGGAGTGCAGACCGCGAAGATCTCGTAACCGCGCTCGTAAGCGATGGAGCTACCGCCGAGAATGGTCTCGGTGGCAACGACGACGTCGTCGTTAATCGCATACTGACGAAGCTTCTCAACCGCCGTCGTCACGATCTCCTTCTGCGTGATCACCGCCTTCGCCAGACCATACTTCTGAATCTGACTCATGGACAACGAGTCCATAAGCAATCCATCATCAGCGATCCGCCACGCCTGTGCAGGCGTGACGTAACGAAGCAACGAAAGCACCGACTTGTAATCCGTCGCCTTCGCCTTTCCCTCCGTATCCGCCACCTCGACGGCTTGCGAAGGAACGTCGAACCCGATGGACACTAGCACCTCAAGCGTGTTCTTCGCCTCGCCGTTGTGGTGATCAATCACCAACAACGCCGTCTCAGAGTTCGGTCCACACACATCGATCCAGATCTCCCCATCCGGAGCCTTGCCCGCGGGACACCTCTTGACCTCGAACACGCATCCGCCACGCCGAAGCGCTTCCATCGCGAATACGTTATCAAAATCATCCCCGAAATGCGTGTAAGCCACGCCTCGCTCGTTGATGATCGCGATCACTTCGTTCTTCATAAGATTCTTCATCTTTTCTCTCCAAGATTGCGGCCAAAATTCATTTATAGAATTTGACCTGTTATAGAAACAATACTCAAAAAAACAGAACCGCGAACCTACTCCATTAAAAGATCAATACTACAGTATAGCACACATCCCACAATCTGTCAATAGCAGACCCCTAATTTTACCCATTTTTACCACATATTTAAAACAAAAAAACACCCATTAAGGGTGATAACTATTCAGAAACAAAGGCTAGCCTGCCATTCGTAGCCCGCCTAACGGCCGGCAGGCTTACACAGTAAAAGCGAAGAATGGAGCCGTCTTTGGGATTTGAACTCAAGCCCCTGCCTTACTAAGCTAAGACGGCATAATATTCACTCTCTTAGCAAAAATAAAATCAAAAAGAAGTTTCCCGTTGGAAAACTTCTCATTTCTTCATAAACTCCTTTCGTAGAGGAGCCCTCCCTTTCTCCGAAGAAAAAGGTCAGACTCCTCTACACATCTACACCATTCTAGCCAAGCAACTCACGAAGCTTGGACGAAAACGACTCGACGGTCGCAATCGGCAGACGACCCTCAGGATCGTTTACTCCCCCGAGAACAGCCATCTTGCCGTGGGGCGGAACATACGCTCCGTACCTCTGAGCGAACGCGACAACCGCAAGCGACAGCTCCTTCGAACTGTTGATTGCAAAAATCACGCCACCCTTCTCATGAACAGTGCACTCTACAAGAATCGTGTATTCGAGCTCAAAAGCGATCAATCGACCATCGGTAATAGTCTCGGTAGCAACGACGACGTCACTATTGATCTCAAATCTCTTCAAGTTCTCAATCGCCGTCTGCACGATCCCGCGCTGCTTCACGTACGCTTCCTCAATCCGGAACGCCCGAACCATGCCGTAATCCAGCGAGTCCAGCAACATGCCGTTCTCCGCCAACGCCCACGCAGCCTGCGGATGCATGTAACGCAAAAATGATAGAGCCGACCGATAGTTAGTTGCCTTCGGCCGGAACATCATTTCTGCCACCTCAACAGCATGCTCTGGGACATAAAACCCAATCCACACCATCAGATCAAGCATGTTATCCTCACCTGCGTAATCAGCATCAAGAATCAAGAGCGCCGTATCCGGGTTACGCCCAAAAACGTCGATCCAGATCTCTCCATCTGGAGCCTGCCCAACCGGGCAACGCTTGACCTCGAACACGCACCCGCCATGGCGAAGCGCCTCAAGGGTGAAGATATTCTGAAAGTCCCCCTCGAAGTGCGTGTAAACCACACCACGCTCGTTAATGATCGCAATCACTTCATCTGTCGTGTACGTATTCATTTCGCTCTCCAAAATTACGGCCAAAATTCATTTGCAGAATTTGACCAGTTATAGAAACAATACTCAAAAAACAGAATCGCGAACCTACTCCATTAAAAGATCAATGATACAGTATAGCACACTTCCCACACCCCGTCAACAGCAATCACCTAATTCTACCCGTTTCTACACCTTTTTTAAAACAAAAAAACACCCACTAAGGGCGATAACTGATCTACAAACAAAGGCTGGCCTGCCAGCCGAAGCTACGAAGTAAAAGCGTAGGCTGGAGCCGTCTTTGGGATTTGAACCCAAGACCCCTTCCTTACCATGGAAGTGCTCTACCACTGAGCTAAGACGGCACAATATTTATTTTCTTAGTGAAGTACAAAACCACTGCCTGTCGGCCATAGCTAACGAAGTTTAAGCGACGGCTGAAGCTAAGCACGTCCTGAACTTGATTCAGGAACGGCACAATATTTATTTTCTTAGTGAAGTACAAAACCACTGTTTATCCGCCTTAAGGTAGATTAACCTAAGATTCCTGCTTTCGCAGGAATGACGGCGGACAAGAATTTCATTGCACTACACTCGAAATGACAACTATGTTTTTTTTTACATTCAAATTCTATATTTTCAATACACTCCGTGAATATTTTCGTATTTTTCGTATCTTTTTTGGTATTTCGTACCTTACATCTCCTCAATCTTCTTCTTATACTCAATCAACTTCTGATTCTCCGGATTAACTTCACTTAAACGTTTGAAATACTCTACAGCCTTTGACTTATCAGACAAATCAATAGAACAACTTATAAGCAAGTCAATAGTCTTCGGATCATTTGGAATCATCCCGATCGCCTTTTCAAAATATTCAAAGGCTTTCACATTATCTTCCATCAAATGATAAACCTCACCTATATGTAAATAATCAGCATTCAAAACTATTGCATTAGAAACACTCTTTTGTTCCTGACCAACATCATTTTTCTTCGTCACAGTCTTGCTTTCTTTCTTGTGTAATTTCAAAATATACAATTGTGTTTGCAACGCTTGTTGAAATTCTTTCTGTGACATATAAATATCAAACAAACCATCATACGCTTCAAGACATTTCGAATCGGAACCAATAGCTTCAATGTATTTCTTCTCCGCATCAGCTGTCTTTGACTTCTTCTGACATTCCTCAGCTTCTTTGATTAGATACTTCACTGTCTCTTCAGAATTTTTATCTTTCACATTATCACCTTTTGATTCACGCTGATATTTCTTTTCCAATTCAACAACTTTTCGAAAAATACCACCAAACAAACTTTTTATTTTACTACCTGAAGGAGAGACAACACTACCAAAAGCTTTTTTGCCCTTCTGAGCATGACGTTTCATTCTTTGTAACAAAATACGTTCTTTTACCTGAGCTTCCTTCTCTTCAGAGATAGTATTTACATCAATAGTCTTTAACCGTGAAAACTTTTTTGACAAAATAAACAGAATCACCAATAAAGCTAATCCCCCAACTACTGCTGCAATTATATTATAAAGCATAAATCAAATTAATATAGTAAATCATTATTAATATATACCGAACTCATTCTAACAAAAGACTTATCTGGTACAAAGTCTATCCTAGCATATTCTACAATAAATTCAAGCCTCTATTACCTTCACAAAATCAACCGGATTCAAACCAGCACCACCAATCAAAAAACCATGTAAATAATCCAATTCCTTTAACTCTGCCACATTCGATGCCTTCACACTACCACCATAAACAAATTTCACCTTTTCCTCGAAATATGTGGAACTACAAATCATTGAAACCGCTCTTTTTATAACTCGATACGCTTCTTCTAGGTCATCCATCGCCACCACACTTCCACTTCCAATCGCCCATACTGGCTCATACGCAATTATAATTTTCTTTTTGCATAAGTTATCAACTTTTGATAATGCCTGCTTCACCTGATCAATCAGAACAGTATCTCTCCGTCCCTCTTTCTTCTGCTCATTCGTTTCACCCACACACAAGATTGGAACCAAGTTATTTTTCAAAGCCATCTTCATTTTTTCATTAATCATCTTGTCCGTTTCACCCAATAACCCTCGACGTTCAGAATGACCAATAATAACATACTGACAACCAACATCCTTCAACATCTTAGCCGAAACTTCACCAGTCAACGCTCCATTCTCTCGCCCCGCCACATTCTGCGCAGATAACCCAATTTTATTCTTGCCAATCTCTTTCTTCGCAGACGCAAGAAACGGATAACTTGGAGCCAAAATCATTTCAACATTCTTAAACTTTTTACCTCTAATTTTCTTAACAAAACTCACCACCAACGACTGGCTCATGTTCATCTTCCAATTAGCAATATAATATTTTTTCATAAGCTTGTTAGTAGTTAGTATTTAGAATTTAGTATTTAGGGGAAAAACATGAATTATGCTGGGAATGTCAACTTACGCATAAATCTCCTGCGTAATTCTTAATTCATCATTCTTCTTGTTCGTTGATCCATGTCCCATGATTCATGCACTCTGTAAAAATTTTCGTATCTTTCGTATCTTTTCGTATTTCGTACTTATATCTTTAACAACTCAAGAAACTTCTTCTCATCCTTGAACGGACCAATAATAGCCAAACTAACCAGATCCTTATCAAACATTTCTTTTGCAACTGCTTGAATCTCTTTCGCAGTCACAGCATCAAACTTCTTCAACTTCTGATCTGGTGACATAATCTTACCTTGAAGTAACTCCTGCTTTACATACAAGTCTGCAATATTTGAAGTTTCTTCTAGTCCCAAAGCAGTTTTCCCTCTTAAATATTCTTTTGCTTTTTGTAAATCATCAGCGGTCACGCCCTTACTCTTAATTTTCTTCAATTCAGCAAGAATAATTTTAATAGCCATCTCTAACCGTGATTTATCTAACCCCGATTGAACAATGAAGTTTCCTGTATCTTGATAAACATTCACATAAGATCGTACAAAGTAAGCTAATCCTTTTCTTTCACGAACAGCAATAAACAATTTCGAACTCATATTACCACCCAGAATAACTGATAATAAATATTTCGCATATACCCGATCATCAAAAGAACTATATCCAGGAAAACCTAAAGCTAACTGAACCTGCTCAGTCTTTTTATAAACTAATTTCACTTGTGGTTTGTCCTGAGTAAACTCAAAAGGCTTGAACCCTTCAGTTTCATTTGGAACTTCTTTCGTTGTATTGAAATATTTCTTCACCAACGCTTCAATTTTACTATCAATATTTCCAGCAATACAAACAACTGTATTCTCAGGTATATAATATTTATCACGGTAAGCAATCAACTTACTTCTTGGAATTTCTTTAATAGTTTTTCTCGGACCAGCAATTTCCCAACCAAGAGTTGAACCTTTGTACATAATTTGTTCCAAAACATCCTCCACATACATCATTGGATTATCATGATACATGTTTATTTCCTCAACGATAACATTTCTCTCACGATCAATTTCCTTCTTATCAAACTTAGAATTACTCAGCATATCAGAAAGAACATCCAAAGCCAATTCAACTTTCTTGCTATCAATCTTCACATAATAGCCTGTCCAATCTTTTGAAGTAGCTGCGTTAAATTCTGCCCCCACACTATCTAACGCTTTTGAAATATCTAAAGTTGTTGGTCTTTTCTTTGTTCCCTTGAACATCAAATGCTCAATAAAATGAGAAGCACCATTAATATCTCTAGTTTCATGTCTTGAACCTACACCACACATAACAAAAACAGTGACAGATTTTGTTGATTTCATTGGAACAGTTATTACTCTCAAACCATTCTTATAAGTAAACTTTTTATGCATATAAAATATAAAAATTACCCCGCATGACGGGGTCCCGATAAATGGGAAGTATTATCTAATTCATCTTCAATTATATCCTAGCTGAGACAAATTATCAAATTTTGCTTATTACCTAAACAAAAAGAAAAAGATCCTCGCAGTTGCAAGAACCTTTTTAGAATTAAGTGGCAAAGAGGAGAGTTGAACTCCAAAGCTATGCTTCTATCCCACCGCGTGTACGGGGCTCCCCGAGCTTTCTTGGATAGCATTGCCATAATCTATACTTTTAAGTATACCATACTTTCCACTTTCTGTCAACAAGATAACAAAAAATACCGTATTTCAGGCAAATTAAACATATTACAAGAACCTCACTTACAACCAAACCGTTATTACATTTTTTCATATGTTTTCAACAAATTATCTACTTTCTTTTGAAAACTTTTTGCATTAACTTTTGTATATCCTTTTAAATTATCTTTATATTTATCTATTTTTTTTATAAAACCTAAAATCCCCTTTTTACTCACATCATGCTGATAATCCCCATAACCCATTTTCTTCAAATATATTGCATTTATTGTTTGCTCAAACTGAGACTTTATTGGCAAAGCAAAATACGGTTTACGAAAATACAACGCTTCACTAATAAGTGAAAAGCCTGCATTAGCAATCACAGCCTTACAACCAGCTAAATCATTAATAAACCCACGTCGATTAAACTTCTTCAAAGTCACATTCCCAATAACTTGATCTTTATTTAATCCATAAACAATAAACTTATATTTAATATCCTTCAAAACACTTACGATATCAGTAAACTCACTTGTCAAATAAATCATTATATATTTTTTCTCAGTAACTTTTGTTCTCAAAACATCAGCCTGCAATATAGGATCAACCAATTCAGTCTTATCATCCTTTGTTTCAATATCAACAAAAGATGTAACAAAATATTTATCAGCAAAAGGAGCCGCCGCTTTTGTAAAAGCACTTATAGCCAAATAATCTTTTTTATAAACATCAGGAAAATCAATTTTACAATTAGTTATAAAATGATGATTACCAAGTGATATCAACGGCTTCTTGAACATCTTTGCAAAATACGCAGTATTCGTTTCATAATCAGAAAAAACTACCTTAGGTTTAAAATCCAAGAACACTTTACGCACAACTTCCAAATCATGAAACAACTTTCTCACCTGTCTCAAATTATTCATTACTGTTCGCAAATAACTCATTTTATTATTATGGTAATACAAATGAAATCCCGTAATCTCTACGCAATCAAACTTTTCATTCAACACCGGATAAGCCTGACCATAAGTGATAACTTTCACCACATGACCCTTTCTTATCAAATGCTCTATCACATTTTTACTTCGCATAGCATGCCCAAAGCCCTGACCAGCTACACCATATAAAATTTTCATAACCTTACTTGTTACTAATCTTCAAATACTGCTAATTATTACAAATACTTCGAATACTTAAAATTTTTAATTTAAAACTCTATGAATTTTCACTCCATCGTAATTAAATAGAACCAACAAACCCAACCGCATATCACATAACTCCAGATATTCTTTTACTTGTGCAAAATCTTTACCAAAAAATCTTTTACCAACCTTCATTTCTACAACAATCTTATCCTCAATCAAAAAATCAAGATACCTTTTTCCAACAAAATTCTTATTATTATTTAATTTCAAATAATACTGATATTGATGATCTACATTATTCTCTTTCAAAAGATCCTGCAAATACTTACAATAAGTTTCTTCTTTTAATTTTGGACCTAAATAATTATAAACATCAAATAGCAAACCACTAATTTTATAACTCAAATCCTTATAATACAACTCCCCCATAAATCTATATTAGTAGTAATTAGCAATATTTGTAATAATTTGTAATATTCGCAGATTAGCAGCACCCTATTCTACTCCCAAACTACCTCTCTTCACCTCAATATCTTTATTTTTCTGCTCTAAATGCTGTAACAACTTATTAAAACCAAAACCTACAGCACCCACAGTATTATTAACAGAACCAGTATATTTTTCCGGGACAGTATCAATCAAATACGACTTCACATCACCTTCATTAAGCAAAATCTGATCCTCAGTATAATTCTGCAACTCCTCAACTTTTTCAATAGAAGAAAACTTAACCTCAGCATATAAATTTTGTGCCTCTAAAATATCTTTTTCATAATTAGTCAGTAACAAATCAGTATATTCCTCTACTCCCTCTTCATACAAAGCTTTGAGCTCACTCAATCGTTCTTCAGCCACTTTCATTTTGTAATCAGCCTTCTGAATCTTTCCAAAAGTTAAAAAGTAACGAACTTCCTCACCCAAAACATCAAGCCAATAAATCTTTGAATCTGGCAAAATTCCAGGACGAACTAAATATTTCGGTTCTTGCGCCATCAAAGATGCTGTCGGCAAGAGAAAACTAACCAGTATTAACACCACCACAATTTTTTTCATACACCTAATTATTTATTCCCTGCCCGCAATGCTACGTGTTTACACACTATGCATAACGTTGCAGGCGGGTTTATTTTATATTTTTCCCTTTTTTTATTTTTCTTTTTCTTTTTCTTTTTCTTTTCCCTTAACTCCTAATTCTTATCCCTTATCCCTTATCCCTTATCCCTAATTACTACCTAAATAATCAAGAACATCCTCAGACACTTCAATACCACTATCAACAGCTTTTTGCAAAAAATATTTTCCCTTCACATGATCTTCGTTAAAAGCATAAGAAAGACCAAGCCAATAAGCCACATACGGATCTTTTTCTGAATCTAAAATTATAAACATTTCTATAGCTTCATCATACATATCATTAAAATAATAAGCCAACCCCAAATTCATCCGCGCTACATCTTTTACCATTGGCTCACTCACCTCAAAAGCTGTTTTTGCATAAGCCAACGCTTTCGGATAATCATAGTAATCAATAGCCACCTCATCCATATCAACATAAAACAAACTAAGAGCATTATTAATCTGAAAATCTCTAGGTTTTAAATCATGAGCTTTGTTATAATTAAGCAACGCTTCTGCAGGATCCAATTCAACCAAAGCAATTTCACCCAATATCAAATAATGCTCAAACGAATATTCATCAGCATAACTAAAAGCATCTTTTAAAGAAACCAAAGCTTTTTCCATTTCCATCTCACTTAAATAAACATAAGCAAGGTTAAGCGACGCATTTAATTTCATGTCATCTGTAAAAGCATCTTCTCTTGCTTCTATTAACTGCACAATAGCAGAATCAGCATCTCCATCATTATAACTATCTAACGCACTATTATTTTTTTCAACAGAACCTTCATCTAAACCGAAATAAATACTCAAAACCAACGCTCCGATAAAAATAGCAATTGAAATAATCTTTTGAAGATTCAAAACACCTTTGTAATAAAAAAAACGAGTAAAGAAATTCTCTTTTCCAGAAACTTTCTCCATTTCAAAAGCTTTTCCCCCACAACCATTACAAACCTTCTGCTCCCCCTCCATCTGCTTCCCACACTTTTTACAATGCATACATTTTATCATTGATCATAGAACATAGAAACACGTATCACATAGCACGTAACATGGATCAAGGCTCATTAATCATTCTTAATTCTTTTTTCCCTTTTTTATTTTTCTTTTTACTTTCTTTCTTTTCCCTACATACTACATGCTATATACTAAACCCTATTTACTAATAATTATACTCACCAATAACTTCCTTCGCAGTTTCCCACATACTATCATCACCATTAACCTTCATCCAATACCACCATTCGACACCCCACAAATAAATTTCAGAAAACCCAGTTTTTCTAGCAAAACTAATATTATAAAGCAAAACATCCGGATTCATCAGTTCATTCATCTTTTCAACATCAACCTGCAAATCATAACCATAAGGAACCCACGGCTCAGCCTGCAATTCAGCCACTATCATATCATCCGGACTCTTTCTCACCATCCAAGACTTAAACCTATAAAAAGATGGCGCAAAAACATGATTAAAATATCCTATATATTCATTATACACCACTCTATACAAAGTATGACCAAATTTATCACCGAGATGTGCAGTTTTCAACCAAGTACTGAGCTCCCCACTATCTGTCACCATCACGGGACGTTCATCCAAACTTTTCACAAGAGCCACTTCTTTCTTTAACATACCAATACTTGTTTCTGGACATTCACCAAAAGAATTAAGAAACGGTTCATTCTCTACCTGCCACATAACAATCGATTCATGTGACTGAAAATGTTCAACTAAAACTCTAATTAATTCCAACTGTTCAATCTCAACCTTCTCAACAGGCAAATCCGCTATCCAAGCAGGATCGTGACATTCTGGCCATCTCGGAACTCTTCGCCCGATTGCCATAATGACATTCACATCCCTCTCATCAGCGCGATCAAGCATCCAATCCAAATCATTAAAATAAAATTTCTTAAACTCTGGCTCAACTTCATTCCACTGAGCAACCAAACGAATATCCTTCACTTTCAAATCATCAAGTATAGCCAAATAAGTTTCCTGCCAATCCAAATCAAGATCATTAATGGCATAACTTTTCGAAAAAGTAACTCCAAGAACTGGATAGTTTTCATCACTAAAATCAGCAAACTGTATCATAATAGCCAAAACAACTATTTCTGCAACCACTAGAAAAGTCAAAAAAATCAATCTAAATTTCGGAGTTAATTTTATAAACATATTTTATACGATAATAATTAAACCTAAACCAATCATTATTAAAACAATCGCCAACACTTGTTGAACAATTTCTCCCCGAGTAAACTTCTCTTTCATAAACCGAGGAAACAACTTAGTCGAAACAAATATTATTAAGAACAAAATAGCATACTGCAAACCTGCAAGAGCATTAACCAAAGTAGCACTAACAAGAGCAATCGCATAATTCATACCAATAAAGTAAATTGCTGCAAAGAACTTATTAATCGCCAAGATAAGAAGTCCTGAACTTGTATCCTTGCGCTTCTTCTTTGTACCACCACCAAAGACATCCTTCAACATGCCAGGAAGCAACAACAACGGCAAAGCCGCCGCAAAAGCTCCTATACGCGACCACACGAAACCAGTAGAGAAACTTACTTCCATAAACACACCACGAAGCAAAGTAAACGAAACCGCAAAGAAAACACCCGCAATCACCGCCCACAACATTCCGATATGCAAACCATTATGCCTCACACTCTTTTCAAATGAAATTAACAAAGCACCAAACACCAAAAATAGAACTCCAATTAGCTGTCCCATCGCCAGCATCTCACCAAGCCAAAAATAAGAGATAATAAAAGTTACCACCGGCACAACCGCTCCAGTCAAAGGCGTAATATGACTTACCTCTCCTTCTTTGATACCCAAATACAAAAACTGCAAACCTATAGTAAACACTGCACCCGCAATCAAAGACAAAATCATAATCTTCCAACCCGGAAACATCTCAAAATCCCAAAACACAAACACCAAAGCCAGTAAATTACCCACCGAAGTCCAAAAAGTTATAACCGCCGGTCTCGGAAATTTCTTTGTCAACAAAAACTTATCGAGAAACAACGCTATAGCATTAGCAAACTGCGAAATTATTACAATCGGTAACCACATATTACTTATTTGTTATTCTTTATTCTAAAATCAATTAACGCCTCCGCTATATCATCTCCAAGCACATGGTTCTTCAAATCAATAGTATCCATAGAAGCCAGCAACAACTCAGGATCATATTCCAACCCCAATAGCAAAACTTCATCAATCAACTCATTCGGCAAACCAAGATCCAAAATATTACCCAATATTATTCCTCCTTGCTCATTCTCAAAACATAACTTTATCAACTCCATCTTTCTAGCATCAACTTTCTCACTTTTAATATCTTCCACAAATTTCTCCTTACCACTATTCACATAATCAATTATTTCATCAACTTCCAAATCCTCAAGCTGACTTTTTATTGTATGAATCCCCGCTTGATCCACAAAATCACCAGAAGAATTAACACGAGAAGCCAAAAACAAATCGTATACCAATTTATATTTTTCCCCATTCAATCCTTCTTCCCAAAAATTCTCAGCAACTTTTTGAGCCACCATCTGAGAATCATCATTAAATTGCATCATCAACTTCACTAAAAGAGTATAATCAGTATCAGTTTGCCTCTCTTCAGCTGTCAAAAAGCCTTTATCCGTAACTGGATTAAACTGTTCAAGAGACTGAACTAAATACCCCAATCTCTGATCACTTAATTTAATATTTTCAAAATAATTACCAAAGAAAGCCCCAACCATTCCATTATTATTATCGAGCTTTTTAAGTGATTCCATAACCGGGTCAATACTTGTAATATCAAACAACAAAAAAGCACTCATCTCATCAAAAATTTCATCTATTCTCTTCTTATCATCACTATCATCTAAACTTAGCGCATTCAACTCATCAACTTTCAACTTCAACCTCTCTCCATACAAACGCAATTCCAAATAAAACTGAACATTTTTTATAAATTCAACCTTTTCTAAAAAAGCCTTTTTCAATCCAGCAAAACCTCCTTCGTCAAAAACCTGACCAATATTTTTTTCCACATGATTATTATTTGAACTTTCAAATCCCAGAACCATACTTTTAATAGATTATACTTTATACTTTATTCTTTATTCTTTATTCTAAAGTCCTCAATACCACACAAGCCTTAGTTATATTATAACCATTAAAATCAACCTTTTCATCAAACTCCACTCGCTCTGCATCACCATATTTTTCCTTAAAATGAGACAATACCTCTTCTCTGTTACTAAGAGCTCCGAGAGAAAAAATTGGAGCCACAATATTTTTCACTCCCAATCTTCTAGCATCTTCTATCAATTTATTATCAATAAAACTTTCAACAAAATCAGCCGCATTATTATTGGTCAAAGTATTTTGTTGAGGATTAAATCCTCTAATAATCAAAGTTTTTTCACCATTGATAGCACTCTCGATAACCAGGGTTCCACCAGCAATATTACGATTAACTAGATCATCAGGATTGTTAATAAAAGCATAACTGGTTATATTAGGATAATCCTTCATAATAGAATCACGTGAAGTCCAACAAGCATCACAATAGTAACCACTGAGCTCACCGAGCACACCACGAGAAGGCACACATGCAAACGATGAAGTTTTTTCAGAAGATATTTCATTAATACGCTTGATTTCAGAATCAATAACAGTTGTATTGAAAACAGCTTTTAATTTACTAGCCATTTTTTTGTCAAAACCAAACGCCGGAACAACATGTTGCAACAATCTATTATTAATTACTTCAGACAAAACAGGAATATTACCAACAGTCAACTCGCCATCTTTTATAAATTGACTAAAATTACTTTCAAGCTTACCATCATCTTCAAAAGCCCTCATTAAAACAAAACGTCGAATAAAAAAAGTAGTTACGGGATGTGTTTTTTTCACTTTATTGTTAAGCTCAAACTCAATCAAAACTTCAAGTGGATCAACCGATCCCGACTTCAACATAGCTTTCAATTCCTCCAACTTGTCCGTCTCTCTTTCTGTTTTTCTAATTTTTCTTTCTCTCTTTTCTAAATTCAACTCCAAATCAAAACGATTTTTTTTCTGAGACAGCTGAGTAATATAATCATCAATAACCACAGAACACTTATCAACCAACCCATCTTTGTAATTATGACCATATTCCATCATAACACTTTGAACAGCTTTTGCATCTCCCACAAAAACAGAAAACTTATTGGTAGCCTCAACTGAAATCGCAAATTTCTCATTATTATTATCTTCATCATCAGTGCTAATTTTTTCTTTTACCTCAATAGTACCTTCCTGATATTCAGCTGACAAAGGCTTTACTAACCCTCGACGTTGAAAATCACGAAAGACAGCAACCAATTCACCAATATCACGAGAACGACTCCATTCTGAAACCGCGTAATTACTATAATTCTTTATAATACCCAGTGCAATATCATTCTCATAGAAAGCCTCAGGAACTTCATCTTCACGTCCAAAAATAAAAGAATCTCGAAGACCCCTCATCACACCACGAAACGAATTCAAAACTTGATTACCTCTTCTTTTTGCCTCAGCATCTGACTCACCCTCCACCGCTGGAATATTCCGAACTCCCAAATCAACAAAAGTTTGTGACATTTCACCACCCTGCTTCAAGTTTCTATATTCTCGATAAATCATTGGATCATCCCAGAGACCAAACTCACCTATATAACTCGAAAACAGCTTTATTTCTTCAGGATCATCAAGAGCAAACTGAATATTTTCTTGAAAAAGCAAAATCATTTTAAAAACATGCTTAGGCAAAAACCCTTTTGATACAGACTCAAAATCAATTTCAGTCTCCAAAAAATCCCTACGTACGGCTGAAGGCAAATGAAACACATCATCAACAACTAACGGATAAACCATTTCATGGTCTTGCTTCACTGTGTCAAACAAAAAGTTAGCCTGTTCCGCCCATCGTTGTAAGTTTTTTTTATTTTTTACAAGAAAATTATAACGTTTAATAACATCATCATCATAAGTTAAGAAATCAAGAAAATTGAGCCTAGACACTCCTCTTGGAGCCATCTCATCTCTTAGTTCCTCCACCAAATCAATAACCTCCAGCAATGGTTTCTGAAGCTGTCTAGCCAACAAAAAATATTGATATCGCTCTGTAGACATTAATGGATAAGGCAATTCCTTTGTTGGCATTTTTTTGTTAAAGAAAGGCTCTTTGACTGACAAACCATTCTTCAACTGATTATAATCATCAACTAACAATTCAAGCAAATGATAATTTGAAGGATTCAATCCAAAAAACAACTGTAATCTTCTAGTCGGTCTAGGAGAACCTTTCTTATCCTCTTCTCCTAAGATATCTAGCCAATCAGCATGCTCATTAATAACAATATTCATAGCTTTTATATTGTCCACTGACAATCTCAAAACATCAAAATCATATTCACAATCATAAGTATGTTCTTGGATATATTCCCAAGTTTTTTCAGAAGCAATTGAACGTATTTCCTGCCATTTATCAATATAACCTGTTCTTTTGTCAGGCGACACACCTGGCTTCCATATACTACCAGAATTATTCAATTGTAAAACTCGCAAGGCATCACCAGGCGTCTTAAAAAACGAAAACGGCTCTCTTCCTTCGTTTATAGCACGTCGCACCATTTCATAAACAGTTCTTTCATTGTCAAACTTCAAATGCTTAAACATATCCGCTAATGAATATGGATTAATTTCAATAATAGCATCAAAAATATTAACTCTATCATTGTCTGTCAACATCTTATTGTTTTCTTTTAAAAATCTCCACGACACAACGGTGGGTGTTTCTTGAACTATTTTTACTATCAATGTTTTCTTTTTCTTGGCACTAATATTATACTCATCAATATTACTAAGCAGATCATAATAACCAAAATCCCCACTCGGATTTTCAATCAAGTATTCAAAAGTTTCCTCTATAACTGGTTGCAACCAAGAATCAACCTTGCCTGCTTTTGAAAATCGTTCCAAACCACTTTGCAAAAGATTCACATCACCTTCAACAAACAACTGCTGAAGCACAAATTTTATAGTATCTGAACTAACTGGATCAAATTTATTTTTTTCAATACCATAGTCATCATAATAACCCAAACACCAATATTTAAAAGACACATCATCTTCATAACTATCATCATCCTCTGAAATCATCATCATACGTTCTGAATCATCATTCAAGGCCGCAACAGCAATAACATCAAGAATATGAGTTTTAATACCCAGACTGTTTCGAATAAAATTCATCATATTATCAGTATGTTTTCCTAACTGCATCATACTAGGATTTTCTGCTTTCTTCTGCTCTTCAACGATATACTGAAATAAATCTTTCCCCACATCAACCAAAGCTTCACTACGCAGTTCAAAGATAACATCACGCACCACATCACTATCAACCACAATATCCGACAACTCATTAATTGTACGAACAAACTTTCCACTATAAACTCCCCTCAAAGATTCAACCAACTGTTGTTCAAACAACTGTTTGTCTTTTTTACTAAAAGGAACCTTCCCCCCAGTCATCATACTATCAAAGTTCTGCAAAAAATGTCTTGGATCCTTGTCAATCACTTTTTCATATAATTCAATTCTATTAACAGACAAATCATTCAATTTCCCTACCATCAAATATGGAGAATACATCGTCAACTCAAAAACAATATCCTCAAACAAAGGGTGCTCTTTTAAATCCACATTATCAATACTATGTAGCATTAATTCTGGATCTAACTCCACAAGAAATAAAAGCACATCCTCAACCAGATCATCAGACAAATCAAATGAAAATATATTACTCAAAATAACATCTCCCTGCCCTTGCAAAACAGACAATTTTATCAACTCCATTTTTTTCTTAACATCCTTTTGCTCTTGAA
>Ga0307989_1000974_pt1 | contig 16514 bp, 18 predicted proteins | sample EllFjometagen185_FD_203164 | JGI IMG/M metagenome (GOLD analysis project Ga0307989, IMG submission 203164) | Marine microbial communities from Ellis Fjord, Antarctic Ocean - #185 | ecosystem: Environmental > Aquatic > Marine > Unclassified | place: Southern Ocean | collected 2014-10-08
TGGGAGGCTGTATTTTTTTGAGAGTTCGTTGTATTCTTTTTCGATGTCGTATTGGTCTTCTTCCATAGTGGGGTTGTGAGTATTGAGTTTATAAGATTTTTGGAGAAGCTTAATAGTTTATTATAGAAATGTTTAAATAGTCTTTACTCATTATTATATTACTCAATTTACTTGTTGTTGGCTTCGGTCGGCTTCAACCCGGTTGGATGTTTGGCTTCGGTTAAGCTTGAGAGGGGTTACGTTAAAATTTGTACTCTCATTTTAATTTTTTATTTAAACATAATAATCTCGCTGTAGTATAAAATAAGCCTGGCACGAGGATCAAACTCGCGACCTCCGCATTTTTGGAGCCTCGAAAGACATACCAATGCGACGCTCTATCAACTGAGCTAACCAGGCATTGTTACCCATGACGCGCTTTATCAAAACTAGACTACTGCGACATGTTTTAGAAATAATATTTTTGTATTTAAGTTTATCTTTTTGGTTCTTGCTCGGTGTCGTTGATTTTTATTGCGTTGCCGACCATGTGTGTTGTGTCGACTCCGATGTCCCATAGGGAAGATGCGGTATTTCCGATCCAGCCGAAGTAGAGGTAGACTGAGTTGATGATTCCTCGGGGGGATGTGATGTCGATTTCTTGGGTGTTGAAGTGGCCGATGATTGAGAAGTATAGGATTGCGCCGATGATTATGATGACTGCGATTTTTATCTTGTTGCCGTGGTGTTCGAGTTTTAGGTAGGTGAATCCTAGGAATATTAGAACTGCGACTGCGATCCATTGTGCTATCATGATGTTTTGTAGTTAAACTTTTATATAAGGTTTTTGTTGTTACTTTATGAAAAAGGTTTTGAAGATTTTGTCTCCCGGGGTGGTTCGTGAAAATGGGTTTTCACGGAGGGCTCACTTTGTGGGTGGTTCACTTTGTGGGTGGTTCAGCTCCGCTGGTGGCTTGGCGAGATTTGCTAATTTTGGTGAGGTGATTAAATGAAGAAGGAACTGAAAATTTATTTGTTTAGGCACGGGCAGACTGTTTTTAATCGGGATGGGATTTTTACTGGTTGGAAGGATTCTCGGTTGACGGCGCAGGGGAAGAGGCATGCGATTGGGATTGCGAAGCAGTTGAAAGATGTGGGGATTGATGTTGCGATTCATACTCGGTTGTCTAGGAGCAAGGATACTTTGGCGCCGGTTTTGAAGGGGCATGATGAGTGTAAACTTATTTTGGAGGATGACCGGATGATTGAGCGGAGTTATGGGAATTTGGAGGGCGAGAGTCATGAGTCGTTCATTAAGAGGATTGGGGGGGAGGAATTTGATTTGAGTGTCGAGGGGGATTCGGTTGTTAGTTTGAGTAAGGCGGATAGGAAGAAGGCTGAGAAATTTTTGGGGACGGAGGAGTATAAAGTTATTCATCGGGGTTATAATGTTGGGCCGCCTGCTGGGGAAAGTTTTGCTGATGTTGAGAAGAGGGTTAAGGGTTTTGTTCGGGATTTGAAAAAGTTTATGCGGAAGAATGAGGTTAGTGTTGCGATTTCGGGGCATGGGAATTCGATTCGGTTGTTTAGGAAGATTATGGAGAGGGCGCATCGGAAGAGCGTTGTGCAGTGGGTTATTCCTTATGATAAAGTGTATACTTATGATGTTTGAAGAATTTAAATAGTTGAGTTTGTTAGGATTTTTATGAAAAAGGGATGGAGTAGGAAAAGGGTTTCTTTGATTGGTCTGGGGATTTTTTTTGTTTTGGTTTTTTTTGTTTTGTGGTTTTTTACTGGGTTTGTGCAATCGGGTAATATTAATAATAGGGATCTTGGGAATTGGGATTATGGTGAGGATGGTGTGATTGTCGGGGGTGAGGCGTTTGTTCTCGACGGGGATAGTGAAACTTGTTGGTATCTTATTCATGGGTATACTTCTACTGCTGCTGAGATGAGGGAGTTGGCTGAGAAGGTAAATGGGGAATTTGGGGATAAGGTTTTTGTTGCTCGGCTTAAAGGTAGCGGGGAGGTTCCTAGTCATATTTTGGATTTGACTTTGTATGATTGGTACGACCAGGTCTTGGGAGAGTTTGATTTGATTAGCGAGGAATGTGGTAAGGTTAATTTGGTTGGTTTTAGTTTTGGAGGGGCTTTGTCTGCGAGGATTTCTGAAGAGCGGGATGTTAATAATTTGTATCTGATTGCGCCTTATCTGGTTGCTACGCATAGATGGTATTTTGGTTTTAGAGCGGAGAGTTATCTTGATTGGCTTGGAGATTCTTTTGTTTATGTTCGGAAGGGTAAGGCTGGGCAGATAAATTGGCCTGAGGGTCTTGAGAATCATGTTGCTTATTTGAATATGCCTCTTGGTCCGGTTAAGCACTCTAAGGAATTTTTTGAGGACGTTAAAAAGGATGTTGGTGATATTGATGTTCCTGTTTTGTTGCAGCATTCTTCTGGGGACCAGACTAGTTCGATGGAGAGTAGTGAGTTTATTTATGATGGGGTTTCTTCTGAGGTTAAGGAGTTGGTTGTTTTTGAGAGGTCGAATCATATCTTGTTGGCTGATTATGATAAGGATGCTGTTGGTTTGAATATTGTTGGTTTTGAGAAGGGGACTAGGGATTAGGTTGTTTAGGTTTGGGAAGGGGTTCTGAATAGCAGGATGAATAGGATTGAAAAGATTTTTTGTTGGGGAGGGGTTGGGTTTGGGGTTTGGTTTAGATGTGTGACAAGTGTGACAAGTGTGAATCACACTTGTCACACTTCTTTTTTTATTTAGGGATTTTTATTGGGTGGTTGCGCTCGGCTGTAAAAGATTTATATATTTCAATTATTGATTTAGAGTATGGATGTGGGGAAGACGCTTTATGTGACTGATAGGAATGAATGGCGTAGTTGGCTTGTTGAGAATCATGATAAGGAAAAGGCGATTTGGTTGGTGTATTATAGGAAGGCTTCTGGGAAACCGCGGATTCCTTACAATGATGCTGTTGAGGAAGCGCTTTGTTATGGGTGGATTGATAGTACTGTGAAGGGTATGGATGAAGAGAGGTTTGTCCAGAGGTTTACTCCGAGAAGGTCGACGAGTGTGCTTTCGGAAATGAATAGGGAGCGTATTCGTAGGTTGATTAAGGGGAAGAAAATGACGTCGTTTGGGCTTCGGGCTGTTTCGCATGTTTTTGATAAGGATGATGATGATGAGCTTGTTATTTCTCCAGATATAGTTGAGGCGTTGAAGGGTAATGAGCGGGCGTGGGAGAATTTTCGGAAATTTTCGGATGGTTATAAGAGGGTTCGTATAGGTTATATTGAAGGGCAGAGGAAGCATGGTGATGAGATGTTTGGGAAGAGTTTGCGGAATTTTATTATGAAGAGTGCTAGGAATGAGAAGTTTGGGATGGTTCGGTAGGGGGAGAGGGGGCGGGTGGTAACGGGGGTATAGGTGGTAACGATGATATGGGAGTGGTTTTGATTTGGTTGCCCGAGATTTGGAAGAGAAGGGGATTTTGGGGAGGAAGTTTTCTTATCATTGGAAGAGGTTGTATTTGAAGAATTATTTGAATGCGAAGGAGCGTGATGTTTTTGAGTTTATTAGGAAGAATAATGGTGAGGCGGAGTTTTGTGTTATTTTGAAGAAGTGTGATATTGATGATAATATGTTGATTAGGATTGGGAAGAAGTTGGTTCGGATGGGTTTGATTGTTAAGATTCGGCGAGGATATGGGACTTTTTTTGTTTTGTCCCAAAAGGGATGACCCTGCTGGACCAAAGGGGAAGGTTTAGGTTTATGTTCATAATGTGCAAGTCTTAAATAGTTGTTTTTCTTGTAATTAATGAAAGGAGGTATTGAATGAAAAATATAATTAGTTTATTTATGATGGCGTTTTTGGTAATTGGAACTTTGGGTTTCGTTGTTGCTGAGGATTCTGATGTTGTTCCTGTGGCTAAGAAGATTGGATTTTTTGAGAATTCTCTTGACCGTATAAAACTTGCTTTTACTTTTAATAAGGAGGTTAGGATTGAGCGGACACTTGATATGGCTGAGAAGAGGTTAGCTGAGGCTGAGCTTTTGGCTGAAGAAAATCCTGAGGCTTATGATCTTGCGCAGGAGAGATATGATAATCTTATTGCTAGGGCTGAAGAAGATTTGGCTGCGATTGAATCTGGTGATGATGCTGAAACGTCTGAGGAAGATTTGGCTATGATTGCTCGAATTCAGAATAGGTTTGAGCTGCATAACGATGTTGCTGATGAGATATATATTCGTGCTCGTGAGAGATTTGAGATGAATAATGCGAGTGATGAAAAACTTGAAAGGTTTGAGATGTTTTATGAGAGGACTTCTGAACGAAATGCTTTGATGCAAGGAAAAGTTATCGCTAAGAGAGAGGCTGCTATTGAGATGCATAAGGAAATGAGTAACATGAGTGATGAGGAACTTGCGACTTTTTTGGAAGAGGTTGAAGAGCGTCAAGGTTTAACTGCGGATCGAGAGGTTCGACAGGATAAGCTCGATGTTCGGGTTCAGAAAGCTACTGAGATTAAAAGAGCAGTGGTTGAAAAAGCTCGTGCAAGTCTTATTGATTCGGGATTGAGTGTTCAGGAGAGATTGCAGGCTAAGGAGCGAATTTTGGAGGAGACTCAGGCCATGGAAAATCTTAGACTTCGTGCTGAAGCAAGTATCAAAAATGAATTGGGCGGCAATAACGCTTAATTTTAAAATATTTTTTATTTTTTATTTTTCCCTTATGGGAAAAAATTATAAGGGGGTAGGGTTTTAGTTTAAGATGAAAATTACTAAGGTTCGAGATGATGTTTGGAAGTTTAAGGGTGTTGGGTCTGTTTATTTGATTCGGAATCCTGACGAATGGGTTTTGATTGATGCTGGGGATGTTGAAGATAGGAAGGATTTGATTTTGGAGATTAGGAAGGTCGTTAGTTTGAAGAAGATTGGTATTGTTTTGTTGACGCATTTGCATCATGATCATTTGGGCGGGCTTGATTTGTTTCCTAATGCGAAGGTTTTTGCTAGTGGTGTTGAGCTTCGGGATTATATCGAGAATGCGCGGAGTTTTCATTTTTATGTTAGTCCTGAAGTTGATAGGATTTTGAAGAAAAAGGCTAAGGCTTTGAAGGGTAGTGGTTGGGGTTTGAAGGTTTTGAAATGCCCAGGGCATACAAGAGGGAGTGTTGCTTTTTTGGATGAGAAGAGAAAGTTGTTGTTTAGTGGGGATACGATTTTTGGTGGAGGAATTGAAGGGCGGGTTGATTTGCCGAATTCGGAGCCTGAAAAGATGGGGAAGAGTACTGCGATGTTGAGGAAGTTGGTTGCTGAGGAAGGGTTGGGGCTTTGTCCGGGGCATGGGTATTGGGAAGATTCGCAAAACGCTTAGCGTTTTGCTAGGGGCTCATCTGTTGATGGGTGGCTCACTTTGTGGGTGGTTCAATATTTCATATTGGGTGGCTCAGCTTCGCTGGGGGCTTGGTGGGTTGATTTCGGTAAATTAATAAGTGGGTTTTGCTTTGGACTATTATGAAAATTGGGAATTTGGAATTGAAGAGTCGGGTTTTTTTGGCTCCTATGCTTGAGCCTAATGATATTGCTTTTCGGTTGCTTTGTTTGAAAGCTGGGTGTGGGTTGACTTGGACTGGAATGACTTCTGGACTCTCTCGTGCTAAGTTGAATTTGGATGATAGGCCTGTTTTGCAGTTGTTTGGGAATTCTGTTCGGGGGATTGCGAGTTTTATGAAGAAGTATGATTCGGAAGTTTCGGGTTGGGATTTTAATTTGGGTTGTCCTTCTAAGTTGTCTAAGAGGTTGGGGCATGGGGCTTGTTTGAATGACTTGGGAATTATTCGGGAGATTTTGGAAGTTATGCGTGCTGGGACTAAAAGGCCTTTGATGGTTAAGATTCGGAAGAGTGATATTGCTTTTGATATTTTGAAGATTTGTGAGGATATTGGTGTGGATGGGGTTTGTGTTCATGCTCGGACTTTGGGACAGGGATATTCTGGTGAGGTTGATTATGAGTTTGCTTTGGAGGTTAAGAAGCAGGTTGGTATACCTGTTATTTTTTCGGGGGTTTCTAGATTGGAGGATGTTGATTCTATTTTGGAGGATTTTGATTTTGTGATGATTGGGCGGAAGGCTATTGGGAATCCTTCGGTTTTCCGATTAAGGGATAAGGAGAAAGGAGTAAGGAGTAAGAGTTCTGATTTTGGGGAGTATTTGGAGTTGGTGAAGAAGTATGGATTTTATTTTAGGCAAGTTAAGTATCAGGCGATGAATTTTACGAAGGGGTTGGTTGGAGGGAAGGAGTTGAGGGGGAAGTTGGTTGAGGCGAAGTGTGTTGAGGATATTGAGAGGATTATGAGTTAGTTGTTACTTTGGGATAGATACAGATGGGAAAGTTTATATATTGTTTTTTGGGATGATGTTGATGGGAAAATATGCGCTTTCGGAGAGAGGATTAAAACTGAATCAATTGGGACAAAAATATGTGAGTTTAGTTAGGGAAGATCAGTTTTACTATGTTGCTAGAGTGGATCCGACAAAAAAACCGAAGAAAGTTTTTGATTTAAATAAGCGAAGTAATTTGCAGGTTAGGATTGCTAATGCTATTTGTTCTCGTTTGGAAAATTTTTTTAAGGAAGTTGCGAATAGTATGTTGGAGGGAGCTGGAATTGAGATTCGGAAAGATCGATGGATTTCTCTTAATGGCTTTGAGGTTCCGAGTATTTCTGATTTGGCTCATGATGGTATGGTTGCTGTTTTAGAAAATTTGCATAAATATAACGAAGACTATTCCATGACTACTTTTGTTAAGCAGAAGGCTGCGGATAGAATGTATTTGAGCGCCAGTAAATATACTCAGATTCCACTTCCTAAAAATATGTTTCGACAAGCTAGGACTGTGGTTGGAAAGTCTGATTTAGAGAAAACCTCTAGTGAGGCGATTTCCTCTATTCCTTTAGAGAGAGGATCTAGGATGAATGAGAATGTGGTTAGTGCTATCTCTAGTGGAGCTTTTGGTTCTAGAAATCAAAGCATTGACAAACCGGCATATGAGGATGATGGGGAAAGTTGGAGTGGGATTCATTTGGAGTATGAAGATAATGTTAGTGCTGATGTCTTGCTTGAGAAGAAGAATACTAAATTAAAAGTACGTTCTTTATTGAATGTTGCGGACAAAAGAGAGAGAGATGTTCTTCATCTGCGCCTGGTTGAAGAGTGGAGTCTTGAGAAAGTTGGGGAAAAATATGGAGTATGTAGGGAACGTGCTAGGCAGATTCAGAAAAGTGGACTTATTGATATTGCGAAACCTTTAGAGAGAATGTTTGCTTAGGGGAAATAATAAATAGGCTTTTTGTTTTGAATTGTTATGGTTTGGAAGGTGGTGAGTGTGATGTTGGTTTTTTTGATGCTTGTTTTTAGTTTTGCTCTTATGCTTGAGCGTTTGCCTGTCGAACCTGTGAAGTTGACGACTAATTATTTGGACGGCTCTGGTGAGGCAATGGGTTATGGGCAATTGTCAATGGTGGATTATGGGAGTGTTGAGGTTTTTGCTGAGAATTTGAGGTTTAGTCATAATTTGATTTCGTATTGGATTAGTTCTGATTGCGATGCGGGGCGACGAGGTGATATGGTTGAGGCTTTGACTATTTTTTCTGACGAGATGAAGGTTGTTTCTTTTTTTGAAGTTGATGATGACGCGGATATTTTGATTGGGTGTTCGAATGATTTTGTTGAGCTTGGCGAGGATTTGTTTGCGGCTGGTGAGGGAGGTCCGAGTCGGATTATTAATACGAGTGGGTTTAAGATTATAGAAGAGGGGAAGATTAAGTTGTATGCGATGGGTGGGAATTGTGATTATCCGATTGTTGCTTTGCATGAGCTTTTTCATGTTTTCGGATTTGGTCATTCGCCTGACCCTATGAATATTATGTATAATACTTCGGCTTGTGATCAGAGGATGAGCGATGATATGGTGGATTTGATTGTTGCGCTTTATTCTGTTGAGGCTTTGAGTGATGCGAGGATTGAGAGTGTGACTGGGGCTATTAAGGGAAGATATTTGGATTTTAATATTTCTATTTTGAACGAGGGGTTGATTGGGATTGATGGGATTAGCTTGACTATACTTGGAGATGGTGAGGTTGTTGATATGGTGGATTTGGGTGAGATTGCGATGGGGTATGGTCGGAATTTGCGGGTTGTGAATATGGATGTTGGGTCTGGTGTTGAGGAGGTTCGGTTTGTTTTGGATGCTGAGGGTTTGGTTAGGGAGTTGGATGAGGGGAATAATGCTGTTGAGATGACGGCGTAGGTGATTAGTATTTTTTGAATACGGGTGGTTGTGTTTTACTCATGATACAAATTATTATAAATTGATACCTTTTACTTTAGTGATGAAGAATGATCCTTATTACGATAAATTCATTATTAAAAAATATAAATACTGGGTTTTATGTCTTCATGAAAAACAGTTTCCTTATATTGGAAGGTGTTATGCTTGGTGTAATAGAGAAAACGCTGAAACTGTAGTTGATATGACAAAGGATGAGTCGATTGAATTGAACCGGGTGATTCTTCCGGAATGGAATCGTGCTGTTAGAAAGTTGTTTAGTCATGATACTACTAATTTTTCTATCATGTGCAATGAAACTCGTCACCTTCATGCTCATTTTATCCCAAGATATAAGATGCCAAGGATTGTTTATGATTTGAAATTTGTTGATCCTGATTTTAGTGGAAATTATGCTCCTTATCCTCAACCTAAACTACCTTTGGATTTTTTACTTAGGATTAAAAGAGATATATGTAAAGCTTTAGATGACTCTCATCTCAATAAAACTTAAAAGTGGGTGATGATTTTTTAGTGAATGGAAAAAGAGTTGGAATATACGCGGATTTTGAAGGCTTTGATGGAATTGCCGTTTCAGGTGGGGCGAAATTTATTGGCTGATTTTTTGTTGGGAGATTATTCTAATAAGTCGATTTCTAGAAGTCGGTTGGATGAGTTGGATAATTTTGATAGCTTGTCTTGGGATAGAGGGAAGTTGTTTGGGGAGATTGATAGGTTGGTTGCTAATGGGATGATTGAGATGGTGCAGAGTGATTATAATCGGTTCGTGAAAGTTATGTCTCTGACTATTAAAGGTCGGAATGAGATTACGCATCCGACTTTGGAGGCGAAGAGGTTGGGGAATAGGGTGGATTTTTCTGAGAGTGTTGTGAGTGATAGTGACCGTGAGACTTTTGCTGAGTTTGGAGATTTTTTGGAGATGTATAATGATGAGCAGAGGAAGGCGATTATTTCTTCGGCTAAGAAGTTGCTTTGTGTTGCTGGGGCTGGCTCGGGGAAGACTACGGTTTTGACTAAGAGAATTGAGTTTTTGGTTAAGTATCGAAATGTGGAGCCTGGGAATATCCTGGCGATTACTTTTACTCGGAAGGCTCGGTTGGAAATGGAGAAGCGGTTGAAAGAGTTACGAATTTTTGGAGTGAATGTTCATACTTTTAATTCTTTTTGTGAGGGGATTCTGCTGAGGAATGGTTCGGAGATTTATGGTCGTCAGGTTCGGGTGCTTAGTTATGGTGATAAGATTTTGGCGATGAATATGGCGATTTCTAATTTAGGTTTGGATATGGAGCAAGTTGTCGACGAGTATTTTAATGCTGGGCAGAAAAAATTTCGAACGGCTTCTCAGTTGACGAATGCTTTTATGTCGGATTGTTTTTCTGTGATGGATTATTTTAAGGTGTCGGGGAAGAGGGACTATGATTTTTCTAAGGATGTTGATGTTAATGAGCGGGTTAATGCGGAGCGGATTTTTAAGATTACGAAATTGTTGCGGGAGCATATGGAGATGCAGGGTTTGCGGGATTATAGCGATCAGATTCTTGATACGATTAAATTTTTTAAAATGAATTCTGGTGGTATACCAAAGTTTGAACATGTTTTGGTTGATGAGTATCAGGATGTTAATGCTGGGCAGATTGAGTTGATTGGTTTATTGGCTGCGCCGAATTTGTTTGCGGTTGGTGATCCGAGGCAGTCGATTTTTGGTTGGCGTGGTTCGGATGTTAATTATATTTTGAATTTTGAATCTGATTTTGGTGGGGGAAGAAAAAATAATCCGCGGACGGACGCGGATGGACGCGGAGAGGAAGGAGAGGATGAGAAAAGTGATGGGGTTGAGGTTATTCATTTGAAAAGAAATTATCGGAGTTTACCTGGGGTTGTTAGTTTTATGAATCATGCGATTGCGGATATGAAGTTGCCGGATTTAGATTCGCATCTTGAGGGTGAGGCTAGGATTCGGATTGAGGATTTTGCTAGTGAGGGGGCGGAGAGGGATTTTGTTTTGAGGGATATTGAGGATTCGGATATGGGGCTTGATGAGATTTTTGTTTTGGCTAGGACGAATAAGATTTTGATGGAGCTTAGTCAGGCGATGAAGATGAAGGGTGTTGAGCATAATGTTCGGTCTGATGAATCTGCGGGACGAGTTAATGGGGCTATGAAGGGTGTGACGCTTGCGACTGTTCATGCGATTAAGGGACTTGAGGCGAAGAAGGTTTTTGTGATTGGGGCGAGTGAGTCGAATTTCCCTTGTAAGGCTTCGGATCATCCAGCGGTTGAGATGGTGAAGGCTGATGATTATGATCGGGAAGAGGAGGAGAGAAGGTTGTTTTATGTTGCGGTGTCTCGGGCTAGGGATGAGTTGGTTGTGACGCATACGAGGAAGCCGACTTATTATATTACTAATAAAATGCGCGCGCTTGCGAAGGGTAAGGAAAAAGGAATAGGGAATAAGGCTGATTTAGATGAGGGGTTGGTTGGGGAGCTGAAGAGTTGGCGGAGTGTTGTTAGTTCGGAGAGAGGTGTTTCGGCTTTTGTGGTTTTGTCTAATGCTACTATTGAAGAGATTGCGGTTAAGATGCCTAAGGATGCCGAGGAGTTGATGAAGGTTTCTGGGATTGGGCCGGAGAAGTTGATGAAGTATGGTACCAAAATCCTTGATATTGTTTGTGATTTTGGAGTTGGGAGTTAGTAGTACGCTGCGCTGGTAGTTAGTAGTTTTTTGTTGCGCTCTTTTTTCGCGCTTGGGGATTTTGGGGAATAGATTTATAATTGAGTTTGTATTTGATTTGTTATGGAGAAGAGGGTGATGATTGGTTTGGGTGTTTTGGTTTTGGTTGTGGGTTTGTTTTTTATTTGGAATGATTTTGGTGTTGAGGATGAGGTGGTTGAAGTTCCTGTGGTTGTTTCGGTTCCTGTGGTTGTTCCTACGTCTAGTGTCCCGGCGGAGATTAATTTTGAGAGTTATAATATTGATTATATGAATGACGATGTTAAGGCGATTCTTTTGGGGCAGTTGGGTGAAAGTGGGAAGACTGCGTTTTATTTGCCGTCGACTGGTTATGTTAATGTTTCTCGTGGGACGAAGTATGGAGTTGCGTTTGTTATTCAGAATGTGAATCCTAAGGTTCCTGAGGGAAGTCGGTTTGCTTATAATTTTGATGCTAGTTCTGAGGATTGTGGAGTTGGTTTAGATGTGGCGCAGAGTTGGATTGAGAGTGGATGGGCGAGTCAGGGGATGATTGCTGGGCAGTGGAGAGAGGATTGGAATGAGTGGCATGATGCAATGACTGTTCGTTTTGCGTTTCCGGATGATGTTGGGGATTGTAGTGTTGCTTATGATTTTGTTATTACGAAGGATGGATCTTTGTATGATTCTCGGGTTTTGGTTTTTAATTTGATTTGAGAAAGGAAAAGGAATACGCTCCGTCCGAGTCATCTAGTAAAATGTGATCCTCTGGGGACGGATTTTTTCCGTTAAGATACGTCCCTCTAAAATCACAAAAGACTATAACGCTCCAACCGGGCTATTTAGTAAAATGTGATCCTCTGGGGACGGATTTTTTCCGTCCAATGGTTTTACTTTTATTATGATTTTGAGGTCTTTGGGATTTATAAGGATTGTCGGTCTACTTTGGGGTGACGGAGACTATATTAGAGAAGTAGTTGTTATAAAAGTTAATAAACAAGTTTATATTTCCGGGATTATCTTTTATTTGTTTTGTTGGTTATTATATTTTTAATGATATAATTTTATCAAAAATCAATTTATTTGGATGATATTTTCTATTTGGATGATATTCTTGTTTTGAAAAGGTATATATTATTTAGGTTGTAGTTATTATTGGAGATAACAAAGATTGTTTTGCAAGAAACACTTTGCGGTGCTCTGTCGATTGCCATTCATTAGGGTTCGTGTCTAGAAATAGCGTCCTGAAAACAGTGTTCGATAAGTTAGCCGTAATAAGGAAAGATTAGCTTTATCCCTTTTGTTAGTAATGAAAGGAGGATAAAAAATCTTTTTGATCTGATCTAGGTTATCTCCATTTTTTTAAGGTGAAAAAAGATTCATTTATTTTATTATCCTAAATAAGTTGCATGAAAAAAATAGGAATTAGTTTTTTTGTTGAAAAAGTATAGAGCTACTCGGCGGGTTCTTGGGAAGTAGGGTATAGACAAATTTGTAAATATATATATGTTGAGTGATATTATTGTTTTGGAAATTTATTTTAGAAAATAAAAAGGAGAGTACAAATTTTTTACGTCACCTCTCTCCAGCTTGACCGAGGCCAAACATCCAACCAGGATGAAATCAACCGAGGCCAACAACAAGTAAGTTGAATAATATAATATAATATATAAACTATTTAAACATTTTGCTGACAACATTGTTAATAATACCTATAATTAAAAAATTTAATCATAATTCTTCGAGGTGTGTTGTTGTTGGTGCTGTTGTGGATGTCGTGAGCAAAATTATTGAAGAGAAATATTTTTCCTGGATATGGATTATACCAATAACAAAGAACTAGTAATAATCCTGATAAAATAACATAAAAAGATATCTTTAAAATAAGGCATAAATCTATATATTTGCGAGGAGTCTAAGACATATGAAAAATAGGCGAAAATATTTTCTTGCCGGTATTTTCTTCTTGCTACTTCAGTGTTTGGTGATATTTAGAAATATAATTTCGGACTATAATAATTATTTTTGGTTTTGTGATTTTGTTTGTGTTCCTTTGGCAATTGGTTTTTTTATTAGAAAGGACTATATAATAAAGGGATTAATTAATATTGGATTTATTCCTCAGCTTATTTATATCGGTTTTTTAGGGTATGCCTTTACAACAGGTGTTTCTTTAATTACAACAATTCCGGAGAATATAACATTGTTTTATTTGATTAGTTCATTACTTATTCATCTTTCTACAACTTTTGCTCTAATTTTGACTTATGATAAAAAACTTGAAACAAAAACCTTATTTTCTTCATTGATGTTTTTGTTTGTGATGTATGTAATTGCTTTGTTTTTTACAGCTCCTGGGCAGGGGGCGAATTATGTACTATCTGCGAAGACCTTGATCCCTTGGCCTATTCCTCATTATACTCAATTATGGATTATACTTACATTTGTTTTGGTCGTTCTTCCAACTCAATTGATTCAATATATAATTTATAAAAAAAGTTTATTAGGAATTTCAAATAGCAACGATAAAACACGAAACCATAACGCTCATAACGTACACTCTTGAATGTTGTAAAAGTTCTTTACGTTAAGTCGCCGTGACTGGAGAGATATTATTTTTAGAAGTTGTGGTGGGTGATCAGAGAACTTAATTCTCTTTGACGAAGCCTAGAAAGATTATTGATATTGTTGCGATGATTGCGATGTATGTGAACATTGTTTCAGGTGAGATATCCCAGAGTATCCCGGCGATTAGGCCTGCTGCGATGTTGACTAATCCTGTTGCGAAGTAGTAGGCGCCCATTGCTGTTGCTTTCATGTTGCCTGCGAAGTCTGAGACTAGAGCTTTTTGGTTTGAGAGGGTTAGTGCGTTGACGACTCCATAGAGGACGAAGAGGATTGAGATTGATGTTATATTGTGTGCGTTGAATATGAAAGCTATTGAGATTGTTAGGAATAATAAGAAACCTACCATCAGAACCTTTTTCCTGCCTATAGAATCAGAGAGTTTTCCAAAAGGTATCATTAAGCTGGCTGAGATTATGTTGAAAAGAAGAAAGAGGATGAGGGGGATGACGATTGAGTTGGTGATGTTTTTTGCTATGACTAGAATGAAGAGGTAAAGGCCGAAGTTTGCTAGGGTGAATATTGAGAGAGTTAGAATTATGTATTTTAGTTTTGGGTCGAGGCAACTTATGCATTTTCTCATTGAGACTTTTGTTGGCTTTGGAGTTGTTTTATTTACTAAGGCTAAAGGGAGGAGTGAGAATAACGATATTCCTGCTGCTACGAATATAATTGAGGAAAACGTCCATTCTAGTTTCCAGAATAGTAGAAGTACTAGGAGGGAACCAATGATTGCGCCGCTTGTATCCATGGCTTGATGGATTCCGAAACTTCTGCCTCTTTTTTTTGTTGTGTCAATTAAAATTGCATCTCTTGGGGCGTCGCGGACTTTTCCGAATCTTTCGAGGGAAACGAAGGTTATAATTTGTGTCCATGATGTTGATATTGCTAGGAGCATTCTGAAGATGATTGATATTGTGTAGCCGAGGAAAACGAATCTTCGTCTTCGGCCTGTAATGTCGGAGAGGTAGCCTCCGAGTAATTTGACTAGACTTGCTAGTCCTTCTCTTAAGCCTGATATTAATCCTATTGCTAGACCTGTTCCGCCGAAGGAAGCGATCATGAAGGGGAGAAGGGGTGTTATCATTTCGGAACCGATGTCGTTTATTAGGGATGAGGAGCCTAATGCGTAAATGTTTTTGTCACCTTTCTTCATGTTTTATCTAGGAGAAATTGGTTTATATAATTTTATAGAAATCTTATTAGATATCCGTAAATTGTGATTCCGATTACTCTTGGGATTAGTCCGTAGATTATGAAGTTTTGTTTGGAGAAGTTCATTGCGCCGAATAATACTGGTAGGTATGGGAGAGGTGATATTGCTACTAGAGGGATTATGATTTATTAATCTTGTTCGAAATCGGATGTGTCTATTTTTTTCCTTTCTCTTTTTTTTAAAAATACAACTAATGCGAAACTTGCGAGAATGATTCCGATAAATAGGGCTGGCTGTTTAATGAGTAGAATTTTTGGTATGGGTTTTATTGTGAAGGATTCTTCGGATGTTGCTTCTTGGTTGTCGCCGTAGTAGATTGTGGTTTTGATTATATATTGTCCTTCTGGGATGTCCAGTGTGTTGAAATTTTTTATTATGACTTCGTCTGTTTCTATTATTTTTTCATCTATTCCGGTGTGGAATTCGTTGCCTGTTGTGTTTGTTATTGAGTAGATTAACCTAACGTGAGAGGGTCCTTCTCCGAAGTTTGTGAATTCTATCATTGCAGTTAGGTCTGTTGGGGAGTAAAGTTCGTGTTCTGCTAGTCTGACTTGGATGTCGAATAGTTCGAAATAATCGGCCCCTGCCGGAATTTCTTCTTGGAACAATTTGAGTTCTACTTTCGCGTGGGTTTCGTTGCTGGAGTGTAGAATAAATTGCAGGTTGAGTTCTTTGATTTTGAATATGATGGAATTATTTGTTTTGAGTTCTTTGTTAAAGAAAGTTTCTCCAGTACCTATGTAGATTAATTTTATTTTGTCTTGTGAGAAGTTGTCGGCTATGATGTAACGTTTTCGATTTTCTATTGTTGCTTGGAATGCTGATGGTTTGTCGAGTGTTACGTTGTATCCGATTTCTAGGGATCGTTCGGAGATTTCGTAGAATCTTTCGATTTGATCTAGTCCTGCTGGGGCGGCTTCTGGGAAGGTTGTTGTTATGACTTCGGGTGTTATGTCTTGCGCGTAGACTTGTTTGATTATTAAAAGCCCCATCAAAAGAAAGAGGAAGAATGTAATTAGGACTACTTTTGCTATTAATATGATTATTTTTATAACGCCTTTCTTTTTCATTTTGTGTTTTGAAAGTATACCTTTGCCATTCCGATTGGACGAAAGATTATTTTTTTGGCGCCTTCAAGTCTGGCGAGAGCAGTTCTAACTGCAGAACGAGAGAGTTGGGAGATCTCAGTTAGTTCTGTAATGGTTCTGCCCTCTCCAGAACTCCTCAAAATCCTTAAGATTTTTTTTTCGGGAGAATGTGATGTCGCACTTTTTTTCATTATTTATTACCTTGTTAGTTTAATGTTCAATAATTTTATCTAATGTTTCTTTCGTCGATAAGTGTCTAAAGTAAAAAAAGTGTTAAGAGTGTATATTTATTTTGGAATAATAACGTGTAATCAAACTTTTCTTTATCATAAATAAACTAGAGCCCCTTTAATAAAGGAGCATTATTCATGACTATGACCATGATTTTGTAGATAACTCTTATTTTTTATCTGGTTAAATGGGCTCTGGGACAAAACTCAAGCATACAACTGGAACAAATTCCTCAAAATAGTTTTACAAAAAAGAACCGTATCAATTCTATCCTCTCTCTTCTGTCCAACTCTCCAGCCAAACAACTTTTTATCGAC
>Ga0307989_1000975_pt1 | contig 16497 bp, 14 predicted proteins | sample EllFjometagen185_FD_203164 | JGI IMG/M metagenome (GOLD analysis project Ga0307989, IMG submission 203164) | Marine microbial communities from Ellis Fjord, Antarctic Ocean - #185 | ecosystem: Environmental > Aquatic > Marine > Unclassified | place: Southern Ocean | collected 2014-10-08
TCTACGTGGTCGTGGTGGTGGTGGATTCCCTACTGGTTTAAAATGGGAATTAACTGCAAAACATAGACGTACTGATAAATACATTATTTGTAACGCTGATGAAGGGGATCCAGGAGCATTTATGGACCGTTCAATTTTAGAGGGAGATCCTCATAGCGTCATCGAAGCAATGGCAATAGCTGGATATGCAATTGGTGCTAGAAATGGTTTAGTATATTTAAGAGCTGAATATCCACTTGCAATTTCTCGTTTACAAATAGCTATTGATCAAGCAAAAGAATATGGTTTCTTAGGTAAGAATCTATTTGGAAGTGATTTTGAATTTAATCTAGAAATCAGATTAGGTGCAGGAGCATTTGTTTGTGGGGAAGAAACTGCATTAATTAATAGTCTTCAAGGATTGAGAGGGGAACCTACAAAGAAACCTCCATTTCCAAGTGAAGCTGGATATAAAAACATGCCAACAAGCGTGAATAACGTTGAAACATTCGCTAATATTCCACCAATTATTCTAAATGGTGCAGAATGGTTCAGCAGTATAGGTACAGAAAATTCTAAAGGTACAAAAGTATTTGCTTTAGCAGGGAAAATCAACAATGTTGGTTTAATCGAAGTACCAATGGGAACAACACTTCGCGAAATCATTTATGATATCGGTGGTGGGATTACAGATGGTAAGAAATTTAAAGCAGTACAAAGTGGTGGTCCAAGTGGTGGAGTTATTACCCAACAAGATCTTGATACACCAATTGATTATGAATCATTAAAAGCCATCGGAAGTATGATGGGTAGTGGTGGTTTAATCGTTCTTGATGAAGATGACGATATGGTTGCTATCTCTAGATTCTATTTAGATTTTACGCAAGATGAATCTTGCGGTAAATGTACTCCTTGTCGTATTGGAACAAAACGTATGTATGAAATTTTAGATCGTCTAATTAAAATGGAAGGTTCTCCAGAGGACCTAGAGATTTTAGAAGACTTAGCAATAAATATTAAGAATAGTTCATTATGTGGATTAGGACAAAGTGCTCCTAACCCAGTACTTAGTACAATGCACTACTTTAAAGAAGAATATGATGCATATGCTTATCATACTAAAAAGACTTCGTATTCAATTGATGCAGAAAAATGTATTGGATGTACAAAATGTGCGAGAGTTTGCCCTGTAAACTGTATTGAAGGTAGCGTTAAAGTTAATCATATTATTAATGAAAAGGAATGTATTGCATGTGGAGCTTGCTATGCAGCTTGTCCAGTTGATGCGATCATCAAACCTTAGGAGGAAACATCATGAATAAAACAGCTAAAATTAAATTAAACGGGCAAGACCTTGAAGTACCTTTAGGAACAACAGTACTTGAAGCAGCTAAATTAATTGGTGTTCATATCCCAACATTATGTCACTTAGATTTATGTGACTTCGGTGTTGTAAATAAGGTTGCTAGTTGTCGTGTCTGTGTTATAGAAGTTGAAGGTCGAAATGCTTTAGCACCAAGTTGTGCTGAAATGGTTTATGACGGAATGGTAATCACAACTGATAGTATTAAAGCTATCAACGCACGTCGTAATAATCTCGAGTTATTACTAAGTAATCATCCATTTGAATGTTTAACATGTATGAAAAATCTTGATTGTGAATTACAAGCTTTAGCACAAGAATTGAATATTCGTGAAATTCATGCTAAAGGTGAAAAAATGTCTCATCCAATCGATCATTCAAGTAATGCAATTGTTAAAGATCCAAATAAATGTGTTATGTGTCGTCGTTGTGAAACAATGTGTACTGAAGTACAAACAGTTGGAGTATTAAGTGGAATTAATCGTGGATTTGATGCGGTTGTTAGTACAGCTTTCCACTTAGACTTAGTAGACACTTCTTGTACTTACTGTGGACAATGTGTTGCTGTATGTCCTACAGCAGCATTAACTGAAAGAAATGATTTACCAAGAGTATGGAGAGCCTTATCTAAAGAAAGAAATCATGTTGTTGCTCAAGTAGCTCCTGCTGTGCGTGTTGCGTTAGGTGAAATGTTCGGTATGGAACCAGGTTCAATTTCAACTGGTAAAATCGCTTCAGCTTTAAGAAGACTTGGTTTTGATGCAGTATTTGATACAAACTTTGGTGCTGACTTAACAATTATGGAAGAAGCGAGAGAATTAGTGCATAGAATTCAACATGGTGGAACATTGCCAATGTTAACTTCATGCTGTCCAGCATGGGTTAAGTTCTTTGAACATCAATTCCCTGAAATGCTTGATATTCCAAGTACTTGTAAATCACCACAAACAATGTTAGGTGCTATAGCTAAAACATATTATGCAGAAAAAATGAATATACCTGCACAGAATTTAAAAGTAGTTTCGATCATGCCTTGTGTTGCTAAAAAAGCAGAAAGCGCAAGACCTGAATTATCTAAAGAAGATTACTTACATGTAGATTATGTATTATCTACACGTGAGTTTGGACATATGATTAAAGAAGCTGGTATTGAATTTAGTAAATTACCAGATTCAGAGTTTGATAGTATCTTAGGTGAATCAACTGGTGCTGCTGCAATATTTGGTACTACTGGTGGAGTTATTGAAGCAGCTGTGCGTACTGCTGCAGAGTTAATCACTGGAGAGACGTTAGAACGAATTGACTTTGAAGAATTACGTGGTTTAGAAGGTATTCGTGAAGCAACTGTAACTATCGGAGATTTAGATTTAAAAATCGGTATTGCTCACGGACTTGGTAATGCTCGTAAATTATTAGAGTCAATCCAACGTGGAGAATCACACTTCCATGCAATTGAAATTATGGCTTGTCCTGGTGGATGCATTGGTGGTGGTGGGCAACCTTATCATCATGGTAATCAAGATGTTATTAAAAAGCGTCAAGATGCTATCTATAAAATTGATAAAAGTATGCCAAGACGTAAATCACATGAAAATAAAATGGTGTTAAAACTATATGAAGATTACTTAGGTAAACCATATGGTGAAAAAGCTCATGACCTATTGCATACTTGTTATGTACCTGGTGAAAAAATCTAGTGAAATTAAAAAGACTTTCAGTTGAAAGTCTTTTTTTATATTAAAATTCCAGAATCACTCATAATCTTGATTCAAAGATACAAATAGAAACTGATATATTCAAAGTGCATTTTTATCAAATAAAAAAAGGACAAATTGTCCTTTTCTATTTTGGATTGGTAAGCCCCTATACCTTGAATAATCTTTCCATTTAATCCGGAGAAAAACAAAATACTCACCAGTCCATCCCTTATCCTTCTACACTATTATCTCATTATTTACAGATTTTACAAGAAAAACGTGTTGAATTACACTTGCTATAAATAAAGTCTTTAAGTGACTTATAATTGGCTTTGTAAACATATAAGGTTCTTATTTGTAATCAATTATGTTTTAAGACTCCATAACGTCTATAGTCACGCGCCTTTTCACTTGCTTCTAACGCTTTCTTATACATACGTTTTTTCTTATAGTGTCTAATCAAATAATTATATGAAGAATCAATAACTTCAATATCACTTGATCGAATACCTGTATCAATCAGCTCATTAATTTCATCTATAAATTCAATTTCAGACATATTAATAATTCCAATTTCTCTTACCGTTATATTCATTGCGATTTCTTGAGATCTTGACTTTGTAAATGTATCATCAGATTTATATTTTTCATAAAGAGTTTTTACGTCTTCAAGGTCCCCATCTCTTACAGCTACTCGAAGTTTCAAAAAATACTCAGTTGGTCCTGATTTTTGAATTTTACCCAGCATTTCACGTGCTTCATTTATTCTACTAGTATAAATATATAATGCTGCAAGTAGAATATTTGATTCTTCAATTAGATACATTGCATTGAAGTTATTTGAGAATTGAGAAACGCTGTCAAGTAATAGTTGAGATTCTTTGAACTTTCTAAGCAACATATATGAATATGCTATTGATAATCTAACTTCCATTGCTCGTAGATACACTATATGATTTTCAAAAAAATCAATCGCTTGATTACCAACACTAATAACATCCATAAATCGAAACATCTTTACATAACATTTCACTAAGAACACTTTAGTTAGGTAATCTAGATGAGAAACACCTAGTTTCAAAGCCAAGTCTAGTTTTTCTTTTGAATCAGAGAATAAACCTTGATTATAAAAGTCTATTCCTTCAATTAAATAAAACAATTGTTTTTGTCTAGCATTAAAATTTCTTGCAACTTTTTTTAGAACATGGATACTAATATATTTGTCTTTAGCTTCATGACCTAGCAATACCAAGTAAAAGAACTTGATCAATGCATAATCAGTAATTAAACTTGAATGACGATAGATTTCTTCATTTTCCATTAGCTTATTCATTTCAATGGTGGCTCTTGTATAATTATACTTATATAAAAAATCAAAAATCTTATCATAACCCTCTTTAAACTCTTCTTCAAGATTAGTGGTGTCATAATATGGTACATTTAAACTTGTAAATAGATCTTTTAAAGTACCATCACTTCCTGCAACTTTTCCTTTTTCTATATTGGCAATCAATGTATGAGAAATATTTGTAATAAACCCTAAATCTCTTAATGAGTATCCAGCTTGAATTCGATATACTCTAAGAAATAGTCCGAGAGCCTTATATGAATTATCTGTATTTAATTCGATTTTAAACAACATAAAATCACTTCCAATCATTTTTATCTCTTTTCATTATAACATTATTATTTACAAGTGTTATAAATAATTTGTTTAAATGATATATTTATATGTTTGTAAATAAAAAAAGAAGCAAAATTTGCTTCTTTTAGTTTTTTATAAATATTCACTAATTGATTTAGCCTGCATATGAAGTAATAAGTAGTTTGGTCCTCCAGCTTTACTATCAGTACCACTCATATTAAATCCACCAAATGGTTGATAACCTACAATAGCTCCCGTACATTTACGGTTTAAATATAAATTTCCAACATGAAATTCTTCACGAGCTTTTTCTAAATGAAGTCTACTATTTGAAATTACAGCTCCTGTTAATCCATATTCAGTATTGTTTGCAACTTCTAGTCCTTCTTCAAATGATTTTACTTTTGTTATGGCTAATACTGGTCCAAATATTTCTTCCTGCATGATTCTTGATTTAGGATCACAATCTACAAATACGGTAGGTGAAACAAACCAACCCTTAAATTTATCACTTACTCCACCAACTAATAGTTTAGCCTCTTTTTTACCTATTTCAATATATGATGTAACTTTATCAAAAGCTTTTTCATCTGTTAATGGTCCTGTAAAGTTAAAGAAATTCGTAGGATCTCCATAAGTTAGGTCGATTGTTTTTTGCTTTACTAGTTCAACAATTTCATCATAAACATCTTCATGGATAATTGCACGACTACAAGCACTACATTTTTGTCCACTAAATCCAAATGAACTTTTTACAATAGACTCAGCAGCTAATTCGATATCACAATCACCATCTACCAATATAGCATCTTTTCCACCCATTTCAGCAATGACACGTTTAATCCAAATTTGTCCTTTTTGAGGCTTAGCAGCAGTTTCATTAATTGATAATCCAACTGCCCTACTACCTGTGAAAGAAACAAATCTAGTTTTAGGATGTTTCACCATAAACTCACCAATCTCTGGGCCGTCGCCTGGGATAAAGTTTACAACACCATCAGGCATTCCTGCTTCTTTTAGTACTTCCATAAACTTATATCCAATTACTTGAGTTGTAATAGCTGGTTTTAGAAGTACCGTGTTCCCAGTAACAATCGCTGCAGATGTCATTCCAGCAAGAATTGCTAACGGAAAATTCCAAGGTGTAATTACAGCAGCAACTCCAAGTGGAATATACTTGAATTCATTTCGTTCAATATTTCGTCTTGAAAGTGTTTGATCGTCTGCTCTTTCTAGAAACATCATTTGACGACCATAATATTCTAAGAAGTCTATTGCTTCTGCTGTATCAGCATCAGCTTCTGGCCATGGTTTTCCAGCTTCTAATGTCATTAATGCACTAAATTCAAATTTACGTTTTCTTATGATTGCTGCTGCTTTGAATAAAACATCGGCTCTCGTTGATGCTTTGACTTTTTTCCAACTTTCAAAAGCAATTAAGGCAGCATTCATTGCATCTTCAGCATCACTAATTCCTGCTTGATGAATCTTTCCAATGATTTCTGAACGATCTGCGGGGTTTCTAGAAGTATATAGTTTATTACTTTTTACTTCTTTACCATTGATAATCAATGGATACGTTTTACCTAAATACCATTTCACATATTCTAATGCTTTCTCGTATTTATCTAGATTATTTTGATTTGTAAAATCAGTTAACGGTTCTGTTTTATATTTAAAATGTCCCATAATTAATCCTTTCTATACAACTGAGTGTTCATAATCAGTTTCCTCGTTATTTTTAAATCTATCTATATGTAGTTCTTTTAAGTCGATTGTAGTCGGTAATTCTAATATTACTTCAGATAACAATAATCCGATCATAGGAGCAAACATAAATCCATGTCCACTATAGCCACAAGCTAAGTAAAATCCTTTTAATTGACTAGTGTCTCCCAATATAGGTTGTCGATCAGGGGAACAATTATAGCTTCCACCCCACTGTCTTAGAACTCTTAAATTACCAAGTGGGGGAAGTAATTCTACTGCTGTTTTTGCCATTTCATCTAAGAAATGATGAGTACTTTTAATATCATGATTTTTTAGAACTTCAGCATTGCTTCTTCCCATAATGAAACTACCATGAGGGACTTGTTGACAGTATATGTTTTTCGAAAAACTAATAACCATCGGTCCTTGAATTCTTTCTATTGGTTCGGTTACTAATATCTCATGATTTTCACTAAATACTGGTATTTCTACACCTGCCATCTTACCAACTTCATAGCTGTATCCCCCTGCTGCATTTACTGCTTTAGATGTTTCTACAGTAAAGTTTTCAGTAATTACTTTAGTAATTTTTTCATTTTCTACAATGATATCCAATACTTTTTCTTGATAATGAAATTCTACTCCTAATTTTTTAGCAGCACAGTAATATGCGTCTGTCATTAGAAATGGATTCAAATGTCCATCGGTTGGACAAAAAGTAGCAGAAATAACAACATCACGATTTAGATGAGGTACAATTTCAAGTGCTTCATCTACTGTCAATTTTCTTGAAGGAATCCCAAGACTATTTTGTAGTTTGACATTTTTAGTAAATTGTTCATCTTCTTTAGCTGTAGTTGCAACAATCAAGTATCCTTCTTGCTTAAATTCGATATCACGATGATATTCTAATTCTTTTTGTGCTTTTTCAAAGAAATCGACACTCATTTTTGCCAATATACAGTTTCCTTTTGTTCCCCATTGTTGTCTAACTCCTGCACCACATCTTCCAGTAGCTCCACCTGTCATATAATGATCATCAAAAACTACAATATTCTTCATACCTTTTTTAGCTAAATTATAAGCTATTGAAACACCACTTATTCCACCACCAATAATTACAATATTAGCTTTCATTCTTTGTATTCTCAACTATGGATTTAAGTTTTACTCCAGTTATCAGTGGTCTAACTTTATGAGTTTTGATTTCTCTTAGTGGCTTTTTAAGGTAGGCAGCGATTTCTCTTTGAACTAATAATTGACAAGAATTTCCTTGGCATGGCCCCATGCCAACTCGTAATATTCTTTTTATATCTTCAAATGTAGTATATCCTTCATCAAAACAGTCATATAAATCTTGTATAGAAACATCTTCACAACGACAAATAATTATATTTTTCTTATTCATATAATTCTCCTTACTGTGATAAATTCATGTAAGTATTCTTTTGCTACTTGAACATGTAGTAAGACTGTTTTGTCTTGACGCGACGATATTTGAACTTTTGTTATTACAGCTTTTGATATAATCTCTCCATTACGATTAACCGCATGAACTATTTCACCTAGATTTGGATATGGTACAAACTCATATGGTATTTTAAATAGTAGGTGTTCTTCATTTTCCTGAACGGTAAATATTGCGAGTCCTGGACAGTTATATACACAGATTCCGCAACCAGTGCATTTATCAAAATCAACAACTGGTGGAGTATTAATATCCTCCCCAATTGTAATAGCGTCGAAAGGACAGACTGTACTACAAGGATTGCATGGAATTTCTTCATAACATTCTGTGATAGCTTTTGGTGTTAACAATAGTTCTTTGCTTGGAAACCGTGATTTAATTTGTTCTAATGAGGGAACGCCATTTTTATTTAACAAATTCATCCCTCCTTAGTTCTTCTAATCCAGTTCTTGTTTTTTTACCAAACGGACCACTTCTAAGATTTTGTAATTGAGATTTAAAATCATTATATAATTTATCATGATTTTGATGTTTATGCCCTAATCGTTCACTAACAATTAATCCCGTAAAACATCCTTCTACAATTGCTGAACTTGCTTCTTCAACTCCACAAACGTCACCTGCGACAAAGATATTTTTAATACTTGTTTCATGATGTTTATTTATCACAGCAACTAGTCCACCCAAGGTTGGGACATATTTCATTTTTGCTTCGATCATCCCAAGTAATCTTGATTGCGGACTCAGTCCAACACTTATGCATAATACATCTGTTTCAATTTCAGTTTCTGTTTTTTCTATGTAATTCCAATCATTATCAAGTTTCGAAATTATGATTTTCTCCAGTTTATCTTTTCCTATTGCCTTTTTAATTGAGGTACTTGTTAAAATATCAACACCAAGTCTCTTAAGTTTTGATGCATGAACTTTGTACCCTCCGATTGTTGGAGAAGCTTCTAATACTGCTTTAACATTAACACCAGCTTGCATTAGTTGATAACTAACGATTAACCCAATATTACCACTACCAACCATTACGACATTTTCTCCGGGTAGTACACCGTGAACATTCATGAGTGTCTGAACTGCTCCAGCTCCGTAAATACCTGGTAAATCATTATTTTCAAACGCTAAAAATTTTTCACTTGCCCCAGTTGCGATTATGATTGATTTTGCCTTTATTTTTGAATAGCTTTCATTTTGCAGTAATGTTAGAACCATATCGTCATAAAGACCAACTACGGTTGTATTTGTCATTACTTCAATAGAGTCAGGATAATCCATAACGTTATTGACGAGAATTTTAGCAATATCAATACCTCTTGTTTTCGCATATTGCTTCTCACTTCCAAAAAACATATGGGTTTGTTTTACAAGTTGTCCACCCAAATGGTAGTCTCTTTCAATTATGATTGATTTTACACCAGCTTCAGCAGCAATTTTCGCAGCACTTAGTCCAGCAGGTCCCCCACCAATTATAACAAGATCATAGTTAGTCATATAATACCCCCTTATTAACTTGGGTCTTAACGCTCATACCCTCTTCTAATAAGGTTACACATGTTCGTACATTTGGTTTTCCATTCACTACCATATTGCAAGATGCACAGTTTCCTATCGCACAATAAAAACCACGAGCACGTTTATCCTTTATGCTATGGCTAAGTTTGCGAATCCCCAAATTATGTAATGCAGAAGCAATTGTATCTCCGAACTGACCTTCAACCAATGTATCATTATATGTGAAATGAAGTGGCTTTTGATCCTTAAATTCTAAGATAGGATGGTCTTTTATTCTCAAGTAAATCACTCCTCTCTTAAATTTATTCTATCATAAAAACCTAACAACAGATAATTCTTTAAGATGTTCAAAAAAAAAGACCACTATATATAGTGGTCTTTTCAAACTTTTTCGGTTGATTTTTCTAGTAGTTTTTTGTAAGAGTGATTTAATCTAAATACATTTGCACTAACAAAGATTAGTGCTACGATTATTGTAAATCCAAGGACTGTGAGGTATTTATAAGTAGGTGGTATAAACATAAAACTATCCTGTACGATCACAAATACTAAATTGAATGAAAACATCAAAAACATAAATAGAAAATTATAATTATATAACTGACGATGTCCAATTTTTTTAGCGTATTTACTAATTGATTCACTCAATTCATATGTAAGTTTATTACCCTTGTCATCTTGTAATTGAAATAGAATAATATTTAAGATGCTCGTTTTATAGTAGACTTTTACCTCACTACGATTATCTCTTATTGCATATAGTTTAATCTTATTAAAAGGTATTTTTCTTCTTTTTGAAAAGTTTATGGTTTCATTTTCCAAGTCTACTTCATAATCGAGGATTTGTCTTCCATGACTAATTATATAGATGATTAGATGAATGATAAATAATAAAAATGTAATTGAACTAAATACTAAATAGAGGATTGATGAAGGGGTAAAACCTCCTGTATCGTAATATATAAAGTAAAACATAATTCCAAACATAACGAAAAGCGCAAATGCGATTAACACATTGCTAGATAATTCATCGTTTTGGTAGTATTTTCGATACATAAGAGACCCCCTATTTATTTTTGATGAACGATGTTTCCATCAATAATTACGACTTCTGTTCTTGTCATTATATCAAATAATGGACCGTCCCATATTACGACGTCTGCATCTTTTCCAACTTCTAAAGATCCAACACGATTTTCAATTCCATTCAATACTGCAGGGTTTATAGTTAAAGCTTCTAATGCTTTCTTCTCACTCAATCCTTCTTTTACAAATAATGCAGCTTGTACTAGGGTTGTATCTAAAGTGATAATTGGATGATCTGTCATTATTGCAAATTGAATGTCATGATCCTCTAATACTTTACCTGATTTAAATGATTTATTTACTAACTCATATTTTGATGCCATTCCAAGTGTTGGTCCAATAATTAATTTGAATCCAGATTCTTTTACTTGTTTTGGAATTAAATATGCTTCTGTAGCATGATCAATTGTTGCATTTAGACCAAATTCTTTTGAGATTCTAATTGCCGTCATGATGTCATCTGCACGATGTGCATGTATTTTAACAATCATACCATCAAACACTCTCATTAAAGAATGTAGTTTCATGTCAAATGATGGCTCTTTTGCGTCTTCCTCTTTATTTAAAAATGCATGATACTTTGTATGATAATCTCTGGCTTTAAATAGCCATTCTCTCATTAATGCTGCACTAGCCATTCTTGTTGATGGTGTTTTACCATTTTTCCCGTAAAACATTTTTGGATTTTCACCAAGTGCCATTTTCATACAAGTTTCTTCTTTAATAATCATTTCGTCTACTGTTTCACCATACGTTTTAATAGCTGTAAACGTCCCACCGATTACATTGGCACTACCAGGTCCTGTATTTACAGTAGTAATTCCAGCTTTATAAGTGTATTCAAAAGCCATATCTCTAGGATACAAACTATCAATACCTCTTAGTTCTGGAAATATTGGTCCACTAATTTCATTTGTATCATTACCTTCTGCTTTGATTCCTTCTTCCATAATCCCAATATGGCAATGAGGATCTACTAATCCAGGAGTAACGATTTTGCCTAATGCATCAATTACTTTGGCTTTTTTATATTTTGATAAATCTACTTTGCTTCCAACTTCTACAATTTTACCTTCATTAAGTACAACACTTCCTAAAACATTGTTTTCACCTGTAATTGTATATAGTAAGGCGTTTTTAATAATTAACATGTAATCTCTCCTTCTTTCGCTCTAAATTCATTATACTAGAATATGATAAGTTAATAAATATACAAATAAAAAAAAGACGACACATTGTGTCGTCTATCTATCTTTAGCTACTTGAATACTTGCTCTTTTTTCTGCATATCTGAAATTACGCATATTTTTCATTACTTTGTCCATGTGTTTTTCACCTGTACTAAAGTATGAGAACCCTCTTTTGATAAATACATCATCGATGTCTCTACCTTGAATACCAGTTTTCTCTGAAACAAGTTCAACTAATCCTTTAGGACTAAGTCCTACTCCACTACCTAAGTTGATGTGGAAACGAACTTGGTTTTTCTTCCCTCTACTATTTCCAGATTTTCCTCTTGAGTCATTTCTAGAACGTTTGAAGTCTTCATTAATATCACCTTGAACTTGTTTTGAAGAATCTTTTTTCTCAATTTTATTAAGAAGCGCTCTTACTACTTGCTCAGGATCGTTTTTACTTAATAGTGAATATGCTACATCAAAGTATGCATCACTATTTTCAGTATCAATTATATTTTGAATTTCTTCCAATTGTTTTTCTTGTTTTACTCTAATAACTTTTTCAGGTGTTGGTACATTTCTTTTTTTGATATCTGCTTTTGTAAAGTTCATTATTGTAGAAATTCTTGATGATTCTCTTTTACTAACTAAAGTAAATGAGTATCCCTTATTACCAATTCTACCTGTACGACCGATTCTATGAACATAGTAATCTGCTTTTTCAGGTACATCATAGTTAATAACTGCTTCTACATTTTTAATATCTAGACCACGTGCAGCAACATCAGTAGCTACTAACATGTCTAAAGAACCATGATGGAATTTATTTAATACATCAAGTCTTGATGATTGTTGTAAATCACCATGAATTTTATCTACATTATAACCTTTTTTAGTCAATTCTCTTGTTACGTCATCTACTTTTCTTTTCGTATTACAGAAAATTAAAGTAAGTTTAGGAGCATATACATGAAGTAATCTTGCAACAGCTTCCACTTTATTTTTATCAGCAACTTGATAGTAGTATTGTGTAATATTTTTTGCAGTTTGTTCTGTTTGAACAACACTTACAACTTTTGCATCTCTCATGTATTTCTTAGAAATACCGATGATTACTTTAGGCATTGTAGCACTAAATAATACAGTTTGTCTATCAGGATTAGTTGCACCTAATATAATTTCTATATCTTCTTTGAATCCCATTTTTAACATTTCATCTGCTTCATCTAAAACGCAGAACTTAACATTTTGAAGTTTAATTAATTTACGGTTGATATGGTCGATTGTTCTACCAGGTGTTCCGACAACAATTTGTGGTCTTCTTTTAAGATGTCCTATTTGTTTAGATATTGGTTCTCCACCATAAACTGAAATAGTTTTTAAACCAGGGATATATTTACCAATTTTGTCAATTTCCCTTTTTACTTGTACTACAAGTTCTCTTGTAGGACATAAAATAATTGCTTGGATCTTATCGCTTTTATAGTCAATTTTTTCAAGAATCGGTATAGCAAAAGCTGCTGTTTTACCAGTTCCTGTTTGTGAATGTCCTATTACATCCGATCCGTTGATTAGTAGGGGAATTGTTTCTTTTTGAATTTCAGTAAAGTCCTCAAATCCCATTTCATTTAATGATTTTTCAATATGTTTGTTGTCATACAACATAGAACCACCTCCGTTAGTGAGCAATTAAGTTTACCATAATAATTGTAAAAGTAAAGACATTTATTGATTTTAACCAAAAAAAATAGTCTTGTAATAAGACTATTTTTTAAATATTTGATTTGCTATTTTATTTATTTTTTTGTTTTCAAACAAATTACTTAGTTTTACTAAAGAATAGAACAGTTTTATATCATGAAAATCCACCAAATGTTCTACTTCTTTTATTAGTTCCTCTAATGATTTAGTGTCTTGTGTATCTTCTATTAATGTAGAAGTATTGAATAAAACAAAGGCTTGGGCTAACACAAAGAAATGATTTAATACATCTTCAAATCCATATATATATTCTTCTAGTTCCAACAATGCTTCAAACCCTGTTACTAGATGAAGAATATAGAAGTCTTTTGTTCTTAGATAATGAGATAATATGAAATCTAATATATACTTCCGATTGGGGGTTTTTAAATACACTAAGTTTTCACTTACTAATTCATTTGTTAAAATCTCATTCAGTTTATTCATTGTGCCTTCTGTTTCAAAAGTATAATCCAGTTCTTTGTATGCATTAAATAATCGACTGAATGATTCTTCAAATTCACTTTCATCTATATAGGTTGCTTTGAATTCAACATTCCCCATAGTAAGCTCATAATACGCAAGAGCTTGAGCTATCATTAATGGATGATGAACTTGTTTTGCATAGGCCAATCTAATAAGTCCATGAAATAAACCTGATGAAATTGTCAACTTGTTTTTATTTATAAACTCCCCAACAACTATGTCTTCCCCTTTGTGATTTAATTCTCCAAGGTAAAACCCAGTACGATTAATATATTCTTGACTAAAATCATCAATTGGTGTATTGCTATCAGTGAGATCAAACAACCATTTTTGCTGACGGTAGTTATCTAATTTTTCAGCAATCTTTTCCTCAGTAACCCCTAATTCTTTTAGTGCTACTAGAACCATGGGAATGTGATTTGTTAGTCCTCCTTGATAAATTGGACTAAGCGCTTCATATTTTCTATAGATATCCATCTAATCACGCCTTTCTTATACTCATTATAACATATTTTAAAGATATGCTGTGACGTTCAATAATTGTATCATTTTTATACGTTATCAAGTATACTATATTTAAGTATCTTTAAGGAGTGGTTAGTATGTTGGTGTTAGTTGGTGCTAGTGCTAGTGGTAAAACAGATATTGCTAAAATCCTAATTAGTAATTATGGATTTAAAAAGATGATTACTACTACATCTAGAAAACCTAGATTCGGAGAAGTTAATGGAGTTGATTATAACTTTGTTAGTAAAAAAATATTTGAGAATAGAATGAAAAAAGAAAGATTCTTAGAGACTGTTTGTTATAACACTAACTATTATGGTACGCCTAAAAAAGGGGCCACTATTAATAAGGTGCTAATTGTAGAACCTGAAGGTGCAAATAGTATTTATGATCACGAAATAAAAGATACCGTAATTATATTGTTAGAAACCGAGGAAGATACAAGAAAAGATAGAATGTTAGAAAGAGGAGATAATTTAATTGAAATTATCGACCGCTTAGAAAAGGATAAAGAACACTTTAATAAAAACAATCTAAAACATGTTGATTTTATTGTGAATACCACTGAGGGAACTCAAGATGAATTAACATTGAAGATTTATGATTTATACAAACATATTGTAGACCAAGAAAATCAAATGAGTATCTTTGATGTATTTAGAATTGATGAAAAAAAATAAAACGGAGATGTATAATCTCCGTTTTATTTTTTTATACTAGGTGTGCATGTGGTGTGTGATCTTCTTCTGTAATCTCATTTGCTTGTCTAAAGGACCATTTTACAATTATTTCTCCAAACACCTTATAGATTAATACTGCTGCAAGTATTACTGTTAGAATTGTAGAACCAATCACGGCGTAATCATTGTTCATGGTTTCTTGACTTAATTGAATGAATCTAATTTCAGCAAGGATTGCCATATCAATAGCTACACCCCCTTGTGGTATTAAGGCTAGACCTAAATACTTTTTAACTTTTGCTTCTTCTCTAAGAATAACCGAAGCCGTAAAAGTTCCAAGGATTTTACCAACTACTCTAACAACTATATATATAACTCCCACAATTTCTAGAGTTGATAGTAAGCCAATATTTAGTTCTGCACCACTTAGTGTAAAGAATACTAAGAGAATCGGTAAGATGAATGCATCTGATATAGTTCTTATCTTATCACGGAGTTCAAAACTCAGTTTGTTTGATAGTATTGCCCCTATTGTTAACGGTAGGAGGATTGTTGATAAATCAAACATATATGTAACACCAATCCCAAATAGTAATCCAATGATTATAATTAGAAATAGCGTAATATTATCTCCTTTATAAAAATATTCAATAAATCGCTCCACAACAAGACCGATGATTGTACCAACACCAATACTAAGAAGAATTTGCAGTAATGGTTCGCCAAGAAGAATTGTAAATGATAGTGTTTCTCCAGTATGTCCAGCTAAATAGACACTGATAGGTAGGACAAATGCAAAAATAATTACACCAAGAACATCATCCAGAGCTATCATTGGACACAGAAGGGCTGTTAATCTTCCCTTAGTGTGATAACTTCGAATACAGGCAACAATTGGTGCAGGTGTAGTTACAGTTGCTATAGCTCCAAATATGAGGGCATATGTCCATGCATATTCTTTAACAAAGATTAAAATTGTTCCCCCAACTAAGACAAAGGTAACAACTGCTTGAAAGAGCGTTATAAAAGAAACTGCAAACCTGTTATATTTCAGCATTTTAAAGTTAACTTCAAGACCGACATTATATCCAATAAATCCTAACCCTAGGATTTTCATAGCTTTAAAATCAGATATCATATCCACATTAAAAAGATTTAACACATTTGGTCCAAATATCATTCCAATTATGATGTATCCAGTTACTCTTGGCAGATGGACAAGTTCAGCTATCTTACCTCCAACAATACCTATCAAGACTAGTAATGCAATATCAATAAATACATTTGAATGTAGATTCTCTAAAGATAATATTGAACTTAACAAGTTTAGATCAGTCATCATAGAAACTTCCTCCTATGTATTTGTGTAGCATATCAATATACTTTAATTGTACTACCTCAAAAACTTTTTTTCAAACAGGTGTAAATACTAACAAA
>Ga0307989_1000976_pt1 | contig 16489 bp, 14 predicted proteins | sample EllFjometagen185_FD_203164 | JGI IMG/M metagenome (GOLD analysis project Ga0307989, IMG submission 203164) | Marine microbial communities from Ellis Fjord, Antarctic Ocean - #185 | ecosystem: Environmental > Aquatic > Marine > Unclassified | place: Southern Ocean | collected 2014-10-08
TCGGTACTAAAAGTCTTAACTCTTCGAGTGATGGCAAGAACCAATCGTCATATCCTCCCAACACTAAATTATAACAAACATATGCAGCATCACCACCTGCTCCCAGTGAATTAACGATACTTATTGTATTTGCCTCTCCTGTCCCAATTCCTAATCCAGTTAATATTGATATCCCTCTTCCTCCCCATGGTTTTACAAAGTCCGAAGTTGAACCTGCCTCTACCCATCCGGATGGTGAAACTTCAAGAAATCGAGATCCGGGAATATTGTCAATACCATCACTGAGGTCATCATAGAATATCATTCCTCCGGCAGGTCCGGCAAAACCAATTTGATATTTTACTACCCAATAAGCATACAGAGGCTGGTCAGCAGAAACGGAAACGATAGTCGAAGCTGCCACTTCACTCCCTTTTCCTCCTGGACTCGTCCACCACCCCATAAAGGAGTTGTAGATATTGGAAAGAGTGGGTAATGTCCAAGATGCAGTGCCTTCAGATACAGTTTTGTTCTCTGGATTATCATCCCCGCCCTGGGCATCGAAACTTACGGAGTAGGTTATTAACCATTTTGCATATAATATATGATCTGCAGTTATACCCACATTTGTAGATGCAGTTAGTATTAATGTAAAATTTCATCAATTGTCTTAACTTGGTAATTTTTAATTCCCATTCGCCCCTGAAGCACAGAAAACCCAATGCATCCTGAAAGAAACGGATTATCTTTGTCAGTGTAAACAATCAGTTCTTTGCCTGCAGATTCTACTCTTATATCAGGGCCTTTTACCGTTACAGTAAAAGTATACTCCTCTCCCGATTTCCATTTAAAAGGTACTTCTACTAGATTTAGAAGCGAGTAATTATTCTTTTTCAATACAAGACGATCATTTTCATCGAGGTGTAGAACATAACCGGTCATTGCCCCGTTTACTCTGAAAGACAAACCGTGAGCTTTTCCCATAATTGGAACTATGGTTGCTGAAAAAGCATAGTCTTTCCAATAATAATTTCCTGAATAAATATCACCCTGTGCGGAGGACTGCGGATAAGATCCTGTCAGCATACCCTCTTCCAAATCCCAGATGCCTCTGTTTTTTACAAACTGGCTTATGGGTTTATGCAAATCGGTCCATTTGTCAAGAAAAAGATCCCTAGCCGTATCAATCTGATAATCTGCATTATCATCAAAACTGAAGTTATCAAGATAAAATATCTTAGCGGGGGCATAGTATTCCGAACCGTCCCTCATGGCATGAAGAGTCCTCAAGTCGAAACCTATCTCCTCTACACCCTCCAGATCGGAGCTGACAGTCCAGGAAACAGAATTCCATTCTCCCGGAGTCAGACCCTGAGTCTCTCCATAGAAAATCTTTCCTGCAATGGACTTACAGAACGGGATAATTTTAATTTCCTCTGTATCTCTCATATCTTCGGAAGGCAGATATACATTGGCTGAAAAACTCCCTCCGGGGTAAAATATGGGAGAGAAGGAAGGATTATAGCGGCTGTCGTTAAAATCCTGACTCTGATAGTAGGTTTGCAGAAACACTTGGTGGGAAGAAGCTGTGGTGAAGGAAGGAATCATTATTTTCAATGATCTTTTTCCGTTAAAAGACTGCTCTGTTGTGTTCTCAAACTGAATATCACTGCCGCTTTCACATCTGCCTCTTATGGCATGAGTCGAACCGGGGTATTCAAAATGACAACTTATTGATTTCTTCATCAGGATATCTTTCCATGAACCTGGAACTTCTGTCTTTGCCAGTGAAAATCCAAGACGGCTTGTATCTGAGGCCATCCAGGGTAAATCCAGGATATTCAATGAACCGATAACATTGGAACAACAGACAAAATCCTTAATCGGTTTTATCCATTTATCATCTATTCCATCCACTCCTTTCATCACAGCGAGAATTGTACCGATATTACCCACGTTACAATCCGTGTCCCAGCCGGCCATATTGGATATATTAATCCCATCCGAGTAATCACCCTCTGAATAAAGGAGTCCCATAACGACGACAGCCGCATTGGGCATTATATGACAGTTTCCGGGGTATTTATCGTATCCGTAATTCTCATAGATATACTTGAAGCATTTTCGCCACTCTTTATCAGTATCTTCCTTGAAAAAAGAGATGACCTTCCGGCTCATGACTCTAAAGTCACAATCCTCTGGGATGAAGGTCAGAGCCTTCTCGATAATAACTTCAATATCAGACTCAACAAAGGCCAGTGCTATGGCTGCCGCAACAAATCGTCCGCCATATATACCATTACCGTCATGAGAAACGCTGGCCATTTTTTCTGCCAGATCCGCCGCCAATTCAGGATTTCCGGGAGCCACAAGACCCCAACAATCACTGAATATCTCCCCACCAATCTGTTCGGCCACAGCCGGGCCGTTCTGCTTGATGGAACCGGACATGGGAGGCTTGATACCGTTGATCATATTGATATAAGCAGTATGTTCCGTTGAAATTCCATACCCGCCGAACCATAAAAATACAGCTGGCAGATTTGGATAAGGAATATAATTCAGCCAGACCTTACCCATTTCTTCGGGAGTAATATCCTTTGAACAGCGCGAATCATCCAGGGCTCTTTGAAAAAAAAGAGGCCCGTTGATATCATCATCTGCAGCAAAATTTTTAAAATCAACGATATAGTCATCAATTTCACCATAAGTTTTGGCGATTCTATCATAAGACCAGCCCTCAATGTTGGCACCATGCCGGACACCGATCATTTTTCCGAGCCAGCCGGCATATACTTTTTCAATATATTCTTCTTTATTATTTTCAATGTAACTCATTAATTTCTCCATAAATCATTTGATACTACCCGAAGTCATTCCATCTATAAAAAAGTTCTGCAATACAAAAAAGGCAATGATTATCGGGAGCATTGTTATGATCCCGGCAGTATAAACCATGGATAGATCAGAACCTCTCTCTCCGACAAACAGTACATATCTGGTGGCTGCTGTCTTCAACATAGGCTGCTGCAGAAATGTGTTGGCAAGGGTAAACTCATTCCATGTGGCTACAAATACGATTAGGGCGATGGTCGACATGATCGGTTTTGCCAGAGGAAATATTATCCTTGCGAGAATTTGGTAGGTGGAACAGCCGTCTATAATGGCCGCTTCATCCAACTCCCGGGGTATGCCTAATATAAAAGTCCTGGCCAACAGGGTATTGAAGGGTATATGGATGGCCACATAGATCATAATAAGCCCTACCTTACTATTCACAAGATTCAAAGTTGAAAATGTATAATAGAGGGGAACCAGGTAGGAAAAAATAGGGATCGACAAAGCGATTCCAAAATAGACAAAAAGGAGATTTTTAATCTTCAAATTTGATCTTACGAGAAAATACCCAGCAATGATGGACACAAACATAATGATGACAGTGGTGACAATGCTGATGGTAAAACTGTTGCTGAAGGCCTTTGTGTAGCCTCCGATCTTCCATGCTTTAATAAAATTATCAATATTGGGTTCCGTTGGAAACCCAACGGGGAATTTTTTGATGGCCCCATCGGTTCTGAATGAGTTAAACAGAGTCAGAATCAAAGGAAACAGCTGAAGCAGGGCAATAATTGATAAAATTGTATAGAGAATGACTTTATTTCTTTTTTTCCCAATACTCATATTAATCTTCCATCTTTTTTCGGATCAGACCGAAACCGGCAAAAATAACAAAAGCTATAAAAGTCTGAACCACAGATATAGAACAGGCATAACCACCCTTGTATTTGAACAGTGCATTCTTATAGAGCATTGTGGAAAGGAGTTCCGATCCCGGTCCTCCTTTTGTCATGACCCAGACATAGTCAAAGGTACCGATCGACCATACCATGGTTGCTAGAACAATAAAGATCAGAGTCTGTTTAATACTGGGGAGAGTGATATACCACATTTTCTGTACTTCATTGGCACCATCCAACTCGGCACTCTCATAGAGCTTGGGCTCAATCTGCTGAAGAGCACTCATGATGATAACAAGTAGAAATCCCCACCAGTGCCACATATCGACAAAAGCAACAGAAAAGAGTGAGTTAGAGGGTGCTAACCAGTCTCTTGCCAGAAAATCCAGATGAAATGCCTTAAAGGCAATATTGATTCCAAAATAGGGATTGTAGAATGCGGCAAATATTTTACCTGCTATGGCAGCTGAAATGACATAGGGTAGGAAATAAGCCGCTCTGAAAAAAAGAGATCCTTTTTTGACTCGTGAAAGGGTATATCCCAGTATGAGTCCCAAAAAAATGGGTATTGTCAGGAAGATGCCCATCCACTTCAAATTATTTTCGATAGCGTTATAAAAGTTAGGGTCCTTAAATAAGTCCTGATAATTGGCAAATCCGATCAGTTCTTTGGTTCCCAGCCCGTTCCAGTTTGTGAAAGAGCTGTATAGGGTATTGAATGAGGGTAGAACAATCATAATAAAGTGATAAAGAAATATGGGAGCCAGAGAGAAAAAGGCTATCCTGCTTTCTCTTTTATAATGAAGACTATGTTCAATGCGAATCTTATACATAAACAACCTTTTAAACGATTTGAAGGGACGTTTAACCTTCCCTTCAAATCATATAAACAAAAAATGTGTTATTTTGAGCTAGGTACAACCGGTATAAATCCAGTTGCCAGTTCTTCTGTAGTGAGTCTGTCCATTTCATTTAGATAATCATCAATAGATATATTACCCTCAAGAACATTTACGATTTCCTCATATAGATACATACGTGTTTCAGGTGGATAGAATGCCCAGGTGGTGTATCCGAAATCTCCATTAGCCAAAGCGTCATTTACGATTCCCCACATATTCTGTGCTACGGGAATCAGCTCATCAAACAGACTCTTGTCTACGACCATGGGAGCAATATCCAATCCGTTTTTCAGGTAGATGCCTTGAATATCCTGATCCAGCATACTGGAAATGATATAGGCTGCTAATTCAGGATATTTTGTATCTGCGGAAGCCGCCCACATTCCACCCAATGCCAGAGGCATATGAGGTTTTTCTACATCATTAATGGCGGGATGAAGCATTACACCGATCTTGTCCTGGTCAGCTTTTTCCAGAGGTACTATCCAATAGGGAGCCCATGTTCCTTCCAGCTTAAACAGGGCTTTGCCTGATGTAAAAGCATTGATGGCATCGTCAGAAGTCAGAATATATGATTTTCCATCTGCCAGGAATTTTTTATCGTGCCAGGATTTGTAGAGTTCCACAGTCTTCTTAAAGGCGGGAGTGTTCCATTTTGTAACACCTTCAATGGCACTTTTTACAGCCTCACGGCTTGTATAGCTGAACATGGTAGAGAGGTACCATTCCTGAGCCCAGGGCCAGTCCTGTGTTCCCAGCATGACAGGAATGTATCCATTATCCTGAGCCTTTTGCAGTGCATCTTCATATTCTGCAAATGTATCGATATCGTCAGCATTAAGGCCTAAGTCTGTCATAACTTCTTTGTTATACCAGAGAACCATTCCTTCATAACCGTAGGGTAATGTATAAACTTCGCCACCAACTTTTGCCAGATCAAAAGCCCAGTTGAATAGTTTATCTTCCCAGCCATACTGTTTGGAGGCATCTGTCAGACTCAATAACAGCCCGTCATTGGCATATTGAGTCGCATCGGCGGGTGAATCAAGATGAAAAATATCCGGTTTGTCATTGGAGCTCATACGGGTATTGATCAGGTCTTTCCCTTGATCACTGAGTATGAGGAGTTCATAATTTGTTCCATTCTCGGCATTGTATCTGTCGACAATACCATTGAAAATTTTGGTAAGGGCTTCGATCTGATTATCTTTGGTTGCCTGGATCGCAATCTCAAAGACCTTGGGTGCATCCTCTCCGTCCTGTGCACCCGTTGCAAAAATTGGTGTGAACAGAAGAGATAATGACAATAAAATTAGAATTTTTTTCATTAAGAACCTCCGATTTGTTATGAAACTTAAATGTTTCTATAATTAAATTTAGATGTTTTTTTGATTCACACTTGATAAATATTAGAGATTTTTATTGATATTTTTTTAAATTGTTAAATATATGCATAGTTATTGACTGATTGACTTTCGATATTCTCCAGGGGTTTTTCCAATTTTTTTCTTAAAATTGCGAATAAAGTGATTTTCCGTATATCCGAGAGTTGCCGCAATATCTATGATTCTCAATCTTTTATCTGCAAGATATTTTTTTGCTCTGTCCATCTTTAATTCACTAAGGACTTTATTGGGAGTTGTGCCATGAGATTGTTTAAACGCTACCGATAATTGATGATAGGACACATGTAATTTTTCAAGTATTGAATCAATATAAATTCCACTTTCCAAATCCTGTTCCATTATAGTCAGCGCATCCTGGATAAGACTCTCTTTCCCAGGACGTGTTTCCAACTCCTTTCTATTCAATATCTGAGCGTGTTGAACCTGATGTAATATTTCATGAATTATAAACCCGATGAGACTGGCAATGCCATCTACTCTTTCTATACTCATACAAATCATATTATTCATTGAACTTTCATAATTATCCCAATCCATTTCATATTCTAGAGCCAATGATTTATGCTGTTGTATGTCAATATTATCTAATAAAACCAGGGGGTACGTTAAAATAGATCCCAGACTGATACCATTCATCAAAATAGGCCCGTTAATTTGTGCGAATAAACCCCGGAAGTATTTTTGGGTGATTATTTTATCTGATTCCGAGACTTCACTGTAATGTTCCCAATGATCTTTATCATTTAATAGACGCCAGACTGAGGGAGTCGTATATTGAGGTTCATACATATTATAAAATTCACTATATGATTCAGCCGTCAAATAATATTGAAGTTGAGTCGTTACGAAATGGATTCCAGTAGCTTTGAAAAGACAATCGCCCAAGTGCCAGATTTTATCTGGAGAGATAAGATTGTATAATTTCGGCATTGGGTAATTTCTACCTTTTATTCGTTCTGCATCAACATTCTCTACTAGATTTGCTTCTATATTGGATAGAGAAGTAAACGATGAATATCCACCACCAATTCCTCTAAGCTGAAAAGCTGCAACTTTTAATTTTGGAAAATTAATTTGATATTTTTCATAAGGGAATCTTCCAAAAGATGTATCCATAAAGTTGTAATTTGGAGAAAACTGAGTTCGTGTTATTGTATGCCAGATATTGTCTCTATTATTTTTATATTTCAAAACCAGATTAGTCCACCATCCTCCATCGGTAAAAGGGAAACCCATTGTCATAACGATTTGGTTGATTTCGACAGCTTTATCCCAGGAAAATGTATAACAATTCTCTCCCTGTTTATTTCCAAGGTTTTGGAATGTGTCATACGTTAATTGTGGAGAATAGCAATCCAGAGATGCATTTTCAAGATCCAGAAGATCTTCACATAATACAGAGATAGATCTCGATGCAACTCCATTGCTATCAGAAGGTGAAACTTCTATTTTTAAATCTGAATTATGCATTCGGTTTTTATTTGTCATTTTTTATTCTCATAATTTACAACTAAAAAGTTTTAATTACAACATAACATACATTCGTCACCCCTTTGCGTTTAATTTCAGGTGATTTAATTTGAACTAAATCTTGATTTATTTTTCTGTCGTACTTTTTTTATTTTTCTTCTTGAATAGCGTATACTATATACGCTATTATAGGGCATGTCAAATAAAACTATAGAAAAACTTTTGAAGGAGCGTACTGAACTGCTTGCCGAACTTGGCACGCTGCCACGTATGTTACATGGTTCGTGGGTGGAACGGTTTTCGGTCTGCTCACGGCCCAACTGCAAATGCCATAATGGGCAGAGGCACGGACCTCGTCATTATCTTGTTATTCGTGAGAACGGTCGGCAACGGCAGAAATATGTGCCGAACTCGCAAGTGACTGCTGCCCAGGCAGGACTGGTTGAGTATAGCAGGGTCTGTGAGATTATCGACCGTATCACGCATATAAACCTAGCACTTATGAAAGATGATGCTTATGAAAATTGAATCACCGCCAGGAGGATTTGAGGCATTACAGAAGGCATTGGAAGGTGCAGAGATTTTCAACTATGGACACCTTCCGGCAGCGGCAGCGTATTGCCGTCGGCTTGGTCTTGTGGAAACGGTAAATAGTATTGTGTCATCGCAGATGAATATACCGCCTGGGGTTGTAGTTCAAGCCATGGTGCTTGACACACTTTCAGGCAGATCGCCACTCTATCGACTTAAAGAATTCCTGGCCGAACAGGATGTGGAACTGCTTACAGGTGATGATCTACCAGCCGAGGCGTTCAGCGATGTTAATGTCGGTCGGTCTCTGGATGCCATTTTCGAGGCAGGGGCAAGCAAGATCGTTACGGCACTTGGTATTCTCAAGCAACCAATGCATTTGCTCTCGATACAAGTGCTCCAAGCTACGACACAACGTCAATCAATCTTTGGGGGGATTACCGCGATTGCAAAAATGAGAATCCACCTGCAGGACCCATAATCACATGGGGGCACAGCAAAGACAAACGCCCAGATCTAAAACAATTTATGGCCGAGTTACTCTGCGTTGACAGAGGCGTTCCTACTGTTATGCGCGGAATTATGGTTGCAAGGATCGGAACTCATAGACAGCTGTTATACCCACCCAAAGATGCACCAGCGGCATTCATCGCGGTCATGGGGCTTGACTCAAATGTGTTTACTGATCCCGGTTTTCGATGTACGCCAATAATACCTAAAAATTCAGGGTAAAAGGGTGACGAATGTGTGTTATATGTAAAATTCCCATTACTAATGCGGGAGCTCTTATATCTTGAAGTCCATGATGCAAAGCAGTATGAAAAAAATTAAATTAACATTAAATAACTGTCTGTGTCAGCCGACAGGGATTTTCGGAAAGGTTGATGCCAGCCAGTGCTGAAACATTTTTTCGCTTCCTCCGGTGAGAACCAGTTCATAGGTGGGTTTATCAATATATCTGATCTGTATATCTACCTCGGTGGCAAGATTGGAGAGAGTCCGGCACTGCTGTTTAATAATGTGTATGATATGAGGAAACAACCGGCTCATATTTCCGCCAAGAATAATTTCTTCCGGATTAAATAAATCGAATAGATCCGCCATTACCTCGCCCAGTTTCATCGCAGTAAAATCCAAGCGGTCAACCACAACCTTTTCCCCAGCTGCATATCTTTCGGAGAGGTGGGCAGCATAGTTTACCGAACTCTCCATACTCCGTATAATTTTTATTTCATCAAGGTTATGAGCGATGGATTCCAATGTTGCAACAGTTCGCAGACATCCTGTTCCACCGCATTTGCATTGCGTGTTAACACCTGAAACCTTTAAGTGCCCAAGTTCTCCGGCAAAACCATTACTGCCCCGGTACAAGGTGCCGTTTATCATAACCCCAAGCCCGATTCCCTGGGTGAAAAACATAAATAGAAGGTTTTTTCCTTCTGTCTTACTTTCTTTTCGCTGTGATAAACATGCCAAATTGGCATCATTGTCAACAAGTATCAGCTTTCCGGGGAATACATCTTTGAGATATCTGCTCAACTGAACTCGTTCAAAAACAGGGTTTGAACTCTGCAGGAGAATTCCGGTATTCGGATCGTGAACAGCGGAAATTCCGACACTTATACCCAATAACTTGGGTATATCCCCGTTGCACAATTTCAGGTAAGCCTCTTTCATATGTGCAAGTATCATCTCCAGGGTATCATGTTCAGAGACCTCAAACCGGATACTTTTTTTTAGTTCCTTTCGCAGGTTAAGCAGTCCGAGATAGATGTGTTGGGTGTGGTGCATATCGACAGCAAGGGTATAGGCATGATCAGGAGAGAAGCTCACTTTTGCCGCTTTCCGGCCGCCTGTAGAGTGGCTGTTCTCTTTCACACTGACAAGTCCTGCTTTCTCCAATGCTGTACACATATTGGATACAGAGGCAAAGCTCAATCGGACTTCATGTGCCAGTTCGGATTTTGATACCCATCGCGACCTGCGGAGAGCTGAATAAATTTTAACCGCATTTACTGCTTTGACATCGATATTTGTTGAAACATTCATCATCAGGCATTATCTCCAATTGTGGGAATTATATCACTATTTTTTTCTTTCTGCCTACTCTCTCTTGCTTTTCCAGATCCTGACAGGGTGAATACGATTGCCAATACAATGGATACCATGCTCGCCAGCATTATGAAAGATGGTTTTTCATGGGATACCCTTTTTTACCTCTGTAAAGGGATTTTTCTGAAGAACGAGTATATGTATTCCTCCGGCAAGCAACAATCCAAATCTAACCAGGTGTAATGGGCGGATATATGGATGTATCGACTATTCATTTTCGTGACTGCAGTATGGAAACCATGGTTGTATTGAATGATGCCATCCCTTCCTGGTGTATACGATGCAGGTTATCCAAGAGATCTTTAAAGGAGTCTGTCGAAAGGCCTTCATCGGGAGGTATACAAACTCCGGATGCTGCCATCCGGGCTGATTCCAAAGCAACTTGGGCGCTTAAAGATGTCTTATATGCACAAGCGGGCTTGGCTCCATCACATACTATACCCCCCAGATTACTCAGCACCAAGTTCATCGCCTGCTGCATCATTCCTGAATCTCCACCCAGCCCCCATGCTAATGCGGCAGCAGAGGCGAGGCCGGATGCGATGGCGCATCCACACATCGGAGTAAGAATTCCGGTCTCTTTTTTAATCCGGTGGAGGAGGAGTATCCCCAAAGCTGCTCCGTAGAGAAGTGATCTTCCCGGCGTAATCCCCTCCATTTTCCATCCAAGCGAAAGCGTAATGAAAAATGTAATTCCATGGTTCCCGGATCCGCCGCAAGCCATAATTTGAAGGGGTTCACCATCCATTCTCAATCTTGTTGCGGCAGCGACTCGAATACGTGCAGTCTTGATTATTGCAGTATCTTTAAGAGGAGCCGGTTGGAAATCTCTATTTTTCGGAGCTGCCAGCTTGTCTTTCCGGTTATCTTCCTGGAAGATTTTCCCGTAGATACGCTCAAGCGACTGAATTTCAAGACTTTTCCTGCGATCAGTAAGTCCGATTTCAGAGGCTCGCATATTTACATCAAAGCTTCTGACAATCTTCTCAAGAGCCGATTCCGGAGTCATTAGGATATGATTAACCAGCCAGTCAAGAGAGTCCAGGGGAAGCTGGGAGGCGGTATGTTCTCGATTTTTTTGTTCCCTGCCCTGTATCGGAGAACGATTGTTATTGATTTCTGTCCAGATAATATTGTCGTGATAATCACTCACAGCAGAAGCAGTCTCAGTTCCATCTTTCCATGTTATCGCCGCCTGAATAAAAATATTCCCCGGTTTAGTCCGGACCTTTACGTGAACGGGAATTCTTTTCTGTATTTCAACCGCGTAAGTTAAAAGTTCACTGTCCAGGCTGCTGAAAAGCATAAGTCCTCTGGATACATCATGAAGCAGCAACCCCAGAACAGCAGCAATAGAAATTCCCTTCATGCCGGTACCTGGAACTCCAACGGCTGCAGCATTTTTAAAAATATTCATATCAACTTCAAGGGTGATACTCTCTACAGCCTCTTGTATTTCTTGAAGGGACAGCTCATTCTTATACAAAGCAGCTGCCGAAGCTGTCGCCAAACCAATTGCAACAGGATCGGTACAGCCGACTGTTTCTTTGAGCTCACTATCAATAATTGAAGCAATTCTGTCGGCGATCGTTCCTAATCCAGTGCTCCTGGACATCACTCTATTCCAAGAAGCTGTGCTGCATTATCATGAAAGACTGCACGCATTTCATCATCATGCAGACCGAGAAACCTGAAGGCTTTCTGCTGCTCATCAAGGTAGATACGTGCAAAACCTCTGGGCATCCAGCTTGAATCTGTCGCAAAAATAAGCCGGCCGGGACCTACCGTCTCCACAAATTTCCGGATAACATCTTCAAGTGTCAATTGGAATGGCATCCAGCGAATCCACTGGTTGGAACCTGAAGAATCAACAAAAACATTCGGCCGAGTCCAGCAAAGCTGCAGCAGGTCACCCATATGGGTGCAACCGAAATGAGGTACTACAAAGTTGACATTAGGGAAGTCAAGAGAAGCCTGGGCAATGCTCAAAGGACTGATATTCTCCCCGGTAGGAGTTCCTCCGGCAGCACCCAACAGTCCAAAATGAATAAGTACTGGAGCATTGTACTTTTCACAAACTTCCCAGAGCGGGTAATATTTTTTATCCGAAATCGGAGTATCAACAAGTGGTCCAAGTAGTTTGTATCCTCGCATTCCAAGATTTGTAAACGCGTGTTCCAGCTGATTAGCGGCATCGGGCGCATCCGGATGGTGATGGGCAAAACCCAGGAACCTATCCGGGTGGCTGCTGACTATTTTTGCCAGCCTTTCATTCCCCCCGCCGGAAACAAAGACCACTTTCTCTATACCCTTCTTCTCAATATCCTTGAACCAAAGATCTGTCATCTGCTCGTCAGATCCTGCAGGCTCGGGTTTTGGGAAATTGAAAGCTTTGCGCCAGATATCTCCATGATCCCGGCTTCCTAATGTATCAAATTCAACATGCTTTGGTAGTTCCTGATCAGGAAACCACTTCCCATTTACAGGAAAATGGCAATGGAAGTCAATAATAGGTAAATCCTGTATCATTTGAATGCTCCTTTACGTTATCTGTTAAATAGATTGTTTGATTAAATACATATATTGTCACTAAACCGGAGCGGGGTCCGTCGTTAGTTACTCCTTTACTCCAGTAAGTGCGATACCCTGTATTATCTGCTTCTGGAAAAAGATAAATATAATAAATACCGGTATGGTGGCAATAGAGGCTCCAGTCATTACCATTTCCCACTGATTCTGGAACTCACCGTTAAAGAACGAGAGTCCTACCGGAAGTGTATACATGTTAATTTTATTGGCTACGATAAGAGGCCACAAAAATGCATTCCAATTTCCGATAAAGGCAAAAATAGCCAACGCAGCTAAGGCCGGCTTTACCAGCGGCATTGCGATTCTATACCAAATACTGAACTCATTAAGACCATCAATCCTTCCAGCGTCCAGCAAATCATCCGGTACCCCGGAAAAGAACTGACGCATAAGGAACGTCCCGAATCCGGACATGAGCCCGGGAAACATTATTCCCCAGTAAGTATCTATCCAATTCAACTGGTTAGACATAATGAACCAGGGAATTACCAGCATTTCGGTAGGAATCATCATAGTAGATAGGATAAGCAGGAATATTACCCGTTTCCCACGGAAATTGTACTTGCTTAAGGTAAAACCAACCAGTGAATCAAAGAACAACACTGAAATAGTAACGCAACTTCCCACAATAAGTGAATTCATGAACCACCAGGGGAAGTGGCTGCTGGTGAATAATTTCTCATAATTATTGAAAGTAGGGTTGGCCGGAAGTATTGAGAGATTGAATACATCTATTCCCTGTTTAAAAGAGGTCGCAATCATCCATATAAACGGGAAAAGCATAAGCAAGCCAAATAGGGTGAGAAGTGTAATCCTGATACCTTGAAATATAGTTTGTTTAGTCTTCACTTTTCATCACCTTCAATTGTATGAGTGTAACCAGAAGAATGATTAAAAATAGTATAACCGTCATTGCTGAGGCATATCCCATGTCAAATCGTTTGAATGCGCTGTTGTAGATATAGAGAACAAGAGGCTTTGTGGAGTTAAGGGGGCCACCTTCACCCTGGTATGTCATGTTTAGTACCTGGGTGAAAATTCTGAGATACCGTATGGTTCCTGTAATACACAGGAAGACAATTGTCGGTTTTAATAATGGAAGGGTGATCCTGAAAAGCTTATCTTTATTGTTGGCTCCATCAATCTCGGCAGCTTCATAATACTGTATTGAGATTCCTTTGATTCCAGCAAGAAAGATAATCATTTGAAATCCGACATCAACCCATATAGTAGTAGCAAGAATGGAAAATATTGCCTGTGATTCAGAAAACAGAAACCTTTGCTGAGGAAGTCCCATAGATATAAGGATCTTATTGAAAACCCCGATTGGCGCCGGCTGATACAACCATCGCCAGACCCATGCAACGGCAACCATTGAGGTGATATATGGGATAAAATATATAGCTTTGTAGAATTCTGCCCCCTTGCTCACTTTGTCAATGTTATAGGCAATAACAAATCCCAGTAAAAGGCTTACTGGCAGGCCGTAGACCACATACTTAAGGGTGTTTACTAGAGTTTTCCAAAAAATGGGATCATGAAAGAGTTTTATATAATTTCCTATTCCAATAAAATTCTTATCCCTTGAGATAATATCCCAATCAGTAAGAGAGAGGAAAAATGCGTAAAAAGTTGGGTAGAAGCGTATCATCGCATAAAATACTACAGGCAGTGCCAGAAAGATATATGCCCATATCCGTTTTGTTCTTTCCAATGAAGATTTGGAAGATATTGTTTTTCTCATAATTTTCCTATCTCATCTGAATCAGTTCTCAAAAGCGGGGTACTGCCGAGCACAATATAAAGGAAACTGTGTCAAAGGTCAGCAGTACCCGCATTTAGAAATAGATTGGCTATTTATCCATATAATAATTATCAAGAACAGCCTGTTCGGTTTCGGCTGCTGCAGTAACTGCATCTTTAATAGACATTCCATTCAGGATAACCTGGTCATATGCATCAATCCATACCTGTCGCTGTGAGCTTTCATCGATGAACTTGGTTGCTGTTGCATATTCAAGTCCTTTGATGAATGGACCGTATTTCGGATCATTACTGTATTCATCTTTTACTGCAAGTGCTTTCTTTGCCGGTAATTCGCCAACATTCTTCAGCCACATTGACATAGCAGTTTCCGATGTAAGGAAATCGAGGAATTTAAGTGAAGCTTCCAGTTCCTTTCCTTCGGTAAAACTTGTGATACCATTTGCCCAGAATGAGGCGAAGTTATACTTTTCCCCATTCATTGAAGGTAATTCAGTAACACCATAATTTAAGGTGTCGATTTTGTCAAAAGTACCAAGTCTAAAAGACCCGTCAATTGTCATCCCCATCATTCCTGACTTGAATGCAGTTACATCATCGGTCATAAAGTTCGGCATACCAATCTTTTCAACAGTTTCAAGATCTGTAAAAAACTTGAATGCATCATATCCTGCCTGGCTGTTATAGGTGACTTGGGTACTGTCTTCGTTGTAAGGAGTTCCACCGTACTGTCTGATCAGAACTTCACGCAGCCAATGATGCAGTTGAGCACGTAGTTCCAAAGTAAAACCGGTCTGAAGGTAATTTCCCTGTTTGTCAGTTTTGGTCAGAAGTTTGGCAAACTCAATCAACTCTTCAACGGTTTTTGGGGGAGTCTCAGGATCCAGTCCAGCCGCTTTAAATAGATCCTTGTTCCAAAAAAGTGCAAGGGATCGAACTGCTGTAGGAAGTGCATAGTAGGAACCGTTAAACTTAGCAGCATCTACAAGTGAAAAGAATTCTGACTGAATACGTTCCGGACTGAATACCGATTCGGGAAGGGGCTGCAGATATCCGGAATCAATATATTTTGGAAGCCAGCCGTAATACAGGTTGATCACGTTTGGACCTTCACCAGAGGGGACAGATGATGCAACTTTTGTGTTATACTGTTCATAAGGAAAGGTCTGTTGAGTTACTTTGATATCGGGGTTTTCTGCTTCGAACAGCCCGATAAGGGTATCAACAGTATCCTTCTTTGTTTCGTAGAAATATTGCCAGTAGACAATTTCCGTAACTTCGTTTACCGCTGGCCCAGCTTGAACATCCTGTTGCCCGCTGGCAAACATGTTGACAGGTATCAGTAACAATACTAATCCTGTTACAGCCAATACTTTAGCTAATTTTCTCATATCTTCCTCCTAGAAAATTTATATTATGAAATCCCTATGGGATATCATTACCATTATGTAAATTGCATCAGCATTGGTGCAATTTCCTGCTTAAGTTTCGTCATCCAGACAGAACTTCTGTCTGAAAATGGCGCTAATACTGAGATACAAAACGATATTTTTGGTTCAGTACCTGATTTTCTCATATACCACCTTCCTATTGGGTTATCTCTGGAATCCAACAGATCAAAATAGAGCATGTCCGGTTCATGGGTAAATTCAGTTTCACAACATTTCAGGGTAATAACCCGGCAGGCGGTCTCCACAACTTTTGACCATAGAGCTGATCCCCGGAAAAATCCCTCCATATCACAGTTTCTGATAGTTGTCTGGGCTCTATATCCCTGCACATATGTTAACATTCCAGTTGTTTCCCCACTCTCTGAATACTGAAGGATATATGAAAGTGCAGAAAGCGCTGCTGCTAATCCATTTCCCGTAGTAAGGACTTTGTGGGAAAGGGTAGTACCGTTATTCTCCAGAACCGTTGGTATAATGACATGCCCCGATCTCTCACATCCGATAAGGATTTGTGTTTGAGAGGATGTCTCAGACACCAGCCATCTATC
>Ga0307989_1000977_pt1 | contig 16447 bp, 26 predicted proteins | sample EllFjometagen185_FD_203164 | JGI IMG/M metagenome (GOLD analysis project Ga0307989, IMG submission 203164) | Marine microbial communities from Ellis Fjord, Antarctic Ocean - #185 | ecosystem: Environmental > Aquatic > Marine > Unclassified | place: Southern Ocean | collected 2014-10-08
GAGAGGAAGCCCGCACAGGATTTGACCTAAACAGTGATGAAGGTTTCCCATTTGAGCAACTTTGGGAATGTGTCGGTATGGATTTTGCCTCTGCCAAACTCTAACGGACTATCGGTCGCGTGAAAAAGGAGAATGATATGCACCACGTAATACCTCGCACAAGAATGAAATGTTCAAAGTGTAATTCAGAAAGCATAGTAGCTCCTTGCAACGAACCAGATATAGATTTCAGGTGTCTTAACTGTGGACACGAGAGAATAAGGGAGCAAATTAAGGTGGGTGACGGTTCAATATGGACGTCATCTACAGTCGAGGAATATGTAATAGAGATTTGAAAGGGGAAACACATGGTCAGACGCTATTTTTCAAGCCGACCTAACCTCAGCTACCCATAAACCATAACTTTTCATTTGGATAAGGGAAAACATGATACCTAAACACCAAGAATCGAGGATTAGACTATGAATGCAAACGTCAAATTAGGGTTGGAGGAGTATAACCGGAAATTAGCATCTGGTGAGATAGAGAGAACACCACCAAAGAACCCGATCCAGAAATGGAAAGAGAATCCCACAAAGATCAGAATGTCGGTTAACGCATATTGTGTCGATTGTTCCGGTGGAGTTGAGGAGGCTAATTGGATGAACCGAGTGAGATACTGCCAGATCCTTGGCTGTCCACTGCATCAGGTGCGACCATACAGCAAGGGGATTTCTAATAAGCAGTGCTTGGCATGGCGGGAGGTGGATTGATGGGATTATTAATCGGGATGATACTCGGATGGCATGTGGTGGCTGTGGAAATGGCGGATACTTCTGTTGCGCCTGTGTCGATTCGGTGTGTGCAGAGGAAGATACGAAAAGAGTTAAAATGAAGGGTAAAGCGAGAATAAGAGTTACAAACGAGGATTTCAGGACGGGGTATGACAAGATATTTAAGTCAAATCAAATCCATCCTGAAAAACTCGGTTCAAATATTCTGCCAAACGGTACCAACGAACATAACCAACAGCATCACTCCACAGGCAATAAAACTTGTACCGGAGAATACGAAACCACCAATGATCATGCCAAGACCTCCGACTAACAATGCCACGTCATGCATAATGTCCTCCTGTTTTAAAAAACTCGGTTCATTTAATTCTGGCTCCGCAGTCGGCTATAGATACATTGCCTCCTGATGCCCAGAATAGTTCTGATACGTGTAAGATTGCCAGCTTTTCCTCGAAATATAAAGAGTTGATCCTGTTTGCAAACTCTGGATCGACTTGACGATCGTCGGCTATTGTACCAGCAAGACCATTAACAGCTTGCTCGATGTTCTTGATACCGTAGTCCGAGAGTATCCGCATCAGGTTTAACCAATCAGGTTTTGGTAATTCTGGCATATTTCTTTTTATAATAGTCTGGTATCTCGACGCAATCGAATTGATGATACCAGATTGTGATTTGTTCTGCGTGAGCATCGACGTTACAAGGTCGTTTAAGTCGTGCCCCACGTAGATTGATTGTCGTTTATTCATCTTGCTCCTTTGTAGGCTTTAATATTAATGCTCAAAGTTATTAGAATCCCATTCTTTTTTAACATCTTCTTCTACTAGTGTCACGTCAAGTGTCAATTGACGGATAAAGTCGTTCCAATTTGATTCTGGCATCATCTGCAGTAAATTGCCAGTTCACGTTCGACTTATGATTGTTACGATATCTCTGCCAGGCAGTCGTTTCTCTTCTGACATCGTCGATATTGTCAATCCTTCGATTCAGGCACTGCCCGGTAAGCACATTCAATTCTATTTCTGCCATATTCAACCAGCTTCCATGCTTTGGAGTAAATACAAATTCAAATCTATCCCATAGCTGTTTTGCTCTGGGTGGTAGAAAAGCTTCGTAAAACGAGCCAGGGGTATGAGTGTTTAGATTGTCCATCACTAATGTAATTTTTTTGGCCTCACCATAAATATTGGCTATATCTTCAAGGAAATATGCCCAATCAGTCTTGGTCTTCCGCTCTGTGATTTTGACAAGTCGTTTTCCAACCAATGGCTCATTGGCCATGAAAATATTACACATCCCACATCGTTTATATTCATAATCAAATTTGGCAATCTGTCCTGGGGCCGCCGGAATCGGAGTTTTAGTCTCACTTATTAGCTGTTTTGGGGATTCATCCATGCAGACAACTGGAAATAACGGATTATATGGACGCTTATAGACCTCCAAAACCTTTTCCATGCATGCTACAAAATTTCCATTCTGATCCGGTGGAATCACCCACCCTTTGTGGCGCCAAGGCTTAAGTTCGTTTTTTTTAATACCTGGCGAATTGTCTCATGAGACACTTTGTCTATATATTGAAGTTGAACAACTTGGTCAGCCAACAGCCGTAAGGTCCATCTTGCGAAACCTTCTGGAGGATCACTGCAACTCAAAGCAATAAGATGGGCTTCAAAATCACCATCAGCCTTTTTGGCATAAATACGGCTGCCTTTCAAACCATTCAAAGTTTTATCCATTCCTAATTCAACAAACCGCTTTTTTATACGGTCAATTTTTCTCATGCCGATACAAAGAACACGAGAAATCTCTTCGTTTGTGGATCGTTTCTCTTGGAACTCTCCCTCGTCACATCCTTGTAAAATCAAGGCATTAATAACCTTCTGTGATTTATGTTTTCCTTTGGAACTTAATCCTGCCAAAAAAAATCGTTCGTCCTTCGTTAAAGTGACCGTGTATTTCTTCATAATTCTCCTTTTCAGGGGGATTTATCAAGAAATATACCACATTCAATACGTCTTTTCAAGCTTGACATGACACTAGTTTGAACTCGTCTATGTCGTTTCCTGTCCAGTATTCGTCACCATCCCTAGTGATATAAGAACCATCCGATAAAGTCCACGTTTCTTGTCCCAGTACTTCTTCAACGTTAACGCACTCGTCGTTAAGCAGGTCATGTAGCTCAGAATTGTCTTTACTATTTGATACATAACATCCCCCATGAATAAAGTTTATCTTAAACATCCAGCACCGGCCATAAGGTTTACAGCCGGTAGTTGAGGTTTAATGTTTTACAACTCTTCAATTATGTTTTTGATATCACCTTCTGTCAAACATCTATTCCAACATTCTTGCAAAGTGGAGGACTCACGGAGTATCTCTTCTCCAATTATATAGGCATACATATTAACAACACTTTCAGCACTGGACAAATCTGTGTTTACTTCTCCGAAATTGCTTTGTTCATATTCTTGTATTTCTCCGATACAGTCAAAAGCACGTTCGCCCATGAATTGTTTTGCCTGCCATGTACCAATTATAAAATAGTCTTCATTGTAAAGTAGGTTATGCAGGTCACAACCATATGTATCAACCCCGTATCCGTCTTTTAACTTGTCGATTCCGTGTTCTTTGATTTGGTCTTTCATTTTGTCACCTTAGTTTCTGCTGTAACCTAAGTTCAGCGATTAACTTTGTACCGGCTACATTGCCAGATCGTAGCCAACTATTTCTAATTGGCTACAATCCGAGAATGTTATCGCCTTATATCATTAGGACAACCAGAGAACAACCATTGCCAGAATCCCACGACCTTAACAGGCTTGACCTTCTGCTCTGCTTTCCAGGCTATTGCGTCGTTAACGATTCTCATTAAACGGTCGGCTTCTACTTGATCAAATTTCTGATATTTTCTCATTTTTTCCCTCATTTGTTGCCGTGTCGAGTGACCGGCGATTTAAAGAGTCGTTATTAACTCTATATATAGTGTTGTATCATCCGGGTATTACCCTGTCAAGTAAATAATAACAATAAACCGCATTATATTACTTTTAATTTAAAATAATATTTATAAGTAAAACAGTAATCTGTTCAGTTACAATATCGAAATAACAGTGACGAATACGAAACTTGTATTGCATTATCGTAATTCATATGTTAATCTTAAGGTGTTCTTTATTTAGAGACAACTTATGGATAAAAACAAAATGGACTTGGTCGAACTGTTTAACCTCGCTGAAAAAAAAGCAAAACAAGTGAGGAACCCTGCCGAATGGCGTAGGAAGGATATGCAAGACCATTATAAAGAGTGCGAAAACCATAACTTGAAAACTATTGGGAAGGTTAACCGATCCCTCGAATGTCCCAGATTATCAGTGTGAATGGGGCTGAGAGATAAACCGCAGCGAGCCTATGAACCTCTGTAGTTATGTAGAGGTCATACGCTAGTCCATTTAAACCTGGTCAAGCCTGAACCAGTACCGAGAGGTCGGACAAAAAGAATTGAGCCCGGTGGCTGCCGGAGTACTCGCCGACTGTGCGGTTACATAGGGAATTGCGGCTATACAATAGTTAATAAACTGATACAGAATAAATAGTAATGAAAACATAGGGTTAAAAGAATAGTATCTAACCCAATTACAATATCGTAATTCAAATTACAATTACGTAACTCAAATACAAGGTGTAACAAATGGCAATGGGAAGGCCGTTAAAGTTCAAGTCTGTTAAGAAATTGCAGGTTTTAATAGACGAATACTTCACTAAATGTGACCAAGACGAAACACCTTATCTAATCACTGGTCTTGCATTACACCTTGATACTACACGTAAAACACTGCTTGAATATCAAGAACGACCTGACTTTGTAAACGCAATATTAAAGGCTAAAACACGGGTTGAGGCATCTTACGAGTCATCTTTACGCACCAACGGCAGGGCTGGCGATATCTTTGGACTCAAAAACTTTGGCTGGGCTGACAAGAGGCAGATAGAGGTCAACGATGTAACCGATCTATCGGTGGAGCAACTCGAAGCCAAGCTCAAGCAACTGATGGAAGAATAAAGGGTGTACCAAGGGGTGTATTACAGAACAACCGAGCCAAGTATGACAGATAACGTCAAGGATACCAACAAGATACAATCCGGGTTCGTGTCCCTGGACAGGAGCCACCAAGCAAGGCCAAGTAGGATAAGATGACGACCAAAAACCCCACAATGGTTCAATACCTGGCAAAAACCCGAAACTCCGACCCATCCCCCCCCCTACACCAGCTCGCTCAATATATATATACATCAATCCCCCTAACCGGACGGAAAATCAAATCGGCCCTAGACACCCTAGAGTACAAAGTGTGGTGCCATGGCTAGAACGAAAGCGCAGCTAATAGAGGCGGTTGAGATAGCGGAGGAGTTGAAGCGTAGAGCGCGTATGGGGTTAAGAGATACATACTTCCCAGACGAGGGGCCGTTACGTAGGGAGTTATACGCGAAACACTGCGATTTTTTCAAGGGCGGGGAGAAATTCAGAGAACGATGCATGATCAGCGCAAATCGCGTTGGTAAAACTGCAATGGGAGCATACGAGGTCAGCTATCATTTAACGGGCAACTATCCTGAGTGGTGGACGGGGAGAAGATTCAATCGTCCGACGAGTGGATGGTGTGCAGGTGATACGAGTAAAACGGTACGAGATATCATCCAGTATAAACTTCTAGGCAAGGTTGGTGACTACGGGACGGGCATGATTCCTGGTAGTTACATAGTTAAGACAACACCTAAGCATGGTTTACCTGATGCGGTTGATACAGTTTATGTGAAGCATTTCACGGACGGAGTTGAGGACGGTGTAAGTGAGTGTGGATTGAAATCATATGACCAGCGTCGAGAGGCATTCCAAGGAACTGAGAAGGATTACATTTGGATGGACGAAGAACCACCAGAGGCAATCTTTACCGAATGTCTTTTAAGGACGATGACAACTAACGGGTTAATTCTATGTACGTTTACTCCTTTAATGGGGGTGAGTGATGTGGTGATGTCGTTTATGCCCCATTTGGGTCATGAGGGTGTTATCGGTGAGGGTGTTGAGGTAACTCCAAACAAACTCCTAGTAATGGCAACGTGGGACGACTGTCCACATTTATCCAAGTCTGAGAAAGAGGCAATGTGGTCATCAATCCCTGCCTACCAAAGAGAAGCGCGGAGCAAGGGTATTCCTTCTTTGGGAAGTGGTGCGGTATGGAAATTCTCAGAGGAACGGATCAAGTGTGAACCTTTTGAAATCCCTGAGTATTGGCCTAAAGCGTATGCGTTGGATGTAGGCTGGAATAACACCGCTGCTTTATGGGGTGCCTGGGATAGATCGTGTGACACTGTATATGTGTGGAACGAATATAAACAAGCTGAAGCGGAACCAGCAACACATGTACAGTCTATTAAGGCGCGTGGTGATTGGATTCCAGGGGTGATTGACCCTGCGGCAAGAGGTAGAGCGCAGAGAGATGGTGTTGTTTTACTGGATGAATACGTAGGGATGGGCCTTGACTTGGACTTGGCTGATAACTCAGTTGAGACAGGTTTGTTTAAGGTTGAACAGCGTTTTGCGAAAGGGACGCTAAAGGTCTTTTCTACTTGTCGGGGATTTTTTGAAGAGAACCGTCTTTATTCGCGTGACGACAAGGGCAAAGTGAAGAAGGTGAATGATCATTTATGTGATTGTCTCAGGTATTTAATAATGTCAGGCATGGCAAGGGCTGTACATGAACTTGAAGCATTAGATTCTTATGAACCGAGGGAACACCGTGGCCAAAATGCGACAACAGGGTATTAAGCGTCTTTTTGAATTAGCCAAGTCTAAGAACGTAGCCGATAAGGTAGATGACCTTGCTATGTTGGGGAAGGACGTTTGCCGGTACGTTCAGTTAGACGAGAACTCTCGTTCAGATTGGATGGATCGTTCTGAGAAAGCGATGGAACTGGCTTTACAAGTCTCCGAGAAGAAAGACACCCCTTGGGAGAACGCATCTAACGTTAAATATCCTCTCCTGACGACTGCTGCGCTCCAGTTTCACGCTAGGGCTTATCCCGCAATCATTCCTGGTGCAAAAGTTGTAAAGGGTCAAGTCACAGGGCGGGACGATACCGGAGAGAAATTAGCACAAGCGATGCGAATTGCTAATCATATGAACTGGCAACTCCTGGAAGAGAACGAAGATTGGGAAGAAGAGATGGATCGACTTCTCTTAGCTTTACCAATAGAAGGTTGTGAATTTAAGAAGACCTATTTTTCCAAGGCGTTTGATTATAACTGTTCTGATTGGATTAGGCCGAAAGACTTTATTGTAAATTACAAGACTAAATCTTTGGCTACTTGTCCCAGGGCAACGCATAGACTGTGGTTTTATCCTAACGAAATAGCAGAGAAACAGCGCGATTTTTGGTCAGACGTTGATTTGAATATAAGCGTAGACGACCAGAACGAAGAAGTAGCTCAAGAGTTCTACGAGCAGCACACTTTAATCGACTTGGATGGTGACGGTATGAAAGAGCCGTGGATTGTCACTGTGCATGTAGCGTCTGAGAAGGTAGTTCGGGTTAATGCTGGTTTCTGGCCTGAAGAAATGCGGGTTAAAGTTGGTCAAGAGCAGGGTTTAGTCAAGGAATTTTTAGAGCAACGGGAAAATGCGGAAGAATTATTAGATAAAGCTAAATTAGTCAAAGTTTTCAGGAACGTTTACTTCACTAAATACTCATTCTTACCAAGTCCTGACGGTGGATTTTACGATATAGGGTTTGGTCAGCTTATCGGTACTCTCTCGGACGCAGTTGACACTACTCTTAATATTCTCATCGACTCAGGAACGCTCGCTTCAATGCAGGGTGGGTTTGTCAGGTCGGGGTTGAATGTGGCTAACAAACGAGGCTCGGTCAAATTCGCCCGTGGTGAGTTTAAACCTGTAAAAGTACCCGCTTCACAGGCAATTGGCGACTCTTTTTACCAGATGCGGTTTCCAGAACCTTCTCAAGTCCTCTTTTCAATGCTTGGCACACTTATACAATCTGTCAAAGACGTTACCGGAGTGCAGGATATAATGACAGGCGGGCCGCAGAACGAAGAAACCGCCACTACTACCCTTTCTCGGATAAACGAGGGTATGAAGGTCTTCACTTCTATTTATAAACGTATCCATCGCAGTTTAAAGAAGGAGTTTAAGAAACTTTACAAACTTAACGGACGTTTTTTAAGACCGGAGGATTATTTCAGGGTTTTAGACACTAAAGAGCTTCAACAGATCGGATTACAAGACTATCAGAATGACGGAACAGACGTTCAACCTGTTTCAGACCCAATGGCGGCAACTACAGTTCTGTCAATGGCGAAAGCTCAAGCACTGTTACCAATGAAGGGCGATCCGTCAGTCAATGGGATGGAAATTAATAAAAGGTATTTTGAATCGCTGGAGATTGAGAACCCGGAGGCGCTTATACAAGAACCTCCACCTCCACAACCAGATCCAGATATGGCAAGGAAAGCACAAGAAGCAGCAAGTCAGCATATGCTCAATAAGGCAAAGGTAATAACAGAATATAGCAAGGTAATGTTGAATATAGCAAATGCAGAAGGGGCAGAGGTAGGCACACAGTTAGGCATTTACAAACAGCAGTTGGAGGAATGGTTAAATGGACAGGCAAGCATGGATGGCGGACAAGGTAACGGAGGAGCTACACCAGTTCCTCAAGGGGGATCAGGCACTAGCCAAGGAGGAATCCCTGGCAAGCAACAACAACCACCCCAACCCAGCGCAGGTAACGGCCCTGAACGTGGCTTACTGCCGGGGTAGGGTAGAGATGGCACAAGACATATTAGATTGGGGGAAGGAAGATGATTAGACCGATGGGATATCAGGTATTGGTTAAACCGAACAAGGTAGATCACAGGACTGAGAGCGGAATTTACTTAGCTCCTAAAGAGGTGGACAAGGAACAGTTCGCCCAGGAAGAGGGAACGTTAATGGCAGTTGGGGCAATAGCCTTTACAGAACCAGATTGGCTTGAATGTCCAAAGGCAGGAGACAAGGTAATTTACAAGAAATATGCCGGTATCGTAATTCAACATGGCGAAGAGAAGTATCGACTCATGCCTGACAACGAGATTGGCGCAGTGATTGAGGGATAATATGGACATAGAGCAAGAAGCAATAGGAATGGGTTGGAGGCCGAAAGAGGAATTTAAAGGTAATCCCGACAATTGGCGACCAGCAGAGGAATATGTAGACCGTGGTAAGAAGTTGATGCCAATCCTGAACGACAGGGTGAAAAAACTTGAAGAAGATTTACAAAATGCGCTGAAAATCCAGACCGGCGAACTTGCTAAAGTTAAGAAGCAAGGCTACGAGATGGCGAAGTCTGAGTTTGAAAAAAAAGAGAAAGAACTTGATGTTAAAGAACTTGCAGCAGTTGAAGCGCAGGACGTAGAAGAATTTGCAAAAGTCAAAAAGGAACGGGCTGAATTAAAGGAACCCGAACCAGTAAAAAACGAACCTGTTGTGAATCCTGTATTTGAGGATTGGAATAAAAAGAACACATGGTACGGAACAGACCCAGATTTAACAGAAGAGGCAAATGTCCAGTTTAACGCACTTGTCAACCTTCAAGAGTCAAAAACTCCAGGGGTGCAAATGGCACCTGACAAATTGTATGCAGAACTTACAAAGCGTGTGAAGACATTAAACCCAGAAAAGTTTGAGAACCCGCATAGGAAGGACCCAGCAGGGGTTGAATCTGGCACACCAAGCGAGGGCAAGAAAGGCGATAAGTTTACAGACCTTCCTGCCTCGGCAAAATCTGCATATGAGCGTCAGAAGAAAATGCAAAAGGAGCAGGGCCGAGAGTTCACGAAAGAGCAATATTTAGAAATATATAACGAGGAATAGGTCATGGTACGAAGGGATAGGAGAAAAAGGACACCGTTTGGTGGTTCTACATTGAAGATGGACATTGACGCAGTAACCAAAGAAAGACTTGCCTCCGAGGGTAAAGTCCCTGCCTGGATAAACGATGTAGGTGGTCGTATCCAAGAGGCACAACGTGGTGACTACGACTTTGTTCAAGCGGGACAGGTAGGTGGTGAAGATCAGGAAGACTCAAGGATAAGTTTAAGAGTTGGCACATCTAAACATGGCGAAGCTCTCAACGCTTATCTCATGGCAATACCAAAGGAATATTACGACGAAGACCAAGACATCAAGGAAGAACGAAATAAATCGGTTGATAGGGCAATTCGAGGAGAAGATAGCTCAGATCAACTTGGTATTGATGAAAAATTAGGGTCAGCCACAATTGGAAAGGTTGACTATAAACCATAGGAGTACACAATGGCAAATAACACCGGAGCTTTTGGGCTTCGTCCACTCTACCGTAAAAACGGTGGGAATGTCGCAACAAAACAATGTTACGTAGCTGCGTCTTATGCTACTGCATTATTTGTTGGCGATCCTGTAATATATACAACCGCACTTGCTGATAAAGATGCAACTGGAAGAATGCCTTCTGTTATGAAAGCAACTCTTGCCGCTGGTAATCTTCATCAGGGCGTAATTGTATCCTTTGAGCCTTTGCAGACCGATCTTTCTAAGGTTCACAATCCAGCCTCTACCGAACGTGTAGCAAATGTCTGTTTTGATGAAGACGTAGTTTACGCAGTTCGCGGCGATGGTTCGGGTTCTCCAACGAAAGTCTATGCTGGTCAGAACGCTATTCTTGTTCAAACCGCAGCAGGAAGTGCCGTTACTGGTCTTTCTGGATGTCACTTGGATGAAACCACACCTACAACCACACAAAACATGACACTCCATATTCTTGGGGTTCAGCCGAAAGAAGACAACGTACTTGGCGATAACGTTATTTACGAAGTTCTCTTAAATACTCCATTGCTCGCAGCCGGTAAGGTTGTTGGTATAACCGCATCTTAACGGGAGGATAGAAGATGAGTATTGGAACTGGAAACCACCCGAAAGAATTGTGGCCTGGAGTTAAAGCGACATTCGGTGGAACGTATGACGAGCATGTAGAGGAATATTCACAGATTTTTGACGAGATGAGTTCTGATAAATCTTACGAAGAATTTCTCCAGCAGAAAGCACTTGGTCTTGCACCTCTCAAGGGTCAGGGCGAAGCAATTCAGTATGAAGATACATCACAGGGTTATGTGAGTCGTATCACAAATCTAACCTATGCACTCGCTGGTAGAATTACCCGCGAAGCCATAGAAGACGGACAGTATGAGAGCATTGCAAGTCGTATTGCAAGATACATCGCTTTCAGTATCCGTCAGACTCTTGAGAACGTTGGGGCTAATAAGCTGAACCGTGCTTTCAACACTGACTACACATACGGTGACGGTCAGGTGATGATAGGTTCTTCTCACCCCGACAACGGTACACAGAGCAACGTTCTTGCTGTTGCTGCCGAGTTTTCTGAAACTGCATTAGAGGATCTGCTGATTCAGATTTCTACTGCTGAAGATCCTAAAGGGAATCAAATTTCTCTTATCGGCAAGAAGCTCATAATCCCGCCAGCCTTGGTATTCGAGGCTAATCGGGTTCTTGAGTCTATGGGGAGACCGTCTACCGGAGACAACGACATAAACGCTATGCGTAATATGGGTATGTTGCCTGACGGTGTTACAGCTAACCATTATCTGTCAAGTTCCACTGCTTGGTTTGTGAAGACCAACGCACCCGAAGGGCTTATTTGTTTGAATCGTCGTCCTGTTGAGTTTGCAAAGGACAATGACTTCAATACAGAGGATGCTTTGATGAAGGGATCTGTACGGAAAGGGTTTGGAATGGGTGATTGGCGAGCCATTTACGGAACTGCTGGAGCGTGATGGTAGTTTAAAATTAATCTGGGGGAGGTAAAATCTCCCCTGCCTTAAAAGGTGGATTATATGGGTTATACACATTTTAGTAAAATATCAGCAGTCACAATAGCAACCGGTGCAAAAGGGTCTGAAGTTGACTTGACCGCAACCGTAGCTGAAATCAACAAAGCATGTGATTCTTCTGCAAGAGTGGATGAACTCACAGTAACCGGAACGGTTACAGCAGGGGTACAATCTGTTGAATTGAACCATGCAACTGTTGCTGTTGCTGCAACACTCGCTACTTCCGTAGGGTGTCCCGGGTTGTTTATTGTGAAGAACACAAGTGCCTCTGGAACAGCAGGGCATTCACTTACGCTTACTGCTGGAACCTTTAATGGTACTAACAATGTTGCTACTCTGAACGCTCCTAACGAGTGCTTGGTAGTTTACTTTGACAGTGCGGGCGATGGAACAATAGTCGAAAACGTAGGTGCTGTGGCGTTATCATAATGAGAGAACCAACGCATAAATATATTCCAGGCGATCACTGGATGCTGTGTGACGAATGTGGCTTTAGGTATCGCAGGTCTGAGATGCGTGAAAGATGGGATCATGCTTGGGTTTGCGAGAAGGATTGGGAACCCAAGCACCCACAAGAGAACGTTAAAGTAGTAGTAGACCGTGTTGCGGTTGACGTGGCAAGACCGGAACCAGATTCAAGCTATGTCTCACCAGCTATCACACAGGATGACTTATGACAACTAGCGGATCATATGACGCAGGGACAACCGGCTATATTTTAATTAAAGATGCCTATGTGCTTGCAGGGATGGCTGACGAAGAAGAGACTTTATCTGCCGATATGTGGGTAAAGGGGAAACGTGTCTTAAATGAGATGCTGAGTCTTCTTTCTATCCATAGAGGACTGTGGCTTATAGATGACGTTACGGTGACTCTCGTCCCTGGTACTGGAAGTTATACTATAGCACCAAGTGGCACAATAGACAGTCCCACACCTATGCGGATAATCAATGCTCGGTCTGTTTACAGCACCACGCTACATATCCCGATGGAGATTGTATCAAGGGCTGACTACATGGCATTGCCTAACAAGATACTTCAATCTCACCCTTTACAGGTCTATTACGACAAAGGCCATGGTGCGATGTACGTTTGGCCTACAGGCACCTCAACACAAAAGACAATAATCATAACAACGCAACGACCAGTACAGGATTTTGACGATCAAGGGAACACCCCTGATTTCCCGAAAGAATGGGTCTTGCCTATTAAATACAATCTTGCGGAGATGCTTGCACCATCTGGTTCTGTTCCTCCAGCAGTAGCAAGTAAAGCGCAGGAGCTTCTTGCGGCTGTTGTAAGGTTTGATGAAGAAGAAACGAGTATTTTTATACGATGAATATACCTCTAACAATAGGTCATTATCTTGGCAGATCCGGTGCAGCAAATGCAATGGAAATGGTCAATATGATGCTTGAGCCTGACGAGCAGGGCGGTGCGTCACCATATACTTTATTTGGCACTCCAGGGTGTAAAGAGTTTTCAGACCTTGGCATAGTTGCTCAGGGGAGAGGTGGCTACTCACTTCCAGGCGAAGTGCTGGCAATTGTAGGTAGTTATCTCTTTACTATTAACACATCAACTGGTGTGTCAGATCATATTGGCTCACTTCTCACAACTACTGGTAATATCCAATGGGGTGAAAACCCAACACAGGTAATGTTCATTGATGGAACATATGGATACGTTTACACAAAGGCTACAAAAACATTAAAAAGAATATATGATGCAGACTTCCCTACACCAAAATCATGCACATTCAAAGACGGGTTTGGGGTTGTTGTCGAAGAGGGTACTGGCAAGTTTTTCGTAAGTGATATTAACGACTTCTCTTCATGGGGTGCGCTTTCATTTACAACGGCAGAATATGAGCCTGACAATCTAGTGTCATGTTTAGCAAGTCACGATTCGCTCTTTGCCTTTGGTGTTAAAACAATCCAAACTTATTACAATTCTGGTAACTCTTCCTTCCCTTTTGATAACCGCCCTGGCGCTAATATGCAGATTGGGTGCGGTGCTACCAACTCCCCGGCAAAGGGTGAGAATATCATCTTCTGGTTGGACAATCACGGAGTTCCTAGAAAACTGGACGGTTATACGCAGAGTATAATTTCTACCAGACAGATTGACTACACGATAAGCAAACTTTCAACTTACTCCGATGCGAAAGGTTTCGTCTACGTACAAGAAGGGAAGACATTTTACGTGCTGGTTTTCCCAACTGATAAGGTAACGCTTGTCTATGATATGGCTGCTAACTATTGGCACAAGAGAACAAGCTACGCAGACAACGGTGCCTGGCGAGCAGCATGGATAACTCAAGACGGATCAACCATACTCGCGGGAGATATTGGTAACGGTAAAGTCTACAAACTTGATTCAGAAACATACAAGGATAACGGCGAGCCTATAAGATGGGTTTTTACCTTGCAGAATGTAAACTCTGACGATGCGATGATTTCACACGAATCTTTAAGTTTAAAGATAGACGGAGGTGTTGGTTTATCGGACGGGTCTGACCCTAAACTATGGATGACCTACTCAGACGATAACGGGCATACGTGGTCGCGTGAGAAGTGGCGGTCAATGGGTAAAATAGGTGAGTTTAGCAAAAGGATCCGATTCTTCAACCTTGGCAGGTCACGGGGCAGGGTTTATAGATTTGGCGGTACTGACCCTGTGAAACGTGTGGTTGTTTCAGCAAAACTGGAGGGTCGAAACCTTGGCTACTAACCTCAGACCACTTGCACCTCCACTTACCCAAAAGATGCTTGACGACAACGGCATTGTAACACCACCCTGGGCTAACTTTTTCAACAATCTGTATAGATTCCAGAAACTCGCTTCTGTTGCTGATGGTACATACACACTCGGAACAGGAACGACAGACGGTGAGATAACGCTTACCAGTGGTGTTATTACTGCCGTGCAGGAGGTTGTCTAATGGGTGAACTTAACGTATGTGGGAATACCTCTCTCAATATTCCTAATATGAAGGTGATTGATGTTGAGAGAGCAATCCAGCAAAAACTTAAAGAAGATTGGGTTGAACCGCAACATGAAACCACGCACCAGTTCTTCGCAGGAGTTTATGTGAGAACCCTATCAATGCCGAAAGGAACGTTAATGACTGGGGCAAGACACAGACTTAAAACATGCAACATGCTTTTGAGAGGGTCTGTATCGGTGTTTATGGAAGATGGATCAGGGGTGACAACGGTTACAGCACCATGTGTATTTGAGTCTGAGAAATATATTAAAAAACTTGTTTACTGCCATGAGGATGTGCTTTTTACAACAGTCCACCCTACGGACGAAACAAATATAGAAAAACTCGAAGAGATGTTCACTATCTCAGAAGATGAGTATATGCGGGAGGTTAGAGTATGAGTTTTTGGGTAGCCGGAGCAGTGGTTGTTGGGTCTGTAGGATCTGCAGTAATTAGCAGCCGCGCTGCAAGCAAGGCCGCATCAGCACAGTCAAGCGGGCTAGATGCGGCAACGCAAGCACAGATGGAGATGAACGATAAATCCATTGCTGCGACCTTACAAGGGTATGGCATGGCGGCTGACGCAACACGCTACGGGGCAGATCAAGCCGCACAGTCTGCACAGGATGCCATAGATGCTCAGATGGATATGTACAACCAGACCCGTCAAGATCAAATGCCTTGGATGGTCGCTGGCAAGAAAGCACTTGGCACTCTTGAGGGAATGGTAAACGCAGGGCCGGGGGAGTTTACCGAAAGTCCAGGGTATCAGTTCAGACTTGACCAGGGCAATCAGAACATCCTCAACGCTGCTTCTGCTACAGGAGGCATTGACTCTGGAAGGACGCTCAAAGCGCTTACTGAGTATGGCCAGGATTACGCCTCAAACGAATACGGTAATTTCCTTAACCAGTATTATGCTAGTCTCGCTCCATTTCAGGCTCTTTCGGGCGTTGGGATGAATGGGGCACAAAGCGTAGGATCAGCGGGAGTGCAGACAGGGGCAGGAGTGGCTGGAACGTATAACGCACTCGGTCAAAGTCAGCAACTCGCGGCTGGTCAGCTTGCGAGTAACTATGCAGCCGGTGGAGCAGCGCAAGCAAGTGGATATACCGACGCAGGAAACGCAATAGCTAACAACGCAATGGGTCAGGCTAATATTAGTGCGACTAAATCTATCAATCAGGGTAACGCATGGACTAACGCATTAAGTCAAGGGTTATCTATATACGGCATGGTCGCTGGCAATACTCCAGCCGGACAGAGTGGCCCAGTTCACTCACCTTGGCTAGACGGAGCATTTTAAATAAGGGACAATTATGGCACAAATACGATTAATGCAACCGGCCCAGTTACCGCAACAGCAGCAACTTGACATGGTTACTCCGCTCAAGGCTTATTACGCAGGTCAGCAGAACCAAAGACGCAATGCGCTTACGGATAGAAAGGTTGCTCTTGAGGATAAGAGGCTTGCTGAGTATGACGCTGGTGCTGGGCAGAGGGAACGTCAGTCTAAGATGCAAGAGACAATGAACAAGCTGAATATGAATAAGTCCTTTACGGATATGGGTACTAATATGCTCATGGGACTTAACCCAGATTCACCAACATTTAATGAAGATATGAAGGGTGTATTCTCTCAATATTCAAAGAGTATGGTTGAAGAATATGATGTTAACCCAGATACGGCAAACGATATTATGACGCATATTATATCATCGGGATACACACAACCTGAAG
>Ga0307989_1000978_pt1 | contig 16447 bp, 16 predicted proteins | sample EllFjometagen185_FD_203164 | JGI IMG/M metagenome (GOLD analysis project Ga0307989, IMG submission 203164) | Marine microbial communities from Ellis Fjord, Antarctic Ocean - #185 | ecosystem: Environmental > Aquatic > Marine > Unclassified | place: Southern Ocean | collected 2014-10-08
GTCAGGATTCCAGTGATGGCGAGTTCGAGGAGGGGAGTTATTCCGATTCCGAAGATGGTTGGCATTTGTTTTGAATATTCCCAACGTTTGAGGTTGATGGATACTTTTTCGTCGATAAAAGAGAAGGTGAGGCAGAGTACGATGAAGAGGGTGAGTTGGTAGGGGTTTGTTAGGATCTCGGCGTTTTGGAAAATTAGGTATGTGATTAGGTAGAAGATTGAGATCCATATTCCGTCTTTGAGGGAGGCTGTGATTATTAGGCGTGGATATTTTTTGAAGGGGATTTCTAAACAAGTGGTGTATAGCTGGCTATGCAAAACTTCCCATACTAAATTTAATAGGAATGAAATGAAGAATATGTGTAGGGTGGTTTCTAGCATGGGGCTATTTTACCTTAAACTCGTTCTTTTGCCAGTTGTGGGAAAAACCATTCTCTTAAGAGTGCTTTTAGGTTTACGCCCTCTGCAACTTTCTCATCGAATTTTTTGGCAACTGCATGCATTTTCTTTGTTCCTTCTTCTGGTGCGTTTGGGAATTTTTTCAAGGTTTCTTCTACCAAACTAGACATTTCTTGTGTGTGGAGATTTCTTTCTGGTACTCCTTTGGCAGGTAATTCTGCTAGGAGTTGTGTACGATAGATCTCATGTAAAAGCAGGAGTTCCTCTTGGGAAAAGTGGTCGTCTAGTGATGGTGTTTCTGTATCTGCTAGCTCTATGGTTCTTGTCCCTTCGCTCATCATGTATCTTAGATTGCAGGATACAAAGTCCGCTCCTATCTCTGTTGGGAGGAATGTGTAGCCAAAGCTAGGCTTTATTATTATAGATAACTGACCGTCTTGTTCATTCTCTATACTTTTACAGAGGCCGGTTTTTGAGCTAGATGATTCTCCATGTGTGTCTGTGATTTTGACATTTTTGTCTAGGAACATTTTTTGTAGTTGTTCTAATACTTCTGGGGTGACGATACCTTCGGTGATTTTTTGTGTTATTGCTGAGTTGTCTGATGTTAGTAGGGATCTTAGTATGTCTCCGACGGATCCCACTCCTTTTGCTACTAATGGGTCGCTTGGTATTGCTGGGATTTCTGTTGCTAGGATTGCTGTTATTAATGGGCTGTCTTTTGCTGTTGGAAATGGGAATTCTGTGAGTTTTCCCTGTGAGTCTATTAATGCTTTGCAATGTGGGCCTATAATTCCAGGAGACACCTGTTTTCCAAACACATGTTCTCTAAGGACTCTGTGGATCTCGTCTATTGGGTAATGTTGTGCCTCTATTTCATAAGTGCCTTCTACTACACTAGGGTCTACAGGGCTAACTTCCATTAGGCTTAATACTCTTTGTGCTTCTGGTGGGGGCATATGTTGGGGGTGAAAAATGAATGGAGATTATTGTAAGTTGTATTTGCGAAAAAGTGAAGAGGAAGTTTGTGGGGGAGGGAAGTTTGTGGGGGAGGGATAGGGGGATTTACTCCTTGCAACCTTGGTCTTTAGCTGCTTGTTTTAGTGCGGCTAATTTTTTTGCTTTTAATTTTTGGGCACCAGCTAGGGCGTATATGTTCGGTGCGTATGGGTGTCCACTATTTGTTACTTCAGTAATTTTTGCTTTTATTCCATCACAGGTTAGCTTAGTTGTTTCTTGGGCTTCTGGTTGGCAGGCAGGGGCGAGGGCTAAGGTAAGTCCAAGAGCTACTGTTCCTGCTTTGTGTTTTAGTGCTGCTGCTTTGTTTTTTAAGTTTTCTCCTAATTTCATGAGGTATAGTGTTATGGTACATAGTTTATTTTACCACAAACCCCTTGGTTGTCAAGGTTTTTGGGGTGGGCTTTTGTGCAAGAGGAGGTTACTTTGCACTTTGCTTTCGCAGGATGCTGTCAAGGAAAGCTACGGATTCGTCTAAGAAAATTCTTAATATCCTTTTCCTGATCTCAGCGGGAATTCCGGAGTTTTCCAGTGTAGTGGATACAGTTTCGGCGCTTACTGGCTCGGTACAATTGGTATCTTGTGATATTAGGCCTAATCCTTTTTGGGTGGAACATTGTCTTAGTAAGGTGTTGGTTTCTAAGACTAGCTTAAGGGCTATCGATTTGATTAAGAGGGCGTCTCTCTCTGGATTTTTGCCCCATTCGTATTGTGGAGGTAGCTCAGGTTCTGGGTTTGCTGTTGCAGTAACTGGGACTGGCTCTGGGCGTTGGGTTTGGTTTCCGTCTGGTTGGCCTGTAGCTAATGATAATGACATTGCTGCGGCTTTTATAAGGGAGAGCATGTTTTTGAGTTAATAACGGTGTTGGATTTTAGCTATGACTGGTCGTTTTGTCAAGGTTTTGGTGGGGAGGGGTTTATTGCGTCTTAACCTCATCTTCACTGCTAGTTGCAGGGAAGTTTACTTCGAAGAGTTTTTGGTGAATTCTTATTTGCCTTCTGGATAAAGCCTATTTGCTTCATCAATTTCGGCGTCAAAGCCTCGTGCCAAGATGCTACCATTTAGTGGGTGTTCAAGGGCTGAGCCCCATCCTGTATAACCTTCTTCTGTTATCCATTCTAGCGTCACAGTTGTCTTACGATCTTTCTGGTAGTGGTGTTCCTTCTTGTTCTTCTAACAATCCTTCTGCTCTGAAGAGTTCGTTCAGATTTGTTCTAGCTTTTGCTTGTTCAGCTGCTAGCTCATCATCTGAAGCCTTTGCAGGTAATCCACAGAGGGCTCGGAATAGACGAGGGTAGTCGTCTTTTGTGCTGGCAAGTGCTTCTCGAGTAAGTGCAAGAACTGTATCTGGTGTGGACTTTCCTATTGCTTCGGCTACTCTGAGGACGCCTTCATCCATAGTTGCTTGTGGTAAATCTGTTCTTAGTCTTGGGCTATTTTCCATGATTTTATGGTTAAAATGGTATGGGAGCCAATTTACCCTGTTTCTTTTGTTTTGTCAAATTTCTTTGTGGCTAAAAGGGCTTGTACTGGTGCTTGAGGTCGGGTAGGGGTTCGTAGGGTTTACACCACAACCTCATCCTCACTACCAGTTGCAGGGAAGTTTACTTCGAAGAGTTTCATTTCGCCTTTGTATGAATATTCTTTTGTTGGTTCTATCACTATGACGTCGTTTTTTTTGACTTGGTTTGTTTCGTTGTCTACTGTGAAGGTTCCTTCGCCTTCAATTACGAAGTAGATTCTGTGGCTAGCTTTGACGTAAACTTTTTCGTGGGACTTGTGGCAGTCTACGTATACTGTGTTGAATGAAGGGTGGTCTTCTTTGAGGTTGTATAGAAAGGCCGTGAATCCTTCCTTTTCTATTTTTTTTGTTTGGGAGAAGGGGAAGTGCATGGGGGAGGGGAGGGGGTTAAAGTGTCTGCGGAAAATGTTGTTAGATGTTGTGTTTTTTGCTTTCTTCCCACTTGCCTTTGTGTGGGCCTTTTTTTAATATCTCTCGTGCTTCTTTTTTGAGTTGTAAGCCAGTTCCTTCTGGATCATATAAAAGTATGCCTTGATCCCAGGCTGATATGCACATTGCAACTTTAGAATTTCTATCTTCTTCAAAATATCCTCTGATTTTGTCGGGTGGATTGAAGAAAATTTCAATTGTGGTATCAAATCTTATTCTCTCAAATTCTGCCCAATCAGAGCCGTCGTTTGTAAGGCATCTGACATCCAAATCACTTTTGTCTGTTGGTTTGCCGTAGGCATAGGAGCCGGCGAGTAAAACAGTTTGTACTCTAGGGTCGTCTATTGCCTCTTGGATTATTTGATTGATTTGTTCTTGTGTGAGCATGGGGGTGGATCTATTACATATGGTTTTTTCAGAATGACATCATCTCAATCTCTCCTGCATCAAAGAATTCTTTGGTGACTGCTGTGGCGGTTTGTTCGTCGAAGTCTTTGCAGGTGTAGATGATTAGGGAGAAGAATTTGGCGTTGGACCAGACGTAGAGGGAGATTCCTGAATCGATGAGGGGGACAAAGGCGTCGTAGCCTTGGTTTTCCTCTTTGCCTTCGCCTCCTGGAGAGAAGATGGTTGGATCGCCGTACATGCGGAGATTAAGGGCGTCTGTGACTTTTTTGAAGTAATCTTTGATGGTTTCTTTGTCTACGTCGATTTTGTAGAATCCTTCGAGGAGAAGTCTTTGTCTTGTGATGTCAGGGGCTAGGTTTTTCATTGGGGGAGGGGGTTAGAAACTTACATGTCCCATTACGTATGCAATGAATAGTGTGAATATAAATACTGCGGTTGTTAATATTAGAAAGATAGTAGTTGTGACTATCTTGTTTGTTCTTTTGTCTAAGTTTAGGGCTAGGTTGTAAAGAATGCTTATTAACAAGTATATTGGGCCTATAAAGAAGTAGGTTTCTACTATTCCTGCTGGGGGACGAGGGGCTAGCTCGAAAATCATGGCTGTGATCAAGGGGAGAAGCAGTGCAGGGATTAGTATGCTTGTGTAGAAGACAGTTTTTTCTTTTTTTGTGCTGTCTTTTTTGAAGAAATAGTTGGTCATGGGGTGGGGTTAGAATGACATAATTTCAACTTCTCCTGCGCCTCCTGGAGAGAAAATGATTGGATCGCCGTACATGCGGAGGTTTAGGGCGTCTGTGACTTTTTTGAAGTAATCTTTGATGGTTTCTTTGTCTACGTCGATTTTGTAGAATCCTTCGAGGAGAAGTCTTTGTCTTGTGATGTCAGGGGCTAGGTTTTTCATTGGGGGAGGGGGTTGTTGGATTTTTCAATCTTTGATACAGGCTTCTATGAAATTTTTACCTAAGGGAGTCATAGAAATTTCATCTGCTCCTTTAAAAATAGTTATTGGTTCATTTCCCATTCTTATGCCCCCTGTTATCACGGCTGGTGCTAGGCATTGAACCCTAAAGAGATTGTATATACTATCAAAATATTCTTCTTCACTGAGGCTTAACTCTCCGCAAATTCTATTTTTAGTATAGGAGTGTTTTCTGAAATTTTCTCCCTCCATTCCATCTTCTACTAGCTTGTTATAAAAGAAATCAAGAATTTTAACATCAAGGCTTGAGAGTCCTTTAATGATTTCAATATATGCCATTCTGAAGGAAGCTTCAAAATTTGGATCCATACTGTTGGCCATTAATCTAATCCATATATTTTGGAGTTCATCGTCTTCTTCTAAACTAGCATTTTCTAGCATTGGTAGTGCGAATTTTGGAGGGATTGGCCTAGTTTCTGTGATGTCACGTTTTTCTAAAATTTGTTCTACTTGATTTACTATTCTGACTTGTCTTTGCCATCTGACAAACTTTAGCTTGTCGCTAACAATGCCAGCTACTTGTTCTATGGATTCATCGAACGCTTTTGCTAGAAATTTAAGTATTTTGCTGGTTGCTTCTATTGATTTTGTGCCAAATTTTGATATTTCGGCTGCTGCTTTTGCAACTTCTTCTGTTTCTGATATGTGAGCTAGTGGTTAATTGTGTCTGGGGGAGTGGTTATTGTCCGAAACTGGATTGCGCTATGATATATAGCATGAATAATAATACTGGTATTATTGCTATTAATGCTGTGATTATGATTGGTTTGTTCTTTTTGACAATTCCCACCGTCAGAATAGCTATTGCGATTGCCGGTGGGCTCCAAAATATAATGAGCATTATAGATTCTAATACAAATATTTTCATACTCATTTAGTTAATGGTGATGGTGGTTTGAGTGTAATTGGTGTTTGTATATTTAGCAAACCTCCAACACTTACACCAGTCGGGAAAACCTGATAAAACTCCACAAATCTTGCTCCTGGCCGTCGCGATTTTTGTTCGTTTTTTCTCCTGCGCTACACAAAGAACGCGGTCTTTGTTTCGCTACGGACCGGTTTTCTCGCGACTTAGTACCTAGCGAAGTGAGCGAAGGCTTTGTTGGCTTGAGCCATTTTCTCGGTATCGATTTTCTTTTTCATTGCAGTTCCTTGTTCGTTTGAGGCTTCTACGATCTCGTTTGCGAGACGGTTAGCCATTGGAGAACCTTTCTTTCCACGTGTTGCACCAAGGATCCATCTGTACGCCAGGGTGAGCTGTCGTTCAGGTTTTACTTCGAAGGGGATTTGGTAAACTGCACCACCGACTCTCTTGGCCTTAACTTCCATTTGAGGTTTGATGTTGTCTAGTGCTGTTTTGAATACCTTTTCTGGATCAGCGTTTGTTTTCTGAGCGATGATTTTGAGTGTGTTTCTGAAGATCTTTCTAGCTATCGTCTTTTTACCTCCTAGCATCAAGTAGTTAATAAACCTTTCTTGTGCTGGGTTTGAATTTTCTGAGATAAAATTTACTCTTGTCTTTGCCATTTAGTGGGAAAAATTAATGTTATTTAGTGGACTTTTGTCCGTATTTAGATCTTCCTTGTTTTCTGTCTTTTACACCTTCTGTATCAAGTGATCCACGTACGATATGGTATCGGCAACCATTCACATCCTTTACCTTACCTCCTCTTAGCAATACTACAGAATGTTCCTGCAGGTTGTGTCCTTCTCCTGGGATATAAGCTATAACCTCTTGTTTGTTAGTTAGTCTAACCTTTGCGATCTTACGAAGGGCAGAGTTAGGCTTTCTAGGTGTGGTTGTTGTAACTTTGATACAAATACCTCGTTTGTGTGGGCAATTAATCGGGCTAGGTCGATTCTTCAAGGTGTTGAAAGTGAACCCCATTGCTGGTGTCTTTGATTTTTTCAAAACCTTTTTTCTTGGTTTCCTGATTAGTTGGTTGATTGTTGGCATAAATAATTTAAAATTTTTGCTTGCCCACTCTATAGGATGGATTTATCAATTGCAAGAGCAAAACGTGTCTAGATCACAGGCAGTCGTTCCACTTCTTCAGTTTCTTCTACTACTTTTTTGACCTTTTTGCTTCTCTTAGCTTCTTTTTCGAGCTCTTTCTCGGTTGCTGCCATGATGTCTGGATTCTGTTTTTGGAATGTTAGACCTGCTGGAATCAGCTTACCGATGATGACGTTTTCCTTTAGTCCTTCTAGTTTATCGATCTTCTTTGTTGTAGAGGCTTCAACCAAAACACGGATTGTTTCTTGGAAGGAAGCTGCTGACAACCAACTTTCTGTGAAGAGAGCGATTCTAGTCAAACCTAGGAGTAATCTTTCACCATTTGATACTTTCTTTCCTTTTTTCTTGAGCTCAACGTTGATTCTTCTGAATTTGATTACGTCGATGATCTCACCAGGAAGTAGATCAGAACCTCCACCTTCAAGTACTCTAACCTTCGATAGCATCTGTTTTGCGATGATTTCGATGTGTTTGTCATTAATTGACTGACCTTGAGAGGCGTAGATTGATTGAACTTCTGTCATCAAATACTTCTGTGCAGTGTATGCATCTGTGTATTTCATCAATTCCTTCAGGTTGAGATGTCCTGTAGTGATAGGTTGTCCTTTTTTGACCATGTCTCCGTCTTTGATAAGAACACTCTTTCCTTGTGGAATCTTGTAGATTCTTTCTACAGGTCCTTCTGATACTGTTACTACAGTTTCGTCTGTTACGATTTTAACAATTCCTTTTTCAGTAGCTTTGATAGTTGATTTAGAATCTTCTGCTTTTGCAAGAACAGTCTTTTCTTTTACTTGTTCTCCAACCTCTACTACTGGAACCATGTTAGCAAGGATTTCGTAATGTTGTTCGACTGGTTCTGATGACATTACTGAAACTTCCATTTGGTTATCTTTTTGATTAACGGAAGCCTTACCTTCTATTTCGGACATTGCTGCAGGAGATTTTGGTGGACGTGCTTCGAATAGTTCTTCGACACGTGTTAGACCTTGTGTGATATCTCCGCCTTCCGCTACACCACCCATATGGAAGGTACGCATTGTTAGCTGAGTACCCGGCTCACCAATTGATTGAGCTGCGATAATTCCGATTGCGGTACCGATTTCTACGTTCTTGTTCAAACCTAGATCTCGACCGTAACATTTGATACAGATTCCGTCTTCAGTCAAACAAGTCATTACTGATCTTAGTTTAACTTCACTAACGTCGTTATCGTGGATTTCTTTAATTACTTCTTTGTCGATTTGGTCGTTCTTTCTTCCGATGATTTCACCGGTTTTTGGATTAACCAAGTCTTCTGCAAGTGTTCGTCCAAAGATTCTGTTTTCGAATTTTTCACCGATCACTTCGCTATCTGCTCTAGTGATTGGGTGAGCATGTGCGCATCCACAGTCGTATTCTTTGATCACTAGGTTCTGTACAGCGTCTACTAGACGACGTGTGAGGTATCCTGCTTCCGCTGTTTTCAACGCGGTGTCTGATTTACCCTTACGTCCTCCATGCGTCGCGATAAAGTACTCTAGGATCGAGAATCCTTCTTTGAGGTTTGATTTAATAGGCAGTTCGATTGTTTTACCAGCCGGATTTGCTACCAAACCTTTGATTCCACAAAGCTGAGTGATTTGTCCCCAGTTACCTCGGGCTCCAGAATCAATCATGTAGAATAGATCGTTTGATTCGTCGATTGATTGGATCATCTCAGTTGTGATCTCTGCCTTTGTCTTTGACCAAACTTTGATGTTGTTGTTGTATCTTTCGTTGTCAGTGATTAGTCCTTTCCAATATTGGTTGTTAATTTGCTTTACCACCTCAGAAGCTGCTTCAACTATTTTGTTTTTTGCTTCTGGGATAATCATGTCTGCAGATGCAATAGATAGTCCTGACAATGTTGCAAATTTGAATCCGTATCTTTTCAAGTCATCCGCCAAGATTACTGTTCTGTCGTTTCCGTAAACATCGAAACAGTCTCCAACTATTTTTCCTAGTTGTTTCTTTGCGATTGTTTCGTTGTAGAATGGAAGTTTTTTCGGCATGAATGAATCAAAGATAAGTCTTCCAACTGTTGTTTCTTCGATTTTGTTGTCCAATTTGCTAATTCTAGCTTTGATTGGAGCTTGAAGATGAACGTGATCAAGTTGGTAAGCAATAAGAGCTTCTCCTGTTGTAGCGAAGGTTAATCCTTCTCCCTTAAGACCTGGGACCATCTTTGTAAGATAGTAGATTCCTAGTACCATATCTTGTGTTGGAGTAACGATAGGTTCTCCTGAAGAAGGCTTAAGAAGGTTGGCAGATGAAACGATAAGTCTCTTTGCTTCTTCTTGAGCTGCTTTTGATAGGGGAACGTGTACCGCCATTTGGTCTCCATCGAAATCCGCATTGAACGCCGCACAAATAAGTGGGTGAATTTGGATAGCTTTACCTTCGATAAGTACTGGTTGGAATGCTTGGATACCGAGTCTATGTAGGGTAGGGGCTCTGTTCAGAAGTACGTGGTGATCTTTTGTTACTTCTTCTAGGATGTCCCAAACCTCTCTTTTTGAAGAGTGAATAAGTTTTTCAGCATTTTTGATATTGTGTGCGTATCCACGTGTGATTAGTTTTCCGATAATGAATGGTTTGAATAATTCCAAAGCCATCAATTTAGGAAGTCCACATTGATACATCTTTAGTTTTGGACCGACTACGATTACTGAACGTCCTGAGTAATCCACACGTTTACCGAGCAAGTTTTGTCTGAATCGACCTTGCTTACCTTTCAACATGTCTGACAGTGAACGTAGTTTTCGCTTGTCTCCTGCGTTCAAGGCTGTTCGGCCACTTCTTGCAGAGTTGTTCAATAGTGTGTCTACTGCTTCCTGGAGCATTCTCTTTTCGTTTCGGCAGATAACTTCAGGAGCTCCGATTGATAGGAGTTTTTTGAGACGGTTGTTCCGGTTGATAACTCTTCTGTACAAATCGTTGAGGTCTGATGCCGCGAATCGTCCTCCATCGAGCTGTACCATTGGACGTAGATCCGGTGGTATAACTGGAAGGTTTTCGAGGATCATCCACTCAGCTTTTGTCTCAGCGTTTTGTAGGTTTCCGATTAGTTTTACTCTTTTCATCAATTTGTTTTTCTTTTGTCCGCTTGTTTTTTTGATGTCTTGTTCGAGTTTTGCTTTAAGAGTAGGGAAGTCAGTCTCTTGGATAATTTCTCTAATTGTTTCAGCACCTGTTCCAGCTTGGAATATGTGACCGAATTTTAGAGACATGTTTCTGTATTCGATTTCTGAATAAACAGCTCCCATCTTCAAGTTTTGAAGTTCTTCTTTGGCTATTTGGTGTTGTTCATCAAGTTCTTCGGTTTTGTTTGCGTACATTCTGTCTACTTCCTCGAGTTTTGATACGGTCTTTCTTTCTGTTGCTCCTTTAGCCTTGAGTTCTGCTGTGATCTCTTTGGTTTTTTCTTTGTGCTCTATTTGGATTTTTTTCTTGTGAGCTAGGAATTCTTCTTTTAGTTGTGCTTTTGCCTCTTCTGATGCTGCTTCGTCTACACTTTTTACAACATAAGCTGCAAAGTAAACGACTTGCTCAAGAGTTTTGACTGGTAGGTCAAGCAATAGTCCAATACGACTAGGTGTTGATCTCAAAAACCAGATGTGTGTTACTGGACTTGCGAGTTTGATATGACCCATTCTTACTCTTCTTACTGAAGAACGAGTTACTTCAACGCCACATTTCTCACAGATGACCCCCTTGTACCTGATTCTTTTATACTTTCCGCAGTAACACTCATAGTTCTTTGTAGGCCCGAAGATCTTTTCGCAGAAAAGACCATCTCTTTCAGGCTTTTGTGTTCTGTAGTTGATTGTCTCAGGCTTTTTTACTTCGCCGTGAGACCAAGAAAGCATTTGTTCTGGAGAGGCAACAGCTATGGTAATGGCATTAAAATCGTAGTGATTTTTTTTATCTGGGGACGTAGCCATAGAATTTTAAGTTAATTGTTTAATTGAGTGGGCGGTTTGTGGCCGCGAGAAACTATATGTTTAAAGACCTAATGTTTAAAGACCTAAATCTTTGTCGATAGGATTGTCTTCTTCTTCAGCTGGAGTTTCTTCAGCTGCTGGTGTTTCTTCGGCTGGAGTTTCCTCGGCTGGAGTTTCCTCAGCTGCTGTTTCTTCAGTTGCTGGAGTTTCTTCTGCTGGAGTTTCAGTCTCAGTTGCGTCAGTTTCAGCTGGAGTTTCCTCGGCTGGAGTTTCTTCAACTGCTGGTGTTTCGGTTTTTGGAGCTGTCGCAGGAGCTGAGTCAGTTCTTGGAGCGAAATCTCCGTCGTCGTCACTACGTTTGTTCAACATGATCATATCTTCTACAACGATTTCTGTTTTGAATTTCTTTACACCTTCTTCAGTATCCCAACTTCTAGTTTTAAGATAACCTTCAATGTATACTAATTTACCTTTCCTTAGGTAGTTTGCGCAGATTTCTGCAAGCTTTGACCAAGCTACACATTCGTGAAATTCTGCAGAAGTTTTCTTTTCAGAATCTGAAGTTACCCAGACACGGTTTGTTGCGAGTCCGAATGTTGTGATGTTTTGACCATTTGGGGTCTGTCTCATTTCAGGATCTCTTGTGAGATTTCCGATGAGAATTACTTTGTTTACTGATCTCATTTTAATTTGGTTAATTAAGTGTTTTTAATTTATATAAATTTATTTTTTCAAGTCTTTTGCAGGTACTTCTTTTATTTCTCCTATTACTTCTTTTGCTTCCTCTGGTTCTGGTTCGATGTATTTTTCGTCGTCATCGTCGTATTCTTCTCCTTCTTCTTTTCTTAGAAGTTCTACGTTTAGGCAGAGAGCTTGAAGTTCCTTTACCAATACATTGAAACTTTCTGGTGTTCTTGGTTTTTTGATTGGTTCGTCTTTGATGATTGATTCGTATGCTTTTGATCGTCCGTATACATCATCGGATTTGATTGTAAGCATTTCTTGTAGTACGTGAGATGCACCATATGCTTCCAGTGCCCACACCTCCATTTCTCCGAATCTCTGTCCACCGTGTTGAGCTTTACCTCCTAATGGTTGTTGAGTAACTAGGGAGTATGGTCCAACTGATCGGGCGTGGATCTTGTCTTCTACCAAATGCGATAGTTTCATTATGTATGTAATACCAACGGTTGTTTTGTGATCGAATGGTTCACCAGTTTTACCGTTGTATAGTTGAGCTTTACCGTCTTTTGGTAGACCAGCTTCTTCTAGCAATTCGTGAATCTTTTCGTTAGGGATTCCGTTCAATGCTGGAGTTGCTACTTTCATACCAAGTTTTAGGGCTGCCCATCCTATATGAGTCTCGAGGATCTGTCCGATATTCATACGTGAAGCAACTCCCAATGGGTTGAGTATGATATCTACAGGTGTTCCGTCTGGTAGGAATGGCATGTTTTCTCTTGGTACAATGATTGAAGTCACACCTTTGTTTCCGTGTCGTCCTGCAATTTTATCACCTACTGAGATTTTTCTAGTTTGAGCTACGTCTACTTTGATTTGTTTGTTTACTCCAGTTTGAAGTTCATCACCAGCTTCTCTTGTGAAGATTTGGATGTTTACAACCTTTCCTCCTTCTCCTCCAGGAAGTCTGAGTGATGTGTCTTTTACGTCTCTAGCTTTGTCTCCAAAGATAGCTCGTAAGAGTCTTTCTTCTGCTGTAAGTTCAGTCTCACCTTTTGGTGTGATTTTACCTACCAATATATCTCCTTCATGAACGGTTGCACCTATTCGTACTACACCGTCGTCATTAAGGTCTTTTAATTTTCCTTCACCTACATTTGGAATATCTCTAGTTATAACCTCCGGCCCGAGTTTTGTGTCTCGTACGTCCATTGTGAAGGTTTCGATATGAACAGAGTCGTAAACTCCGTCCTGAACCAATCTGTCTGATAGGATTACCGCATCCTCAAAGTTGTAACCTTCCCAAGCCATGTAGGCTACGAGTAGATTTTGTCCGAGTGCTAGTTCTCCTTCTTGGATCGCAGCTCCATCCGCCAATACGTCTCCTTTCTTTAGCTTGTCATCTTTGTTGATGAGAGCTCTTTGGTGAACGGCTGTTCCTTGGTTTGATCTTATGTATGTTTGAAGTTCGTATGTAACTTTTTTACCGTTGTCGTACATTACTGTGATTTTGTCTGCATCTACGTAAAGAACGACTCCATCTCTTTCTGCCATCATTACTTGTCCTGAGTATTTTGCTGCTGTTTCTTCCATACCAGTTCCTACGATAGGGGAGTTTGGTTTTACTAGAGAAACTGCTTGCCTCTGCATGTTTGAACCCATTGATGCACGTGTATTATCATCGTGCTCTAGGAATGGAATCAATGCTGTTGTGATCGAAATAATCTGTTTTGGAGAGATGTCGATGTGTGTGATGTCATTTACATGTGCGAGCATCGCTTCACCATTTTTACGAGCAGAGATTCTCTTGTCTGAGAATTGACCTTTGGCGTCTATCTCTGAGTTCGCTTGAGCGATTACTAGACCTTTTTCTGCATCTGCATCTACGTACAAGATCTTGCTTGTGATATATGCACGTACATCTATTGTATCTTTGTCTTTTGCCTTTGCTGCTTCCTTTGCTGATTTCTCAGTGAAAGCTTCTCCAGCTTTTACGATAGTTTTGCCTCCTACTTTAATTTCTTCTCTTGAGATATGACCTGCTACGTCTTTTCCGTTGTTTTTTACAGTTTGTGAAACTTCACGGAATGGAGTTTCGATAAATCCGTATTCATTAATTTTTGCGAAACTTGCCAAGTGAGTTACGAGACCGATATTTGGTCCTTCCGGAGTTGCAATAGGGCAGATACGTCCGTAATGAGATTGATGTACATCACGTACGTCGAACGATGCTCTTTCACGTGAAAGTCCTCCAGGACCCATTGCTGATAGTCGTCTTTTGTGTGCGAGCTCAGCGAGTGGATTTGTTTGATCCATAAACTGTGAAAGTTGTGAGCTTGCGTAGAATTCTCTTAGTGCTGCTGTTATTGGTCGTGAGTTTACTAGTTGAGTTGGAGTAACTGTTTCTAGATCCATGACTGTCATTCTGTCTTTTGCGATCCTGTCTGTTCTTAGGAGTCCAACTCGGAATTTGTTTTGTACTAATTCACCAACCGCTCGGATACGTCTGTTTGAAAGATGATCGATGTCGTCTGGTCCTGATTCACCGTTGTTTAGTGCTATTAGGTGTTTCAGGATTAACACTAGGTCTTCTTTTTGGAAGGTGTGGTGTTTCTTTATATTAGGTGTATCGATTTTGAATCTCTTGTTGAGTTTGTATCTTGCGACTGGCCCCATGTCGTATTTTCTGTAATCAAAGAACATTGAGTCTATCAAGTTCTTTGCGTTCTCTGGGGTTGCAAGGTCTCCAGGTCGTACTTTCTTGTATATGTTTTGGTATGCCTCGTCCATTGTCTTTGCTGTGTCTTTTTCTAGTGTAGCCATGATGTAGTCATGGTCGATGTCTTTGATTGAGTCTTTGAATAGGTCTAGGATCTCTTTGTCTGTTTCGTATCCCATTACTCTGACTAGAGATGTGATAGGGATTTTTCTTTTTCTGTCGATCTTAACTGTGATGATTCCTTTTTTGTCTGTTTCAACTTCTAGCCATGCACCACGTTTTGGGATGATCTTTGCAGAGTGCATCTTTGGTGCTTGCGGATTTTCTGCGAAGAATACACCTGGTGATCGAACGAGCTGACTTACTACTACTCTTTCAATTCCGTTGACGATGAATGTTCCTCTATTTGTCATTAATGGTACAGCTCCTAGGAATACGTCTTGTTCTTTAATTTCACCTGTTTCTTTGTTTATCAATTGAACGTGTACTTTGAGAGGAGCTTCGTATGTAATGTTTTTTCGTTTTGAAGTTTCTGCATCGTATTTTGCTTCACCGATTTCGTGGTCTAGGAAGATCAATTCAAGTTTTTTCCCTGAGAAGTCTTGTATAGGAGAGATTTCGTCCAATAGATCTCGGATACCTTTTTCCAAGAACCATTTGTATGAGTTCAATTGTATCTCGATCAAGTTTGGCATTACTGCGTTTTTGTCGATTTGTTCTCCGAAGAATACTCTTTTTGATGTTTTAGAAATTTTGTCCGCTGTTATTTCTACTTGCGAAGGCTTTATATAATGTTCTCCGTGGTGACGCTTTGTAGTTTCTTTTGGTGCTTCTGGTTTCTTTTCTACGGCTTTCTTTGGCTCAGCTTTTGGAGCAGCTTTTTCTGCGGCCTTTTCTGCGGCCTTTGCTGAAGCTCGTCCTGACTTAGGACCTGCCTTTGTTGCTTTTACTACTTTTGTTTCTTCCTTCTTAATTGGAGTTTTTTTCGTATCTTTTGCTTTTTTGGGCATGATGAAATATTTAATGAGTGTGAAAAAAAGGGTGTCGATAACGGTCGGTGCTACTTCTTTTCATTACTCATCCATATAGGCCCGGTAGCAAGCGGTATTGTATTCATTTATATACTATTGTCAAACAAATGGAACAGGTATATGCGAAAAGGGTTGTGCAGACGGCGGAAATGTGGCGTGGTGTGCGTTTAGTCGATTGTTTTTATTACCTTTGCGGGGTTTCCGACTGCTATTGAGTTTGAGGGGATGTTTTTTGTGACTACTGATCGGAAGCCTATGGTGGAGTTGTGGCCTATCTCTACGCCTTTTAGTATGGCTGATTGGCCTGCGATCCAACAGTTCTCGCGGATTGTTATGGGGGCTGATTTGATGTAATCAGGGTTGTTGCGGTGATCTGGGTTGGTTGAGTGGTGGTCGGTGTCTGTGATGAGGGCGCTGCCTATTATTGATTTTTCTCCGATGATTACTTGGGTTTTGCATTGAATGTTTGCTCCGTTGAGACGGGAGTGTGCGCCTATTTCGATTGTTGCGTTGGGATCATATGTGTGGAATTCGTTTTTTTCTGCGTGTGCCCATAGGGTTGAGTGGTCTCCGATTCGGAGTGTGCCTGGTCCCGTGAACTTGAATCGTGTGTTTAGTATTACTTTTTTGCCAAATTGTATCCTACGTCCATGTCTGAGTTTGAGTAGGAGTTTGAGTGGGGTGGATGCTAGTAAGGCGATGGTTTGTTTTTTTTGTGTGGGCATTTCTGGGGTTTGGGTTTTGGGTGTGGTTTGGGTGTGGAATTTACAAGTATTTCCAACTTCCCACTGTGTCTTCCAATGGGTAGGTTGGTGGGATGGTAAGGACGCCGTAGAGATTTTGGTCTCGGAGTTCTTGTTTGATTTGGGCGACGCGGGTTTCGTAGTCTTCTTTTGAGTAGGGTTTGTTGAGGATGTGGTATTTCTTGTGGTGGAGTCCTATGCACCCGAAGCAATTGTCACAATTGAATGTGAGTTCTGAGTATTCGCAGTCTGAGCAATTAGCTGCAAAGAAACAGCAGGTGCAGTTGTTCATTACGTGGGTGCTGCAGATGTTGTAGTTGAGTTCGCCTTCTTCGTTTACCATTGTGTCGTATGAGTCTTTTTGATCTTTTGATTCGTAGACGTATCCGCAGTCTTGTAGGTTTACGACATCGAATGCGTATATGGTGTTTTGGCAATGGTCTATATAGTTGCCGAAGAAATTTTCTGATTTGGTTTGGACGCAATACAGGCGAGGGGTTTTGAGTTTTGTTTCTTGGAAATGTTTTTCGATTTTTT